>ERZ795053.5014-NODE-5014-length-13962-cov-5.800748_pt1 | contig 13962 bp, 8 predicted proteins | sample MGYA00375137_ERZ795053 | MGnify/ENA primary metagenome ERZ795053 (study PRJEB30182, sample SAMN05720284) | activated sludge metagenome | isolation source: Anaerobic digester | place: Hong Kong | collected 2014-12-17 ... | reverse complement strand
CCATTTGTTGTCAAGTATGATTGGTCTGATTTTTGGCGCCCATCCCCTGGCGGAATCATGAAACTCGGCCAGCTATAGAGATCTAGTGGGACAGACATATACTCGCGGAGACCTGGAAGCAGGCCAAGCCATTTTCGTCCAGGATACTTCAGTTCATCCCTAATGATCTTCTCTGCGTTATCATGATTCTTCTCGATGGCACGGAGCGACACTGCCAAAATAATATCCCCAACATCGTAGAAATAGGTCTCCCACAACTTGAATGCTCCGACTAGGTTATCGGATTCAAGGGGCAAAGCATCGTCAAGCACTTGTGAAGCAGGCTTTAGGCACTCAACAAAATCACTGCCGAAACAGCGTGCGCTCTTCAGAAGGAGAGATAGCCCAGCAACGTCTCTGTCTTGTCTGTACCGAGCGCCACTCTCTCTTAAGAATCTCCCCTGCTGTCCTGGTGTGCAATACCGCCGCTGCAAATTGCCAATACTCTGCACAAATTCGTTGCTCAGGCTGTTTCCGTTGAGCCGCTCAATCGCAGCAGTCAAGCCAACAATACCATCAAGCCAACTTTTCTGAAGGCTAAGGTTGAGTTCAATCTGTCGTTCTTCCTCGCGTCGCATTTCGTCTTCTCGTCGACTGTTTTCTTGTGACTGCCTCTCTTCCTCCCGGCGCCTGTCCTCCTCCCGCCACTTATCCCATTCCCACAAGAGAACGACCACCGCCAACAACAGTGCAAGAGTATCCGCCAGAGCGATCAGTTCGTGTGCAAAGAAACTCAACGGCAAAAAGGAAAAGGGGTGAAATGCAGTTGACATCTCCAATGGCACAGCGAATGTCTTATGGAGTGGCAGCGGTATGCGTGGTGCCTGACCTTCGCTTGAGGCATCTGTACTCGCTGTGAAGATAGTTCTCGCAGCGACGGTAACGGAGATGAGAGCACTGGGTGGAAATGCCGACATGACGTCAGTTGGAGCGAGATAGAAGGCGGTCCCCAGATTGTCAAGTTCTTTAGCCACGGACGCCGGTCTCTGACCCAAAGGTTGCTCCTGCAAATCGAGCAGTGTAAGGCCTGGTTCTCGTACCGTTAGATACAGAAGATACTCGTCTGTAAGTGGAAAATCGGAATCTGCATCTTCAGCCGATATCCATATTAGCAAAGGCGTGCGACCCTCACTATTGGTGAATACTGGCATGGGATCCACATAGCTAAGGTGTAGCGTGGCAAGGTCGCCGACATTCTGGGTGCTTGTCTTGCGCCCGAAGACATCTCGTGCATCCTGCGCAATCGTGAGGAATAGAGCAAATAGCAGAAGCAGACCAGCTATCACCCAACCAAGATGGCTACGCAGGAAATGTATGCTTTGCTCGACAAGACTCAACATAATTAGTGACTGTCAGCTTGTTTAGAAATGCAAGATTGGATTTTCACCAGGATAAGGTGGGGTCGTCATTATCCTGGTGTATATCAAAGCGGGCGATGCTGAATTCCTGAACGCTGGTGGTCGCATTGTCTATGGTGACGGTTTTGACGGCATCGATTGGCGGCGGGGTGACTGCGAAGAAGACACAATAGCACAGACACTTCACCTGAGCGCTCACAACCAACCACGCAATGCGCCCTTACACCTCACAGGCCTACTCGCAACTGCACGCTTCTCATACAGCAGAATCCTTTGAATACTCGGAAACCAGCATCGACTAAATAGGGATATCGCTCCCCCATTTCAACAGCCGAAGTCCCTCAAGTCTGAGCATCTCTGGGAACAGCGTCTTGTAAACATTACAGTAGGGAGATTTGACGTCGCTGCGCCTGGTCATGCGATAGGTCAACAACGAACATCCGCCAGCACACCAGTTACGCCAGGTGCAATCACGGCAACCTTCTTTTTCGGCCGCGGAAAGGTTCTGGAAGCCGTCGGCGTACAGGCGAATCTCAGCCAGCGGGTCTGTTGCATGGACACTCGTCACAGGACGTTCGATTTCCATTTGGCAGCGTGCTACAGCACCGTTATGATCAACCACCATGTAGCTGAAGCCGGCGCCGCAGGCATGGCCGTGCGGCGCATGAAACGCGCTGCGATCCACCAGGTTGTCGATGATACGGTACGGGGGCATCCGCTTCTCGATCACGGAGAATGCCGCACGCATACCCACGATGATCAATTCATTCTCGCCCCGGAGGTCGCTGAAACCGGCGGAGCAGTCGTTGTCGCGGTAGAAATTCAGGTTGAAGCGCAGCCCGCGGTCGATGGCAAAATCAACAACTTGCGGCAGGGCAGCCGTATTGCGCCCTGTGACAGTGATCGACAGGAATGGCTTAACGCCCGTTGCAATGGCACGGTCAATGGCACGGGCTACGTGCGTGAAGCTGCCGCCTCCGTTGGTAAACTTCCGCTGCGCATCGTGGGTGTCGCCGACGCCATCCAGCGAAATGGACAAGGCTATGTTGGCGTCGCTAGCCGCTGTTAGCATCCCTTTGGTAAGGGTAACGCCGTTGGTCAGGATCGTCTCGTTGAAGGACAATCCGGTATTTTGCGCTAATTCCATGCCGAAATCATGCAACTCCGCGATCAAGCGGAAATTGAGCAGCGCTTCCCCGCCGGCATATTTCAGCTTGACGCCCCTGAAGCCATGTTGCACTGCTGTACGGAAAATGGCCTCGACGGCGGCGCGCCCGGTGGCGGTCGTCATGGCCTCGGCGGTCTTGTCGAGGTAACAGTAGTCGCAGCGCAGGTTGCACTCGTTGGTGACGTGTAGCCAGGCGGTGAGCACAGACGATTCGGACGGCGGTGGAACAAGCGAACGATGGACAGGAACGATCAGCCCATATCGCCTGAACCACATGAGCAACGACTGGCGATCAGGTGAACCGATCTGCGCGTCGGACAACAATACTAAGCGTTCAAACTGACTCAGAATTGCACTGGCTTCGGAATCCAGGACAAGAACATGTGAACCTGTCAGCGGGCTAAACACAAGTTCATGACTGTCTGTGAGTGAATATCGCTGCAGGGAAGGAGTGATATGCCAGGGGAGTGTCTGCTGCGACGTGGAAAAGTCTGAAGGCAAAATAATCGGTTCAGGGCACGCGCAGTCGTGTTGATAAAGATGAAGCGGCTCGCCAATAAACAACCGGGTTGGGGCTTCCATGATCTGGTCTCCAAGGAGAGCAATCTTCCCCCATGTTTGATTCACGGGCAAATCCGCGGTATGGGGACAGATAATGGATTGGATTATAAGAGGTTAGAACCAGAATGACAAAGCGCAGCATTTACGCTGTGCTGGGATTGCAGGAAATTTCGACTGATAGGCCGGGGCGGCGATCTCTTAGAGTCCGTTTGAAAATTCCTGCTTGGTAAAATAGGGCGGTTACGAAGCGCCTATTCAGCCAAGCAGGAGAATGACATTGTCGCACACATCAGAGCAATACACGAGCGATTTGACCGACGAACAATGGGCTATCGTCATGCCGTTGTTACCCATCAAGCGAACAGGAGCCGGTCGGCCGATTGAACTGGACATGCGAGCAGTTCTCAACGCCATTCTTTATCTTGTTCGTACGGGATGCCAGTGGGATGACATCCCCAGGAGCTACCCGAGTCACAACAGTGTGTACTACCATTACCGCAAATGGACGAAAGATGAAACGTGGCGAGCGATCAACGATGCACTTCGTCAATGCGAACGAGAACGCCAAGAACGCAACGCCGAACCCAGTGCAGTCATTATCGACAGTCAAAACGCCAAGACGACGGAAGTCGGCGGCGAACGAGGCTATGATGCAGGCAAGAAGGTAAACGGCCGTAAACGCCATATCGTCGTCGATACACTGGGTAACCTGATTGATGTCGTGGTTCACGCCGCCAACATCCAAGATCGAGATGGCGCCATGCTTGTGCTCTACAAGTTGTCAGCAACGGTCAAGGCGCACATCCAGAAAATCTGGGCGGATGGTGGCTATGTAGGACAACTGGTCGATTGAGTGCGCGAAAACCTCAATAGCGTGCTTGAAATCGTTGAGAAAGAGCCGCACCAGAAGGGCTTTCGCGTTCTGCCAAGACGCTGGGTTGTCGAACGCACGTTTGCCTGGTTTGGCAGGTATCGCCGGCTTAGCAAAGATTATGAGCACAATCCAGCCTGCAGTGAGAGCGTTATCTACATCGCCTCCATTCACACGATGTTGCGACGCCTCACGGCCTAATTTTCAAACGGACTCTTATAGCAGAGCGCGCCTTTCTAGCAGCTTGCGCATGAATGACTTCTCTTCACCTAGGTTAAATTGCCGCTCGAACTCCAGCAACAGCTGGGAGACGCGGGGTAGTTCTTTGTTAGTCAGGCTCTGGATTCGCTGGTCGACTTGTGTCTTTACTCGACGCAGATCGCGTGAGTCTTCGTTGTGGCCGTATTGGTTGTTTTCAAGTGCAATTGCGTACTGCAAGATCGCATTTTCGAGACTCTTGTTGTCAACTTCGCGGTCACTACCGTTGTGTTTGCTTCGTTGATACTGAGAGAAGTCGTGATCGGCCAGCACTCCATGTAATTTGCCAATTTGCGCCCATACCCAGGACTCGGCTTGGTCAACTTCCACTTTTGGCTTTCCGGAATCCTGATTCACATAGTAATCGTCTAGTCCATTCTGGCGGATGAGGTACCTGGCGGCTTGCTCTGCTTCGTTCAGCAGAGCATCCTCATTTGCATAGTTGCCAAGCCACGCAAGGTTCACCCAGGCATCAATACACCAACGCAGGCTCACGCTTTCTGCTACTTGAACGGCTGCCCGCAGTGCGTCGTCGCTCTGCTTCGCTACCGCAGCATAGTCCTGTCGATCTGCATGGAGTGCGTGATAGGCCAACACCATGTCTCTTCGGGCGCAGCCAATCTCTACGAGAGATTGCGCACGGCGCAACTGCTCGCCAATCTCGTCGAATATTTCCAGTGATCGACTGGCGTGCTTAATCGCCGACTCAAGTCCCTCCAGTCGCTGTGCTGGTGAGGGAATATCTTCTGGGTTGCTCATTCTGCGCTTTGCCTCGGCCAGGGTTAATTCACACAGACCTTCACCGCGAGCTATCTTCAGAGTTTGGAAAATCCTGCGCGCTCGCTCGGCTGAAGTCATGGCCGTATCAAACTTGCCCTCGAACACTTCGATCATCGCTAACGTATTGATGCAATAGGCCACACCCGTCCGCGAGGCGAGCGACTCACGCAGTTCCAGAGCCTGGCGAATCAAAGAACGCCCGTCTGCAAAAAAACCTAATTCGGCAAGCACAAAGCCAAGGTCATTTAGTGAGGTTGCCAATTCAATCCTGAAGTTGATTTGACGAGAGATCTTGACCGCTTCCTGATAATCTGGTAACGCAGCGCGCAATCTGCCGTCGGAGCGAAGCCAATAGCCGCGCACGCGCAACGCAAAAGCCAGGACAGCCAGCGTGCGCCAGATTTCGGGAGGTGGCTCATCTTGTGCGTAGGCGTCCTGCGGTAATGCTTTGCGGAGGAATGCGATGGCTCGATCAAGCATTTCCCTGGCTCTGCCCAGGTTATCTCTACCGCCCAGATAGATCCTTGCGTAAGCGTCCCAAGTGTCGATCACGGCTGTATTGACCGAATAGGTGCATCTACTTGCACGGCGCGTGTTCTCTGCTTCCTCAATTGCTTTTTCGAATTCACCAGACGCCCAGTAGCGCACCAGTGTTCGAGGCGCCATTACTTCTCGAATCAGCTTCTGAACTGCTTCATCCTCGCATTCTGGCAGGTATTCGAGCAAGATGGTCTGCAGTTCGCGATCCAGCACGATATCGCCTGTTAGAATCGCTTCGCGCATATAACGGTAGTAGCGTTCAAATCCAGGGCCAGGATTCTGGCGCAGACTATAGAACAAAGCCTCAATTAGCAGATGACGCCGCCGATTGTTCGTTTGAACTAATTGGCGAAAGTCGGTATCCGATGACTTGGGCTCGTTTTCTAGACGTGCTGATTCGTCACTAAAGCGATCTGCAACAGTTTTTACTTCGCTTTCGTAGAATTCGTGAATTTCTTTACGTACCTTGTTTTCTTTTAGAACGTAACGCCGGTGGTGCAACATTGCATAGATTTCATCATGTAGAAACACTCGTTGCTCATCGCGGCGAGTCTTAACGATGGCCAGGTGCAGAATTGCAGAAAGGTGCTCCATCGCCTGTTCTCTCGACAACGCCGTACCGGTAAAAACGCCCAATACACGAGCCAGTAGCTCTGGGGTAGCGCCTCGAGGCAGATAGCCGAGTGCCTCTAGAGAATCTCTTAACGCTTCCTGGTCGAGCAATCGTTCGACAAACCAGTCATGCAGTCTACGGCGGCTGTCGTCAAGTTCAGCACCGGTAAGCGGAGGCGCCGGTGATTGATCCCACAGTTCAGATGGTAGTTGGCCTTCAACTGCAACCAGGTCGGCGAGCAGCGCAAATGTAATTGGATCGCCACCTGTCAGCCGGTGTACATTCTTTTGAATCACAGGGTCCATGTCGCGGAGGCGATCGGCTTCATCACTCTTGCCTAGATTCCTTAGGCGGGTTTGCAATGCGGTCAGGTATTGCTCTGATTCATCAGAATCGAACGGTGGCAGTTCAAGTGGGACGACGTTGAGTTTATCATACTTAGTCGCCGTTATCCGTAGCGCGTCGATTTGGGGTCGGCCCGCAATCAGAACAACGATATTGTGCATCCGACTCAACAACTCGCATAGCCAGGACCATACCTCATCTGTCTGGCGACCAGTCTCAGGCTGCACTTCCGGATAGACCAGCTTTTCTGCCGTATCTAGCGCAAGGATGACGACGTTCTCTGCGCTCAGGTTGATGATCCCCTGTTCAAACACGAGACGCATTTCGTCGACTTGCTTCCTGATACCCTTGCCGCTCTCCGAGAGAAGCTGCAGACCATACTCACCTCGGGCGCTATTGTATTCGGCGAATTGCACCGATGCCGAATCAGGCAAGGTTTCCACAATCCGATCCGCCAGCCCAGTCTTGGTCCTTACCTCTGGGTGGTATACATCCACCACGTCTGTGGCTGCAATCCACTGGGATTTTGCTTCGCCATAACGCGCAAGCACCTTTATCAGCAACTCAGTTTTGCCGATGCCGCCTCGACCAGTGAGAAAAATCATTGTGGGCTTGCTTGCCGCCTGGACCACAATCTCATCGATCTGCCGTAGGAGCGGTTCACGACCGACAAACGGTATACGTTCTAGTTCAGGGAATTGGCTATTTGTAATGGTCATTTGAAACAGACTCCCAAACTGGCTGTATATGAGGAATCAGGCAAGCGTTTCGACCTGACAGGTCGGTGTACCGTTATTGTGGCTGGATCGTTCCAGAGTACGTGCATGAACCTGTGCTCGCTTTTGGTAGTATTCTTGATGCTTCGGATATTCCTTTGCCCATGATTCATACATGCGTTGTGCTTCTTCATGAAGCTTGCGCCAGTCATCGTTTCTTGCCAGGAACATCCAATTGGAGAGGGTAATCCTAACCGTGTTGTCGACAAAGAATTGAGCCTCATGGCGGTCCCACCGCACTAGATAGATTCGCTGCAAACGCGCTAGTATTTCGCGCCCCGAGGCGATTATTTCATCGTAGCACTGCAACTCGAAGTACTTGCCGATTACGCGTTCAGCTTCCGTCTCGCGAAAGAAGTCAAGCACGCACAGTGCCTCCAGATATCGGCGGACTTTCTCACGCTCATCTGTTGCGACGAGTGTGAAAATCTCCTCTTCAGCAAACTCGTCTAGGGTCCCTTGATCGAGGGTCGGTTGGACCGCTTTATCTCCGCCTGCGTCGGTGTTATATGCCAAACGAACCGTTAACAATGGTTGTCCTTGGGCAAGATTCCATATCTGTTCCAGTCGCTCCTGCTGCACAGACCGATCAGGGAATGTCCCGACGCCAACGCCATCTGGATCCCAAAAGGGATGTTTCCCGATTTGCTTTCGAATGAGTTGACACAACAAATCGAATAGTCTCTGGCGCTCACCTGCTGCGTTGGCCTTCTGTGGATCAGGTTCTCTCCAGAGCTGTAATGAATCTTGCTCCGGCTCGATCCGCAGCAAACTATTGATCCACGGGAATGGTCTACCGCGACCTGACAGAACTACAGCAACCTGATCGATCGCTACCAACGGCGCCAGCACATAGTCTTCCAGACCTGCAATGAAAGGCCAGTCTGCTTCATAGGCAGAATCTATAAGCAATACAAATACACGGTTTCTGTTCTGCAACCCGCTTCTTAGCAACCTTGCCAAGGTAAAGGATGTCTCATCCAGGGTGAGCACAGTTGGAAGTTTCTCGGTAATCAACCCTTCTTTGTGCAGATATGCTGCAATATTCGTCAGGAGTTCCTTGAGTTGATGCTTGCTGTGGTCATCCAGTTGCTCTGGCCGTGCTGTAAAGCTATTCAACTTGCAGGCAATGGTCACCTCGGCTGCCGGTTTGTTTGCCGTCACTCGAAGCGTTACATCGTATTGTGGGTCAAATCGGACCAGGAAAGAAGCGACGCCCGTCTGTTGTACCGCCAGCCAATGCATGTGTTTGAGCAACCAGGACTTTCCGACACCTCGTTCGCCCTCAAAAACGAGTACGCGCCTGATGCCGGCAACGCCACGGATCACCTTATCAAGTAGTCCACTGAAGCGGGTGACTTCAGCTTCTCGATTCAGAAAAAGGTGCGACGCGTACTCGGTGCGAGTTGGTTTATCTGTAGGCACGCTCATCGCTCCTGTTGGCTGAAACTGCGAGCTGTTGGACGGCGCGGTCGAAGAACGGCTGACATGTTCAAGACACCCGTTGGACGCGCTGATAAGGTACGACAACATTGGTCAAGTCCTCTGGTTCAATGAGTGAGGATAGCGCGGCGCTTCGCGACAGATAGCTGTGTAGGAGTTGGCCGGCGAGATAGAGCGCTTCACGCGGCAGGGGCTGCACGGTGGCGGCGATCTGTTCTTCGACTGCGCTGATCCCTGGGCTGCTCAGCGCGTCCAGACTGTCATAGCGACCGCCGGTGGCGATCCGAATGCGCGCTCGCAACAATCTGACAAGATCGTCGTTTGACCAGTTCAAGGACTCTAAATTGACCTGGGCATCACTTGGCCTAATATGAGGCTCGACATAGAGGCGCAGCAGATGAGGAACAAAGCATTTCACATGAATCGTTGCTCCCTCAGTGCGGTTCATCTGCTGTAGCGCATCGAGCAGCCACTCACCTGCGCGGTTCAGCGGCGCCACCGATTGCGGGTACGCATCGACGCCATCGATCAAGACCGCAAATTCTTGGAATCGGAATATGTCGCTCAGAAGGCTGGTTAGCTCGATGACTGACCTGTGCCAATCGCCCACTTCCCGCCGTATCGGTTCGATGTTCAGCGCACTGAGTTCTAGCCTGCGTAGCATCTCGGCAGAGGTACCTGCTTCTGGCGGCGCCGGTATCCGGTAGGAACGGTCCAGCGCGTTCCGGACGCGTTCCAATGTCTGGCTCACGGAGCCTGTCTCGCGGTAGTGGCCTAGCATTTTCACGTAATGGGTGAGGGCACGCGGCAGGTGAGGTACAAGCAAGCGTAGCATCTGATCCCACTCCCGTTGCGGCGCATTCAGGAAGCGCACTGGCCGATAACATAGCGCGATCACGATTGCCTTACTCAGCCCGCGTAACAAAGGGCGCCAAATGCCGTCTGGGCTTGCATCGGTCAGGTCGTTAGGTTGTGGAAAGAGGTGAATCGGGAAAGGATGGCTGTCGAAGCGCGACCAGAACTCGCGCGTCATGTACATGCGCAGCGCGGTCTTGCCGCCGCCGCGCGGCGAAAAGAGCACGGTGGTGCCAGGCAACCACATCGTGCGCGGCAGGTTGTCGTCGATGAGATATTCAAAGAGGTGCGGATCGCTTGATGCTTCCAGGTGATGGAACGGGTCAAACAAGAACCCGAACTCGGCGAGGTTCACACCAGACTCATCGTAATTCTTCTGTCGTTCCACCCTGTATTCGGACATCATTGTGGATTCATCGTTTTGGGGCAACGGTATGGGCCGTATATCACGCTAACAAACGTTTCTTTCTGTCGACGTTGGATCATATGAGGGCTGCGGAGTCAGACACATAAGCTACCCTTCGGGAACGACCGAGCCTCAGTCGATGATAATTGCCGGGGCATTGAGCATCAGATCTCAATAGCCAATAATCATAAAGGTAGTCTACCCTATCGGCAAAGAGATGTGGATGGTCAACCCATCTCCATTATAGCTGGAAGGTCTCACATCTACTCCACAAATAGCTCTTCGACTCCCCACAACATCCTCACAAAACCCTCACGTCACGTACTGCAGGCGCACACCACGTTGGCGTTCGGTAACGAGATAGGGTGGATTGTACGGGTCGCAGTTGATTGCTTTGCGAAGTCGTGAGATGGCCATTTCCAGCGTATGTTTCCAATTCTTGGGATACTCGTAGCGATCATCGTCGGGATGGGATGCGACGTACTCATAGCCACGATAGCCAATATAATAGAGTTCATCCCACGCACAGACCCGCTGGCGATTCTCATAAAGATACTGCATCAGGCGAAACATGTTTCCACCTTCGATGCCCAGATCGCGAAAAGCCAGGTATACACGTTGGCGTGCACTATCGATGTAAAGACGGGGGGGATGGCTGCGCCACACTTCCTGACATCTGTCTTTGGACAGCGGTTCACGGGCCGTATTTAGCATGTAGTCATCGACGAAAGGGCGCAGCATTTGCAGCCAACCCAGGGGGCGTTCCCCCCCATAAGTGCTCAGGCGATCAAGCAGAAATTCCACATCGCCCAGTCCACCTAACGAGAATGCCGCTACACCCATCAAGCGGGCAAGGCGCCGCTCTACTATCTCCTGCAGTTCGGTGCTCTGCCACCGTAGGGGAACGACGTCAATCCGCCGGCTGATTACTGCACCGCTTTCTAAAAGGCTGTTTTCCAGCGTATCGGGAGCAAAAACCTTGATGGCGAAACCGGGTGTCTCAAATAGGCTCAGGGTTGATAACAAGATGCGAACTTGTTCGTCAAGCAGGTCTGTTGCTACGTCCTGCCAGCCTTCTAAGCCGTCTAGTAGCACCCATGTGCCCCTCAGGCCGAGTTCAATGGTTGTGGAACTGAACTCACTTAGGATGTCACTCAGAGAGGCGTCAAAAGTGCTGACTCCTTTGTCACCATCTTGCAGGAGTTCATCGAGAAGCGTTGTCTGTTCAGGTGCCAAGCTTCGTCGCAACTGACGAAAGAAGAGATCGTGTGCGCCGGTGGTGCAGCGCGCCACCAACCAAACCACGCTATCAAGCAACCATGACGACGCAGCAAAGTGTTTCTGACGGTCGACACAGATGACACGTACCAACTCGCGTACACATGCCCTGAGTAGGTCGGCCAGCAACATATCGAGCGTCTGGAGCGACTGCTCCCGTGGTTCTGGCTGTGGCAATATCCAGTCCACAACGAGCCGCTGTGGTGGCAGCTTGCCGAGGCGCGCTAGCCAGAGCCTGGCGCTCGTCTTGCCCACACCGTTACCGCCAACAACGACGATAGAGCGATCGCCGCCAATCCGGCCGACCATCTGTGGCTGGACGTAGACAAGGTGAAGCCAATCGCGCTCATGTTCGGCGCGCAGGACGTCAAATGCATCGGATATGGGTAGGAACGGCTCAAGATTCGTCACGGTTCACTGCGTCAAGTGCTTTTCTTAGGGTCTCTTCTGTAATTCCATCGAGCGAGCCCGATTCTAGATGGATTTGTACTGCAACTCTACAGTATTTGAGCGCACGATGCAACGATCCGCGGGCTGCTTCCCACAGATAATCATAAGGACTCATATTGCCACGACCGATGGCGACTGTCAGGTGTGCAAAAGCTTGCAAAACATTCCCCATGTTCGCATGGGCAATGCGTGCATCAATCATTGCCCGAATTTCGGTATTGGTCCAGGCCAAGGCTTCGGTAAAAAAAGGGCGAAAGTGTTCTATGGCCTGGCGTTCGCCTACTAGATGAAAGTAGACGTTAGCTTCTTTCAACCACTGTGTGACCAGATTGACATCATTCATCTGGAAATCTGTCACTGTCACAGGCAATAGCGCCAAGATCACGGTGTTATCTGGTTCCTCGTCAAGCCCCGGGGGGCGGATGCTTAACCACTCTAGATACTGCATCATATTTGGATCGGGGACTCTTTGGCGCTGCGTCGCGCACTGACGAATGTATATTTTGAGGAGTAATTTGAGTCGTCGCTCATCACCCTTCATCGCGGGTGATGCTGAGGATACACCAAGCCGTCGTAACATGATTCCTAGATCGACACAGTGCCACAAAAGCAGATCGAACAGCAAGTCTATTATGTCGGATGAAAGGGCGAGTAGTGCACCAGGGTTTTTCGCGATAAGTTCGAGCCACTTTGAAGCTGAGATTTTGCATAGGGCGTCAAGTAAAGCCTCTGCATTCGGGCAGTCACTGCGGAAGCTATCCACGATGCCAGCAATCACAAATGTATTGCTATTCAGATCCTGAAAATTCGATGGTTCTCTGGTTAACTTTGCTACCCAGGCAATACCATCGGCAAATGAATCGGCAACGACGATAGAGGATTGATCTTTCAAACGGGCAAACCAGTCAGGATTAGTCCAGACCCAGTGCAGATGTGCCGGAGTATCATTAGGTTGGTGAGTGTCGACAATGGATGCGAACGGGTCGTGTGAAAGAGAATATGCTTTAAGAAACGCTTTGTCAGATTGCTGAAGTCCATCTCCGTCTGGAATTCCGATAGTCGGCCATTCTCTGTAGATATCGAGGGCAGGTAGTCTGATGATTCCGCGCAGTAGAGGGTGCATTCTGAGCCACTCGCGTCCGTCCAGCGATAGCTCTCTGGCGACCATGTCACTAGCATATGGTACTCGGCTAAGTGTGTCATGAGCGAACGCGGCTATCACGTCCCATGCATCGTAAAGAAACTCTTCCCACAGCGCAAAGAGGTGGACCAAATGCGACAATCCAGGCTCGCCGATGTTGTATTCTATAACGATAGGTGCCAGTGTCCGGTCATATCTGATTCCGAAGCATACTGCGCTTTCGATTTGTCTGTGCAGAACCCCGATGTTTTCGTGTTGCCTAAAGAGTGCGCCTACGCTCCGAAGATATTCGTCGAGGCGCTCTGGCATACAGTACTTTCGTTGCAGTTTTTCTAGCCGCTGAAGATGATCCTTGTACCAGCCCTCGGCGTGCGAAGATCTGATAATTTCTGCCAATCCGCCGATGCCATCAACCCAGTTCCGACGCAGATCTAGCTCAACGTCGGCAATATAGCGCTTCTGATCGCGCCTACGCTCATCTCGCGTTAGTTGTTGCTCATCAGCATCCGGCCCCTTGCTGGCTAGTAGTGGCGTCGATGCCTTTCCTATTTTGAAGACGGGCTCTACCTCCTCTAGTCCACCCTCCATGTCCACACTGCTTTTGGCCACGTCAAAGGCCTTTGAATATGTTAGCCCTTCACCAATGGCGTCGTAGAAGGCGATTGAGAAAGTGATAGCGTAAACATCCGTCACTTCCGTAGCCATGCCGACGACAAAAGGCACAACTTCAGCCAACGCTTCAGCCACAGGTTCGCTGTAACAAGCATTTAGAATCACGCACTGGATATTGGTGAAGAGTTTTATGAAGCGGCCAAGCGCGCCAGGTTCCACAGGTTTGGCCTTGCCGTCATTACCCTCGAATACGAGTGCACTATCATTGCCGTGCCCGGCAAAGTGCAGGATTAGCGGTACATCATGATAGCGCAAGATGGCACGACGCAAGTCGTCGAGACGCACAGCGAATTCGTTTTGCGCGTCAAACCGGTCCCGGTGTGTGGCCTGGCGCAGCGATGCCTTGATGTCACGCAATTCCTCGCCGAGGCGTAAGGGATTGGTATCGGTGGGATTTGCGGCCAGGAA
>ERZ795053.5012-NODE-5012-length-13965-cov-5.188857_pt1 | contig 13965 bp, 12 predicted proteins | sample MGYA00375137_ERZ795053 | MGnify/ENA primary metagenome ERZ795053 (study PRJEB30182, sample SAMN05720284) | activated sludge metagenome | isolation source: Anaerobic digester | place: Hong Kong | collected 2014-12-17 ... | reverse complement strand
GGTTTTGCATTCTCCCTGATGGCCGTGCCACGCGGGGTTATGCTTTACTTTGTTAATTATATCACAATATCACGGAAATGAAAACAGCTTTTTTGCGGGATAGGTCTGCAGGTATTGCACCCACTCCTGATAAACAGCTTCCTCGGGCTTGCCAAAGACCGTTTCATAGTCCTGCGAAACGATCAGCGAAAGAACCTGTTCCCAGCCATATGCGCTGCGCAGGTACTCGATATAGGTGTGCGCGAAGGCATAGCCGCCCATGCTGGAAAAGTGGATCGGGTTTTTCGTGCGGGTGTCGGAAAGGCTGGGGATGGCCCGCCTGCCTAAGATATCGCGGTGGAACGGCTCCCCGTTGGTCAGGTACAGTGCCATGCCCTCGGTCAGCCATAGGCGGATGCCGGGGTTCATGGTGTATACGTAAGCATGGACCATCTCGTGAGGTGCCGCGCCTAGAATGCTTTGGGCATCGTGCGCCGTGCCGGTGGCTGCGGGGGAGGTGAGAATCACATCCGCGCCCAGGTTGTCGCCGATGTACCAGGGCAAACCCAGAAGCGGGATGAGCAGCCCGTATTTCCTGCGCTGCATCTGTGTTTGGCTGTCGTACACATAGATGTCGATGACCGGCGGATCGGCAAGCTTCAGCGCCTGTGTGATCGTCGCGGCGTTGGCTTCCGCCAGGGCAAACACATCCTGCGCGGCGGCGGCCTCCGCCTGGTAATACACCCGCACATATTGGCCGTCAAGCGCCTGCATATCGGCGGTCTTGCGCCACAGCACGGGGATGAACGAAGCCGCGGCGATGGCGACCAGCGCCATCACCGCGATGAGTGTTAGTTTCAGGATTCGTTTCAGCATGCCTGCTTTTTACTCTCCAAGCTGCTCCAGCGCGACCCGGTAGGCTTCCGCAAGCTGCGTGTCGGTCAGATCGCCGAACTGGAAGACCTCGTTTTTCTGGTCCTCGGGCATTTCAACCACAACATCGGGCGTGATGCCGACCTTGTGGAGCGAGTTTCCATTGGGGGTATAGTACTGGGCGCTGGTCACCTGCATGCCATCGGTGTTTTCATCATATGGATCCAGCGCGATCACGGATTGCACCACGCCCTTGCCAAAGCTCTGCACACCCACGACCTTTGCAAGGCCGTAGTCCTGCAGTGCGCCGGACAGGATCTCGGACGAGGAGGCGGAGTATTCGTTGACAAGAATTACGATGGGCAACTCAATCTTGCCGTCGCTTGCGTTGTAAAACTCCTGGTAGCCGCTCTTGTCTTCCAGGTAGGTTACCACATCGCCGTCGATGAAATTACCCGCGATGTCTACGGCATCCTGCACCCAGCCGCCGGGGTTGTCGCGCAGGTCAAAGATCAGCGCTTTCATGCCCTGGGCCAGCAGCGCGTCCAGGTGCTGCTTGAAGCTTACGGCGCAATCGCCCGCAAATTCATACAGCTGGATATAGCCAACGTCGCTGTCGAGCATCTTGGAGGATACGCGGTTGACGTGAACCACGGCGCGTACGATATCGAACTCAAGGATTTCCTTGTCGCGCAGAACGCTCACGTGCACGCTCTCACCCACGACGCCGCGCATGATATCCACGGCCTCCTGCAGGGTGTAAACGGTTACGTCGAGGTCTTCCACCTTCACCAGAATGTCGCCCTTGCGCAGGCCGGCCTCTTCGGCGGGGCTGCCGTCAAACGTGCGGATGATGGTGCAAAGCTCGGTCAGATAGCTGGCGGAAATCTGGATGCCAATGCCGGCATACTCGCCCTCATCGTCCTCCCAGAGCTCGTGGAACTGCTCGGCTGTGTAGTAGAAGGAATACGGGTCGTCCAGCGCGGCGACCATACCGGCCTTGGCGCCTTCCAGCAGGGTATCAAAATCCGCATCCTGGTAGTAGTAGTTCTGGATATACTCGGCAATCTTGTCAAGCTCCGCGTACTGCTGATACCGCTCGTACTCGGCCCTGGAAATGGTGACCGTATCATCTTTGGTCTGGTAGGGCGCAAACAGCTGCGCCGAGGCAAATGGCGCCGCCGCTGCGATCAGCAAAACGACCGCTGTGATCAGTGCGATCCAGAGCGTTCTTCTGGAGTTCATTTTCATCATGTGCTCACCTTCTAATAGATCTGTTTGGGTTTTTCATGTCCGCATTTTTTGAGTTCGTGGAGAATTTTAAACGTCACCGCGTCGTCAAACTTGCGCAGGTCCAGCCCTGTTTGCCGCTGCACCTTGTCCAGCCGGTATACCAGGGTGTTGCGGTGGATGTACAGCTGCCGCGCGGTATCGGACAGGTTCAAATCCTTGCGGAAGAACATTTCGATGGTCTGCAGCATTTCGTCGTTGAAAAGCTTGGCCGTTTTGCGGTTGAATAACAGCGAATGGTAGTGCATGCCCTCCTCGCGGGGGATGTCCATCAAAAAGCGCTCCAGGAGCAGGTACCGGAATACGTGGATGGAGCCGTTCTTCTGGAAAATATGGCCGACCTCCATGGCGCGCTTGGCTTCCAGATAGCTTTCGGCAAGCGTGGCGAGGGTCGCCTTGGGCTCGCCGATGCCGATGGTCACCTGGCGGATACCTTCCTGGGTCAGCGTTTCTTCCACGGCCATGGCAAACTGGTACAGCTCGTCAATGCCGTCCAGGCCGTTCATATCCTTAATCAGCACCGCGACGTGGCGGTTCATTTCCACCAGGGTGTCGGTCTCCGTGAGGGGGATCAGCTCCCCAAGCGTCGCGTACGCGCTCATCTTGTCGGTGTTTTCCAGCTGGAACAGCACCACGCAGCGGTCCATCTCCAGGGGGATCTGGTGCTCGTTGGCCCGCGCGGTGAGCGCCGTGCCGATCTCGTCCTGCCGGAGTACGCGGCGCAGCACATCGGACTGGCTGGCGATGGAGAGGCTGGATTTCAGCATACTCATCAGCATGGCGTCGGCAAGCTTTAAGATGTCCTCAGCGCCTGCCGCGCTTGCGTCGCAGGTGATGAACATCTGCGGGTTCAGATCCAGCGCGCGGAAGTACTCCCGCCCGACCATATGCGTGATGCCGGGGGTCATCACCATGGCGGGCAAAGCCCTGCGCTCGCCCTCCTCAGGCACGATGGGGTAGCCCTGGGCGTCCAGCAGCCGTACCGGTACGCTGAGCCCCGCAAAAATGGCCTCAATCCGTTTGATGTAGCGTTTTTCAATAAACACGGGCAGTTGCCCCTTCCTTTACAAGCGTCCTGAGGGTATCAGGACAAGGTCCGCATATAGTTGGCAAAGTGTGCGAATACAATGCCGGGCTCTTCCAGCGTCGTATCCCAGCGTTTGACCCATTCCAGAGAATAAAATCCGTCGTAGCCGATGGACTTGAGCGCCTGTACGGCGCCCTCCAGCGGCACATCGCCAAAGCCCGGCAGGGCGTAGCGGTAGCCGTCGGCGGTCTTCTGGCTGTCCTTCATGTGGGTATGGCAGATCCACGGGCCGAGGTTATCAACCGTCACCTGCGGGCTTTCGCCCTTGAAACGGTAGGGATGATGCACATCCCACAGCGCGCCCAGATACTGGGAGTTCACGGCTTCCAGCAGCCCGGCAAGCTTCCCCGAATCACACCAGATGCCGTTGGTTTCAATCAGCAGCTTCACGCCGTAGCCCTGGGCGAGCTTGGCAAGCTTAGCCGCGTGTTCCTTCACATAGCCCTCATCCACCGTGCCCACGGGCTTGGGCACGGGCGCGGCGGCCATGATGCGCACATAGGGTGTGCCCAGGGTTTTGGCAAGCTTCAGGTACGCCTCCACCTCGATATCCACGGGTGCCTGGGAATCGCGCAGGTGAATGCAGCAATCGCTGTCCAGGCAAGGGATGACGAGGTTCATGCGCCTGAGCTCGTCCATGGTATGCTCAATGTTTTTTTCGGTGAATATCGGGATCACGGGTACGGAGATGTCCGTGCCGATTCCGCGCATTTCGATGCCTTGATAATTCAGGTCTACCGCCGCGGATGTAATCTCGCGCCAGCTCCAATGCGGGCAGCCCAGCGTAGAAAAGCTGATCTTCATCACAGTCGCCTCCGTATTGCATATCCGGTATCATTATGATATCATTGCGGCGAATGAAAGGCAAGCCCCACGGCGGTTCGGCGCGCCGAAAAGCCGCGTGTGCAGGCCCTGTAGATGTAACATAAAACCGATCATATGTAAAAACTTCACGGAGGCGTTGCCATGCGGAACAGGCGCAGACGACCCGGCGTTTCCACAGGTACGGTGGCAACGCTCGTTGTGCTCGCACTGGTCATCGGCGGCAGCGCGTTGATCTTTCCCAAGCTTCTGGGGCGCGTGGACCAGCGTATCAGCCCCCAGCAGGTCGGCGTGGCGCTGGGGCAATCATTCTCCGCGTTTTCCGGCAGTGTGCTGGGGCAGCCGACGGCGAAGGCGGCTCCAACCGTGACCGCGCAGCCGACGGTTCCCCAGACTCCGCAGGAAACGGCGACGCCCGGACCCGTGTTACAGCTGAGCATCACGGCCGCGGGGGAAGTATCGTTCGACCTGAATATCCAGTCCGCGTGCGAGACTGGCGGCGGGTATGATTTTGCCGCCTGCTTTGAGTACATCAAGGGCTACCTGACCAGCGATATCAGGCTGGCGACCCTGCAAAACATCGTGCTGCCCGGCGAAACCCTCACCAATGTGAACATGCCCGCCGCGGCGGTCACGGCCATGGCAGGCGCGGGCTTCAACGTGATCAACACGGGCTTCTACGGCGCGCTGGACGGCGGAGTGCAGGGCCTTATGGCAACGCTTGAGCTGATCCGCCAAAACGGTATGCTGCCCTACGGCACCTATACGTCCGCCGGGCAGCGCAGCCAGAGCACGATTTGGGATGTCAACGGCATCCGGGTCGCGTTCCTGAGCTTTCAGGCGGAGCTGAGCGCCCAGGGCAAGCGCATGACCACCAAGGAAGAGCAAGGCTACGTATTCGCCCAGATGACCCTGCCGGTGATGACTGCCGATATCGCCGCCGCGCGCGAGGCCGGAGCCGATGTGGTCATCGTTTCGCTGTGCTGGGGGCAGGAGGACGCCGATACCCCCACCAAGCTACAGCGTGAAATGGCCCAGGGCATTGCCGGGGCCGGGGCGGATATCATTCTGGGCACCAATCCGGGCGTGCTGCAACCCGTGGTCATCCTCTCGTCCGCAAAGGCAGACGGCACAAAACGGCAAACGCTGTGCGCCTACTCGCTTGGCAGTATTCTAAACTCCGACCGCCGCAGCCGCCCGGTGATCACCAGCGCGCTTTTACACATCAACCTTCGCTATGCCACGCAGACCGATACCCTGAGCTTTGAAACCATCACCTACACGCCGGTGTACATCTGGCGCGGCCAGAGCGGGGGCAAAACCACCTATCAGCCCGTGATCGCCAACGCCGCGCCGCCCGCCCAAATGAACGAGGACCAGCGGGCCATCATGAGCCGAGCGCTTTCGGATGTACGGACCATCTTTGCAAACACCCTGATTGAGGAGCGGTAAAACAATGGGCGCTAAAAACAGGTCCTTCATTTCCGGGTTTCTCCATGCGCTGGAAGGTCTTATGGAAGCGCTGATCACCGAGCGCAGCCTGCGCATTCACGCCATCGCCACCGTGCTGGTGGTCATCTTCGGGTTTGTGTTTCACATCAGCCTGATGGAATGGATCATCTGCGTCACCATGTTCGGGCTGGTCATCGGCGCCGAGCTTGGCAATACCGCCATTGAAAACACCGTCGACATCTGCTGCCCCAACTTCGACCCCCGCGCCAAGCGCGTCAAAGACATCGCCGCCGCCGCCGTGCTGATGGTGTCCATCGCGGCGGGGATCGTGGGGCTGTTGATTTTTGTGCCGAAGGTGTTTGGGTAAACAATGCCAAAATCCCTGCACGTTGCCGGGTTTATTTCCACCATCTTGGGGTGTAAGCTCCTCGATGTAGCGCTGCTACTACTTCAACCCCTGCAAACGTAATCTGAAAAAAATCCACCTCGGCATCGCACATGGCCTTAATTGATTTTTAGAGAATAATGAGACCTAATAGATTAATTTCAAAGTTATGGCAATAAAATACTGCTAAAATTAACGGAGAATATTTTATGCGATATCCAAAATGGTTAGTGATAATTACATTCATTATAACGATGGTGAGCCTGATAGTATTACTTGTTGTTTCTAATATTAATGATAACTCAAAGAAAATATACGATATATCGCTAGCAGTTTTTGGTAGTGCAATGCTGGGGTTTATTATGTCACTTATAATGTACTTTACTGAAAAGAGAAGAACATTGATGCAGTTATATCATGCTGCACAAAGTATACTATTTGAACTAAGAAAACTGCGCCCTCTTGGACCACGGGACTCAGAAAGTGAGCTTAGGAAACTACTAGAAATCTATCTACATGTATCAGAAGTAAGCATAGATAATCTTCAAGATGCATACTGTAACTTAGACTTTGTTTCTGGTAAATGCAACGCACTTTCGAATATTTGTACAAAGATCTTTGATTCAATTTTTGATGCTAAAAGAACAGTGTACAATTCATTTGGTTATTTTAATGCATTTTCAGAGCATCAAGGAATGATGGATATGGCAAGAGAAAAGTTCAAAGAATTTGCAAATGATTGGTTTGAGTCAGAGGTTGAAGAGGAGGGAGACTATATTAGTTTTACTGTGTATAGTAAAGAGTCTACAAAACTAGAAAACGTTCTGGAAAAGCTACGATGTAAAATATACAGAAGCAAACCTATATATATTAAAAGATACATAGTCCAAAACGGAAAGTATTTGAAATCTCTTGAGAATAGTAATTAGTTTGGATTCGAGAACTATAAGTAATTATTCTAAATCACAAAATATTCGCGATACTCCCGCATAAGCCTCATCCCGTCCGGGTAATGGGCGGCGAACTGGGGCACGGCGTGGATCAATCTTCGCTCGCTGAAACATCATCTTCCTGCTCGTAATAGTAGGAATAATCAATGCCTTTCATAAACATTTCGCGGTCGTCGATCTGATTGGTCAGGGCGGATACAAGAAGGCCTTTGATGATGGATGAATCGGTAACGCTTGCTTTCATGGCGTCAAGATAGGCGCGTTTGTTGATTTTGCTCCAGTCCACACAGCGTTGCAGGTTGGCCTTCAACAGCATATCCAGCCAGATTCTGGTGCTTCTGCCGTTGCCCTCCATAAAGGGATGGGCGACGTTCATTTCGATATATTTGTCTGCAATCTCGTCAAAGCTTTTCTCCGGCATGGCCTCAATGCTGCGCAGGGTTTCAGGCAAAAAGCGTGCCGCTGCGAATTGAAATCCGCCTTTGGCGATGTTGAGCGTACGTATCTGCCCCGCAAAATCGTAAAGCCCTCCAAATAAATAGCCGTGTATCTGCTGTAAGCCTTTCACGGTGCCAACCTCGATGGTATCCATAAGCGAGCTGCCGAAAAGGTCGTATGCCTTGGACTTGCTTTTCTCGTCAATGGTTTCGTCGCTGTAGGTAAACCATTGAATGAAACGGTTTGCCTGCTTGCTTGGGAAGTTTTTTGCGAGCTCGGTAATTCCGTTATAGTCCAGTATATCGGTCACTCGTTTTTTGCCGTCGGGCGCGGTCAGTTTGAACTGGTTAGTCTCACTAACCAGTTGAGGATTCTCTCGTTTAAGTTTTGTTTTCAGGTATTTCCAATAATTCCGGTTCTTTTGATAATCATCCACGCCGCGAAGAACGCCGATGATATCCAACACGGAAAACCACCACTTGTTGTTTTCATCATCCCAAACGGCGCGGACTTCCCGGTCATCGAAAAACCGGATAGAGATTTTACTCATCGATATCACCCTTGTCCTCGTGCTCGGTGCAGGCAGACAGGTCATTTTTGCGGTTATATCTCCAAAAACTCCCGAAACTCCCGCATAATCCCCATCCCGTCCGGGTAATGGGCGGCGAACTGGGGAACGGCGTGGCTGGGGAAGGAGTTGCCCTCAATAAAGCAGGGGCCATCGTTCGTCACTGCCACGTCCCAGGCGATGAAGCGCATCTGGGGCACCTTCTGCGCGGCGCGCAGGCACATGTCCATCGCCTCTTTGAAGTAGGGAACGGTAAACCCGATGATCGGCGTGCCGGTCATGGGGTGTTTTTCGTAGGTATTGCCCGCCTTGTCCGCGCCGACGGTGAGCAGTTTTCCGGTTTCCAGGTCCACACGGGCGGCCATGCCCCCGCAATCGACGTTATCCATCACCTTGCCGTTGCCAATGCGCAAAAACGCGTACACAACGCCCTGCTTTCTATCGCCCAGCAGGGTGGCGATGCGGATAGTATTCACCGAGGTGGGGCACATCTCCATCATTTTGTCGTGCTGAATCACGCGTTGTTCCAAAATGCCGATCTGATGCTGGATCAGCTCCTGCCGGAACGCTTCCTCGCGGCCCTTGAAGTCCGTTTCGGTGTAGTGGGTGATGCCCACGCCCGATGACCCTTCCAGCGGCTTGGCGATGATATCGGGGGTCTCGGCCAGGAACGCTTTGAGCTCATCCAGCGTGGTATGCTCCGAAAACTTCATCCAGCTGCGCTTGATATCGTCCTTGAACAGGGTGTTGAACTCGGTTTTGTCGTCAAAAAAGTGCCAGTAGGCCTTGTCGTTCATCTCGCGGACAATCTGGTTGCTTAAGCCGCGCGTGATGACGGTTTTTTTCTGCGCGGCGTTCAGGCGGTACATCTCGGCAATTTTATAATCCATATAGCCTGCGTTATACACAAGGGCGCACTTGAGCAGGTCGAAATACAGCCACAGGCGGCCCTTGCCGCTGCGTTCCGCGAGGAAATCCATGGTTTTGCCAAAGCGCTTGAAATCCATCCTGAATACGCGCTTGAAAAAGAAAATTAGCTTTCCCATAGAATCCTCCCAGATCAATAATTGTAAAACACAATAGGCAAATGATGATGAAAGCGCTTGTGCGATGGCGAATCGGATGTTTGTCAGGTTGGGTTTGCATGGGCCGCAGTAGAAGCAGCGTTACGTCAAGGCTCATGCAAGCGCAAAATGGCGGGAATACGGTCGTCAGCGTACAGGGGATTGCGTCGGCATTTGCCTATCTATACATTGAAGCGTATTAAGGTAACGTCGCCGTCTTTCATCACGTATTCCTTGCCCTCGCTGCGCACCAGGCCCTTTTCCTTGCAGGCGGCCATGCTGCCCTGCCCGATGAGCTGCTCGTAGGGCACGACCTCCGCGCGGATGAACCCGCGTTCGAGATCCGTGTGAATCTTGCCCGCGGCCTGGGGGGCCTTGGTGCCGTTTTCAATGGTCCAGGCGCGGCACTCGTCCTCGCCGACGGTGAAAAACGAAATCAGCCCCAGCAGCCGGTAGCTGGCCTGAATCAGGCTGTCCAGCCCGCTTTGGGCGATGCCCAGCTCGTCTAAAAACATCTGCTTTTCATCCGCGTCCATCTGCCCGATCTCTTCCTCGATGCGCGCGGAGATGGTGAACACTTCCGCGCCCTCCTTCTGGGCGATGGCCTGCACACGCTGCACCAGCGGCAGTTCGCTGACGGGCTTGCTGATGTCGTCCTCGGCAATGTTGGCGGCATAAATCACGGGCTTGTCTGTAAGCAAAAACCAGCTGCGCAAAACCTCTTTTTCATCGTCGGTCACGGGGAAGGTGCGGGCGGGCTGATCGCTTTCCAGATGCCCGATCAGCCGCCTGCCAAGCTCGGCTTCGGCGGCGGATTTTTTGTCCCCGGTTCGGACCAGCTTTTCGGCCTTCTCGGTGCGCTTTTGCACGGTTTCCAGGTCGGCAAAGATCAGCTCCAGGTTGATTTCCTCAATATCGCGGGCGGAATCCACCGATCCGTCCACGTGAATCACGTTCTCGTCCTCAAAGCAGCGCACCACATGCACAATGGCGTCCACCTCGCGGATGTGGGAGAGAAACTTGTTGCCAAGCCCCTCGCCCTTGCTGGCGCCCTTCACAAGCCCGGCGATATCCACAAAGGTCACCGAGGCGTACACCTTGCTTTTGGGGCTGTACATCTGGATCAGCTTGTCAAGCCTCTTGTCGGGCACGGGCACGATGCCCGTATTGGGCTCGATGGTGCAAAACGGGTAGTTGGCCGCCTGCGCCCCCGCCTTGGTGATGGCGTTGAACAGCGTCGATTTCCCTACGTTGGGCAGCCCTACGATTCCCAGTTTCATGACGCGTACCTCAATTGCTTTCAGTAGTCTATCGACCACCAATTATACGAGATTATAGAAGGTTTTGCAATTCGGACAGATCAGTCCTCCATGTAGCTGTACTGTGCCTCGACCAATGTGCGGTAATGCCCGCCGGGGATTTGCATCAGCTCGTCGTGGGTGCCGCTTTCGGCGATGCCGCCGTTTTGCACGACCATAATCTTATCCGCCCGGCGTATGGTGGACAGCCGGTGCGCGATCACAAAGCTGGTGCGGCCCTTCAGGAGCACGTCCAGCGCCTGCTGAATGAGCAGCTCCGTATGCGTGTCGATGGAGGAGGTCGCCTCGTCCAAAATCAGGATGCGCGGGTCATTGAGCAGTGCGCGGGCGAAGGAGATCAGCTGTTTTTGCCCGGTGGACAGGCTCGCGCCCCGCTCGCCAAGCTCCGTATGGTAGCCGCGCTTGAGACCTGCGATAAAATCGTGCACGCGCACGGCCTTGCAGACCTCGATCACCTCGTCCTCGGTCGCGTCCAGCCGCCCGTAGCGGATGTTATCCAGAATCGTGCCGGAGAAAATGAAGCTGTCCTGCAGCATCACCGACATCTGTTTGCGCAGCGAGTGCAGCTTCACCTCGCGCACGTCGTAGCCGTCAATTTTCAGCGCCCCGCCTGTTACATCGTAAAAGCGGCTGACAAGGTTGACGATGGTCGATTTTCCCGCGCCTGTCGGCCCGACCAGCGCGATGGTCTGCCCCGGCTCCACGGTAAAGTTCACGTTCCTGAGCACCGGCTGGCGGGCCTCGTAGGAGAAGTTCACGTGCTCAAATTCCACCCGGCCCTCGATGGGGGGCAGCTCCGGCAGATCGTCCCGCTTGTCAAACACCAGAGGCTTGGTATCCATAATCTCAAAAATGCGCTCGATGGACGCCATGGCCGCCAGAATGTTGTTGTAAAAAGTCGATACGTTGTTGATCGGCTCCCAGAAGCGCCCCAGGTACCAGAGGATTGCCACCAGGTCGGCCAGCATCAGCCCGTCCACATTGCCCTGGGGGCCCATGAAAATCAGGCCCGCGATGTACACGCCCGCCGTGCCCACGGCGCTCAGGGTATCGATAAACGGCCAGAACAGGTTGTTGATGCCCACAGCCTTCATCCAGCTGTTTTTGATGTCCTGGTTCGTCTCGTCGAAGATCTCCTGGTTGAGCTTTTCGCGTACAAAGGTCTGGGTAACGCGCATGCCCGCCAGGCTTTCGTGCAGGTAGCCGTGCATGGTGGAGGTCTTGATGCGCACCACCTGCCATGCTTTGCGCATGCGGGTGCGCAGGGATACGATGATCAGCACCAGAATGACGAGCGAGCACAGGGCCACCAGCGTGAGCTTCCAGTGGATGGTGAACATGATGGCGACCAGCAGCACCAGCGTCAGGCAGTCGACCAGCACGTTGATAATGCCGCCGGTGAACAGGTCGTTTAGGCGGTTCACGTCGTTGATGACGCGCACCATGATCTTGCCCGCCGAGCGGTTGTCAAAAAACGGCAGCGACAGCGACTGGATGTGGTTGAACAGATCCTGGCGCAGCGCGGCGATGGCTTTGCGGCCCGCTACGTCCATGGTACGAACGCGAAGCCGCAGGCACAGCCCGCCCAGCAGTACCGAGCCCACCATGCCGCCGAACAGAAGCGGGATGTTTTGGTAATTTCCGACCGAAAGCTCACCCACGGCGCGGCTGAGCAGGTAGGGGTTGAGCAGCGAGGCGGCCGAGGCGATGATCATCAGAATCAGGGAGACAATGACCTGCCATTTGTAGGGCCTGAGGTACGCAAGCATCCGCAGGAACAGCCGTTTGTCAAACGGCGCTTCCATCACCTCGTCGTCCAGGTTGCGCAGGCGTGCCATTATGCCTCACCTCCCTTCAGGGAAGCGGTAAAGTCGCGGGTCTGGTCGCGGAACAGCTCGGCGTATATGCCGTTCAGCGCGAGCAGCTCTTTGTGGGTGCCGCGCTCCACAATGCGCCCGTCCTGCAGCATTACAATCTGGTCGGCCTTGCGCACCGAGGAGATGCGGTGGGCGATGATAAACGTGGTGCGGCCCTTGAGCACGGTTTGCAGCGCGGATTGGATTTCGGCCTCGGTTTCCATGTCCACGGCGGAGGTCGCGTCGTCCAGAATCAAAATCGAAGGATTGTACAGGATGGCGCGCGCCAGCGCGACGCGCTGCTTCTGCCCGCCGGACAGGCCCATGCCGCGCTCGCCGATGACCGTGTCGTACCCCTGCGGGGCCTGGAGGATGAACTCCTCGGCCTGCGCGGCGCGGGCGGCGGCGATCACCTGCTCCTTTGTGGCGTCTGGGCGGCCGAAGCGGATATTGTTGAAAATCGTCTCGGAATACAAAAATGTTTCCTGCATCACCACGCCGATGCTGTTGCGCAAATCTTTCAGGGCTTGTCTGCGCACATCCACACCGTCCACCAGAAGGCTGCCGGAGGCCACGTCGTAATAGCGGCCAAGCAGCGTGACCAGCGAGGTTTTGCCCATGCCGGTCGCGCCCATCACGGCGACGGTCTGGCCCGGCTCCACATGCAGGTCAATGTCCCGCAGCACCGTATGATCCCCGTACTGGAAGGTCACGTTCTGGAAATCCACGCGGCCCTCGCGCGCTTTGGGGGCTACGGGCTCTTTGGGGTTTTTGATCTGCGAGCCGAGGTTCAAATAATAGATCAGCTTCTCGGAGGAGACCACGCCGTTGGTGATCTGGTTGACAAAGGTCGCCACCTGCCGCATGGGAGCAATGAGCATCCACACAAAGCCAGTCGCGCCCACCAGGGTGCCGATATCGATCCTGCCCATGCCCATCAGGCCCGCGCCCGATATCATCAGCACCGGGATGGCCAGGCGGGCGATGGTATCCAGCAGGGGGAAATAGGTGCTCCAAAGCCGGGTGACGCGGAGGTTGCCCTCAAGCACCGCGGTGTTGTCCTTTTGAAAGGCTTCCCGTTCATAGTCCTCGCGAGCAAAGGCCTTCACCAGGCGCACGCCGGCGATGTTTTCCTGGGTGCGGGTGTTCAATACCGCGTTTTGCTCGCGCACCTCGGTATGCGCCGGGCGGATATGGTGGTGCAGCCGCCAGGCCACCAGGGCGATCGGCGGGCAGAAGGCCAGCATGATCAGCGTCAGCTGCCAGCTCATCAGGCTCATGCCCACCAGCGCCAGCACAAACATCATCAGGTTTTCCAAAACGCCCAGGACGCCGGAGACGATCAGCATGCGCACGCCCTCGATATCGCCCGTCATCCGGCTCATGATTTCGCCGATGTGGTTTTCATCATAAAAGGCGTAGGGCAGTTCCTGCATATGCCGGTAGATACCGGTTCGCAAGTCGTACACCACGCCTTGGGATACATCTTCAATTAGCATACCGCGGATATACATCATCACGCCGCGTACAGCCGTCATCGCGATCAGCGCCGCGCTGAGTTTGAGCAGCAGCGCCATGTCGCGGTTTGGTAGCACATCGTTGACGACACCCTTGGTGATGTAGGGCACCACCATTCTCAGCGCCGTTAACAGCGTGACCAGGAGGATACTGACGATCAGCTTGCCGCGGTAGGGTTTCAACCACTGGGAAATTCGTCGGTATGTGTCCATTTCCGCCTCCGTGAAACAGGCTCGAATCCCCTGTTTCGCAGGTGTTACCATACACCCAATTGCTGCGGATGTAAAGGGGGTTCGGGGTAAAAATTGTGAAGGAAAGGTTGAATTTCGTCCATCCCATATCTCTGTTCTAAGGGGCAAGGATA
>ERZ795053.5011-NODE-5011-length-13966-cov-17.045000_pt1 | contig 13966 bp, 14 predicted proteins | sample MGYA00375137_ERZ795053 | MGnify/ENA primary metagenome ERZ795053 (study PRJEB30182, sample SAMN05720284) | activated sludge metagenome | isolation source: Anaerobic digester | place: Hong Kong | collected 2014-12-17 ... | reverse complement strand
GGTAAAGCACCGGCTGCACATGGGGTTTGATGATCCTTCGCATGCGGTGGGGACCGGCGAATTTATCCAAAGCGAATTCACTCGTGTGCGGGATGAAATTAAAGACAGATTTCTGAGATTTTATAAGGATGAGTTGATTAGAGGATGAGTTGAATAGAGGATGTGTTGATTTGGGAATATTACTGATTATTTGCATCCAATGAATGTTTTGGGTGGAATGACGGATGAAATTTTATTCAACATCTAACACTTATATATGCTATGAAAGAGGAAAAAGAAAACCTGATTTTGAAACGCATTTTTGAGCTTATCCTTAATAATTTCCACTTCCAAAGTCCGCTGAAAGGGAAATTTTAAAAAACCCAATGGATATGGTACTTATTGCTGTTCCCTGCTGACCTGCTCTCTGGTGATTTTCGTTTTGTCATTCTGTATGAATCGCAATGCAGAAGCGACCTATAAGCAAACGGGGATCCTTTCCTTTACTGCAGCGGGCAATAATTTTGAACTGGCCATTGCCATGGCCGTGTTTGGCATCAATTTGGGCGAAGCTTTGGCAGCCGATACCGGACCCTTGGTTGCGGTACCCTTAATGATGATTGCAATGGCATGTGTGGCTTTCTGGTTTGAAAAAAAGATCCTGGCAAACAGAAAGTCGGTGATATTCTTAGATGAATATATGTAACTTTGCGGCTTAAAATCACAATTATGTCTGAAATATTAAAGCTTCAGCCTGCCGAGGCTTACGAGAAGTTGTCTGAAGGCGCTGTTTTTATTGATATCATTGACGAAGAGGGATTCAGTGTAGTGGCTTACGATGGGGTGGAATCCACCCAGGTAACCCTGCTCCAGCTGCTGGAGAAGCTGCAATGGATGGAGAAAGGCCCTTTTTATATTACCGGCGGATTTGATGAAGCAACCGGATTTAAGGCGGCAAATCTGCTTCACCATCAGGGATTTGAAAATGTGGGTTATATAGCCGGCGGGGTGCAGGCCTGGTTTCAGGATGGTTATCCTGTAAAGTACAACGTCAACGGTGGATGCGGCACCGGTGATTGCAGCAGCGGCAGCTGCGGAACCGGCTTTGATGAGGAAGACGGAACGGGCGGTTGCGGCGGTTGCTCCTGCGGACACTGAGGCCCCGCCAGCCCCGGCATTTTTCACAGGCAGGGAAAGCTTGGCCGGGATTTCCGGTTCGGAGGTCTGATAATCTGACGCTGAGAGGCAGTCTTGCTTCAAAGCGTTTTCTTTTTGTATCACAGGTGGTAATATCCTGATCGGATCCGGAAGGAAGAAGTAGTTTTCTCACCAAAGAAGGCATTCCGGTTTTACTTACAGGTCAGATTCCCTGAAGTTTTCTGTCAGATGCCCAGTTCTACCTGGAAGACCAGTAACAGGTTATTTTTGTCCGCGGCCTGGTTAAAGTGTGTCTGTTGGTTGCGGTACCCCACAAAACCCTGAAATTTCGTGAGGTGCTTTCTCACATATTTATTGACCCCCAGGATATAATAACTATCCCGTCTGGCAATATCGCGGATTTCATGATCCGGGTTAACCACTGAGTAACGGGCGGCAATTTCCCAATAATTGGGAAAGCAATAGCTCAGTTGTGTATTGATTCCATAGCCGGTAACAACATAAACCGACATGGAGGAATCTGCGGGATTATAGGTAAATGCAGAATTGTCTGTCTTTCTGCTGATGTATTCCGAGTAGAGCGCCCATCCGCGGTATTTCATAATGATATCCGCGAAAAGGGATTGCAGGTCCCTGTTCTCATAAAGGTCGCTTCCCGTGGTGCCGCGGGTACGTCTGGCCTTCTGATTCAGGGCATAGCCGGCAGCTACTCCGATTTTTGGGGTGTTTTCAAATTCCAGGTCTCCTTCCGAGAAATCGCCGTCTTTTTTAAACCGGCCCAGCGGAAGCAATTCTATTCTTCCGGTGTACATGAGGCCATTGTCGGTTCTCAGCTGATTCCGGCCGTCGCCGGTCGAAACGGCGCCTTTCAGGTTGTAATGTATGCCTCCCAGTTTGTCGCTGTAATAGGCGAACAGCCCGAAATCGCGGTCGAGGGTAAAATTTGCATTTACATTGGAACGATCATAAAACTGCTGCTGCCCGCTCGAAACAATCCGTTGCCGGTTTCCCGGAAGTTTTCCCTGCCCGAAGCCCAGGTAGAATTTCGGATTGAAATGATAATAAACCATGGCGTCACGCACCAGATTCGGCACATGGGTGTTGTCCCAGTCCTGATCGCCCCTCGAAAAGGAAAGCTGCAGGTAGTAGGTCAGTTTCGGCCCCAGGATATACCCGTCGAAACGCAGCCGCAGCCGGCTCACCCTCGCTTCAATATCCTCAATATCCAGATTTTCATCAAAGTTTGTTGCAAGCCGGTTCTGCATCCTCAGGCGGAGATTCACCCCGAAAGTGCTGTCAGGTGCATTGAAACCCAAACCTTTGCGGAATGAGATCATTGCCCGTTCGTCCACTTCGGTTTGGGCGACAAGGCTTACATAACTGAAAAGAAATAAAGCGGAAAGAGATAAAAGCCGTTTTAACATGATTCAGGGATTGGGAAACCCGGCAAAAATACACAATGCAGTTTATAAATTACCATCGTTTTTGCAGAGCCGGCCGGAGAAGTTTAATCAACTGTTAAGCCGGACAAAAAAATACCGGCCTGACTTATAAAGCCTTAACGAAAAAAAAGGACCTGGCCGGTTTTTTAACTTGCCAGGTCCCTGATCAGCCTGAAGATATCTTAATTATACGCAGGCAGAAATGAATGATTTTTTGAATAATCCATCATTTGTCCGGTATAATCATCGGGATATTCCACTTTAACATCCACGATACTTCCGTTTTCCGTGACCGGCACAAACACCGGGTTGATAAATCCGCCATAAGGGGCAATGTTCAGCTTTTTAAAGCGTCCGAGCACTTCAGTGTGGAGTGGCTGATCTACCTGAACGGCGTATTTTTCGATCAGGTCGCGCCCGGCTTCATAGTCGCCTTCTGATTTTATGCGCTGTATCTCAGCAAGCATTTGTCCGAAAATTTCTCTCAGCGCCTGGTGGTCGTTAACCTTTACATAAGTTTTCCCGTCTTTAACCAGCATTTCTATTACATTTTTTTCTCTGCCCAGTTCGTAACTCCAGGCAGCAATCAGTTGCCGGCAGCGCATATGGGCCTGTTCAATGTTTTTCCCCGGCTCTATTCTGGTGAGCTGGGTGATGAGCCCGTTACGGATATAGCTGTTGTACTCAGCTTTATAAACGCCTTCATCGTCATACAGGCCCAGTTCCGTCATTTTGGGATCGGCTATGTAATACAGTGCAAAAAGGTCGGCACGGGCTTCTTCGAGGGGAGAGCCGTAGTTTTTCAGTTCATCGCCCCGGGTGCCGGGCAATAGCTGGCCCGACCCATGGCCGAGGCATTCGTGCAGGTCGGTATGAAGGTTCGAAGCCAGACTGCCATATTTTTTCGAGAGATCAATTTCCTCGGGAGAAGCTGCAAATTCCTCAATCATTCCGTTGCCCAGGGCGGCCTGATCGTATGCGTAAGTGATGTTTTCGATGGTTACCGATTTGGAACCGTGTTCTTTCCGGATCCAGTCGGCATTCGGCAGGTTGATGCCAATGGGGGTGGAGGGATAGCAGTCGCCGCCCAGTTGCGCAGCAGTGATCACCTTGGCTGAAACACCTTTTACTTTGGCTTTTTTAAATCTCGGTTCCACCGGAGAGTGATCTTCAAACCATTGCGCATTGGCACTGATGGTTTCGGCCCGTTTGGTGGCCTGCAGATCTTTGAAGTTCACCACGCTTTCCCAGGTTGCTTTCAGGCCCATGGGGTCGCCGTAATTCTCAATAAAACCGTTTACAAAATCAATATGCGAATCGAGATCCTGTACCCACAGCACATTATATTCGTCCCAGATGCCAAGGTCGCCGGTTTCGTAATACTTAACCAGCGATTCAATCACTGCCTTCTGGTGGTCGTTCTCAGCAACCCCGGCAGCTTTGTCAAGCCAGTAAATAATCTGTTCTATGGCACTTCCATAAAGTCCGCCGGCTTTATAAACCTCCTCGGTAATGATACCGTTTTTCTTTACCAGTTTGCTGTTGAGCCCGAAGGAAATCAGGGTATCACCACCGGTATTTACCGCATTTTTCTTAAGTTCCGCGTAGTAACCTTCCGCTTCCTTTTCCGTAACGCCTTCATAAAAATTGCAGGCTGAATTCAGCAACAGGTCTTTGCCGGCTTCCTGACTCACGGCTTTGGGGGCGATGGCCGGATCGAATATTACCGGAACAATTTCAGCGATGAAACTTTCCAGATCCTGACCTTCGCGCAGGGGAAACTTACCGCCGGTGGTTTCGCGTATCAGCGATTCAAAATAGGCCTGGGTTATTTCCGGAAAGAATTTATCTTTAGAGTAATGGTGATGGATGCCATTGGAGAACCACACCCTTTTTGTGTAAACCATGAAATTTTTGAAATCATCGTTGTCGCGGTCACCGGGATAGTGCTCCACGATGTTTTCGAGGGTGCGCCGGATGGGCAGGTTGTATTTGTAATTCTGATCAAAAAGGATATCACGGCCGGCAAGCGCTGCCTGACTCAGGTAATAAACCAGTTCTTTCTGTTTGACACTGAGATCCTCAAATCCCGGTACCTGGTAACGCATGATTTTCAGGTCGGCGAATTGTTCGAGCAGGAATTTGAATTCCTGCGCCTGGGATTCTTCTTTCGGCCCCTGATTGCAGGCCGTAATAAGCAGACTCATGGCAATGGTGGTTTGTAAGACAAGTTTTTTCATAAACAGATTGATGATAAATTTTGTTAAGGCTTTGCATTGATATTGGTGATGATTCCGTTGCTGAACAAGGGTATCGCATCCGAAATTCCTGTCTGGACAGTATAGTCAGGCAGGGGGTCAACACCCAGTCCGGTCAGTCTCCGGTAGTGACTGGTACTGGTTATTGCCTCTGTAAGATTGTCTTTGTGCAGATTCCAGAGATTCATTGCAAGGTTCGCTTCGTCCCCGCTTAAAGTCCATATCCCTGTGTTCAGGAGCATTCCGGTCAGCGCACCGGCGCAGAGTGCATCTTCGGTGCTGAAGAGGTTTTTCCATCCGGAACAAAGTATTACGACATTTTCATTCTGCTGGTTCAGCCAGTTTGCCAGAGCCGGAAGGTTGGCGAAAGCGGCGGCTGCTACCTTTCCGTTTTCGGCCGCCATAACCATTGCCCCTGTGCCGTTGGTGGTGGAGTAAACCAGTGTTTTACCCCGGACTGCATCGGTGTTGAAGTCAGCGGCTGAGTTTCCGAAATCTGCAAAAGGCAACCGCAAACCGTCGCGTTCAGCGGCAACAGGATATCCCTGTCTGCTGAGATTCTCCGCTTCGCTCAGCGAAGCAACCGGTATTACTGCAGCTACCCTGTTTTCAAATGCAGCGATCAGCGATGTGGTAAACCGCAGAATGTCGATCACAACGGTGATATGCTTCCCGCGCAGGTTTCTGTAAGGATAGAGTGCGGGGCTACAGCTTACTTCAAGTGTCCTTGCCATGTTTACAGGCGGATGAATGAAAAAACCCGCAAACCTTTTGAGCGTGCGGGTTTTTAAGGTTCGTTGCTTTAACCCTTGTAGAAGGGGAGTTTAACTACTTTCGCTTTTAAAGCTTTATCGCGGATGCTGATAAATATTTCTGTATCGGCCTTGGCAAATGCGGCAGGTACATACCCCATGCCAATGGCAATTTTCAGCGACGGAGCCTGTGTGCCTGAAGTAACTTCGCCAATGGTATTGCCTTCAGCATCAAGAATGGCGTAGTGCTGGCGCGGAATTCCCTTGTCAATCATCTCAAATCCGACCAGTTTGCGGGTAACGCCTTCGGTTTTTTGTTTCAGCAGTGCGGCTTTGTTGATGAAGTCCTTTTCGTCGGTGAATTTTGTGATCCATCCAAGCCCGGCTTCAATGGGAGAGGTAGTATCGTTGATGTCGTTGCCATAGAGACAGAATCCCATCTCGAGGCGCAGGGTGTCGCGGGCGCCGAGGCCGATGGGTTTAATGCCGGATTCAGCCCCTGCCGCGAAAACGGCTTCCCAGATTTTCGGGGCATCTTCATTGGCAAAATAAATCTCGCAACCGCCCGCACCGGTGTATCCGGTAGTGGAGAGGATAACATCTTTAACCCCGGCAAACGTCACTTTCCTGAAAGTATAGTATTCCATATCAAGAATGGGCGTATCGGTAAGTTTTTGCATGGCTTTAAGCGCAAGCGGACCCTGAATGGCCAGCTGCGAAATTTCATCGGAAGCATTGTACAGGGTCGCCCCCATCTTATTCTGACTGTTGCACCAGGCCCAGTCTTTATCGATGTTTGCAGCGTTAACAACCAGCAGATAGGTTTCGGCATCAATACGGTAAACAAGCAGGTCATCCACAATGCCCCCCTTGTCGTTCGGGAAACAACTGTACTGCACTTTCCCGTCCACAAGTTTTGAAGCATCATTCGAAGTGACCCACTGGACAAAATCAAGGGCTTTGGGACCTTTTACCCAGAATTCACCCATGTGTGATACATCAAAAACGCCGACGCCCTTTCTAACCGTTTCGTGCTCTACATTCAGCCCTTCGTATTGAACAGGCATATAAAAACCGGCAAAAGGAACCATTTTGGCCCCCATTGCCTCATGAAAACTGGTAAATGCAGTGTGTTTCATAACTTTAATATCTTGATAGATTTTTGTGCAAACCTACTGGATATTTTTGAGATTATTCAAAGAAGCAGGATAAATTTATTGTAGGCGTTTATACTTCCCTTCCTGACTAAAAGCGCGCTGATGGGTTATAGCCGGGTAACTTATATATTTGCGGAAAGCCGGGTGCAACAGCGGTAAGGAGTCCGGGAACCGGGCTGGCCGGTATTATTCAGTTGATTTCATCCCAAAAATTTTCGGAAAGATGCTGAAGTGAATAAATTAGTTTATATTTGCATCTTCAAAAACAATTCAATCCCGCTCTCATTTATTCTCTCATTACTTCTTTAGGTTAGGCAGGGTAGTCGGATCATTCCGGGGCGCGGTTTCGCTTTTTAATCTTTAATTTTCCGGTCAAATTCACGATCACAACACAATCATTTTTATTTATGTACGATATTATTGAGCTTAACAGCAAATCAATTGATGAGCTGAAAGTTATAGCCGGGAACCTGAATGTTCCCCGCTTTAATTCATTAAGTAAGCAGGATCTGGTTTATCAGATTCTTGATTTTCAGGCGCTGAATCCTTCGAAAGAGATGCTTGAAAAAGAAAAGGAATTGCGTGAGAACAAGCATAAGCGTCAACGCATTCCCAACGAACGTTTTACCAAAGGCAAGCCTCAGTTTCAAAAGCCGCAGCAACCACCTGTAGCTTCTTCCGATCCGGCAGCCGCTGCACCCCAGCATCCTGCAGAACCTGCTGAAGTTCCGGCCGGTAAAGATCCGTCGGCAACCCAGCCCGAGTCCGGCAAACCTGTTCAGCAGCCTGTCAGGAATGAAGATGCCGGAAAGCGGAAACGCGGGAGGCCCAAACGTCAGGATAGCACACCCAAAGACAAACCGGTTAAGGTTTCTGAATCAAAATCTGATCATATCGACGAGGAAGCGCTCCTGCTGAGTAATGCACCCATTATTGAAGAGGAAGAAACTGAAGTAACACCCAATCCTGAGGTTGCTGAAGTAGAGGCGTCATCCCCGGAGACAGGAAGCACCGTTGAAGAACGGGTGATATTACCTCCTCCGCCACCTCCCGTGGAAAGGTTACCTGAAGTGGAGCCTGCGCGGCCAAACGGTGACCGTTACGGCCGGGATTTTAATCCGCGTCAGCAACGTTTTCCTGAACGCAGGCGCGAGGAGTATGTATGGGAATTCGATGGATTTATCTCTTCAGACGGGGTGCTCGAGATTATGCCCGACGGCTATGGTTTTCTGCGTTCTTCTGACTATAACTACCTGAACTCTCCCGACGATGTTTACGTTTCCCAGTCACAGATCAAGCTGTTCGGACTTAAGACCGGCGATACTGTGAGGGGGACCATCCGGCCACCCAAAGACGGGGAGAAATACTTTCCGCTGATTAAAGTTGAACTGATCAATGGTCGTACCCCGGATGAAGTGCGCGACAGGATTCCTTTTGATTACCTGACCCCGCTCTTCCCTGAGAAGAAATTCAAGATCACCGGTCACCCGGGCGCAAGCCTGTCGGTGAGGGTCATTGATTTGTTCGCCCCCATCGGTAAAGGTCAGCGCGGACTGATCGTGGCTCAGCCCAAAACCGGTAAAACTGTGCTGCTCAAGGAAATCGCCAACGCCATTGCCGCCAATCATCCCGAAGCTTACCTGATTGTGCTGCTGATTGATGAGCGCCCTGAAGAGGTCACCGATATGGCCCGCAGTGTGAATGCGGAAGTGATCGCTTCCACCTTTGATGAGCCGGCCGACCGTCATGTGAAGATCGCCAACATTGTGCTTGAGAAGGCCAAACGTATGACCGAATGTGGTCATGATGTGGTGATCCTGCTTGACTCTATTACCCGCCTGGCCAGGGCTTATAACACGGTTTCCCCCGCATCGGGTAAAGTGCTCTCGGGTGGTGTGGAAGCCAACGCCCTGCAAAAACCCAAACGTTTCTTCGGAGCTGCACGTCAGATCGAAAACGGCGGTTCTCTTACCATCATCGCCACTGCCCTGATCGATACCGGATCCAAAATGGACGAAGTGATCTTTGAGGAGTTCAAAGGTACCGGCAATATGGAGCTTCAGCTCGACCGAAAACTTTCGAACAAGCGTATTTATCCGGCCATCGATATCGTGGCATCAAGCACCCGCCGCGAGGACCTCCTGCTTGATAAAGAAACATTACAGCGCATTTGGGTCCTCCGCAACCACCTGGCTGATATGAACCCGCTGGAAGCAATGGAGTTCCTGAAAGACAAAATGAAATATACCCAAACCAATGAGGAATTCCTTATTTCGATGAACGGGTAACACTAATTTTCATGAACATGGAAGGCCCCGGGAAACCGGGGTCTTTTTTTTAAGTTTAATGGCTTTTTATGATGCTCGCAGAAGGAAATACTGTTCTTGCGGGTCAGGCAATTTCATACTTATACCTGCAAAAAAAAGCCCGCCATGCATGGGCACAGCGGGTTTTTACTGAAAATCGCAATTCCTGCTAAACGCTTGATTTGGCCAGAGCAGCAAGTGAATTTACTAGCAAAGCTTTGGTGTAGCGGTAATTATGGGCGCCATAGCTATGGTCGTAATGAACCAGTTTAAGGTTCAGTATAATTCCCAGCTGATCCTGCGTGAGAGTAGCCGGAACCGTTACATATCCTTCTGCATCCAGGAGGCCCTGATCTTTGAGCGCAGTTTCAAGCTCCAGTTCAAGGGCGGCGATTTCGGCCCTGTTTTCGTCAAACATGGACTTAACCACTGCTGCATCCGTATGGCAGCCCGAAACGGTACAACCGGTTAACAGTTTCGAGGTTTCATTATAGGTAATATTCATCTGATGCCCTCCGGCCTGTAAGCCTGCCGGGTTTCCGTCCATATGGCAGGTTACGCAGCCATTGGTGACTGCCAGGGTGTGCGGCGAATTTGAATAAGGCATAGGGCCATCAATTTCATAACCGCCTTTGCCGATAAACATATTGGATTGAGGGCCGTAGTGCGGGCCATATCTTTTATTGGTAATGGATACAGGATCACCGCCTGCCACAGGGTATGGAGTTACAGTGCGTCCCTGATGACAATTGGCGCAAACATTGGATGTGCCATAATTATATTCGGCGGCAGGTCCGCCCATAACCATTGCGATCGCTCCGCTGCCCCTGAGTGCATAATCAGCAGGCGTGTAGGTTTCATGGATTTTATGGCAGGTACGGCAGTTGATGATTGCCGGTGACGATACGGCCGCAATCATACCGCTGTCAACCATGAGCCTGAAGCCCTGACTGGTATGGCATTGCGCACAACCCTCATTACTACGGTCTACATTGGCACCGCTGCCGTGAGCGGAATTGGCAAACTGATGGACTTTGGTCAACAGGTCATCAGAAAAATCATGGCATGTGACGCATGAAGCATCTGCATTCAGCCCGTCTTCGCCATCCTTCCCCGGAGGCCCCTCGGGCCCTGTCTTGGTACAGCTGCTGATCGTGACAAAACTCAGCACCAAAAATGCACTTGTCGCGAAGGTGAGTAAGGAAATTTGTCGTTTCATTTTCTTCAGTTTTAGTGATTGTTTGTTTGTGTGATTGTGTGTAACTAATTTGATTTTCCTGAGTTTTCAGAAGATGATTCTTCCGCGTTTTCAGCAGAATCTTTTTCCTCATCTTCATGGATTTCATGGTATCCGGTGATCATACTCTTCAGGTTACTGGTGACAGAATGCCCGACTGTAATAAAATAGAGATGTATTATCAGAAAAATTGAAATCAGAAATCCTGCAGCCACATGCAGCAGGCTGGTGAGCATAATGCCGCTGTATCCGAAAACATTCAGGATGATGGTTTCAGGGTACAGCAATGCCCAGCCCGTGACAAAGGTGATGGGGGTGATGGCATGCTGAATTACATTGTAGGTAATCTGCTGGATAGGGTTAAACTTCCGCTCGGCATTAACGGGGAAAGGATGCGGTTCGCCCCTGAAAATACCAAAAAGGTAGTATTTGGCCTGCAGGTAAAAAGCCTTAAAGAAACCTTGTTTCATCACATAATGCCGGCCGATGGAGGTGAACAATATACCCAGGAAGAAGTAAAAATAGGAGAGGGTCAGCAGTATCCCTGAAATGTTATGCAGGCTGACCGCGATATCGAACCTGATCAGCGGGTAATCCGGGTTGGAATACTGCATACTGACGCCGGTAAGGATAAGCGCAAGCATCAGGATTGCATTCACGTGATGCCATATCCTGAGCCACAATGGGTAGAGGTATATTTTTTTAGTTGCCATGTTTCCTGTGCCTGTGTATGTACCTTAATGTAGCGTGTATTGCAATTCCGATCAGCACCATGATAAAAATCACGACACTGGCAATGTTCAGGTAATAATTCCTGTTTGCTCCGATCACATAAGCCTCGTTCATGATCACACCGTTGTAAAAGCCGAGTTTATTCCTTTTTTCTGCAGCCTGGTGCTTATAGAGTGATCCCATCAGGATGGAGTTCGTTGAATGGCATTCCACACAGTTTTTCACTGATTCCGAGGCCGGCAGCACAAGGTGAGCTACCATGATGCTGTCGTTATTCGCGGCATGGCAGTCAATGCACCTGACTTTCCGGAAGTGCAGACTCTGATTCGGAAGCCAGTCATGACTTTTGATCAGGTCGGGTAACTCTTTCTCAATCAGCACAGCGTAATTGTTGATATCGCCGTGGCAATGCAGGCAGGCGGAATTATTGCGGGCTACCCGGTTCATCAGCTGACCGGGCTCTTTGTCAGACAGACGGTAAGTGTGGGGATTATGACAACTCCAGCAACTGAATTCAGTTCCGAGTTCCGTAGCGTGAATGCTTTTAAGATACTCTTCCTCAATGGTTTCGAAATTGAAGGAGGCATAGGTTTCGTCACCTCCGTGGCAATCCATGCAGGTATAATTGACTTCAAACTTGGTACTGACCGGGTGAGGGTGTATGTGATAGTCAATAGAATGGCAGTCGGTGCATTTGAAAGCGCCATGGGTAGCCTTGCTGTACTCAACGGGATCGATCTGCAGCTCTGCATGCATCTTCATGGTCACTGTCTCCCCCGTAAGGGTGTCGGTAAGCTCATACCGGGGTGAACCATGACAAACAAGGCATTGTTTGCTCTCCTCGTCAATCGTGGCAGCTGGCTTTTCAGAACCAAAGGAGAGAAATATTGCAAAGAGCAACGGAATAAACCCTGTTATGAGTGCTATCCATCCGGCCGGCCTTTTTATTAACCAGTGTTTCATAAAATTATAGTCTTTATACCCAAGCCCGTATTATTCAGTGATTAAGCCTTATATTAAACAGAGCCCGGGATACTAAAAGTCCCAGGCTCCTGATTCAATCCTACTTTTTCATGGTGCGGATGTAGTAAACTACAGCCCAACGGTCACCTTCATCGGCAATCTTCTTTTCGAAGTTTGGCATTTCGTCGCGACCAACAAACGACTGGTAGTAAATTTCACCATCAGCCTGATCCTGGAAAGCTTTGGATGAAAAATCGCCGGTGCTTGTTTTCAGGTTCCGGGCTTTGGGGCCGTCGCCAAGTCCTTTGGTGCCGTGACATGAGCGGCAGTGCTGGTTGTAAAGTTCCTTACCGGTTGAATTTATTGAAGGATCACCGGCTTTAATTGTACTTTTCATGCTTTTGTATTTTGCCGGGATTACCCAGGGCTCTCCCTCTTTCTGGGTCATGGCAGTATTGATGGTTACAAAGGCAAGCGCGGCAATTAAGAGTGTGAGGAGTTTTACGGAATTTTTCATTTGTTTGGTTTTTAGTTGATTAAAATTGAATTAAATCTTGTTGTCAGAAATTCCAGAGACGGGTAACATTAAGTCCCAGGATGATATTTCCTTTGAAAAAATCATTTTGATTGTAAAGGATATTTTCCTGCGGCAGGATGCCCTGTGAGGATCCCAGATAAATATGGAACGCGTGCGTGCTGGTGGCCACTTCGAGTCCGATGCAGATATTGGGTTTGGGGTGTTCCAGGGTTTCGTTGATCTCTTCCCTGATTTCGGAAATGCCCTGAATCTGCAATGGAAAATCACCTGAAATGATCAGGGAGCTCTGGGGCGAAAACTTAAAGCGGCCGGCAAAAGAAAGCGCTATCCTGTCGTGATCCACCAGCGAATCGGTGGAGTTGTAATGGGTAAATGAAGGCGCTATCTGCAACGAAATCTTTTCATTAAAACGACGTGAAACAATTACTTGTGTAAAATAAGAGAAACGGTTGGTGAACTTGTAGTTTACCCCGAATTTTGAATCGGCACTGCCATCGATGCCAATCACTTCATACACCGAAACAGTGACAGGGATCTTGTTCGACCGCGTTTGCTGCAGCAGATTATACTTGATCTGGATATCCTGCATCTTGTTGAATTTGGTAGTCCCTATGCCAACCATCAGGTTGTCGAGAATGCTGTAATTTAATCCAAGCCTGATGTTGGAAGGCGCCCAGATACCATACAGGTCGGTTATCCCGTTTTCAATGGAACCAAACCGGTGCTGGATAATCATTTCCAGCGTTTTTGAAGGTTGCAGGGTGGTGGTGGCATTGTCAAAGAGCAATCCGCTTTCAAAGGCCGGGCGTGCCGGACGCTCTTTCGGCTTTTCGTTTGTTTCTTCTTCCTGTGCCATTACAACCGTAAAGAGTTGCATGATTATGACGGCTGCCAGCGTAAATATCCTGATGCTGTTTTTCATGGTATGTTTTTGAAGGCTTGATGAATCAGTGATTAGTTGTTTTTTGCTCCCTGCTGTATCCATGCCAGTATAAGTTTGGCCTGCTCAGCATTGGAAAACGATTTCATGCTGCCGCTTGTAATGCTTGTATAAAGCAAACTGCCTGATGGATTATCGGTATTTATCTGGTTTAGCTGGATCAGGCTGTTATAGGCTCCGGCCGGCGACAGGTCAGGCGGAACAGCTCCGGCGGCATGACAACCGGCGAAATTGCAGCTGGCATTGAAGATCGGTACGATGTCGGTTGCGAAACTGACCTCAGTGGTTACTGGGGTCTGGTCAGGTTCGACAAATTCATATTCGCAGCTGCTTATCAAAGCCGAAAATGCCGGAATCAGCAGAAATGTTGCCAGATTAATCAGAGACCTTCTTTTCATTATTATTTCAGTTAGTTTGATAAATCAAAGAAACTACTTATGTGAATATGATCAGTCGGCGGTAAATTGATATATTTGCATGCGATTCATTGTTTATATTTGTTTA
>ERZ795053.5009-NODE-5009-length-13972-cov-7.031185_pt1 | contig 13972 bp, 10 predicted proteins | sample MGYA00375137_ERZ795053 | MGnify/ENA primary metagenome ERZ795053 (study PRJEB30182, sample SAMN05720284) | activated sludge metagenome | isolation source: Anaerobic digester | place: Hong Kong | collected 2014-12-17 ... | reverse complement strand
CCTTCATGCCGGCGATCACGCCGAGGGCGAGCGACAGCGGGATCATCAGGGCGAACACCCAGAAAGCCAGGATGCCCGTGTTCTTCAGCCGGTCCCAGAGCAGTGGCCCGACATCCGTGTTCTTCTCGAAGGAATGACCGAAGTCGCCAGCGAGCACGCCGCCGAACCAGTTGACGTAGCGCTGCACGAAGGGGACGTCGAGGCCCTTGTTGACCAGCCACTGCTGGTAGTCCGCGTCGCTCAGCGCCGAGACGGCAAAACCGCCGAGCTCGGCGACCGCGATCTTTTTCTTGAATTCGTCACTGTCGAAAATGAAGAAGAGGACGAGCGAAGCCACCACCATGATGAGCAGCATCTGCACCAGACGCTTGCCGATCAATGGCAGCATGGACATTGCCTCGCAACATCATGACTGCGTCGCATCTTGTTGTTCAGCGCGCCGTCCTCCCCGCGGTACGGAGAACACTAGACCCGCCTTCTCGCCACTGTAAACCCCGGCAGCCTCAGGGCAGCCCGTATAGCCTCGCCCCGCCTTCGCTGCCGACGACCGCGAGGTGGCCCTGGTGCAGGAGGTAGTTGACGTGGGCCAGGGTCTCGCCGAGCGCGAAGCCGAGCTGGTGCGCATCGAACTTGCGGCGGAAGAGCGTCGGGATGATGCGGGCCACGGTCGCGGGCTCGGCGCAGGCCCGGCGCGTCAGCTCCAGCCGCTCCTCGTGATGGCGGACGAGGCTCCGGATCCGCTCGTGCAGGCTCTGGAACGGCGCATCGTGGGAGGGCAGCACGAAGCAGTCCTCGGGCAGCTCGAGATATTGCGGCAGGGTGGCGAGGAAGTCGCGCAAGGGGTCGGCGCCCGGCGTGGTCGGCCAGACCGCGACCACTGGCGAGATCCGCGGCAGCACCTGGTCGGCGGCGATCAAAAGATTGCGCTCGGCGCTGTAGAAGGTGAGCATCTCCGGGCTGTGGCCCTCGCCGATCAGCACGCGCCACGACCCGCCGCCCATCTCGATCGTGTCGCCGGCGGCGACCTGCGTGAAGACGGCGGGGGGCATGCTGACGCTCGTGCGATAGCGGTTGCCGGCGGCGAAGCGTTGCTCGACGACGCCGGCGTCGAGCCCGGCCGCGATGTCGTAGGACCGCCCCGCCTCGGCGTAGCCGCTGGTCGAGTCGAGGGCGAGGAGACGCGCAGAAAGCCACTCGGTCCGGCTCGTCAGCAAGGGCACCCCTAGCCGCTCGGCCAGCCAGCCGGCGAGGCCGATATGGTCCGGGTGAAAATGGGTGGCGACGATCCGCCCGATGGGGCGGGCCATGAACTCCTCCGCCAGCAGGCGCTCCCAGATCGCCCGTGAGCGCTCATCGCCGATCCCGGTATCGATGAGCGTCCAGCCGTCGCCATCGTCGAGCAGCCAGACGTTCACATGGTCGAGCGCGTAGGGCAGCGGCAGGCGGAGCCAGAGGATGCCCGGCGCCACCTCGACTGGCCGGCCGAGCTCGATCGGCTCCATCGGGGATTGGCGGGTGGCGGGTGGCTCGCTGGACAATTCGTGCTCTCTGCCTCGGGGTTGAGAGGCAGTTCTGCCGCGTCGCAGCATTCGTGACAATAGTCCCGGTCGATCGCAGTGTGCCGCGAATGTGCCGGCCCGACGCCGGAGGGCGTACTATTTGATGGTACACGCCGCTTAACACTTTGCGCCGCAGCATGCTTGCCGGAGCTTTCACCACCATGACCGAGACGCCTGCCCTGACGATCCGCCGCCTCGTCCGCAACACCCCGCAGGCGGCTCTCGGCACGCTCGATGCCCAGGGCGCGCCCTATGTCTCGCTCGTCCTGCTCGCGGTCGATCACGACGCAAGCCCGCTTCTGCTGCTCTCCGACCTCGCCGATCATACGAAGCATTTCAGGCGTGATCCGCGTGTCGCGCTGCTTGTCGACGGAACCGCCGGCATGGCGAGCCCGTTGGCCGGAGCACGAGCGACGTTGACGGGCGAGATCGAGAGGACGAACGCACCTCATCACAAAGCCCGTTTCCTCGCCCGGCACCCGGACGCCGGCGGCTATGCCGGCTTCGGTGATTTCAACTTCTACCGCCTGAACCTGCGACGCGCGCATCTGGTCGCCGGGTTCGGCCGGATCCACTGGGTGGAGGGTTCCGACGTGCTGCTGCCGGTAGACGACCAACTCCCGCTCCGGGCGGCAGAGGAGGATATCCTGGCCCACATGAATACCGATCACGCCGCAGCGGTCGAGCTCTACGCAACGCGGCTGCTTGGCCGGCCCGCGGGCACGTGGCGGCTGACCGGCATCGACCCCGAAGGAACGGACCTGCGGCTCGGCGGGTCGGTCGCCCGACTTTGGTTCGACCATCCAGTGCGTGACGCCGAAAGCGCTCGAGGGGCCCTCGTCCGTCTCGCCCGGCGCGCCCGCCGGCCCGACGAACCGACCGGTGAACGATAGATGTCGACCATGAAGGAGCCGAGCATGCGGGAAGTTGCCCAGGACATACTCGATGCGGCCAGGCCTGGCCGGTTGCACTGGAACCTCGTTCCGGCACGGTTGGTCACCATGGCGCTCGAGGGGGGTGAGGCGAGGCTCTCCGCCGAGGGTGCGCTGGTCGCCGAGACTGGGGAGATCACCGGCCGTTCCGCGGACGACAAGTACTTCGTCGACCGCGGCGAGCTCACTTCGGGTGTCGACTGGAGCAAGGCGAACAAGCGTCTCGCGGCGGCGGACTTCAGCGCGCTTCGGCACACCGCACTCCGGCACATGGCCGGGCGCAGCCTGTTCGTCCAGGACCTCTGGGCCGGCGCCGACCCGGCCGCGCGGCTGAGGGTGCGCATCGTCACGGAGCAGGCCTGGCACAGCCTCTTCGCCCGCAACATGTTCCGCCGTCCGCCGGACTGCGAGCTGCATGCGTTCGCGCCCCACTGGACCGTGCTGCAGCTGCCGAGCCTGCGGGCGAACCCGAGCCAGCACGGAACCCGGAGCGGCACTGCCATCGTCATCGATCTCTCCAGCCGTGTCGTCCTGATCGTCGGCACGGCCTATGCCGGCGAGATCAAGAAATCGGTCTTCACGGTGCTCAACCACCTGCTGCCGGCGAGCGGCATCCTCCCCATGCATTGCGCCGCCAATGTCGGCGCCGCGGGCGACGTCGCCATCTTCTTCGGCCTTTCCGGCACCGGCAAGACCACCCTCTCCGCCGATCCGAAACGGCAGCTCGTCGGCGACGACGAGCATGGCTGGGGGCCACATGGCGTCTTCAACCTGGAGGGCGGCTGCTACGCCAAGGCGATCCGTCTCGACGCCGAGGCGGAGCCGGAGATCTGGCAGGCCTCGACCCGGTTCGGCACCATTCTCGAGAATGTCGTGCTCGACCCGCTTACCGCTGCCGCCGATTTCGACGATGCGACACTGACGGAGAACACCCGCAGCTCCTACCCACTGGAATTCGTCGCAAACGCCCATCCCACCGGCATGGCCGGCCACCCGCGCAACATCGTCATGCTGACGGCCGATGCCTTCGGCGTGCTGCCGCCGATCAGCCGGTTGACGCCCGAGCAGGCTATCTACCATTTCCTCTCGGGCTACACGGCGCGCGTCGCCGGCACGGAGCGCGGCGTGGACACGCCGCAGGCAACCTTCTCCGCCTGCTTCGGTGCTCCCTTCATGCCCCGCCATCCCACCGTCTATGCCGAGCTGCTCCGCCGGCGCCTCGCCGGGAACGATGTCACCTGCTGGCTGGTCAACACCGGCTGGACTGGCGGGGCCGCCGGCACCGGGCGACGCATGCCGCTCGAGGCCACGCGCGCCCTGCTCGATGCGGCGCTCGATGGCCGGCTCGCGGCCAGCCGCTTCAGCGAGGATCCGGCCTTCGGCCTTGCCGTCCCGACGAGCTGCCCCGGCGTCGACGACCGTCTTCTCTCGCCGCGGGCCGCCTGGTCGGACCCGACCGCCTACGACGTGGCCGCGCGGGAAGTGGCCGGCCTCTTCGAGGCCAACTTCGCGCGGTTCGCGGACCGGGCCGATACCGCCGGCAGCCGTGCCGCCGCCTGACTGCTAGAGGAAGGCGGTCACGGCCAGGACCTCGTGGCCGCCTTCCCAGATCATTTTCACCGCCACCACGACGATGATCAGGAGGCCGACATAGGCGAGCCAGCGGTAGCGATCGATCAGCCTGGCGATGAAGCCGGCGGCCACCGCCATCAACGCGATCGAGAGAACGAGGCCGAAGATCATGATCCAGGGGTGGTCGCGCGCCGCCCCGGCAACGGCCAGGACATTGTCCAGCGACATCGAGATGTCGGCGACAGCCACCTGGATGATCGCCGAACGGAAGGTCTTCTGTCCGGCGCCGGCGACGGCCCCGCCGCCCGGCAGGACGTGCGGGATGGCGCCTGCCGCCGCGGCCTCGCCGGCCTTCAACTCGCGCCACATCTTCCAGGCGACCCAAAGCAGGAGCAGCCCGCCGGCCAGGAGCAGGCCGATGATCGCGAGCAACTGCACCGCGATCAGTGCAAAAGCGACACGAGCGAGGAGTGCCAGGGTGGCGCCGATGGCGATGACCCGACGCTGCTGCCAGGGCGGCAGCCCGGCCGCGGCGGTGCCGACCACCACCGCATTGTCGCCGGCCAGCACGATGTCGATCATCACCACGGAGAGGAGCGCCGTCAGCTGGCTCGCGAGATCCGGATGCTGCAGGAGGTCCATCATGTCGAGGAGCCTCTGCCAGATCGGCGCAATCGCGACAAGCCACGCCGCTTGACGCGTCGACCGCGTGGCGTCATGCCGCGCCGATCATGTCCATATTCCTCCCCCGCCTGACGCTGATCCTCGGTGGTGCCCGCTCCGGCAAGAGCCGCCACGCCGAGAGGCTGGTGCTCGAAAGTGGCCTCCAGCCCTGCTATCTCGCCACCGGCCAGGGCGGTGACGCCGAAATGGCGGCCCGCATTGCGGCACATCGCGCACGCCGCGGCGAGCGCTGGCGCCTCGTCGAGGAGCCTCTGGAGCTCGCTACCGCCCTTAGGCATCATGCCGCAGCCGATTGCGCCGTGCTGGTCGATTGCCTGACCCTCTGGGTCACCAACCTGCTGCTGGCGGAGCGCGACATCGAAGCCGAGGTCGCCGGGCTGACCGCGATCCTGCAGGCGCTCCCCGGGCCTGTCGTGCTCGTGTCGAACGAGGTCGGACTCGGCATCGTGCCGATCGACGCGCTGACGCGGGCCTTCGTCGATGCGACTGGGGCGCTGCATCAGCGGCTCGCGGCAATGGCCGACCGGGTCGACCTCGTCACGGCCGGCCTGCCGCTGCGTCTCAAGCCGGAAGGCTGAGACCGTGCACCTCCTGAGCGCCAGGTCGGCCCCGAGCGATGTCGGCGATGATGCCGTCGACCTCGGCCAGAGCCCGGCGGAGCTGGTGATCCTCTCCGCCGCCGAGAGCGAGCTTTCCGGCCTCGCCGCGGCCCATGCCAGACGCGGCGCGGCTGCCCGGCCGACGCTGCGCCTGGCCAATCTCCTGCAGCTCCACCATCCCCTGTCGGTCGATCTCTATGTCGAGAAGACGCTCTGTGCTGCACGCCTGATCGTCGTTCGCCTGCTCGGCGGCCGTTCCTACTGGAGCTATGGCGTCGAGCAGCTCAGGCGGCTCGCCCTGGAGCGCGGCATCGGCCTCGTCTGCCTGCCCGGCGACGACCGGCCCGACCCGGAGCTCGCGCGGCTCTCGACCCTGCCGAACGAGCTGCTCGACGCCCTGCACGGGTATTTCCTGCATGGCGGCATCGAGAATCTTGGGGCCGCCCTCGAATTCCTTGCCAGCGAGCTCGGCTATGATGCGACCCCCCCATCGCCACGAGCACTCCCGAAGGCCGGGCTATACTGCGAGCCCAAGGGCGATGGCCGGCCAATCGCGGCCCTCGTCTTCTACCGGGCCATGGTCCAGAGCGGTGATCTGGCGCTCATCGACGCCATTATCGCAGCCCTCGACGAGGCCGGGCTGAATTGCCTGGCCCTGCACGTCGCCGGACTTAAGGACCCCGAGGTCCAGGCGGTGGTCGAGGCTGCCCTTGCCCGCCATCCGGTCTCGATCGTGCTCAATCTCACGGGCTTTGCCGTCACCACCCCTGGTGCCGCCGCCAGCCGGACACCCTTCTCGGCGACCGGCCGCCCGGTCCTGCAGCTGATCGCCTCGGGCGGCAGCGAGTCCGCCTGGGCTGCCGGCACCACCGGCCTCAGCCCGCGCGACATCGCCATGTCCGTGGCCCTGCCGGAGATCGACGGCCGGCTGCTCACCCGTGCCGTTTCGTTCAAGGGTGACCCGGTCACCGATGCGGCGACCGAGATCACGCTCACCCGTTACCGCCCGGTCCCGGATCGGGTCGCCTTCGTTGCCCGCCTTTCCCGGGCCTGGGTCGATCTGGCGAAGACGCCAGCGGCAGAGCGGCGCGTGGCGGTGCTGCTCGCCAACTATCCGGATCGCGATGGCCGGCTCGCCAACGGAGTCGGCCTCGATACGCCGGCGAGCACCCTGGCCGTGCTCGAAGCCCTCGCCCAGGCGGGCTACCACGTGACGGATGCGCCACCAGACACCGGTGCCCTAATGGCCATGCTCCAGGCGGGCCCGACCAACGCCCTCGCCGACCGTGCCACGCGGCGCTCGACAATCTCATTGCCCGTTGAGACATACCGGCGGCTGCTCGCCACGATCCCGGCGGCTGCGCGGGCGGAAATCGACGCCCGTTGGGGCCCTCCGGAGGTGGACCCGCATGTGGTCGATGGCGCGTTTCGCCTGAGCCTGCACAGTCTCGGCCGTGTCGTCCTCGGCATCCAGCCAGCGCGCGGCTACCAAGTCGATCCGAACGCGACCTACCACAGTCCCGACCTCGTGCCGCCACATGGCTACCTCGCCTGCTACTGGTGGCTCCGTCACATCTGGGGTGCCCAGGCCGTCGTGCATCTCGGCAAGCATGGCAATCTCGAATGGCTGCCCGGCAAGGCGCTGGCGCTGGGCGCCACGTGCTGGCCCGAGATCGCGCTCGGACCGACACCCCATCTCTACCCTTTTATCGTCAACGATCCAGGCGAAGGCAGCCAGGCCAAGCGCCGTGCCCAGGCAATCATCATCGACCACCTCACGCCGCCCCTTACCCGGGCCGAGCACTACGGCGAGCTTGCGGCGCTGGAAGCTCTGGTCGACGAGTATGCCAGCGCCCGTGAACTCGATCCGCGGCGCCTCGCCCCCTTGCGGCAGCAGATCCTGGAGCTTTCGGCACGGCTCGGGCTCGACCGCGATCTCGGACTCGACCCGCGAGACGAAGCATCGCTTACGACGCTCGACAACCATCTCTGCGAGCTCAAGGAGCTTCAGATCCGGGACGGCCTGCACATCCTCGGATCGGCACCGACCGGCTCCCGGCGGACCGATCTCCTGCTGGCGCTGACCCGGCTCAAGCGCGGCCGCGGGGAAGGTGCAGACGCCTCGCTGATCACAGCCCTCGCCCGGGACCTCGGCATCGGCCCGGACCCCATGACCGTCGAGCCGACCGCCGCCGCCGGCACCGTGCCGCCGCTCCTCGGTCGCTGCAGACATATGGGTGACGTCAGGGCGGCGCTCGAAGACATCGCCCGATCGCTGGTCGGCGGCGATCTGCCGCCGGGACCGGACTGGCAGGCCACCAGCGCCGTTCTGGGCTTCATCCAAACCGAGCTGGCGGCCCGTCTCGAATCCGGAGCCACGGCGGAGCTGTCGGCGCTTCTCGCCGGGCTCGATGGCCGCTTCGTCGAGCCTGGCCCGTCGGGTGCGCCGACGCGCGGCAGGCTGGACGTTCTGCCGACCGGCCGCAATTTCTACAGCGTGGACACGCGCGCCGTGCCGACCCCGACCGCCTGGACGCTAGGCTGGCGCTCGGCGGAGACGCTGATCGAGCAGCACCGGCAGGAGCACGGCGACTGGCCCCGGCGCATCGCCCTCTCGGCCTGGGGCACCGCCAACATGCGGACCGGCGGCGACGACATCGCCCAGGCCCTGGCCTTCCTCGGCTGCCGGCCGCTCTGGGAGCCGGCGTCGGGCAGGGTCACCGGGATCGAGCTCCTGCCGCTCGACGTCCTGGGCAGGCCACGCATCGACGTGACGATGCGCGTCTCCGGGTTCTTCCGCGATGCGTTCCCAGAGCAGATGGCGCTTTTCGACGATGCGGTCAGAGCCGTGGCCGAGGCCGACGAGCCGGCGGCGATGAATCCGCTTGGCGAAGCCTTCCGCCGGGACCGCGACCGCCTCGTCGCCGAAGGCGTGGACGGGGCCGCCGCACGCCGGCAGGCGAGCTACCGGCTCTTCGGCTCGAAGCCGGGTGCTTACGGCGCCGGCCTGCAGGCGTTGATCGATTCCGGCGGCTGGGTGGATGAGAGCGAGCTCGCCGAGTCCTATCTCGCCTGGAGCTCATGGGCCTACGGCCGCGGCGTCGACGGTCATGCGGCCTCGGGCGAGCTGCGGGATCGCCTCCACGCAATCGAGGTCGTCCTGCACAACCAAGACAACCGGGAGCACGACATCCTCGACAGCGACGACTACTACCAGTTCCAGGGGGGCCTGACGGTGGCGGTGCGGCACCTCGCCGGCCGCCAGCCGATCGTGCTGCATGCCGACCACGCCAATCCCGGGCGGCTGCGGATTCGGGGGCTAAAGGAAGAGATCGGGCGGGTCGTGCGCGGCCGGGCGGCCAACCCGAAATGGCTGAACGGGGTTATGCGCCACGGCTACAAAGGCGCCTTTGAGATCGCCGCCACGGTCGACTATCTCTTCGCCTACGCCGCCACCACGAGGCTGGTCGAGAACCACCACTTCGAAGTGCTGTTCGACGCCTATCTCGGCGACGAGCAGGTGCGCGACTTCATGACGGAGAACAACCCGGCAGCGCTTCGCGAGACGGCCGACCGTTTCGCCGAGGCGGTCGAGCGCGGCCTCTGGCAGCCCCGGCGCAACAGCGCCCAGGCGATCATCGAGGGACTGCGGATGGCTCCGTCGGGCGACGCTGCAGACTGAGCGCGGTCCTGAGCAGGATGGCCGCCGCCATCAGCGGCGTGGCGAAGAGGGCGAGCAGCATGACGCGGGCGGTAAGCACCCCGAGATCGGCGCTGAGCCCGAGTGCGAGCAGTGCGCCGGTCGGGGCCAGCACCACGATCCCGGCCCAGAGCCAGAATCGGGCACTCAGCAGCCCTCCCGGCGACGCCGTCTCGATATGCGCCTCGGGTGGCTCGGCACGGCCAAGACCGACCATGACGGCGAGGCCGAGCGCCCAGGCGAGGCCGATCAGGCCGAGCCAGAGCCAGCCGATCGATTCCGGCTCGAGCCAGGCGAGCCAGTGGCCGATCGTGTCGTTGGTGCGCAGCACGAACTGGTAGCCGGTCTGCAGCACGGCCGCCGCGAGCTTCCAGAAACGTGACGCCATGTGGGCGCCGGCGCGGGTGGCGAGCACGCCGGCCGCCAGCAGGAGGGCGAAGCAGAGCTGCACCGGCGGGTAGACAACCGCGACGAAGAGAGCGCTCGGCGGCCACACCCCAATGAGTCCGAGCCTGAGCGCCGTCGCGCTGAGGGCCAGCCCGCAGCCGAGACCAGCGGCAAGCGCCACGACGTCACCACGGCGGCGCGCCGTGGGGCGCGAGAGCTGCATGACGGCGCGCAGCAGGATGCCGACGATCACGAAATAGGTAAGTCCAGCGAACAGCGCATGCAGCCCGATCTCGAGCCAGACCGCGTACGGCCAGCCGTCGACCAGGAGCGTCAGCGGCGGCAGTTGTCGTGGCAGGCCGAGCTCGACCGCCCCGCAGACGAGGCCAAGACCGAAGCCGCAGATCAGCAGCCACCGGCGACCCCGAAGTCCCGTCCGGGCGAGGACCGCAAGCGCCACCAGAACGGTGAGCACGAGGCTGGCAGCGAGACACGAAACGAGCATGGTGGTGGTCAGCTCCAGCATTCCCTCGAACGATGCCCCACTCTTGACCCGACAACGACACCGGTGCCACCTCGCACCGTCCCGATCGGCATTATGGCGCGGTGCGCCCGTTAACGTTAGCAGTTGCCGGCAGGTACTGCAGGAGGCCACAGATGACCGACAGCGATGCGACCCACGCCCTGAAGAAGGCCCGCATCAAGGCGGCCAAGGACAAGCTCTACGCCTCGAAGACGATCGAGAAAGGGTTGCTGATCGTCCATACCGGGACCGGCAAGGGCAAGAGCACCGCCGCCTGGGGCCTGGCGATGCGCACGTTGGGGCATGGGCTGAAGCTCGGCGTGATCCAGTTCGTCAAGGGAAGGCGAGACACCGGCGAGCGGCGGTTACTCGAGCGCTTCCCAGACCTCGTCAAGATCAAGGTGATGGGCGAGGGCTTCACCTGGGAGACGCAGGACCGCGCCCGCGACATCGCCGCCGCCGAGGCGGCCTTCGCCGAGGCCGAGGCCATGTTGCAGGATCCGTCGCTGCACATGGTCATTCTCGACGAGCTCAATATCGTGCTCCGCTACGACTACCTGCCGCTGGCGCGGGTGCTCGGGGCCTTCCGCACCAAACGACCGGACCTGCATGTCGTCGTCACCGGCCGCAACGCCAAGCCGGAGCTGATCGAAATGGCCGATCTCGTCACCGAGATGACCCTGGTCAAGCACCCGTTCCGCGCCGGGGTCAAAGGACAGCTCGGTGTCGAATTCTGATCATCCCGGCCTCTCCGAGCACGCCAAGGGACTGCTGATCGTCGCCACCGGTGTCCTGATCCTGACACCCGATGCGCTGTTGCTGCGGCTGATTGAGGCGGATCCCTGGACCCTCCTGTTCTGGCGGGGCATCGGCTTCTTCTCGGTCCAGATGACGGTTTCGGCCTGCCGGCACGGCGGCTGCCTCTGGCGCGTGATTCGCGCCACCGGCTGGATCGGTGTCGCGATCATGGCGCTGCACGGCGTTACCCAGTTGCTCTTCGTGTACTCGATCAACCACACGCTCGTTGCCAACACGCTGGTCATCATCGCCGCCTCGCCACTGGCTGCCGCCCTCCTGGCATGGCTGCTGCTGGGCGAGCGCACGCCGCCCCGCACCTTGATCGCTGGCGGCGTGGCGCTGGCTGCCGTGGCCCTGACCGTCGGTGGCGGCTACGCCACGGGCGGGCTCGCCGGCGATCTCGCCGCGTTGGCTCTGATGCTCGTCATGGCGCTGATCTTCGTCCTCCTGCGCAAGGCCAAGGCCCGGAATATGCTCCCGGCCGTGGCACTCTCCGGCCTGGTGACCGCCGCCCTCGCCCTGCCCTTCGCCCCGACCCTCGCCGTTACCGGCAACGACCTGATCTACCTGCCCATTCTGGTTGGACTGGTCGTGCCGATCTCGTTCATCCTGATCAGCAGCGGACCGCGCTACCTGCCCGCCCCCGAGGTCGGCCTTTTGATGCTGGTCGAGACCGTCCTCGGGCCCTTGTGGGTCTGGTTCGCCTTCGCCGAGGAGCCGACCGGTGCCAGCCTCGTCGGCGGCGGCATCATCATCCTGGCGCTCGGGATCCACTCCTGGATCGGCCTGCGGGCCGAGCGCCGGCGTCGGCGCCCGCCGGCGGCGGTCCAGCCCGCATGAGCGCTGCCCTGATGATCCAGGGCACGTCGTCCGATGCCGGCAAGTCGCTGCTCGTGGCCGGCCTCTGCCGCCACTTCGCCAATCGGGGGCTGGCCGTCCGGCCCTTCAAGCCGCAGAACATGAGCAACAACGCGGCGGCCACCGCCGACGGCGGCGAGATCGGCCGGGCCCAGGCGCTGCAGGCCCTGGCCTGCCGGGTTTCCCCCGACGTGCACATGAACCCGGTTCTGCTCAAGCCGACGGGCGAGCTCGGCGCCCAGGTGATCGTTCAGGGCCGCATGCTGTCGCAGGCCGACGCCCGCGGCTACCACGCGCTGAAGCCCCGCCTGCTGCCGGCCGTGCTCGAGAGCTTCGCCCGGCAGCGGGCCGAGGCTGATCTCGTCATCGTCGAGGGCGCCGGCAGCCCCGCCGAGGTCAATCTCCGCCAGGGCGACATCGCCAACATGGGGTTCGCCGTGGCCGCCGAGGTGTCCGTCCTGCTCGTTGGCGACATCGAGCGCGGCGGGGTCATCGCGTCGCTGGTCGGCACCATGGCGCTGCTCGAACCGTCAGAGCGGGCGCTGATAAAAGGCTACATCGTCAACAAGTTCCGGGGTGATCCTCGCCTCTTCGATTCGGCCCTGCCGCTCCTCCTGGAGCGAGCCGGCCTCACCTGCCTCGGCATCCTGCCGTGGTTCGCCGCCGCGCGCGACCTGCCGGCCGAGGACGTGCTCGGGCTCGTCGGCACCAGGCGACCGGGCGGCATCAGGATCGCCGTGCCCCGCCTGCAGCGGATCAGCAATTTCGACGATCTCGATCCCCTGCGACTCGAGCCGGACGTCGACCTCGTCCTGCTCGAGGCCGGCGAGGCTCTGCCCGGCGACACCGACCTCGTCCTCCTCCCCGGCAGCAAGGCCACGCGCTCGGATCTCGCCGCTCTCCGCGCCGCCGGCTGGGACATCGACATCCTGGCGCATCACCGGCGCGGCGGGCGGGTCCTGGGACTCTGCGGCGGCTTCCAGATGCTCGGCCGGTCGGTGCACGATCCTGAAGGGCTCGAAGGGCCGCCGGGCAGCAGCCAGGGGCTCGGCCTGCTCGATGTCGAGACGGTGCTGGCGCCCGCCAAAACCGTGCGCCAGGCAAAGGCCGTGGACGTATCGAGCGGTCTCGAGGTCGAGGGCTACGAGATCCACCAGGGCCGCACCGAAGGTCCGGACACCATCCGGCCGATGCTCTGGATCGAGGGCCACCCCGATGGCGCCATCAGCGCCGACGGCCGGGTGATGGGCGCCTATCTGCACGGGCTCTTCGTGGCCGATCGCTTCCGGCGATCCTTCCTGGGCCGACTGCGGGAGCGGCCAGCTGGCGGCGAGGCCTACGCGGCGCGCATCGATCGCGTGCTCGACGAGCTGGCGGATCATCTCGCCACCCATCTCGACATGCGCCGGATCGAGGCTATCTCTGGCGTCACGTCAGGCTGAGGCCGCAGAAACCGAGGACGGCGACCAGGACGAGCAGCCAGACCCGGTCAGCGAGGCGCAGCGCCTGTCGGAGCTTCGCTGGGCCGATCTCCGCACTGCCGTCGCCAACCCAGGGCTCGATGGTCGGCTTCCCGCCATAGATCCGCGGCCCCGAGAGGCGAACCCCGAGAGCGCCGGCCATGGCGGCCTCCGGCCAGCCGGCATTGGGCGAGCGGTGCAGGCGCGCATCGCGCCGCGTGATCCGCCAGGCTTCCCGCGCCGTGCCCGTGCAGCTGGCAGCGACGATGACGAGCGACGCGGTTAGCCGTGCCGGCAGCCAGTTCAGCGCGTCGTCGAGCCGTGCCGCCGCCCGACCAAAATGAAGGTGGCGAGGGGTCTTGTGTCCGATCATGCTGTCTGCCGTGTTGACGATCTTGTAGGCGAGGATGCCGGGCAGGCCGAGCAGAAGAGCCCAGAAGAGCGGGGCGATGACCCCGTCGGAGAGGTTCTCGGCGAGCGATTCGGTGGCAGCCCGGCCGATCGCCGGCCCGTCGAGCGTCGCCGTGTCGCGGCCGACGATCCGCGCCACGGCGAGCCGCCCCACCTCGATGCTCTGTTGTAGCCCGGCCGCGACGGCGTCTACATGATCGAGAAGGCTCTTCTGGGCGATGAGCGTGCTCATGATGAGCCCGAGCCAGAGCCAGCCGAGCGGCAGCGCCAGAAGTGCCGTCTGCAGGAACCAGCCGCAGGCCAGACCTGCCAGGGTCAGCAGGGTGATCAGCACCGTGCCCATCCGGCGCTCGCGCGCGGGTGTGTCGGCAGGCCGCCGCAAACGACGCTCCAAAAGGTCGATTGCCCGCCCGACCAGCACGACCGGATGCGGCAGGCGGCGCCACACCGCGTCGGGCTCGCCCGCGACACGGTCGATCAGCAGGGCGG
>ERZ795053.5004-NODE-5004-length-13978-cov-16.167349_pt1 | contig 13978 bp, 12 predicted proteins | sample MGYA00375137_ERZ795053 | MGnify/ENA primary metagenome ERZ795053 (study PRJEB30182, sample SAMN05720284) | activated sludge metagenome | isolation source: Anaerobic digester | place: Hong Kong | collected 2014-12-17 ... | reverse complement strand
GTCCAGGTGGCAAGGAACGAATGCGGCGGCTATTGAACGTGGTGGCTTCCGGCCGCGCCGACTTCGGTGCGCTGGTCACCCATACCTACAAACTCGACGACATTGTGGCCGCTTACGAACTATTCGCCAATCAGCGCGACGGCGTGCTAAAAGTGGCGATCAAACCGCGCTGACCGTCCGCTTCCAGCGAGCCGCGTTACCGTCCGCGAGAAGCTCGCTGGGAATGGTGGATGGACTTTTGTCGAGAACAGGCGCGACCCAAAGCGTCCGGTTTTCGGACGATCAAACGTTTTCGTCCGTCCGAAAACCGGACGCTTCGTATTTTGTCCCACGCTGTAGCGCCTTCGATCAAACGAAACCCTTCTCTTTTCTCTTTCTTCACTTGAATCGTCCCGCGGATTCGCTTGTGCGAATCGCGCCAATATCCATGTTGAAATTTTCACATCATCGAATCAAAAATCACTAATAATTATATAGTTTATATTGTTATGGCATTATCTTTGCTATATTTAGAGACACGAAAATGCGATCCATTTCATGCACTGGGAGATGCTGGAAACGCTGAAAATTTAGACAAAGCCAACATGGCGGAATGAATGGGGAATCAATCCCCTCTTCGCGATGACAGCGATACGCCTGTTGCAACTACCGAGGAGGAGAATGGAGATGACGCATAATGCCAAGAGGCAGGTTTTTGCCGATCCTGGGAACGATGCGGCGATCATGACGGCATGGGAACGATTTCTCGCGGGCGGTGGGCAGCCCTCCGACGCCTTGCGCGGGATCGTCGAAGGTTCGTGGCAACGCTGCCGGGCACACCACGTCGATCCCGAAAAACGCAGCGGTCCGTCGCCAGTGTGCAACTCCAAGCTGGAGTCGCTCAAGGGTCAGCATCGCGAACTCTTTGAAGCCGCCGCGCCGATCATGGCCTGCGCGCGGGATTTTCTCGCGGAGACCGGCGCCATCATGGCGCTCGCCGACACCAATCCCACTATTCTCACCATGGAGGGCGATAGCCGCACCCTAGGTTTTGCCGAAGACATTCATTTGCTGCCTGGCGTGGTCTGGAGCGAGGGTATTTGTGGTACCAACGCGATTGGCACCGCGCTTGCCGTCGGCCACGCCGTGCAAATTCACTCCGCCGAACATTACTGCGCGGGCATCAAACGCTGGACCTGTTCCGCCAACGTCATTCGTCATCCCCACGATGGCGAGATTTTGGGTGTGATCGATGTATCCGGGCTTTCGGAAACCTACAACCGCCAGAGCATGGCCCTGGTCGTGACGGCGGCCAGCCGGATCGAGAGCCGACTGACCATTCGCGAGATGGAGCGGCGCTATCAGCTCTTGGAAGTTGCCTTGCCGCGCTGGTCGGGGGGCACCGATGGCGTGGTTCTATTCGACCGTCGTGGCTATCCCATCAAGGCCAACGAAAACGGGCAGGCGGCGCTCGTCGCTCTTGGCGCCGATCTCGATCTGGCCGCGCCACGGCGGATCCCGGCGCTCGCGCTCGACAGTGAGCGACAGGCCTATCCGCCCTGGTTGCGTCCAGAATGGCTGGTGCCAGCGGTCAGGCACGGCGAGCGCCTGGGAACCCTGCTGATCATACCGATGCCGGGTCTTGGCCGCGCGCGGGCCAGAGGGACCGAACTGTCGCGATTTCCAGCAAATGGGGAAGAAAACGGTCCTCCTTCGGCAATGTCGGCAAGCTTTGCCAGAATCATTACCGGTCATGGCGGCCTGTTGGAAGCCGTCCGCAAGGCGAGCCACCTGGCTCGTTCCCGCGTGCCCGTGCTGCTGCTGGGCGAGACTGGAACGGGCAAGGAGGAATTCGCGCAAGGTATCCATCAGGCCAGCCCGTTTCGAGAGGGTCCTTACGTGGCGCTCAATTGCGGCGGTCTATCGCGCGACCTGCTCGCAAGCGAGCTTTTTGGCTATATCGATGGCGCTTTCACGGGCGCGCGTCGCAACGGTCTGGTCGGCAAGATCGAAGCGGCCAACGGCGGCACGCTCTTCCTGGATGAAATCGGCGAAATGCCGCTCGATCTCCAGCCCCACCTGCTGCGCGTGCTTGAACAGGGCGAAATCTACCGTCTCGGCGAGAGCGCGCCGCGCAAGGTCAACTTTCGGCTTGTTGCCGCGACGCATCGCGATCTGCGTCAGGATGTGGCGGACGGTCGCTTTCGCATGGATTTCTATTATCGGGTGGCGGTGACGTCGATCCGGATTCCCGCCTTGCGAGATCGGAAGGGTGACGTCGACCTTCTCGCCCAGCACTTTGTCGAGCGATTCTGCGCACTGCACAAGCTAAAGCCTCGCCGCTTGGACGAGGCGCTTATCGCACGCCTGGAAGACTATGCGTGGCCAGGAAATGTGCGAGAGCTGCGCAACGTGATCGAGAGCATGTTGTTGATGAGCGACCGCCGAGTTCTTGATGTCGATAACCTACCGCCGGAGCTTACGTACGAGATGGCAACCCATGACACGCACGCCGATACGACCTTCAATATTTCCGAGAGCGAAGCGAATCTCATCCGACGCGCGATTATCGCCACACGGGGCAACCTGGCTCGCGCGGCGCGCGAACTCGACATTGCCAAGAGCACTCTCTATCAAAAAGTTAAGCAATATGGCTTGGAACGGGAAATTTATTGCGCGCGCGGATTCGACTGACCTGCTGGGAAAATTCGCGGGCCTGTTTAGAGGACATCCGGCACAGACTTTGCCGTATCGAGCCGCTCATCGTGACGGATTGCCTCTCTCATGCATGACGAATGGCACTTGGGAGGGTAAGGCGGTTCTCCTACAGTACGCGTAAACGGGTTGCGCGGATGGCAAGTTTTGCGCGAGGCGCTGCGCGACCTGCCGCCAACTCAACCGTACAAGAGAAACCATGATGAGTCTGATGAATACCTCCCGCCGGGCGCTGCTCGGCAGCCTGTCCGCCGCGGTCTTGTTGGTCGTCACGAGTCTTCCGATCCGATGATAATCAGCGGATAACCGTTCAGTCCCCCCTTTTGGCAAAGGGGAGTTAGGGGGCTTTTCGAACCATCGCCCGTGCGGAACCCCCCCGGCCCCCCCTTTTCAAAGGAGGGAGTTGAACGCTTACGTCAACGGATTTCCTGATCATTGTGATCTCTCGTACGGCTTTGCGAGGCGCCCGGCGCGTGTTGGGCGCGCTGGACGGCCCTTGGCGCAATCTTCTGGTGGCCATGGGGGTGGGCGTGTTGGGCGCGCTGGCCGTGGAGGCGTTTCGCACGGTGCTGTTCGCGCTGGAAATGGGGTTGGTCGGCGCGCACGACGGGCATCTGGTACCCGCCGCCCGTGAACTGGAACCTGAAATTCGTTTGCTGGTGCCGATGATCGGCGGGCCGGCGGTAGGGATGTTATTGTGGCTAGCCGAGGGAGCGCACTCAACCAAGCCCTCTCGCTTCAGAGGCGATTACATCGAAGCCGTCGCCATTGGCAATGGCCGGCTCGACCTGCATAGCGGCGCGCTCAAGATTCTGGCGTCGCTGGTGGTGGTCAGCACCGGCGGCGCCGTGGGCCGCGAGGGCGCTATGATTCTGCTGGCCGCCATGGCTTCATCGTGGATTGGCCGGCTGGCTGGCGAGACCTTGCAACTGCGGCTGATGGTGAGTTGCGGAGCGGCGGCTGGACTGGCGGCTGCCTATCACACGCCGTTGGCGGGAGCGGTTTTCGTCGCCGAAATCTTGCTGGGATCGCTGGCGTTAGCGCAGCTCGGGCCGGTCGTTGTGGCGGCGGTCGTCTCGCACGGTATTACCATCGCGCTCGTAGGTCCCGGTGTCCGGTTCCCCATGGCGACCGTTCCCCCATTTGCAGCGTCGCAAGCGATGATCATGTTGGCGTTCGCACCGATCAGCGGCATGGCGGGCGCTGTCTTACTGTATTGGTTGGAGTTGACGCGCCGCTTATTTGTGAAGCTCGCCTTACCCTTGCCTTTGCCGCTAGTGGTGGGGGGGCTGATCGTCGGCGTACTGTCGCTGTGGCGACCAGAAGTCTGGGGCAACGGCGATAGCGGCATCCGTCAACAGATTGACGGACTCTGGCCTTGGCAAATCGTCGCGCTCGTGCTCGCGCTTAAACTGCTGGCAGTCGCGGCGACCACGGGATCGGGAGCGCCGGGCGGCGTCTTCACGCCGACGTTGTTCGTCGGCGCGGCATTCGGCGCATTGCTCTCGGCTGCGCTGGCCGCGCTTGGCTACACGGGTGCGGCTGAACCGGTTTACGCCGTATTGGGCATGGCCACGGTGCTGGCCGGCACCACGCATGCGCCGGTGATGGCCGCGTTGATGGTCGCCGAAATGACGGGTCAATACAGTTTGCTCACTGTATTCCTACCGGCTTGCGTAGTAGCAACCTTGGTTTCTCAGCGCCTGCACCCGCAGTCGATTTACGGCCTGAGCGCGCCGACCGAGGAACCCAAATGATGACCGGCGTCACGAACGGGTGTGACCACCGGCACTGACTCATCACCTGATCGAACATACAATACGCTTATCCGAAGTCTCGACTGGAGTTCCGTCATGCACGGCGATCCGCTGATCCTATCGCGCCTGCAATTCGTTTTTGTCATCGCGTTTCATATTATTTTTCCCGCTGTCACCATCGGACTGGCAAGCTATATCGCGGTTCTCGAAGGTTTGTATTTAGCGCGGGGCGACGCCCGCTACCTGCGGGCATCCCAATTTTGGCTGCGTATCTTTGCAGTCGCCTTCGGCATGGGGGTGGTTTCGGGGATCGTGATGCCCTTCCAGTTCGGCACCAACTGGGCGCGTTTTGCCGATCATGTAGCCAATGTCGTTGGCCCGCTCCTCGCCTATGAAGGGCTGACTGCGTTTCTCCTGGAAGCCACATTCCTAGGCGTGCTGCTGTTCGGCCGGAACCGGGTGCCGCAATGGGCGCATTTCGGCGCAGCGGTTCTGGTGGCGGCAGGCACCTTGTTTTCGTCGTTCTGGATTTTGGCCTTTAATAGCTGGATGCAAACGCCCGCCGGTTTTGTGATGGAAGGCAGCCGTTTTCTACCCGCAGACTTCAGCGCCATCATTTTCAGCCCTTCGTTTCCCTACCGGTTGGCGCATACAGTAAGCGCGTTCTACAACACTACAGGTTTTGTCGTGTTGGGTGTGTCGGCGTATTACTTGGCGCGCGGACGCCATCGAAAAACGGCCCTGTTGATGGCGCGCATGACGGTATTTTTCCTGGCGGTGATGATGCCGTTGCAAATCGTTCTTGGCGATGCGCATGGACTGAACACGCTGCAACATCAACCGGCGAAGATCGCGGCCATGGAGGGCTTGTGGGAAACGCGCGCGCCCGTGCCATCGGTATTGTTCGCGATTCCCGATCAAGACGCGCAAAAGAATCTTTTTGAACTCTCGGTGCCGCATCTGGCCAGCTTGTACCTGACCCACTCCTGGGATGGCCAGGTGACGGGTCTTAAAGCCTTTGCGCGGGAAGACCAACCGCCGGTATTGCCGGTCTTCTTCGCCTTTCGGGTGATGGTGGGCATCGGCGTGCTGATGCTGCTGGTCGCCTGGTGGGGAGCATGGCTGGCCTGGCGCGGCCAATTGGAGCATTCGCCGCGCTTTTTACAGGTCGCACAATGGATGGGACCCAGTGGCTTTATCGCCGTGCTGGCCGGCTGGGTCGTTACCGAGGTGGGCCGACAGCCGTGGACCGTCTATGGATTGCTGCGCACCGCCGACAGCGTGAGTCCGACGCTCACTGGCCTGGATGTGTTTCTGTCGCTGTTGTTTTATCAGGCCGTCTACTTCACGGTGTATGCAGCGGCCGGATACTATCTGCTACGGCTGATCCGGCAGGGTCCCGACGCCGAGCTGGCGCCCGACGCCAGCGCACGACCCATGCGGCCCCTGTCGGCATCCTCTATCTCCTTGGAAAGCGAGAATTGTCATGGCCATTGACCTCGTGCCGATCTGGATCGCGATCATGGCGCTTGCGATCTTCATGTATGTCTTGCTCGATGGTTTCGATCTTGGGGTGGGCATTCTCTACCCCCTAGCCCCTTCAGAGCGGGACCGGACGCTGATGATGGCGTCGGTGGCGCCGATTTGGGACGGCAATGAAACCTGGCTGATCATCGGTGGGGCAGGGTTGCTGGCGGCGTTCCCGCGCGCGTTCTCGATCCTGATGCCTGCACTGTATTTCCCCATCCTGTTCATGTTACTGGGTTTAATTTGCCGAGGCGTCGCCTTTGAGTTCCGCCACAAAGCCACCCGCTGGCGCACAGCTTGGTCCGCGATGTTTTGCGGTGGCTCGTTCGTGGCGGCATTCGCGCAAGGCATTATTCTCGGTAACTATATCAATGGCTTTCGGGTCGTGAACGGTCAGTTCGCTGGTACGAGTTGGGATTGGATTCATCCCTTCGCCCTGTTTACAGGGTTTGGGGTGACCACTGGCTACGCGCTGCTGGGCGCGACCTGGTTGGTGTTGAAAACCGAAGGCGAGTTGCAAGCCTGGGCGCGCCGACAGGCAGAGCGGGCGCTGGCCATGACCGGACTTTTCATCATTGTCGTCAGTGTGTATTCCCCGTTCGCGCATCCCCGTATTTATGCGCGCTGGTTCACCGCGGAACACTGGCTCTGGCTCGCCCCCTTGCTATTGGCGATGGTGGCCCTGTTCTGGGCCGCGTCCGTAGCTCTGCGCCGTGGGCGCTCGCAAGCCGGGCCTTTCGTAGCGGCAATGGGCATTTTCGCACTGTGTTACGCCGAACTGGCGGTGAGCTTATTTCCGTATGTGGTTCCGCACGAGATCACCCTGCGCCAAGCTGCCGCGAGCCCGTACAGTCAAGCGTTCCTCCTCATCGGCACCCTGCTGTTATTGCCGGTGATCCTGGGCTACACGGCGTGGTCGTATTGGGTCTTCCGCGGCAAGGTGTCCTCCGCTGACGGTTATGGTTAAACCGCGTGAGAGGGTCTGATCTACAAATGTTGAGGATCAGCCCCTCTGTCAACCAGCCCGTTATAGCCCCGCCAGCCGTCTGAATCGATGGCGCTTTCCGCATCCACCTTTCCCCGCGGATGAGCGCCGTCATGATCGCGACGAGACTAGCGGCGTTGTGCGCTCTCCGGTGAGTTCGCCGTTTTGGTAGTCGACGAGGGCTTGCTCGATCTCCTCGCGCGTGTTCATCACGAAAGGACCGTACTGCACCACCGGTTCGCGCAGCGGTCGCGCAGCCAGCAGGATGAAGCGCGCGCCCAGCTCGCCAGCCGCGACGTCAATGCGCTCGCCGGTCGACAACAGGCCGGCCTCGTGCGCCGCGAGCCGCCGCGGGCCACCCGCTGCGCCGATCTCCAACTCGCCCTCGTAGACATACACGAAGGCGTTGTCAGCGGTTTCGATAGCCTGCGTGAAACGCGCACCGGGGCGTAGCTCCACATCGGCGAACAGCGGCGCTGTGCTCAGGCCCTGGATCGGGCCTTCTGCGCTCGCTGTTTGCGAATCGATCCGGCCAGCGATGACGCGCGCCCACCCGCCACCCTCGAGCGCTATGGAAGCGATCTCTTCCGGACGAATGTCACGGTAGGCCGCCAGCTTCATTTTCTCGCGGGCCGGCAGGTTGATCCAGAGTTGGAAACCGCGCAGGCGACCGCTGTCCTGTAGCGGCATTTCCGAATGAATGATGCCGCGCCCGGCGGTCATCCACTGTGCGCCGCCGCTGACCAGCTCGCCGCGATGGCCGAGATGATCTTCGTGTTGCATCCGGCCTTCGAGCATGTAGGTCACCGTCTCGAAGCCGCGATGCGGATGGGCGGGAAAGCCGGCGATGTAGTCGTCCGGATTGTCCGTGGAAAATTCATCCAGCATCAGAAACGGGTCCAGGCGCGCGCCGGGACTTTGGCCGAGGCTGCGGCGCAGCTTCACACCAGCGCCGTCCGAAGTCGGGTGGGCGCGAATGATCTGTTGCAGGGTACGGGTGCTCATCGTCTTCTCCAATAGTTCGTTATACTCAGGCGACCAGCATTTCGGTATCGCTGCGCGCTTGGGCCAAAGCAGCCATCTTGCTGTCCTCACCCAAGGCCAGCCCCTCGGCATAGACAAAGCGCACGTCGTCGATACCGATAAAGCGCAGGAAATTCCGCACGTAGTCGGTCTGGGTGTCCAGCGGCGTCCCGGCGTAGCGGCCACCGCGTGCGGCATAGACCACCACGGTCTTGTCGCCCAACAGACCGACTGGACCCTTCTCGGTGTACTTGAAGGTAACGCCGACGCGCGCTACATGATCGAAGTAGGCTTTGAGCGTCGAAGGAATGCCGAAATTGTACATCGGCAGGCCCAGCACCACGATGTCGGCCGCACGCAACTCCTCAATCAAAGCGTCGGAGTAGGCGACTACAACATTCTGCGCTTCGGTGCGCGACTCAGGCGCAGTGAGGAAGGACTGAAAGCGCGCGCCGTCCAGATGGGGCGCCGGATCGGCGGCTAGATCGCGTGTGATGACGCGGCCGTCCGGGTTCTTGTCGCGCCACCGGGCGACAAATTGATCGGCTAGTTGGGTGGACTGGCCTTGGCCAGAAAAAAGACTGGTGTTCAGTTGCAGCAGTGTTTTCATGATTGCCTCCGTGTGGGGTACCGCTGCATTAAACGATTTACTCATCGAATAAAAAAGAACAATAATTCGCTCATATCTATCGAATCATTCGATCATGACCCGAAACACCCCTTCAATCAGCCTCGAACAATGGCGCGCCTTAGTGGGCGTGGTCGAGGCTGGCGGCTACGCCCAAGCGGCTGAAGCCCTGCACAAGAGCCAGTCGGCGCTGACCTACGCTATCCAGAAGATCGAAACCCAGTTGGACGTGCGCGCCTTCGAAATCCAGGGTCGCAAGGCGGTGCTGACCACGACCGGGCAGATGCTCTACCGGCGCGCCCTGGCCCTGCTGGCGGAGGCCGCCGAACTGGAGCAGGCGGCCTACAAAGCCTCGGCCGGCTGGGAGGCGGAAATCGGGTTAGCGGTGGAAATGCTGTTTCCCACCGCCATCGTGCTCGCCAGTCTGGCGGAATTTGGGCGGGAAAGTCCGCACACGCGCATCGAACTGATCGAATCGGTGATCGGCGGCACGCCGGAGGCGTTGCTCGAAGGCCGTGCAAACCTCGCGGTCACTGCGCGCATTCCGCCAGGCTTCGCCGGCGATTCGCTGATCCGCATGCCCCTGCTGGCGGTGGCGCATCCCGACCACGCCCTGCATCGAATGGAGCGCCCGCTCCGCTTTCGCGATTTGCGCAGCCACCGTCATCTGATCGTGCGCGACAGCAGCCGTCAACGCGACCGGCGCACCCTGTCGTTAGACGTTGAACAGCGCTGGACGGTGAGCCAGATGGCCACCTCGATCGCCGCGGTCTGCGCCGGCTACGGCTTCTCCTGGTTTCCGCGCGAGGCCATCGCCGCCGAATTGTCCGATGGCCGGCTGAAGGCCCTGCCGCTCAAGGAGGGCGGCGAGCGGTACGTGGAACTCTATCTGGTCCTCACCGATCCGGACTTTGCCGGTCCAGGTGTGCGCCGCTTAGCGGCGATCTTGCGCGAAACCGTGCAGCGCGAATGCGCCCGCACGCGCGGCGAACAGACGGGACTCAACCGAGCTTGAACCAATAGACGGCTGCCAAAGCGATAACCAACAGCAGCATCAGCCATCGCCAACCACCGCCGCTATCCCCGCGGCGTACCAGCGCAACCATGCTGGTAGCATTCTGGGCGTTGGAGCCGTGCTGTTCGACATATTCCTTGGCTTCCTTCAGTCCGATGCCCAGCGCTTCGCGCACGATGCGGATGGCTTCGATCTTGTTGCCGCGCGCCAAGGCATCGGCAGCCGCGCTGGGCAGCCCTTCTTGGTGTTGTCTGCTGTACGGTCTTTGACTCCCCGGTGAGCCGTCGCCCGATGAAGCTTCGACGATCTCCTTAGCTTGCTTCAAATCGACGCCGAGTTGCTCACGCACGATCTTGATCGCCTCGATCTTGTGGCCACGTTGCAAGGCGGCCCGCGCCATCGGTGGCAGTTCAGCATTCATCGTATCTCGTCTCCCGTGCTTGGATCGTCACCTGCCAAGATTTCATCTGCTAGGCGGAAATCCATTCCCACGTATCCGCAGCAGCAATGCGATCACCGCTTCTTTAACATGTGTGGGCTGCGTACTCAAGGTAACTTTACACTGGAACTTAAACGGGCATTTGTGGAGTTGCGCATCGCGCCCGATGATTGGATTGAACACTGTGGGAATGGATATAAAAAGTGACCAGTACCCAAAGTCATCGTGACTCCAGCCACTTCCATCCAGCCGACAGGATTTTTACAGTGCCGTCATGGTGATGAACGGTCGCCGATCCCTGAAATCTCTTGGAATTCCCGTGAGGATCAGTCTTATGAAAACCTCGATGACGTTCGTTTGTTCGGCTGTCGTGCTTACCTTGCTACAAGCACCTTTGACAGCCTCTGCGCAAGCTGCATCAACACCCTCCACTGCGGACAGTCAACCCTCACTCACCGTTGACCAGAAGCCCGTCGACTGGATTGAATTCGACGATGCCACGGTTACGCCTGTGCTGGATGATTTCAGCATCCATCTGGCGGCGGCTCGCACCGCGCTGGCTCAAAAAGACCATGCCCAAGCGGCTAAAGCGCTACGGGCCGCGTCGCAGGAGTTAGCCGCGCAAGCCGCCCGCGTCGACGAACTCGATCGCCAGCGTGCGGCAGCGGACTTGGAGCGAGCTTACGAGACTAAGGTTCGTTTGATGGCGCTCACCAAGAAACTGGATACCGCCGCCGATCAGGTCGAGGCAGGTAAATTGTCGACAACCACTGCGCTTGACCAGACCTTGGATCAGGCCGCGCGCGCCGATCTTGAGCGACGCTGGCTGGTCACGGACGTAACGACTTGGTATTCCGTCACGGATAAACCTCAGCAGCATTTTCTCGCCGCCATGGACGCTTTCGTGCAGAAAAATTATCAAAAGGCGGCTGACGAGGTCCGTAAAGCCGAAGCCTATGTGCGACTCAATGCGGCGCGAGCCAGTGGTCAAGCCAAAGCTGGACTTAACGCCGCCAACGTCGAGCTGGAGAAAACCGCGCAAGCGCTTGATCAAGGAACCCTACAAAGCGAGCAAGATTTAGCAAAGGTATTTGCACAAACCAACCATGCGCTGGCGTTAGCCCACCGCACGCAAGCCGCTGAATCATGGGCGCAAAAAGCTTACGAAAAAGCAGGCTACGAATTGAAAGCGGCAGCGCATGGCTTGGAAAGCGCGGCGACGTGGGTGGGCACTGAAGCGAAATCCGCTGCCTCGACAACGGTCAAGGCTGTGCATACCCTCGGCGATAAACTCGTGAGCGGCGGCGTTTGGGCCAAGGAAGAAGTCGCCGAGAGCTTTGAATCACTGAGTCAGGAACTCGCCAAGCTTGGCCTGACGACGACGAGCGCGAAAGCGAAATAATCCTTCGCAGACGGCTTGCCCTACCACACTGAGTTGATGAAGCACAGAATCTAGGGCAGCCGCCTTTGCAGTCGTTTATAAGTGGCGCTTTTTGCCAAAAGGAAATTGACCGCGCCAGTGGCGGAGAGTCATCCAGCCACCCGCCAGTCCGCCCAGATGAGCGAAGTGGGCAACGCCGTTCGCGCTGGCGGTCACTCCCAGCGTCAGCTCAAGCAAGCCGTACAACGTAGCGAATAACCAAGCTGGCAATGAAATCGGCGGTAGCAACAGCAGCATTTTCCGGTTCGGAAACACCATCGCGAAGCCGATCAACAAGCCAAATAGGCCGCCAGAAGCACCGACCATTGGTGCGTCTCTACCGAGCACGGTCATTACGATCAACTGGACTGCCGCCGCCGTCAAGACGCAGATGAAATAGAAGGTGGCAAACCGGCGCCAACCCCAGGCTCGCTCCAATTCGGAGCCGAACATCCACAGCCCAAACAGATTGAAAAGCAAATGCGCCAGGTTAGCGTGCAAAAAAGCGTAGCTAACCAATTGCCAAGGCATGAAAAAGCCAGAATTCGTCGGCCACAGTGCAAACCAGTCTATCGCTCTGAACCCCGTCAACTGCGTTAGAAAAAATACTGCGACGTTGGCGATGATGAGCGTTTGGGTGAAGGGCGGCATTGATCACTTGCTCCAGGGAATACAGGGCGCAGCATAGGGGAATCACGCGGCATCGGCCAAAATTTGTTGCAGAGTGTGTTCTACAGCGGCGGCGGCCTCCTCGATATCGGGCGTGATCTCGAAACCGGAGAGGATCGTGGTGGGGGCTATCGTGCCCAGGCAGGTTTGGCCAGCGCTTTCGAACACCGTGATGCGACAAGGCAGCGCTAGGCTGACCGTAGGATTGCGGGTTAGCATGCGTGCGGCTAATGAAGCATTACAGATCTCGAACACGGCGCAGCGCCCGACGATGGGATGGCCTTTGGAGGCCAGCGTCTCGCTGAGAGGAAAGCAGTGCAGCACGCTGAAACCATGACGTGCGACGCTCTGCTCCAAGTCGACTGTGGTCTGATCGAAGGATTTCGTGGAATTGACGATGATATTCATAAAAAATCTCCATTTACTTTAAGAAGAAAAACACCATTGTCTGGGTTGTCTAGCGTCTTCGCCAGTGCCGATCGTCACCGGACTGTTTATTTGAAAAACGGATGACGGAGCATGATCCAACGAGGCCATCGTCGTGCGCGTTCAATGCGCCGCGTCGCCCGCCGAAAATGGGGGCCGCGCCCACCAGACCAGCCCGATCAGCGTCAGCGCGAGCACAGCGCTGGTGAGCAATACCGCATTCGTCGCCAGTAGCGACGCCTGCGGCGCAATCACATTATGTTGCAGGTAGGCCAGCGCTGCCGTCAGAGAAAACCCAATTTCGCTCAACTGGTTGAGATACGCAGTAGCCGCTGGGTTATGGTTAGCCACATGCTCGGCCAGTTGCACGGTGTACTGCTCGGTGCGGTGTGACCACAGGGAAACCATGATCGAGGTGCCAAAGCTCGAACCGAGGTTGCGCATGAAGTTGCCCAGTCCAGCGGCGCTGGCAGTCTGCTCGGCAGTCAGGCCCGATAGATAAATGACGGTCAGCGGCAGAAACAAACATGAGATCCCCGCCCCTAACAACAAGCGGGTGGTCGCCAGCGTCCAGAAGTCCACGTTCGGCGGAAAACGCGACGACAGATAGGCAAACAGCGCAAACATCACCAACCCGAAGGTGGCGGCTGCGCGAGCGTCGAGCCGATGAATGTTAGCGCCAAGCAGTGGCCCCATCACGATCGCCAACATTCCGCCGAACGCCATGGTGCGGCCCGCCCATTCAGCCGTATAACCCAGTTGGGTTTGCAGCCACAATGGCACCACCACGTTGGTGCCGAAGAAAGCCACTGAAGTGATCGCCATGCAGGTGACGCCCACCGCGTAGTTGCGGCGAGCGAACAGGTGCAGTTCGACCACGGGATAACGCGAGGTCAGCGTCCAGGCGACAAAGACCGCCAGCGCGATCCCCGCGGTTACCGCGAGCGCAACGATGAACGGCGAGCTGAACCAATCCAGCTCGTTGCCTTTGTCGAGTAGAATTTGCAAGCAACCCACCCCAAGCGCTAACAACGCGATGCCGACTAAATCGACCGGCGGTCGGCGGCGGGCGCTTTCAAAACGGCCCAGTAACCCCCACACCAACAATAAACACAGCGCGCCCACCGGCAGGTTGACCAAAAAGATCCAGTGCCAGGACAAATGATCAGTGATCCAACCGCCTGCCACGGGGCCGACAATGGGAGCGGCCACCGTGGTCATCACAAAGATGCCCATCGCTAGCCCGCGCTTGGCCGGAGGATAGATGGACAGCAGCATGGCCTGCGCCAGCGGGATCATCGCCGCGCCGACCGCCCCTTGGATCACCCGGCCCGCCAGCAGCACGGCGAAGTTCGGACTCAGGCCGCAGGCCAGTGAGGCGGTGGTGAAAGCCAG
>ERZ795053.5003-NODE-5003-length-13980-cov-6.279569_pt1 | contig 13980 bp, 7 predicted proteins | sample MGYA00375137_ERZ795053 | MGnify/ENA primary metagenome ERZ795053 (study PRJEB30182, sample SAMN05720284) | activated sludge metagenome | isolation source: Anaerobic digester | place: Hong Kong | collected 2014-12-17 ... | reverse complement strand
ACAATCAGGCAATATGCGGGATTTTCTACAGCAGAGGAGAGCAATGCTTTTTATAAGAAAAATTTGGCTCAAGGTCAAAAAGGGCTTTCTGTGGCCTTTGATTTGCCCACCCACAGAGGATATGACAGTGACCACCCAAGAGTAGTGGGGGATGTAGGCATGGCAGGAGTCGCCATAGATACAGTGGAAGATATGAAAAAGCTCTTTGACGGGATTCCATTGGATCAAATGTCGGTCTCTATGACCATGAATGGGGCAGTCATCCCGGTCATGGCATTTTACATCGTGGCGGCAATGGAGCAAGGTGTATCCTTGGAAAAATTGTCAGGAACTATTCAGAACGACATCCTCAAGGAGTTCATGGTGAGGAATACTTATATTTATCCACCTACACCCTCGATGAGGATTATTTCCGATATATTTGCCTATACAGCAGCTAATATGCCTCGATTTAATAGTATTTCTATCAGTGGTTATCACATACACGAGGCTGGGGCTCCCGCAGAATTGGAGCTTGCTTATACCATCGCCGATGGTTTAGAATATATCCGATGCGGCTTGAATGCTGGATTGAAAATAGATGATTTCGTTCCCAGATTTTCATTTTTCTGGGGTATAGGTATGAATTTTTATACCGAAATAGCGAAACTTCGAGCAGGGAGATTATTGTGGTCAGAAATCGTCAGTAAGTTTCAACCTCAAAACGAAAAGTCGATGGCATTGCGAACCCACTGTCAGACTTCCGGTTACAGCCTCACTGCACAAGACCCTTACAACAACATAGGAAGGACTGCCATTGAAGCTCTGTCGGCGGTATTTGGAGGCACACAATCCCTACACACCAATGCATTGGACGAAGCCTTGGCATTGCCGACCGATTATTCTGCAAAAATTGCTCGCGATACTCAAAAATTTATTCAAGAAGAAACGGGAATTACCAAAGTCGTAGATCCTCTAGGTGGGTCTTATCACATCGAGTATCTCACACAAAAACTTTACGAAAGTGCCAAAAATTTACTCGAAGAAATCGAAGAATTAGGAGGAATGACCAAAGCATTGGAACAGGGAATCCCAAAAATGAGAATAGAAGAAGCGGCGGCCAAAAAGCAAGCAAAAATAGATTCTGGTGAAGAAAAAGTACTCGGTGTCAACATTTTTGAATCTCGAGACGTGGATATAGACTTGCTGGAAGTGGACAACGCCAGAGTAAGAGAAATGCAAATCCAAAGTCTTCAAAATGTCAAAAAAAGCAGAAATCAAAAACTGGTAGAGCAAAACTTACGTGCTATTACTGAGGCATGCAGAAACAATGAGCTTAATTTACTGGAACTGGCAGTAGAAGCAGCTAAAAACAGAGCAACACTAGGCGAAATTTCTAGTGCGATGGAAGAGGTCTTTGGAAGATATGTAGCCCACAATAATTTGATTTCAGGAGTATATGCCAAAGAGATAAAAATGGATGATTCTTTTCAAAAAGCTAGAGAACTTTCTGATGAGTTTTCAATGATAGAAGGTAGAAGACCTAGAATTTTAGTAGCAAAACTCGGGCAGGATGGACATGACCGCGGGGCAAAAATTATAGCAACAGGTTTTGCTGATTTAGGATTTGACGTAGATATTGGACCACTTTTCCAAACTCCTAAAGAAGCTGCCAAGCAGGCGGTGGAAAATGACGTACACATATTGGGTGTGTCTAGCCTTGCAGCTGGTCATAGAACATTGATACCAGAAACGATCCAAGCTCTAAAAGAATTGGGAAGGGAAGATATCATCGTCATTGCAGGAGGTGTGATACCACCGCAGGATTACCAAGCCTTGTTTGATGCGGGAGTGGCTGCGGTCTTTGGTCCCGGCACCGTATTGTCTTTGGCAGCGATTCAATTGTTAGAATTATTGATGAGTGAAGGAGAATAGATAATTATTGTATTAATTTTGCTCCATGAACATGAAAAAAACAATTCTGGCGGTTGCATTCATCTTTTTTGCCCTAGGAGGGCTAAAATCTCAGTTTAACATTAGAGTGGGATATGCCTTTGCCTATACCGAGGCAGATGGTCTTAATGTCATCATGCGAAAATATAACGATGCTAATCCATGGCTCGAAAATAAATTTGACGAATTTCATTACTTTAATGGTTTGGAGCTAGGTGTTAGATATAAATTTGGAAATCTTGGATTTGACTTGAGTTTTAATAACTTGAGCAAAAGTTCGGAAGGACAGGGAAATAATCCTACCACAGGATCCTATTTTAAAGATAAATGGAACGCTTCATTGATAGATTATAGCTTGGGTATTGAAACCTATTATGGAAATATCGGAATCGGGACGGCACTATGTTCAACTAGATTTAAAGTCACAACAGACATTTCCAATTCTAAAAATGACAAAGTCGTCATGAAAAGCAATCAATACAGCAGCCGATTTTATTTGATTTTTAGTTTACCGACAAGGTCAACTGCCGTGGCACTAAAACCATTCGTGGAAATTCCTTGGAATAATTTCAATTTTAGTGCGGTCAATCAGGAGATTTTTGGTTCGGGAGTCGACAATGATCCAGCCTATGATGCAAAAATGATGTTTTTTGGAATTTCGGCCTTGTTTTATAATGGTCCTAACTAGAAGTAATTTTATTGAAATCTGAGAAATATTGTAATTAGATTTCGGATTTATAATTATTTTTAATTTTTGTCAAAAGAAAATCTAATATTATGCTATCAAAGTATCTTTTCAGAATTTTAAGTCTGTTTTTATTTTTAATTGGTACAAACGTAGGAAATGCACAAGTCACCTATAACACGTCACAATTAAAAATTGAGAAAAAAAACACCATTAATTTTAGTTCCATTGATGATAAATACCTTGCCGAATCAGTCAACCTGGAAGCACCTTCGGTATCTGGAAATTCCTACAAGCATTATTTGAATCAATTAAAAGAGGGAATAGAAAAAACACAGGATGAATCTTTCAAAACCAAACATCAGGCGAATAGAGGAGCCAATGTGCCTGTGGTTTCTAAAGGTATTGAGCTCAGTGGTTTGTCAGTAGGAATCCCTCTTGATAATCATCTCGCGATGAATGAGGAGATGGTATTAAGCGTAGGAAATTTTTATGTGGCTGTCTATGATACTTCAAACACCAAATTAAAAGTGGTGACCTTACAGTCATTTGCAGTGGCAGCGGGAATCTCAGCGCAAAGCTTTGACCCAAGAGTGTTATACGATACTGAATCAGAGCGATTTGTTTTAGTTTTTTTGGCTGGCTTTGAAAGTACCAACACACATATTGTGGTGGCATTTTCGCAGACTAAAGATCCGACCGGTGATTGGAATATTTATGAAATTACGGGAAATCCCAACGAAGCCGAGGAATGGACGGACTATCCCATGATTTCAATTACTAAAAATGACCTATTTGTCACTATCAACTTGCTCAAAGATGACTCTTCTTGGCAAACAGGATTTTTGGAATCTATCATTTGGCAGATGGATAAGCAGAGTGGTTACGATGGCTCTGAATTGGTCATTACGAAGTGGGATGACGTCAATTTCAATGGTAAAAGTATAAGAAATTTATGTCCACTCGAATCGGCAACAGAGGAGTTATACGATGATATATATTTCTTATCAGACCGGAATTTCGATGTAGAAAATGATACGTTTTTACTTCTTAATTTGAAAGGCCACGCCGGAGATACATTATCAGAGATGTCAGTAGATTATCGGTTAAGTAATAACCCTTATGGTGTGCCACCTAATGCCGTTCAATTTTTTGGAAGATTACAAACTAATGATGCGAGAGTTTTGGAAGGCTTTAGACTTGGGAATGAAATTCAATTTGTGGGAAACACTAAAAATTTTGAAGCCAACAAAGCTGGGATTTTTCATGGGATATTACGGGATATTACGGATGCTACCGCCATTATTGAATTAAATCATTTGCTAGGTGAAGATTATGAATTGGGTTACCCCGGCATTACCTATACGGGAGAAGGTGGCGAATCGGCTAATGCCATACTTTCATTTAACCATTCTTCAAAAACACGATTTCCGGGTATTTCGGCTTGTTTTTATGTAGATGGGATAGGGTATTCAGACATTGTAACTGTTAAAGAAGGTAAAGGTTATATTGATTTGATTTCCGGTACAATCGAAAGATGGGGTGATTATTTTGGTACTCAAAGAAACTATAACAACCCAAGCGAAGTATGGATATCTGGATTTTTTGGTGCTACGAATCATTCTAATTCACCATTTACGGCATTGTTGTTAAAACCGGATAACCTCGTACCAACTCAAGATGTCACTAATATCGAAGCTAGCTCGATTAAAATTTTCCCTACACCATCGGTAAATCGTGTCAATATTGAGTTTAATCTACCTGCTGCTCAAGACAATATCGATATACTCATGTACGATATGCAGGGTAGGTTGGTTGACGAGTTGTATCACATATTCAAGGCAAAAAAGGGTAGGAATCTATTTTCTTTTGATGCATCATCATTGGCATCAGGCAATTATACCGTAGTATTTAATAATCAAGGGAACATACTTTTTAGCAAACAGATAGTTATCCAATAACTGTATAATTAAATTTGAATAAAAGAAAATGCCTTGTGATAATTTCACAAGGCATTTTCTTTTGATTTACAAATAAATCCTTACCTAAGTGGACTAGTAAACCACTAGTTTTTCTGTTCGTACTGCTCCGTTACTCTCGATAACAAGAGTATATATTCCAGCAGATATTCCACTCAAGTCTAATGATTTTATTGACTTATTGGTATTAATTTTCATCTGGTTAGAAGTAACCAATTTTCCATCCATTGACAAAATCTTAATGGTTACAATCTCAGAAATGGTAGATTGTAATGCAATGCTGACATAATCATCAGCTGGGTTAGGATATACCTCCAATTCAAATCTTGAACCCAAATCATTGGTGCCAACCGAGCTATCACTATCGATAAGTATGGCATCTAAATCGGTACACAATTCATTAGATCCATCAATCAGACAGGCGGAAAGCGGGTAACTTACCATATCTATCAATTGCACATCATCCACGTACCAACCAGGAAGTGCTACTGCAGGAGCCGTATTATCATCACTTCCAAATCTAAATCTAATATTTACGTCCTGACCGGCATAATCAGAAAGGTCAAGATAACTATCAATAAATTGACCTTGTGTACTACCAGAAAAACCTCTTAATTCTGGAATTGCAAAGGTGGTATATTGAATATCACTGTTATATCCATTTCTTAAAAACTTATTAGGAGCTTTGGCATACGAGTTTCCTCCATCTGTTGATACCATGATAAATCCGCCATCGGCTCCTTGCTCTGATTCTATGAGATGGTAAAATCTTAACACTGGATTGGTCCCTACCAATTTGATAGAAGGCGTATAAAGTGAGGCATCCATTTCTACGTCTGCTTCATAATATATACTCTGTGACAATATACCACTATGTGCATAAGCATCTGAAGAGGTCCAATAGTAGATAAGCCCTTCTTCATTAGTGACATCCCATCCTTCTAAATTTTCATCTTCAAAATTATTAAAGAAGAAACTTGGTGATTTTCTATCAGGGTCAGAAACTACTTTGAAAACTATGTTTGCAGATTTTTCATTTTCTAGAGTTCCTATTTCAAATTCTATGAAGCTTCCTCTGTTTTTACCATTTTTCGTGCTGGATTTATCTTTGTCGGCAATGAAATTTTCAGGATTATCATTTTCATTAAATCCATAAGTGATGATGGCTGACCCATCTACGTACTCAAGACCATCCGGCAAATTGACTTTTACTATGAGGTTGTCTTTTGTTTCATTAGTATAGTTAGAGGCATTTACCGTTAGCTCTACTTCTTCTCCCGCTTGGCTCAGTTTGCCACCTTCTGCATCTATCTGTACTATCTGGAAAGAATTAAGACATGATGGCTTGGTCAGATAGCTCTCAATACCATCTTGAACATTGTCAGTTTCTCCTTGACTAGCACCATATCCCATACCTCTACGAGCAAAAACTTCCCATATCATACACTCGTGTTCACCGCCGTATAGCAACTGATCTGCTTGCAATATTCCGGTTCTTCCACTCAGATATCCTGGCTGACATACAGTGTGTTTTAGGGCTTCAGTGACAAGTTCAATGGCACGGGCATTACCGGAATCAACATTGGTAAAATCGGCATCAAATCCATACTGATCCACAAATTTCCAATATAGGTCCCATAATGTTGCGGCCCATATTTCGCCTACCCCGTGGGGTATTGACCCCGTTTTTATATCATCATAAGTCAATGGGCAGATATTCATATCCGTGGAATAAGGGAATCTTCGTATTCCTCTTCCATCTACATTTTTGCCATCCGCAAAATTACCTATACCTCTCACATCACTTCCTTGATCCCCTTCTTCTGCGGTAACGGCCAATGCATAAAAATCACTCCAACCTTCACCCATTTGCTCTTGATTCGTAAGACAAGACACACTCAGTGGTCCACTTACCAGCCTGTTACTGATACCATGAGCAAATTCGTGTGCAATTACCCCATTATCCAATGATCCATCAGTAAAAGCTGGGCCACTAGACTCAATTTCATGTAGTCTCATCGTGACATCCACACCGGAATTAATGGAGATTTTTATTTTGTCACAATCTGATTTTTTTAAGAACAAGGCCGGGATGTGTACTTGATCCGCAAGTTCACCTGCTGCCATCGTAAGGGTCTCGTCACCGTCTCCACCATTTACACCACTGACATTACATATTAGTACCGCAATGGCACCAGCTTGCTCCGCGTTATATGCTTTCAAGCTAAAATCACATAAACCGCGGTCAATCATTGCAAAGTTTCCAGATATTTCATCTGTATTTACGATGTCTTTACAGCTTTGGGTTTCACTGCCGGGAGAGGCATCTCTTGCGAGAGCAATTTTTCCTTCGATAGGAGATTCAAAAGATTCAGGAATCAAACTTCCAAATTGAGCAGTGCCGTATTCCGTGATATATCCCTCTAATAATGAAGGCTGCGAAATATAGATACCTGAGGTTGCTCTATCCCATAGATACATTTGCATTCTACCTGAGAAACCTTCTTGAGGTGTACTGAAATTGGCATTATTTATTTTGGTTGGGTTGCCGTTGGCATCCAGATCTTGACCATCGAGGTGAAGTTGGAATCCATCAAATGATTGTGCATGTACCTCATCACCACCAGTACCATCACCACTAAAGTTCATGCTCTGGAAATTTCCGGATACTTCATCAAATCCATGTAAATAGTTGATGTCATGCATCATATTCACAGTATAAAAAAGATTCGTAGTAGAGGCATCCTTATTAGAAGTAGGCTCCAAATTAAAATCTAAAGGAAAATCAAAATTGAGGGCTGCACCTCCATCCGGGTCATCCCCATCAGAGGCATCGTCATCATCAAAATCAGAAAAAGCATAGACGTTATTTCCTCTTGTATAGGAATAATCGGCAATGCCATCGCCATCGTCATCATGCCACCCAAATGGCGATGATGCAGGAATGGCAGGATCTGTGACTATCGTACGACTACCATGAAGTGGTGATTCCGTAGGAAGTGGGAATATATTGTAAGATTCGCCAGCCATCGAAAGAGAAGCATTAATTCTAGTTGAATGCTCATGCTCACAATTTTCTGCCTTTCCAAATTGACCTGCAGTATGATTGCAATAGGTAGTCAAATTGTCCTTTTTTATAAACTCACCACTCGTTGCATCGACCGTATATTCCCAGTAATCTGGAGAATTTTTCATATCAATGCTAAACTCGTACGCTAAGTGCAACTTACCGTCTTCGATGATATAATGCTTTTTGGCAAGAATGGGACTATTGCTGATATTGCTTTTTTCAAATACAAGTTCAGCACCTTGCCTTCTTTCAGCACTAGGTACTACTTTTGGATTTTGAATTCCAAGTTGTTCTGATGCTTTCACTAGCGCTTTCTCGATGTCAATGTTATTCTTACCATTGACTATTCTAGATTTTGCATTTGATAAAAAGGTATTAGAATTCGTAATCGTCTTACCATTTTTATCAATCACAACAATTGCAATGGCATTTTTTATTGGAATACCATCTATACCTTGATTAAAATACCCATAGTAGGCCTGTGTCCGAGGATTGTAGTAACTGGTATTCACTAAGATATCAGAGACATCATCATCTGATAATTCATTGAGTGCGGCCGAACTTTTGATTTCTTCCATTGCTTTTTGAACAGGATATACCCCTTGAGCAAATAAAGCAAAGCTGAAACTAAAAAACAAAGCCACTAAAAAAAGATTCTTTTTCATGTACTGATTAGATTTTAGATTAAATTTTATTCGGATAAGAAACAATTATTTTGGATTAAATATTCAGACCTAAACTTAATTTTTAGTATCAGGTCTCGAAATGTATAATGTAAAATTTTGCTTTTTGTACCGAATGCCTGACAAATAAAATCAATGATTTTGAAAATATAATAGAATACCTTAACTTTTTTTGAAAATATTTAAAAATAGATGGTTATTTGTCTTGTCTAAGCAATATTACACATTTAAAAGAGCTTATGAGCGATGTTATTTATGGAAGAAACTCGGTAGAAGAGTTTTTACTTTCAAATCGAGATCTTGATAAAGTTTATATTGATAATAAGCTACGAGGCGATTTTGAAAAACGTATTAGAAAACTTACCAAAGACAGAAGTATTCCCCTTATTAAAGTTCCAAAAGAAAAGCTTGATAAAGAAATCAGGAAAGACCATCAAGGTATTTTGGCTTTTGTTTCACCCATTGCATTTGTGGATTTGGATGATGTCATTTCACAAGTTTACGAGAAGAATGAACAGCCACTTTTGTTAGTGCTGGATGGTATTACTGATGTGCGAAATCTTGGAGCTATTGCTAGGTCCGCCTATGTTTTCGGGGCTCATGCCTTGGTCATAGGTACGAAAGGCACGGCTCGTATAAATGATGATGCCATGAAAGCCAGTAGCGGTGCATTGAGTCACATACCTGTTTGTCGGGAGAATGGAATGTCTGTAATTATCGAAAAATTAAAACATAATGGCATACCCATTGTCGCCACGACTTCATCTGATGCGATTCCACTAGATGAGAGTACCTTTGATGGTGCTATTGCGGTAGTGATTGGCGATGAAGGCAGAGGAGTCAGTGATTTTGTTTTAGCAAACTGTGATACAAAAGTGATGATTTCGCAACGCAGAGATTTCGATTCCTTGAATGCCTCCGTTGCTGCAGGTATCGTTTTGTATGAAATAAGTAAAAATAGATTAACTAAATAGAATCATGAATTTGAATTTTAAAAGATATAATAAGTCCATAGTTATAAAAAATCCTTTACGCCTTTTTATTGCTATTTACATCCCATTATTCATTTTTAGTTCGTGCAAATCAACTCAAAAAAATGATGCACTTTCTGAAATACAAAACACCAATGCCTTGCTTTGGGAAATTTCAGTGGACGGTCAGTCGCAACCTTCCTATATTTATGGTACGATTCACATGATTGATGCAGAGGACTACTTTTTGCCAGATGGAACCTTAGGTGCAATTGACAATGCCCAAAAAATGGTTTTTGAGATAGATATGAACGAGATGACAGATATGTCTAAAATCATGTCGATTATGAATAAAGTGATGATGAATGGAGACACCAGTTTATCAGACCTATTGCCCAAGGAAGACTATACATTGGTAGAAAATTATTTCAATGAAATGGGATTGCCGTTTATGTTTTTTAAGAAAATGAAGCCCATGTTCTTGACGGCCATGACCTATGGAGATGGGGGAGTCTCAGGCTTTCAAAATGGCGGCATTAAAAGCTATGAGTTGGAATTTTTTGATATTGCCAAGGATAAAAACATGCAAGTAGGTGGACTAGAAACTATGGAATTTCAATTAAGTTTATTTGATCAGATTCCGTACAAGGCACAGGCTAAAATGTTGGTCGATGCCATAAAAAATTCCAAGGAGGGCTCTGATGAATTAGAAAAAATGACAGAGTTATACAAGGCTCAAAATATTATAGAAATGGCATCCTCGATTCAGGAGGAAGGTGCAGATATTGCGAATTTTGAAGACGAGTTGGTGGTTAAAAGGAACAAAAATTGGGTGCCTTTAATCATTAGCACGAGTAAGTCGATGCCAGTGTTTTATGCCGTAGGTGCAGGACATCTTGGAGGTGTCAATGGAGTACTGCAATTATTGGCCAATGAAGGGGTAAAAGTAAGGCCAGTCCTAGCTAAGAAATCCCTATAAATCTGACGAAATGAAAATCTTTACATTTTAGTGGAAAAGAGTAAATAAAAAAAACTATAAAAGCTGTTATCTTTGCAGCGATTTTAAAAAAAGCAAGTAATTCATGGAGAATTATAAACATTTACAGAGGTATGCCATCGCATTTTTAATGCTATTTACCTTCAATTTATCTCATGCAGAATCAACGATGTTCAGTGGAGAAAACTTTTTCACTTATAGTTTGATTGCATTGGCTGCCGTTTTAATTTTTTCAGCCATTATCACGGTTTCTAATACTTTTCTTAATGTAGAAGCTAAAAGAGCTGGTGTCGACGCAAGCAGTGCCTCGTTGGGTATTAGTGGAGGAAGTTCTGCCGCTTCTAGTGGGTCACAGTCTTCGTCCAGACATATTAAGCTCAAGAAAGGGCATAATATTAATATTACAGGAAAAGCGGAACTGAAATCAGAAAAGGCTGATGTACAGAGATACTCAATCATGCCAGAAGAATTTATAGGAATGTCACCCATTCCTAAAGTCACGGTAGAAGTAGGAGACGATGTGAAAGCTGGGGATGTGCTTTTTTACGACAAAAAGAGACCAGAAGTAAAGTATGTGAGTCCTGTAAGTGGTGAAGTTGTAGAAGTCAGACGTGGCGAGAAAAGATCTATTACTAAAATTGTGATTTTAGGGGACAAAGAAATGAAATATAAAAAACTTGATGCCATTGACATAGATAAAGCATCGAGAGAGACAATCATTAACTACCTCCTTGAAAACGGAGGATGGCCTTTAATAAACCAAAGACCATTTGACGTGGTGCCTGATGAAAGCCATATTCCGGCCAATATTTTTATTTCTACATTCAGCACTAAACCTAATGGAGCGGACTTGTCTTATGCGATAAAAGACAGAGAAGATGATTTTCAGGCCGGTATCAATTTACTGTCAAAAATGACGGATGGAAAAGTTTATCTAGGACTGGATGGAAATAAGGGAAAATCTGTAGCATCGGTCTATTCAAATGCTAAAAACGTAGAGAAAGTATATTTCTCCGGACCACATCCTGCGGGGAATGTTGGGGTACAAATCCACCACATTGCACCTATAAAATCCAATGACGTCGTATGGACATTGGGAGTTCAAGAGGTAGCGACTCTTGGTGCCATGGTTTCTAGAGGCATATATGATGCCCAAAGAACGGTTGCAATTACTGGAGGTGAGGTTAAATCACCTAATTACGTTCATACTTATCAGGGTGCCAGTGTCAATGAATTGCTCAATAATAGAGTTAAAGGAACTGACATAAGAAAAATATGTGGTGATGTACTTAGTGGTCACGAATGTGGTGACGATGATTTCATGAGTTTTCATGCCGATCAAATATCAGTCATCGCTGAAGGTGATCATTACGAATTGTTTGGTTGGTTATTCCCTATAAAACCACGGCCATCTATCAGTGGTACCTTCCCTAACTTTTTGTTTAAGAATTATAACTTCAATGTGGACACGAATACCCATGGTGAAAAAAGAGCTTTTGTAGTGACTGGAGAGTATGAGAAGGTCATGCCCATGAATATATATGTACAACACCTTATGAAGGCCATTTTGACTAACAATTTTGAAAAAATGGAAGGTTTGGGTATATATGAACTGACAGAAGAGGATGTGGCATTATGTGAATTCGTTTGTACATCGAAGATGCCATTACAAAAGATATTGAGAGAAGGTCTCGAAACCATGCGAGAGCAACAATAATACTAAATTAAATTACAAAATCGCAGCAAGAACTAAGATATGGGTTTGCTTAATTTTTTGAAAAAAATAGAACCGGACAAAAAGAAAAGTCCATTTTTACATACAGCTTACGATGCTTTTTTCACGTTTGCTTATGCACCCAATACCACGACTGCACCGCGAGGTGTGCAGATTCGAGATGGAATGGATCTTAAGAGGTTGATGGTGTTTGTAGTGCTTGCATTGCAATTGTGTTATGTATTCGGCACATACAATATTGGTCATCAGCACTTTGTGGCGGCAGGCCAATATATGGGTTTCTTCGATGGGTTTCATTTAAAACTGGCACATGGCATTATTAAGATGTTGCCCATATATGTTGTAGCACTTGGTGTGGGTTTAGGAATTGAATTTTATTTTGCATACAAAAAAGGACATGCAGTAGAGGAAGGGTTTTTGGTTTCTGGAGCATTGATTCCATTAATCATGCCTCCTGACATCCCAATGTGGATTTTAGCATTGTCTGTAGCCTTTGCTGTAATCCTAGGGAAGGAAGTATTCGGAGGTACCGGGATGAATGTTTGGAATGTGGCATTACTATCGAGAGTATTTATATTTTTTGCCTATCCTACTACCATCTCAGGGGACTATGTGTGGGTGAGTGGATTTGACGGTCTTGCGCCAGGAGCTTTGGCAGATTATGGATTTTGGCATACCAGTTTTTTCAACCCTATTTTTAGCAGTTTTGGATGGGATACATTCAATTCTGCAATCAGTGTTACAGATGGATTTACTGGGGCTACTCCACTGTCTTTAGCAGCACATGGAGGTTGGGATAATGTACTGAGTGTGTACAATGAAAATCAAATGTTATGGGGAATGATTCCCGGTTCGATAGGCGAAACCTCAAAGCCGTTGATTATCCTAGGAGCTTTATTCTTGGTCATGACAAGGGTTGCGAGTTGGAAAATTATGGTAAGCATGATATTTGGTGCCATATTTATGACTTATATATTTAATTTCTGGGGTGCCAGCGATTTTATGCAAGTGACTTGGCAACAGCATTTCTTAATGGGGTCATTCTTTTTTGCCATGGCATTTATGGCTACCGATCCGGTGACTGCCGCATCCACTGATACAGGAAAATACATTTATGGATTTATGATTGGTGTGATAGGTATCGTCATCCGTGTTATTAATCCTGCTTATCCAGAGGGATGGATGTTAGCGATATTATTGTTAAATACATTTGCACCTCTCATTGATTATTATGTTTTAGATTCAAATATGAAAAAAAGGTTAAAACGTGCATAGTACAAATTATATCATACGGTTTATACTGATACTTACTGCTTTCGTTGCGGTGGTATTGGCATTCTTATCTACGGGATTGAAACCGATTCATGACCGTAATGAAGCATTATACAACAAGAGAGCTATTTTGGAAGCTTTGGGTACACAGCTTGATAATTCTGATCAAAAGTTGGATAATAATAAAATATTAGAAATTTTTAAAAATCAGATTCAACAGCAAGCCATTGATGCTAAAGGAAACTTGGTTGATGAGAGTGCCATTAAATCTAAAGGTTATCCGAGTGGTTTACCAGAGGATATTGATATGGCTAAAGAAGAAAAATTGCCATTGGCTGATAGAATTTATCCAGTATATATCTACACGAAATCGAATGGAGAAAAAATCTATATTGTATCTGTTCGTGGCAAGGGACTTTGGGATGCTATCTGGGGAAATATAGCGATTAAAGATGACCTTCGAACCATTGCTGGTGTGAGCTTTGACCACAAAGGGGAAACTCCAGGGCTTGGTGCAGAAATCAAAGACAATGCCAGTTGGAAACAGCAGTTCGTCGGGAAGACATTCGAAGACAAGGAGGGTCATTTCACTTCCGTGAAAGTCGTCAAAGGAGGTGCTAAAAATGATATAAATGAAGTAGATGGTATCTCAGGTG
>ERZ795053.5000-NODE-5000-length-13986-cov-21.428469_pt1 | contig 13986 bp, 13 predicted proteins | sample MGYA00375137_ERZ795053 | MGnify/ENA primary metagenome ERZ795053 (study PRJEB30182, sample SAMN05720284) | activated sludge metagenome | isolation source: Anaerobic digester | place: Hong Kong | collected 2014-12-17 ... | reverse complement strand
GCCATCACATGAGGGCCGTTGACCGGGCGTTTGGCCCTAACTGGCCCTCATCTGAAGGCACTATGCCCCAAATATGGCTTTCGTGCCGTGTCTGACCATCACATCAGGGCCGCACGGGCGCTCGGCGGCCCTGATGTGATGGCCGGCCGGCGGTGAAGTCGAGGGCGCGCTCGGCCGCGGAAGACGGCTCCCTCTCCCGAAGTGGGCAATACCTGCTTTCCAGTTCGTGAATCTGCCATCAAAGAGAGGAAAAGCGGGCCCAAATATGGCAAATGTCCGAAACATCCCACCGGAAGTGGGCAGTCGGACGGGCCCGGTGCCCACTTTTGGAGGGGCTACTCGATCAACGCGCCCAATTCGGCCGCGGCCACATCGATGTCCACGTTGCGGACCACGTGATCGAACTCGTCCACGGCGGCCAGTTCGGCGTCCGCGCGAGCCAGCCGGGCGGCCACCGCGGCGTCATCCTCAGTGCCTCTGCCGACCAGCCGGCGTTTGAGCTCTTCCCCACTGGGCGGGGCGAGGAAGACCAGCACGGCCTCTGGCATGGCGGCACGGACCTGCCGGGCGCCTTCGAGCTCGATCTCCAGCAGGACGGACTGCCCGGCGGCGAGGTGCTCCTGCACCGGTCCACGCGGGGTGCCATAGGAGTTTCCGGCGAAACTTGCCCACTCGAGCAAATCCCCCGCTTGTCCCTGGGCGACGAACTCCTCGGGCGACACGAAGAAGTACTCCCGGCCGTGCCGCTCGCCTGGACGCGGCGAGCGGGTGGTGGCCGACACGGACAGCCAAATGTCCGGGCGCTGTTGCAACAGTCGCGCGACCACCGTGGACTTGCCGACGCCACTTGGTCCGGACACCACGTACAACCGGCTCACCGGGCGAGGACCTGGGACAGCGTGGCGATCTGATTGGGTCCCAGGCCGCGGATACGGCGGGTGGGTGAGATGTTGGCGTGCCGCATGAACCGGCCCAGGCGCTGCGGGCCGACGCCGGGCAGGCACAGCAGGGCATCCTGCACACGCAGGGCGGCGACCACCTCGTCGACGTGGGCCAGGGCGAGCAACTCGTGCCAGGTCAGGTGACCCGAACGCAACTGCTCTTTGATCTGCGCACGCCGACGCCGGTTTGCGACCGCCTTGGCGCTGGCCGCAGCACGCTGTTCGCTGGACAGGGGCGGAGGCTGCACGCCCGACAACCTACCGAACCGAGGCCAGCGCCCGCAGCGCCTCCCCCGCAATCTCACGCGCCGCCCCACGCGGATCCTCGGCCGCGGTCACGGGGCGTCCCACGACCAGCAGCCCGGCTCCGGAGCCGATAGCGTCCGCGGGCGTGACCACCCGGCGCTGATCGCCGGCGGCGCCACCGGCGGGCCGGATCCCCGGGGTGATGAGCAGCGGCTCGGCGCCGAGCAACGCCCGCAGTGTGGCGACTTCCTGGGCCGAGCTCACAATGGCCCGGGCACCGGCCGCGACGGCCAACCGCGCCCATCGCATGACAGCCTGCTCAGCGGTTCCGGGGATGCCCAGATCGGTGAGATCGGCAGTACTCAGGCTGGTCAGCACCGTCACGGCAGCCACGCGCGTCTGGGGCAGGGCCTCGGCCACCGCCTCGATCCCCGCCGTCCCAGCCGCAGCGTGCACGGTGAGGATGTCCGGTTGAAGCACGGCGACCGAACGCGCGGCTCCGGCCATGGTGTTGGGGATGTCGTGCAGTTTCAGATCGAGGAACAGAGCGCAGTCAGGAGCCGCTGCCCGGATCTCTGCGACGCCCAAAGCGCCGTCGCGCAAATAGGTCTCCAATCCCACCTTCACGTGGGAGAACACCCCGTTCACAGCATTCGCCCAGCGGCAGGCCGTGTCCAGGTCGGGGGCATCGAGCGCGAGCGCGATCGGAGCAGCGGTCATGTCAGTCCTCCTCTGTGAGCGATTCCGACAGCATCGGCTACGGTCGTGAATCCACGTTCGTCCAGCAAACCGAGAAGCTCGCGCTGCACCCGCACCGGGGCAGAAGGGTCGTGGAACGTCATCGTGCCGACACTGACGGCCGACGCCCCCGCCGCGATGAACTGCAGGGCATCCTCGCCATTCGCGATCCCGCCCATGCCCAGGATCGGCACGTCAGGCAGCACCTGGTGGATCTGCCACACGCAACGCACCGCCATCGGGCGGATCGCAGGGCCGCTCAGGCCGCCGGTGACCCCACCGAGGATCGGGCGCAGCGTGTCGGGATCGATGGCCATGCCCAAGGTCGTGTTCATGACCGATAACCCATCCGCGCCAGCGTTGTGACACGCCAGCGCGATCTCGGCGATGCTCGTGACGTCCGGCGTGAGTTTGGCGAAGATCGGCACGTCACTGCTGATGTTGCGGCGCACCTGATGGATCACCGACGAGGCCGACATCACCTCGCACGCGAACACCTGGCCGCGGCTCTCGACGTTGGGGCACGAGATGTTCACCTCGATGGCCTTGACGGCAGGCTCGTTGCGCAAGATGCGGGCCAACTGCGCGAATTCGTCGACAGTCTCGCCGGCGATGGAGACGACCGCGGTCACACCGTGATCGGTCAGCCACGCCAGGTCGTTCTCGAGGAAGGACTCGATCCCGGGCCCCTGCAGTCCGATGGAGTTCAGCATTCCCGAGGGTGTCTCCACCATGCGCGGGGTGGGTCGCCCCGAGCGCGGTCTGAGCATGATGCTCTTGGTGACGACCCCACCGATCTCGGTCAGGTCGAAGAAGCCCGCCAGTTCCCTACCCGCCGCCGCGCATCCGGAGGCGGTGAACGCGGGGCCTGCGAAATCGACCCCGCCGAGTGTCACTCGGGGATCAGTCATCGCGCGGCTCCGGCGCGCCCAGAGTGTCGGCGGGCACAGTGCCGACTTCCGACCAGCGAACACGATCGCCGAAGAAGACCGGTCCTTCGGTGCACGAACGGACCATGCGGGTCACGCCGTCATCACCGATCACCGGCAACACGCAGGTCATACACACGCCGATTCCGCAGGCCATGGACTCCTCGACCGCGCACTGCGCCACGGCCCCGAATTCGGCGCTGACCTCCGAAACGGCCTGCAGCATTCCCATCGGACCGCAGGCATAGACCGCCGGATGTCCGCCGGCCAGAATCCGCCGTAACGGATCGGTGACCCGCCCGTGCTCGCCAGCAGAGCCGTCGTCGGTGGTGACGTGCACGGCGTCGCTGACCCGCCGCGCCTCGACCACGCCATACAGCCGTTGCGCGTCACCGGCGCCGACGATGATCTCGACCGGACATCCGCGGGCCCGCAGTTGGGAGGCAAGTTCGAACAAAGGCGCCACCCCGTAGCCCCCACCCACCAATACGCAGGGCACCGGTTCGGTGGGCAGGCGGAAGGGTTTGCCAAGCGGCGCGATCACGTTGATGAGATCACCTGGTCGGCGCTCGACCAGCCACTTCGTGCCCGGACCCTTCGGCGAGACGATGATCTGCAGCGCACCGCCGGCCTTGGTCGACGCGGACCTGATGGAGAAGGCCCGCCGCAGGATGTGGGCATCGTCCACTGCAATCGCCACGAAATGCCCCGGCCGGAATCCATCGGCGATACCGGGGGCCGCGAACGACATCTGCCAGTAGGGGCCATCGCGACGAACGCTGAGGATCTCCGCGTCGGCTTGCGCGGTCATTGCGCTGCCCAGAGGGCCGCGAGGTCCGCCTGGTGCTCCTGAATGCTGCGCACTCCCACGTGTCCGGTCTTCAGCGCCTCGATCCCCTGCACCGCAGCCGCCAGCCCCTGGATCGTCGTGATGCAAGGAATCCCCTTGACCACGGCCGCCGTGCGGATGTCGTAACCGTCCGCGCGTCCGCCGGTCCCCAGCGGGGTGTTGACCACCAGGTCCACCTCGCCGGCGAGGATGCTGCCCACCGTTGTGGGCTCTCCGTTGGGCCCGATCCCATCGGCGTGCTTGCGCAGCACTGTGGCTTTGAGCCCGTTGCGCCGCAGCACATCCGCGGTGCCCTGGGTCGCGAGGATCTCGAAACCAAGATCGGACAACCGCTTGACCGGGAAGATCATGGACCGCTTGTCGCGGTTGGCCACCGTGATGATCGCGCGCCCGGACATCGGCAGGCCTGAGGAGTAGGCACCCGACTGCGATTTGGCGTACGCGGTCCCGAAGTCGGCGTCGATCCCCATGACTTCACCGGTCGAACGCATTTCCGGGCCGAGCACACTGTCCACGCCGTGGAAACGGCCGAACGGCATGACCGCTTCCTTGACCGACATCGCCGCACCCACCGGCAGTTCCGCCGTGTCGCCGCTGGCCGGCAGCAGGCCATCGGCGCGCAACTGGGCGATGCTCTGCCCGACGGCGATCCGGGCCGCGGCTTTGGCCAGCGGCACGCCGGTCGCCTTCGACACGAAGGGCACGGTCCGCGACGCGCGCGGGTTGGCCTCCAGGACGAACAGTTTGTCCTGGGTCAGCGCGAACTGGATGTTGAGCAGCCCACGCACCCCCACACCTTGCGCGATGGCCAACGTGCTGGCCCGGATCTGTTCGAGTTCGTGGCGACCAAGCGTCATCGGGGGCAAGGCGCAGGCCGAGTCGCCGGAGTGGATGCCGGCCTCCTCGATGTGCTCCATCACGCCGCCGAGAAACAGTTCCTCCCCGTCGTACAAAGCGTCCACATCGATCTCGATCGCGTCGTCGAGGAACTGGTCGACGAGCACCGGGTGTTCGGGACTGGCCTGGGTGGCGCGCTCGATGTAGGAGGCCAGCACGGACTTGTCGTACACGATCTCCATGCCGCGTCCGCCCAGCACGTAGGACGGGCGTACCAGCACCGGGTAGCCGATCTCAGCGGCGATGGCCTCGGCCTCGGAGACACTGCGGGCCATACCGTGTTTGGGCACGGGCAGGCCGGCGTCGTGCAGCACCTGCCCGAACGCGCCGCGTTCCTCGGCCAGGTGGATCGCCTCCGGGGTGGTTCCCAGCAACGGCACACCCTCGGCCTTCAGCCGGGCGGCCAAGCCCAGCGGCGTCTGTCCACCGAGTTGGCAGATGACCCCGGCGACCGGGCCGACGGCTTGCTCCGCGGTGATCACCTCGAGCACGTCCTCCAGCGTCAACGGCTCGAAATACAGACGGTTCGCGGTGTCGTAGTCGGTCGAGACGGTCTCCGGGTTGCAGTTGACCATGATCGCCTCGTACCCGGCCTCGCGCAGGGTCAGCGTGGCATGCACACAGCTGTAGTCGAACTCGATGCCCTGGCCGATCCGGTTGGGTCCGGACCCCAGGATGATCACCGCCTCTTTCTCGCGCGGCTCGACTTCGGTCTGCGCGTCGTAGCTGGAGTAGTGGTACGGCGTGTAGGCGGGAAACTCCGCGGCGCAGGTGTCGACGGTCTTGAACACCGGGCGGATCCCCAGCGCGTGCCGCACGCCGCGAATCACGTCCTCACGAGCGCCTCTCAAACCGGCTATCTGCGCGTCGGAGAAGCCGGTCTGCTTGGCGCGGCGCAGCAAGCTCGGGGACAACCGATCGGCAGCCCGGATCTGGTCGGCCATCGCGTTGATGCCGGCGATCTGCTCGAGGAACCACGGATCGATCGCGGTGATCTCGTAGAGCTGCTCGACGCTGGCACCGAGCCACAACGCCTGTTGGACCTTCTGCAACCGGCCGTCGTGAGGACGGCCGACTTCGGCCAGCAACTCCTCGAGCGGGTGGGCGTGCATCGGCCAGGCGAACTCGGCATCTGAACGCTCGATGCTGCGCAAGGCCTTCTGCAGCGCCTGCGCGAAGTTGCGCCCGATGGACATCGCCTCACCGACGCTCTTCATCGTCGTGGTCAGCGTGTCGTCGGCACCGGGGAACTTCTCGAACGCGAACCGCGGCACCTTCACGACGATGTAGTCCAGCGTCGGTTCGAAGGAGGCGGGGGTCTGGCGGGTGATGTCGTTGGGGATCTCGTCGAGGGTGTATCCGATGGCCAGTTTTGCGGCGATCTTCGCGATCGGGAAACCAGTGGCTTTCGACGCCAACGCCGAACTACGCGAGACCCGCGGGTTCATCTCGATGACGATGATCCGGCCGTTCTCCGGGTGGATGGCGAACTGGATGTTGCAACCGCCGGTGTCCACGCCGACCTCGCGAATCACATCGATCCCCACGTCGCGCATCCGCTGGTACTCGCGGTCGGTCAGGGTGAGCGCCGGGGCCACGGTGATGGAGTCACCGGTGTGCACGCCGAGCGGGTCGAGATTCTCGATGGAGCAGACCACGACCACGTTGTCGTTGTTGTCGCGCATGAGTTCGAGTTCGAACTCCTTCCACCCGAGGATGGACTCCTCCAGAAGAACTTCGGTGGTGGGGCTCGCGGCCAGCCCCTGTCCGGCGATCCGTCGCAAGTCGGCCTCGTCGTAGGCCATCCCGGATCCTGCGCCACCCATCGTGAACGAAGGGCGCACGACCACTGGGTAGTGCAGATCCTCGACCGCCTCGAGGCACTCCTCGAGGGTGTGGCAGACCCATGAGCGCGCGGATTCAGCGCCCACCTTCTCGACGATCTGCTTGAACAACTCGCGGTTCTCACCGCGCTGGATCGCGTCGATGTCCGCACCGATCAGCTCGACGCCGTACTTGTCGAGCACCCCGTTCTCGGCCAGCGCGACCGCCGCGTTCAACGCTGTCTGCCCACCCAGCGTGGGAAGCAGCGCGTCGGGGCGCTCCTTGGCGATGACCTTCTCCACGAAGTCAGGGGTGATCGGTTCGATGTAGGTCGCGTCGGCGAACTCCGGGTCGGTCATGATCGTGGCCGGGTTGCTGTTGACCAGGATCACGCGCAGGCCCTCGGCGCGCAGGACCCGGCACGCCTGGGTGCCGGAGTAGTCGAACTCGCAGGCCTGACCGATCACGATGGGCCCGGATCCGATCACCAGGACACTGTTGATGTCTGTGCGCTTCGGCATCAGGACCGCCCCTCCATCGCCGCGGCGAATCTGTCGAACAAGTAGGCCGAATCGTGCGGACCGGCGGCCGCCTCCGGGTGGTACTGGACGCTGAACGCCGGGACGTCCAGGCACTGCAGCCCTTCCACCACGTCATCGTTGAGGCAGACGTGACTGACCCGGACCCGGCCGAACTCGCCGTCGATCTCGGTATCCAGCGGCGCCTTCACCGCGAATCCGTGATTGTGTGCGGTGACCTCGACCTTTCCGGTCGAACGGTCCTGCACGGGCTGGTTGATGCCGCGGTGCCCGTAGGCCAGCTTGTAGGTGTCGAAGCCGAGCGCGCGGCCGAGGATCTGGTTGCCGAAACAGATGCCGAATGTGGGAAGCGCATCAGCCAGCGCACTGCGGGCGATGCCCACCGCGTGGTCGGCGGTGGCCGGGTCGCCGGGTCCGTTGGAGAAGAACAGCCCGTCCGGGTTGAGCTCGCGGATCTGCTCGTAGCTGTAGTCCGACGGGACGACGTGAACGGTCATGCCGCGCTGGGCCATCAGCGTCGGCGTCATGCGCTTGATACCCAGGTCGACCGCCACCACGGTGAACCGGCTCTCACCGACAGCCGGCACCACGTACGGCTCGTCGGTGCTGACCTGCGCGGACAGGTTCGCGCCGAGCATGCCCGGGGAGGCCTTGACCTGCTCGAGCATCGACACCGCGTCGGTCAGCGCATCCCCGCTGAACAGGCCCACCCGCATGACGCCGCGCTCGCGCAGATGCCTGGTCAGTGCCCGCGTGTCGACACCACGGACGCCAACCACCCCCGCATCGGCCAGAGCCTGCCCCAAGGAATCGGTGGCGCGCCAGTTGCTGGCCACGGGGCTCAGGTCACGGATGACGAAGCCGGCGGCCCAGATGCGCCCGGACTCCGGGTCCTCGAGGTTCATGCCGGTGTTGCCGATGTGCGGCGCGGTCATGACGATCACCTGACGGTGGTACGAGGGGTCGGTGAGGGTCTCCTGGTAGCCGGTCATCCCGGTCGAGAAGACCGCCTCGCCGAACACGCTGCCCCGGGCGCCGAACGCCTCACCGCGCATCGACGTGCCATCCTCCAGGACCAGCAGCGCCGGTTCGGCGGTCCCGCTGTCCGGGTCTTCGAGCACCGGAATGGTGAAACTCATCGATTCTCCTCACCTAGTGCCCGGCTGGCATCTACCAGCCGGACCACGTCTTCTGCGGCGTCGGGGCGAAATCCCGTCTGCAGGGGGGTGTCTCCAGCGCTCCAGAACCACAGGACCACTCCGTCTTTCTCCGCCACCTGCGCCGCCACCCCGCGGCCGAGTTCGGTGGCGGTGATCTGGTCGGCCGGCAGGAAGATCGACGATTCCCCGATGCGTTCCAGACGTACGCCCTGCGCCGCCACGCTGGCCGAAGCGTTGCCCGGGGCACCCAGGCCGCCGGCGACCACCCGCTGCATCCAGTCCTGTGCCGGGGACGTGCCCAGGTACCGGCCGACCACCTCAAGGTCCGGCTCAAATCCGGCGGGCACACGTTGCAGCGGCAGGTCCAGCGCTTCTCGTCGCTTCCAACTGCGCCACATCCCCCACACGGCCAGTGCTGAAACCGCCAGCACCCCAAGGGTGAGAAGCAGACGCTGCGGCCACGCGGTGACCTGTTGCGATTCGGCGGCCAGCAGGGTGATCATCAGACGGTTTCGAACTCCACGAGTGCGTTGTCCAGGACTGTGGGCCGGCCTCGCAGCCAGGTAGCCATGACACGTCCGTGCAGGATCATCCCGGCGTAAGGGGTGTTGCGACTGCGGCTCACCATGTCCCCGGTCCCCACGATCCACTCCGGGTCGGGATCGAAGAGCGTCAGATTCGCCGGTTCGCCCACAGCGATCGGGCGGCCGTGGTCGGACACCCGGCCGATGCTGGCCGGAGCCACCGACATCCGGTCTGCGACCTGCTGCCAGTCCAGCAGCCCGGGCTGGACCATGGTCTCGTTGACCACCGCAAGTGCGGTCTGCAGGCCGAGCATGCCGAATGCGGCCGCGGCCCACTCGCACTCCTTGTCCTCCATGGCGTGCGGGGCGTGATCGGTGGCGACGATGTCGATGATGCCGTCGGCCAGGGCCTGCCGGACCGCCTGCACGTCGCTTTGGCTGCGAAGGGGCGGGTTCACCTTGTAGATCGGGTCGTAGGTGGCAGCCAGGTCATGGGTGAGCAACAGGTGGTGCGGAGTGACTTCCGCGGTCACTGTGATGCCGCGGCTCTTGGCCCACCGGAGAATCTCCACCGAGCCGGCCGTCGAGACGTGACAGATGTGCAGGCGTGATCCGACATGTTCGGCCAGCAGCACATCCCGGGCGATGATCGCCTCCTCGGCCACGGCCGGCCACCCGGCGAGTCCGAGTTGCCCGGACAACTCACCTTCATGCATCTGCGAGCCCTCCGTGAGCCGGGGCTCCTGCGCGTGCTGGGCGATGACGCCGTCGAACGCCTTCACGTACTCCAGGGCCCGGCGCATCAGCTGGGCATCGGACACGCAGTGCCCGTCGTCGCTGAACACCCGGACCCGGGCGTGCGAATCGGCCATCGCGCCGAGTTCGGCCAGCCGCTTGCCGTCCAGCCCGACCGTGACCGCGCCCACCGGGCGCACGTCGGCGTATCCGGCTTCGACGCCCAGCCGCCACACCTGCTCCACGACGCCGGCGGTGTCGGCGACCGGATCGGTGTTGGCCATCGCATGGACCGCGGTGAAACCCCCCACGGCCGCGGCCCGGGTGCCGGTTTTCACCGTCTCGGCGTCCTCGCGACCCGGCTCACGCAGGTGGGTGTGCAGGTCGACCAGCCCCGGTAGCAGAACCGCACCGTGACCCTCCACGACATCGTCGCCGTCAAGACCCTGCCCGATCTCGGCGATCACACCGTCCTCGATCCGCACATCGACGGCGTCCCCGCCCAGCGGTCGCACATCCCGCAGAACTGTCATGCTTCTTGGCCTCCCATCAGCAGGTAGAGCACAGCCATCCGGATGTGCACACCGTTGGTCACCTGGTCCAGGATCACCGAGCGGTCGGCGTCGGCCACATCCGCAGCGATTTCCATTCCCCGGTTCATCGGCCCCGGGTGCATCACGATCGCGTGATCGGGCAGCGACGACATCCGTGGGACGTCCAAGCCGTAGCGCCGCGAATACTCCCGCGCGCTGGGGAAGAAGGCCGCGTTCATCCGCTCCATCTGCACCCGCAGCATCATCACGACATCGGCCTTCACGATCGCCTCGTCGAGGTCGTAGCTGATCCGGCAGGGCCACTGCCCGACGCCGACCGGCAGCAAAGTGGGCGGCGCCACCAGGGTGACGTCGGCCCCGAGCGTGTCGAGCAACCAGACGTTGGACCGGGCGACCCGCGAGTGCAGGACATCCCCCACGATCACCACGTTGAGGCCCTCGAGCGAACCTTGCCCGTCGCGCAGGTGATCGCGCATCGTGTACGCGTCCAGCAGCGCCTGCGTGGGGTGTTCGTGGGTTCCGTCCCCGGCGTTGATGACCGCACCGTGGATCCAGTCGCTGTTGGCCAAGCGGTGTGCAGCACCACTGGCCTGATGCCGGATCACGACCGCGTCGGCGCCCATCGCCTGCAACGTCAATGCCGTGTCTTTCAGGGATTCGCCCTTGGAAAGGCTCGACCCCTTGGCCGAGAAGTTGATGACGTCGGCCGAAAGCCGCTTGGCGGCCGCCTCGAACGAGATCCGGGTGCGGGTCGAGTCCTCGAAGAACAGGTTGACCACGGTCCGTCCGCGCAGAGTCGGCAACTTCTTCACAGGGCGATCGGCGACCTGGGCCAGTTCGCGGGCGGTGTCGAGGATGGCCAGAGCCTCCGATTGGGTCACATCCTGGGTGGAGAGCAGATGGCGCATTCAGTTTCCTCCAGCGCGCACCAGGCGCACGGCATCGGTTCCGTCGGTTTCGGTCAGGGTCACCTGCACGTCGTCGTCGCGCGAGGTCGGCAGGTTTTTGCCCACGTAGTCGGCGCGGATGGGCAGATCGCGGTGTCCTCGGTCGACCAGAACGGCCAGTTGCACGGCCCTTGGCCGCCCGGCGCCGGACAGGGCATCCATCGCCGCGCGTGTTGTGCGACCGCTGAACAGCACGTCGTCGACCAGGACCACCGTCTTGCCGGTGATGTCCCCGCCCGGGATCACGGTTGGGTGCAGAGCAACGGTGGGCCGCAGTCGCAGGTCGTCGCGGTACATTCCCACGTCCAGCGCGCCGGCCGGCACCTCGCGGCCCTCGATACCGGACATGGCTGCGGCGATGCGCCTGGCCAGGGGTACCCCGCGCCGGGGGATGCCCAGCAGCACCAGATTGTCGGCGCCGCGGTTGCGTTCGAGGATTTCGTGAGCGATGCGTACCACCGCTCGATTGATATCTGAGTCGGTGAGGGACTCTTGGTCAGGCGTCATCGCGTCCAACCCCCCTTCTCCGCCTCGCTGGACGGTGGTTAAAGGAAAGGCATTCGTCGTCGACGCTATCACTGGTATGGGTATCTGTTCGGCAGGCGGTGCCCGCCGAGTTGCCTCCCGAGCATCACGCTCCGTAACCTCACACCTGACAGTCTTTGGTCGGACTTTGGTCAGAATGGGAGCGCAGCCCAATGGCAACTGAGTACGGGCGAGCGCTGGGCGCCAAACTCCGTTCCATCCGGCAGCAGCAGGGCATGTCCCTGCACGGTGTCGAGGAGAAGTCCGAGGGTCGCTGGAAGGCAGTGGTGGTCGGGTCGTACGAGCGCGGTGACCGAGCCGTAACGGTGCAAAAGCTGGCCGAACTGGCCGACTTCTATGGTGTTCCGGTCGCCGAACTACTCCCTGACAGCGCCCCGGGATCAGCCTCCGAGCCGCCGGCCCGGCTGGTGCTCGACCTGGAACGCTTGGGCCAGGTGCCTGCGGACAAGGTGGGCCCGTTGGCCCGGTATGCCGCGGCCATCCAGGCTCAGCGTGGGGACTACAACGGCCGGATCCTCAGCATTCGGCAGGACGATCTGCGGACCCTAGCGGTCATTTACGACGAACCGCCCGGCGTTCTCGCCGACCAGCTCGTGGCCTGGGGTGTGCTCAACGCTGAAGCTCGACAGAAGCTTGACTGATTTCTGCTCTCAGCCCAGCGATCCCTGTCCCAAAGGTGCCGACTGTTACGTCGTGGCTGCTTTTGTCGGACCGGAGCCAGCAACCGTGCAGCACTCGGCGGTCTTTGATCGACCCTCAGACCTGCTCAGCAACCTCGGCTCCTTCAGCGCGTCCGGCTGAACCAGAACCCACCAGGTGAACGCGCATCCCATTGGTGGTGCCGGGCACGCCCGGCGGAACCCCCGCGATCACGACCACCTTGTCGCCCGGCGCGGCCAACGACATCTGCGAGATCCGCAGGTCCACATCCTCCACGAGTTCATCGGTGTGGTGCACCTTCTTGCCGTCAAAGGGAGTGATCCCCCACACCAGCGCCAGGTAGTTGCGCACGTGCGCGGTGGGTGTGAAACAGAGGATCGGGATCCGGGAACGGTGACGAGCGACCAAGCGCGGGGTCAGGCCCGTTTCGGTGAAGGAGATGATGAACTTCGCGTCCACCTCTTCGGCGACTTCGGTCGCTGCCCGGGTGATGGCTCGGGCTGTCGAACCGGTGCGGTTGTCCGCCGATTCCGATAGCGTCCCCAGCGCCTTCTCCTCGACGTACTCGATGATTCGGGCCATCGTGGAGACCACCAGGTCCGGGTGATCACCAACACTGGTCTCCCCGCTGAGCATCAGAGCGTCGGTGCCGTCAAGAACTGCATTGGCGACGTCGGAGGCCTCAGCGCGGGTGGGACGACTGCTGGTGACCATACTGTCCAGCATCTGGGTGGCCACGATCACCGGCTTGGCAGCCGCGCGGGAGAGTTCGATCGCGCGCTTCTGCACCAGCGGCACCTGCTCGAGGGGAAGCTCAACGCCCAGATCACCGCGCGCGACCATGATGCCGTCGAACGTCTCGATGATCGCCGACAGATGATCGACGGCCTGTGGCTTCTCGATCTTGGCCAGGATCGGGCGATGGACTCCCTGCTCGTCCATGATCCGGCGCACGTCGTCGATGTCCTCGGGTCGCTGCACGAAGGACAGCGCCACCATGTCCACATCAGCGTTGAGGGCCCATCGCAGATCGTCAATGTCCTTCTCGGACAGCGCCGGAACACTGACGATGACCCCCGGAAGGTTGATCCCCTTGTTGTTGCTCACGCGGCCGCCGACGAGCACCTCGCACACGACCTCGGTGGCACCGACCTCCACGGCCCGCAGCGTGACGTTCCCGTCGTCGATGAGGACCTCATCGCCGACTCTGACGTCATGGGTGAGATTGCCGTATGTGGTGGAGCAGGTCTGTGCGTCGCCGGGAACATCGCGGGTGGTGATGGTGAAACGCTGGCCCTGCATGAGGTCGACCCGTTCGTCGACGAACGTGCCCAGCCGGATCTTGGGTCCCTGCAGATCCGCGAGGACCGCTACTCCCACCCCGGCATCGCGGGCGGACCGGCGGACCAGGTCCAGTCGGGCCTGGTGATCGGCCTGGGTGCCATGGCTCAGGTTCAGCCGGGCAACCGACATTCCACTACGGATGAGTTTGGCCATTGTCTCTTCGGAATCCGTTGCCGGACCAAGAGTGCACACAATTTTCGCTCGACGCACTCGTCCGAGCGTAGTCACTGTCGACGGGACGCGCTTGCCGGATCTGGCGCATTTGGTTCAGCGTTCAGCAAAATGGGCAGCTCGGTTGGCATCTGCCGTTCCGGCCGGACTTGACCGCCCGCGCGCACGCGTTGGACTTATGCACGGAGGTTGGACAACCGCACAGCCGTTGGAGTTGCACGGCCCGTCGATCTCCAACGCCCGTACCGATCTCCAACGCCCGTACCCAACTCTCACGCCTGTGGGTCGGCCGCCCGCCCCGGCGCAGGCGTTGGACTTATGCACGGAGGTTGGACAACCGCACAGCCGTTGGAGTTGCACGGCCCGTCGATCTCCAACGCC
>ERZ795053.4998-NODE-4998-length-13988-cov-5.848561_pt1 | contig 13988 bp, 7 predicted proteins | sample MGYA00375137_ERZ795053 | MGnify/ENA primary metagenome ERZ795053 (study PRJEB30182, sample SAMN05720284) | activated sludge metagenome | isolation source: Anaerobic digester | place: Hong Kong | collected 2014-12-17 ... | reverse complement strand
CTGGGTTTAATGGTTAATTAATATAGACACACGCCTCATGGCGTACCGAAGACGCTAAGAACGTTTATTCGTTTATGGGTTTATTCGTTTAGGATGACGGTTGACCCAAGGAAAAATCAGGGTTGAAACGCATAGATATGAAGGGGGGATCGGTATTCGGCGCTCGGTACTCGGCATTCGGAAAACGGGAAGGCGTTAGGGGGTTATTTCGTGATTGAGTTATTTCGAAGAATCCGTCGCCAAACCAGGGCCTCCCGGATAAATCAGGACCCGTATGGTAAGCAAGAAAGAAACTTTAGAACATATTGATGACCATTGAAGTGAAAACAGCCGCATTATTTGGTCGGACACCTGGATTCGAATGTTGTCCATTAACGGAATGATCGAATGTAAAGCACGAAACGAACCACCGATCAAATTCGAGCGGCCGGGTCATGATGTAAACGACTATTCATTGCAGGACGAGATAAGAGAATTTCTAAGCATAAAGACAAGGCCCATTTTGGCGACAGCGGTTTTTGCCTACTTTTTGCCAAGACAAAAAGTAGGCGCCCCGCCGGCGAGAGGCGGGCCAAGATGAATATCTACAGCCAGAGAATTTTCATGAAAGCCATTGAGTGGAAAACCAACCCCTGCATTTAGACTCATAACCCTAGAATACAATCCAAAATGGCCCTAAGCTTACCAAAGCGGTGTTGGATATTTGGAGTTCGCGTTTTGGGGTTACTGCCTATCGACAGTCAAGATTTCGTTATTGAGTGATTTCGAAGAATACGTCGCCAACCAGGGCCTCCCAGATACATCATGACCCGTATGGTAGGCGTGAAAGCAACACTAAAAGAAATAAATGGCAATCATACGTGGAAACAGCCGCATTATTTGGTCGGACACCTGGATTCAACTGTTATCCAATAACGGGAGGATCGAATGCAAAGTACGAAACGAACCACCGATCAAATTCGAGCGGCCGGGTCATGATATAAACGACTACCATTCACAGGACGAGATAAGGGAAACTTCAAGCAAAAAGACAAGGCCCATTTTGGCGACGAGCGCTTTTGGGCACCTGCCTGCCGGTCAGGCAGGCTTTTGGGGCGCCAAAAGTGCCTATCCCGCTAAATAGCGGGACGGCGATGAGGCGGGGCCAGAAATGAAAGACTTCTGCCATAGAATTTTCATGAAAGCCATTGAGTGGAAAACCATCCCCTGAATTTTAATTCCTAACCATAGATTACAATCCAAATTGACGCGAAGGGGCGAAGGGATGAGGGGAAACGCGAAGACGCCAAGGCGCGAAGGGGGGTTATTCGTTTATGGGTTTATTCGTTTAGGGTGACGTCGCCAAAGAAGGGCCTCAGTGACATCAGGACCCGTATGGTAAGCAAGAAAGAAACATTAGAACATATTGATGACCATTGAAGTGAAAACAGCCGCATTATTTGGTCGGACACCTGGATTCGAATGTTGTCCATTAACGGAATGATCGAATGTAAAGCACGAAACGAACCACCGATCAAATTCGAGCGGCCGGGTCATGATGTAAACGACTATTCATTGCAGGACGAGATAAGAGAATTTCTAAGCATAAAGACAAGGCCCATTTTGGCGACAGCGGTTTTTGCCTACTTTTTGCCAAGACAAAAAGTAGGCGCCCCGCCGGCGAGAGGCGGGCCAAAATCAACATGTACAGCCAAAGAATTTTCATGAAATCCATTGAGTGGAAAACCAACCCATCAATTTTAATTCATAACCATAGATGACAATCAAAATGATGCGAAGGGGCGAAGGGGTGAAGGGGTGAGGAATGAGGGATGAGGGATGAGGGATGAGGATGAGGATGAGAGGAAACGCGAAGACGCCAAGGCGCCAAGGGGTTATTTCGGGATGGCGAGGAATACGGAGTGGATCCTTCCAGAAGCACTGGGGCCGTCCTTGATTGAAAGAAAATTTCATATCTCCTGCAACAAGGATCAGTCCCTAACGTATAGGTATTTATCACATTCGATAATTGCCTTTCCGATGGAACGTTTCTTTCTTTCCTGTTTCCTTTTTCTGGGGTGGACCACCCTGTACAGCCAGGATGCATCACCGGCACCGGTGAAGTGTACTGCCGATCAATATATCCGGGAATTTGCCCCCCTGGCCATCCAGGAGATGTACTATGCCGGCATCCCGGCCAGCATCACCCTGGCTCAGGGCCTGCTGGAATCCGGTTGCGGCAACAGCCGCCTGTCCGTGGAGGGCAACAATCATTTCGGCATCAAGTGCAAGGACTACTGGATGGGCGACACCCTGATGGTATTGGACGACGACTACAACGAGGCCAATGAGCTGATCGCCTCCTGCTTCCGGGCCTACGAATCCGCGGCGGTATCCTATCGGGACCACAGTGATTTCCTGGTGAACAATGTGCGCTATGCCAGCCTGTTCACCCTGGACCCCAACGATTATACCGGCTGGGCGAAGGGCCTGCAGACCTGCGGCTATGCCACCAATCCGCAATATGCCAACCTGCTGTCCTCCCTGATCGACCGGTATGCCCTGGATGCCTTCGACCGCGTGCCGGAGGACCAGATCGCCTCCTGCCTGGACTATTACGAGACACAGAAATACATCGATACCCATCGCCGGGAAACGGAAGGCGACCTGGTATCGAACCATGAACACAAGGCTGTTCGCCTGCCCAGGTTCTACAAGGCAGGCTGGTTGCGGGCCAATCACCGCCAGGCCATGATCACCGGGGTGATCGAACAGGGCGCCGCCCGGGAAACGGCCTCCGTGGATGAGGAAGGATTCCTCGGCTTCGAGGTGACGACATCCCCCCAATAAAAACAACCCTACCGAATCGAATGTGATCCCCGGCTGTCGCGAGATGGTCGGGGGTTTTTCTTTCTGGTTCAAGGTTCAAGGCATGGCGCGGCAGCACCTGCCTGTTTCAAGTGGAATGTGTGCCAAATGGTCGGGACCTGGTCAAAAACATCCATTCGGTAGCAGCATGATTGCGAATGGTGTATTTTGAACGATCATCCACCTCGTGACATGAAAATCCTGAAGAAATTCGTGAGTCTGTTCCTCCTGACCCAGGTCTTGATGCTATGGGCAAATCCGGCCGATGCTCAATACGAATGGGCACCAGTTGGTGCAACCTGGTATATCAACGCACTTAGTTACACCAGTCCGACGTATGATAAATGGCAAAAGTATTATACAGTGGAAAGTACTGGTGATACTATCGTCGGTGGTTATAATGGCCGTAAGGTAGGAGATCACATCATGATCCAGAACGGGTATAAAGTGTATGTCTGGTGGCAGGATACCATCCGGTTGCAATATGATTTTGGACTGGAAGTGGGAGACACCGCTGTTTTTGATCTCTTTCATTATGACACGATTAATCGCTTCCAATCTTTTATTGTTGAAGAGATCGATACGATTGAAGTGGATGGTTTTTTACTTAAACGTTTTTCAACGGTAGGCAATGATTTCGATGGCCAGGCATGCTATTGTTGGCAGTACTTCTTTACAGAGAAGATTGGTGAATATGGGACAATTGTGAATGAAGAAGCATTTGCCTACCAAACAGCCGATCATATTCCCCCCTTTGTCCGCTGCTATGAAGACGAAGACCTGCTGTGGAAACATGTCTTGTTCGTTCTGGATTGCGATTACTCCAATCCTTCCGCTATCCATTTTCCGCTGTTAGGATCCGTGTCCATTTCCCCCAACCCGGCCCGTTCGGTGATCCACCTGCGTGTGGATGCTCCCCTACCGCACTGGTCCGAGATCCGGGTGAATATCCTGGGGTCCGACGGGGTTGTCCAGCTTTCCATGCCGTTCGTATTGTCCAGTCAAACGATGGATATCCCGGTTTCCTCTCTTTCGTCAGGGATCTATTTCCTCCAGTTGACCGATCCGGCCGGTCAGGTGCTGAGTGTCGAGAAGGTAGTGATCGAGTAAGGTGTGAAATCGTTTGTTGTTTGGGCATCAGGCGAACGGCAAGGCCGTTCAAGGTTCAAGGATGACCTGGTGGTCATCCGGTTCAAGGTTCAACCCCGAGTACCCGGGGGCCATTGAACCTTGAACAGGTTGGCGCGCCAGCGCCACACCTTGAACATTGAACAGTGTAACCGGCAGACGTCCTGCCCACCACAAGAAACTCCGTGCCAGCCGCGAAGACCAACCAGGAACCCAGGAACGAGGAACCCCGCCTACGGCGGACAGGCTAGAACACTACATATACGTCTCCTCGACGTGGTCCATCTTGTCGGGATAGTCGGTGGTGTAGTGCAGGCCCCGACTCTCCTTGCGCATGGCGGCCGACCGGGTGACCAGGTAGGCGATGGTGATCAGGTTGCGCAATTCGCAGAGCTGGGGAGAGATGGTGGTCTGGTGATAAAGGTCCTCCGTTTCTTTGTACAGGAGGTAGAGGCGGTCCATGGCCCGTTTGAGACGGACGTTCGAGCGGACGATGCCGACATAATTGGTCATCACTTCCTTCAGCTCCTTGGTGCTCTGGGTAATGAGGACCATCTCCTTGGGGTCGGTGGTGCCTTCGGCATTCCAGTCGGGTACATCGGTGCGAACATCCAGGTCGTCGATGCGGGGGAGCAGATCCTCGGCGGTACGGTGGGCAAAGACCAGGGCCTCCAGGAGGGAATTGCTGGCCAGTCGGTTGGCCCCGTGCAGGCCGGTGGAGGTGCATTCGCCGATGGCATACAACCGGTCAATGGAGGAGCGGCCCTGCAGGTCGGTCATCACCCCGCCACACATGTAGTGACAGGCCGGTACCACGGGAATGAAGTCCTTCATCGGATCGATCCCCACGCTTCGGCACTTGTCGTAGATGGTCGGGAAGTGCTCCCGGAACCCGGTTTCCTCCAGGTGGCAGCAGTCGAGATAGACGTATTCATCCCCGCGGATCTTCATCTCGTTGTCGATGGCCCGGGCCACGATATCCCGGGGGGCCAGGGAGAGGCGGTCGTCATAGCGCTGCATGAACTCCTTCCCGTCTCGGGTGCGGAGGATGCCCCCGTACCCACGCACAGCCTCGGAGATGAGGAAGGAGGGATTCTCGGCCACCGGACTGTAGAGGCTGGTGGGGTGAAATTGGACAAATTCCATGTCGCGGATGCGGCCCTTGGCCCGGTAGACCATGGCGATGCCATCACCGGTGGCAATGACAGGGTTGGTGGTCTGGCGGTAGATCTGTCCGGCGCCGCCGGCGGCCAACACGGTGGATCGGGCCAGGAGGGTCTCGATGCTACCCGTCTTCTTGTTCAGGGCATAGGCCCCGTAACAGGTGATCCCCGGGGTGACCCGGGTGACATTGTAGCCCAGGTGGTGCTGGGTGATCAGGTCGATGGCGAAGTAATGCTCCAGAACGGTGATGTTGGGATGGCGGCCGGCTTCTTCCAGCAAGGCGCGTTGGATCTCCCAGCCGGTGAGATCCTTGTAGTGGAGGATGCGATTCTCTGTATGGCCACCCTCCCGGCCCAGGTCGTAGCCTTCCTGGCCGTGCTGGTCGAAGCGAGTGCCCCATTCGATGATCTCCCGTACCCGATCCGGGCCTTCGTACACGACGGCCTTGACAGCATCAAGGTTGCAGAGGCCGTCCCCGGCATCCAGGGTATCGGCAATATGCTTGTCGAAGGAATCTTTTTCCAGGTTCCACACCGCGGCGACCCCGCCCTGGGCATAGCGGGTATTGCTCTCATCGTCAACGGTTTTGGAGAGGACGGTGATGGCCAGGTCGGGACGCTGGCGGGCCATTTTGGTGGCCAGGGTCAGGCCGGCCACCCCGGAACCGATCACCAGAAGGTCGGATTTGATCAAGGCTGGGTACTTTTGACGAAGGTAGAAAACACCACCATACCGATGCGCATTGCCGTCAACACCAGGATGCTCCTGCCCAATAAGCTCGAAGGGATCGGGTGGTACACTTATGAGGTGCTGCGCCGGATGGTGACCGATCATCCGGAGCATGAGTTCATCTTCCTGTTCGACCGCGACTACGATCCGGACTTTGTCTTCGGGGAGAATGTCCGACCGGTCGTCCTCTTTCCGCCGGCGCGGCATCCCTTCCTGTTCATGGTCTGGTTTGACTGGGCCATTCCCCGGGCGCTACGGCGTTTCCGGGCCGATGTGTTCTTTTCGCCGGACGGGTTCCTCAGCCTGCGCACCCGGGTACCGACCCTGCTCACCATCCACGACCTGGCCTACAAGCATTTTCCCGACCAGGTCGGCGGCATGGCCAGCTGGTATTACCGCACCTACATGCCCCGGTTCATGCAACGGGCCGATCGCATCGTCACGGTCAGTGAAGCGACACGACTGGATGTGATCGACAGTGGAGTGGATACGGGGAAGGTCATGGTGAGCTACAATGGCGCCAACCCACGTTTTGCTCCACAAGGTCCCGAAGAAGGCCAGCGGATCCGGGACCAGTTCACCGGAGGGGATCCCTACTTCCTGTACGTCGGGGCGATCCACCCCCGGAAGAATGTGACCCGACTGGTCCGGGCGTATACGCGGTTCAAGGAAGCCACCGGGGCGCCTCACAAGCTGGTGCTCCTGGGCCGGATGGCCTGGATGGCCGAGGATACCCGGGCGGCCATCCAGGGTTCCTCCTGTCGGGAAGAGATCATCCAGGTGGGCTACCAGGGGGACGACCTGCCGGCGTTCTACAGTGGCGCGGAGGCCCTGGTCTATGTGTCCCTGTTCGAGGGGTTTGGCATTCCCATCGTGGAGGCCATGGGCTGTGAGACCGCCGTGATCACCTCCGATCGCTCGTCCATGGCGGAGGTCGCCGGCGAGGCGGCCTTACTGGTCGATCCCGGGTCGGAAGAATCCATCGCCACGGCCATGAGCCGACTGGTGTCGGAACCCGGCTTGCGAGACCAGCTGATCGAGCGGGGCCGGGAGCGCAAACAGCGCTTTGACTGGGATCGGGCTGCACGTGAGGTATGGTCTTTGCTGGAAGAGCTGGGCAACTGCTGACCAGCGCCAGGCGGTTATCTTTGCGCCCACTCGAACACAGAACACGCATTATGGGTAAATCCTCACGATATCGATATGTCAGCCGACGGGAGAAATGGAACCGTACCCGGCGGAATGTCAACCTGGTCCTGATCTTCGGCAGTATCTGGGCGGTATTGTGGATGATCATGAAGCGCCACGAGATCATCGGATGGCTGAAGACCTACACATATTGATCGGGAACCCCTTTGCCTGAACTCAGCCGGATACCTTCATTTGCCGCCACTCCGGTCGGCCCCAGCCGGCAATGAACAGCAGGGTGATCCCGATGTACGCGATCATGCGCGGCACCTCCGGCAGATCGGACAGGGTGTACCGGGATAATCCGGCCACCACCAGGGCAGACCCGATGAACAGGGCCATGCGACCCAGTGGATAGGGTACAGGATAGTGCCGCTGGCCCCAGGTATAGCTCACGATGACCATCAGGGCATAACAGACCAGGGTGGTCCAGGCCGAGGCCACATAGCCGTATTGCGGAATGAAGAGGGCATTGCCGGCGATGGTGACCAGGGCGCCACCAACGGCGATCCAGGCACCGGACCGGGTCTTGTCGGTGAGTTTGTACCAGACAGAAAAATTGTAATAGAGGCCCAACAAGATATTGGCAGTGAGGAGGATGGGCAGCACCTGCAGCCCCTCGTGGTAGCTGCTGCCTGCCCGGCCGATGAGGAATTTCAGCCAGTCCTGGAAGAGGAGGATCACCACCAGTCCGATGCTGGCTGCCAGGGTAAAGAGCCGAGACACCCGGGCATAGGTCTGCTGGGCGGTCGCCGATCCGGATTCGCGAAAGAAGAATGGCTCAGCGGCGTAACGGAAGGCCTGGGTGAACAGGGAGATGACCATGGCCAGCCGGTAATTGGCCGAGTAGATCCCGATCTGGGCCCGGATCTCCTGGTCGGTCCCGGGCAGGAGAAAGCGAAGCAACTGGCGGTCGAGCATCTCGTTGATCACCCCGGCAAAGGCCACCAGGATGAGGGGGGCGGCATAGCGGAACATGGAGCGGAACAGGTCGGTATCCATGCGTTGGAACAGGTAGCGGATATCCCGGGAGACGAGGAGGAAGGTCACGGCCGACCCGATGAGGTTGGCCCAGAGCACCAGGATGAGGCGGCTCTCCGGATAGAGCCAGGGGGCCGCTTCCCGGTCGAAGGCCATGGGCAGGACCAGCAGGAAGAGGACATTGAACAGGATATTCACAAGGATGCCGGTGATCCGGATGCCCGCAAAGCGCAGGGGACGCTGTTCGAGGCGGAGGCGGGCCAGGGGGAACTCGGTGAAGGCATCCAGGGCGAGGATCAAGGCGATGATGCGAAAATCCTGCACATAGGTGGGGTAGCCGGTCCAGGAGGCGGCCAGCGGGGCCAGGAGGAGGAGTCCCGCGGTGAGGAAGAGGATGTAGCCGCTGACCGGCCGAAGGATGGCGGTATAGGCCCCGGCGCGATGGGCCTTGTCTTGGCCGAACCGGAAGAAGGCGGTATCCAGCTGCAGGGTGTACAGTACCTTCAGGAAGCCCATCAGGGCGTAGAAGTAGGCGATATCCCCGAACTCGGCATCGACCAGGATCCAGGTATAGAGTGGGACCAGCAGAAAGTTGGCGAAGCGGCCCAGGATACTGGACAGACCGTAGATCAGGGTTTCGCCGGCAAGTTTTCGAATGGACATGATATAGACTCCGGCAGCCAAGATAGGGGGAAAATGGGTTTGGATGAGGGATGAGGAATGAGGGATGAGGGATGAGGGATGAGGGATGAGGGATTTCTTAGTGGCCTCCCTCCACTTCTGAACACCCTCAAGCCCTCTAGCAGGATTTCCATTCTACCTCTCCAGTGCCCTTAGTGACTTAGTGGTAAAATAAACTCTGTGCGACTCCGTGATCTCTGTGGTCATTGGAGACGAAGAGTCGGAGCGATCGTTGATTGCCACGAAGACACGAAGATCACGAAGGTGCACCAAGAATTTCTAGCGCATAAAAACTCTGTGTGACTCTGTGACCTCTGTGGTGATCAATTTCTCGCCCCGAGTACTCGGGGGCGCCAAATCGCAAAGGAGAGTTTTCAACTCGAAGGATGCATGCCATAGACGTTTAGCATTTTACTACTTGTCAGCCAAGTGAAAGCTCGCAGAGAACTTTTGGATTTCTTAGTGGTCTCTCTCTACTCCAGAACGCTTCCAAGTTCTCTAGAAGAATTTGGACTCTACCGCTACAGTGCCCTTCGTGACTTAGTGGTCATTAATTCCAGAATTTCTTTGCGCCCAGACGATACTGTCTGGATCCGGACCGCAAGCGTCCGGGCCTTAAATTTTCCCGCGCCCCCTGCGCCCCCGAGTACTCGGGGCGTGCAACTGTTCACGCCCCGAGTACTCGGGGGCGCCAAATCGCAAAGGAGAGTCTTCCACGAACTGGATACACTGCTTCAACGCATAACATTTTGCTACTTGTCAGCCAAGTGAGAGCTCGCAGAGAAATCCTGGATTTCTTAGTGGACTCTTTCCACCTCAGAACACCCTCAAGCCCTATAGCAGAATTTCCATTCTACCACTATAGTGCCCTTCGTGACTTAGTGGTGAACATCTCACACAAACTGGAGCTCCGCCAACTCCCTCCCGATCATGTGGATTCCCTGAATGATTTTCTCCTTCTGCCTGGCAGATGGTCTTTTCGTTCCACTCACATATTGGGAAAGCAACGTTGGATTCATGCCAATTCTTTCGGCCAGAAAATTGGCATTGATCACTTTATAGTATTTAAAAAACTGCTGCAAATCCAGATTCAATTGCAATTGATCCGTAGTGATCACCGCTTCTGGATCATCGCTGGCCAATTCAAGCGCTTCGATCAGATTCTTGTATAATTCCGGAATATTCTGGCCGGTCGAATAGACTTGTTCGTCTTCTGTAAATGCAGAGTAGCCGGTATCTGTCTTTTCTACTGTAATATAGATCTTCTTCTTTTTCATCTGCCTGACGCAAGACCTCCAAATACTTTATCTTCAAAGGTAAACTATAGTTGACTTTTTTTCAAGAAGGAAGCTGCAGCCTCCTCTGTGAAACTCTGTGTGACTCTGTGGTAATACCGAAATGAAGAGATGAAGGGACCATTGATTGCCACGAAGACACGAAGATCACGAAGGTGCACCAGGAATTTCTAGTGCATGAAAACTCTGTGTGACTCTGTGCCCTCTGTGGTGATCCATTTCTCGCAGAGGCGCTATGTCGCAAAGGAGAGTCTTCCACGAACTGGATACACTGGTTCAACGCCTGACATTTTTCTACTTGTCAGCCAGGTGAAAGCTCGCAGAGAAATCTTGGATTTTTTAGTGGCCTCTCTCCACTTCAAAACACTCTCTAGCTCTCTTGCAGAAATTCCATTCTACCTCCATAGTGGCCTTCGTGACTTAGTGGTAAAATAAACTCTGTGCGACTCTGTGACCTCTGTGGTAAATTCTACTTTTCCGCCTTCCGACTTTAAATCACTCCACCAGCACGAACCCCGCCCACGAATACGGATTGAAAAACCGGTCCCGCATCTCCAGCTGGGTCTTGCGGAAGGCATCGGGGATGGTCATCTGTTCCTCCAGCCAATTCTTGTAGAACGTGGTCATGAACTGCATGGTCTCCCGGTCGGGTACCTGCCACAGGGACATGATCAGGTATTTCGCTCCGGCGATCTTGAAGGCCCGTTGCAGGCCATACACGCCTTCGTTGCCCTGGATATCCCCCAGGCCCGTCTCACAGGCAGAGAGGACCACGAGCTCAGTATTGGACAGGTTCATCTGGCTGATCTCGTAGGCGGTGAGGATGCCGTCTTCCTTGTCGGGACTGACCGCACGGCCATGCTGCCAGGCATAATTGCCGCCGGCCAGGATGAGGCCAGAGCGGATCATGGGGTTGTCCGACCACTTGAATACAGCTTCATGATCCATTTCGACCGCTGACCGCACACCGCTGACCGCAGCGGGGTCTGGGAAAAAGAATCCATGGGTGGCAATGTGCAGGATACGAGGGGAGGATCCCTTTTTGCCGATGGCTTTGATGGCCTCTTCGGTTGCATCAGAACCGCTTAACCGGGTTGCTTGACATCCTCCTTCAGCTAGCGTGGTGGTGATGTTTTCCACCTCTTTTTCCGTCCATTTGAGGTAGGACCAGGAGCCGCCGCGGGAACCGGATTGGGTCGAGGCATCTGCAGCGGAACGACTGGCCAGGAGAAGTTGCTCATCAACCGTCGATTGGATAGAATCTGTTTCAAAGTTCACCCCACCGACCAGGAGGGCATCATTGGCGCCAATGGTGAGGGTAGAAGGAATGACCAATTGCCGGGTGCTGTTCAAGGCGACCAGGTTATAGCGGTCGGAAAGGATGGTCTCATCATCAACGGCGATGGCGCCCAGATTCAGACGGTGTAACACGCCTGAGGGTGAATAATACACCGTCTGAATGCTTTCGAGGCCCGCCGCTTCAATTTTTGACCAGATCAGATCGTAAAGGGATTTTTCTTCACTGCCCAATTCGACCAGGCCCCGACCGGCCCAGGCATAAAGGTCATTGACATAATCCGACTTACGCTCTTTATCGGTAGCTAAACGGTGGTCGAATTCTGTTTCCTCAAAGAGGGGGATGAACAAAGGCTGTTGTGCTCCAGGCCGCAACAACAACACAGCATACTGTACACTGTCTGGTTGATTGGGAAAATTGACCCGGAAATGCACAAATTCCAGGGCGATAGCGTCTTTCGACAACGTAGCCTGTACCTCCTCCCACTTGACCTGGCGGAGAGCTTCCGCATAACCTGCCACTGTGCGGGCCAGTTCCTTTTCAGCCAGGTTGGCTTTTTCCTCCAGATCGGCAATGCCTTTTCGTTCGGCGATCGGCTTGGTATATTCAGCGGCCAGACGGCGACGATATCCTTTGAGCCGGAGATTGATCTCCACTGACTCAGGTGATGCCAATGCAAGCGAATTCAGCCTGGAAGCAGCCGACAGGAGGAACCCTTTATAAAACAGAGCATGGTCGTAAACCAGTGAAGGTAGAATTCCGTGCGGTGCTCCTTTGGCATGACGTGCCAGCAAGTGTGAATTCAATTCATCTCTGTTATATTGAAATGTGGCTACATATTTGGCAAGTTCCTGTTCGGAAAGAAACGACGTGGCATTGACCAAGCTGATTCGTGAGCGGATATGGGCCTCTCGCAGCAATGGCTCAGAATCTGAATACCGATATAGCTCTTCATACAAATTCGCCAGGTTGTTCAGACTTGTTATATGATCTGGATGCCCTTTGCCGAGCACTTGCTCCCGAATCTCATTGGTCTCTAACCAAAGCAATTCTGCCTTTCCAACATCGCCCATATCCTGGTATAGGAGAGCCAAATTATTCAGACCAGAGGCATACGTCGGATGTTGCTTCCCCAGTAGTTTTTCCAGGACAGCTATTGACTCGAGAGAACGTGATTCGGCTTTTTCGAAATTCCCCATCCTTCGATAGAAAACTGCCAGATTGTTCAGCGTTTGAGCATATTCGAGATGCGATTTACCGAACACACTTTCTCGAATATCTAAGGACTCCAAATAGAGTAGTTCAGCTTTTTCGTATTGGCGCAAACGGGAATACAGGTTTGCCAGATTGTTCAAGCATTCAGCATAGTCAGGATGCTCTTTTCCGAACACTTTTTCGCGGATATCCCTTGCTTCCAGATAGAGTGGTTCAGCCTGTACGTAGTTACCCATTTCCACATACAGAATAGCAAGGTTGTTCAGGCTGCTGGCATAATTTGGATGCTCCTTTCCGAGCACTTCTTCCCAGATCGCCCTGGACTCTATGTAAAGGGATTCCGCCTCTTCCAATTTACCCATATGCCAATACAGGACCGCCAGGTTGTTCAAGCTGGCGGAATAATCAGGATGCTTACTTCCGACCAATTTTTCACGGATGTCCTTCGCTTCCACATATAAGGGTTCCGCTAGTTCGTAGAGGCCCATATCCAGGTAAAGGATGGCAAGGTTATTCAAGCATCTGGCATAATAGAGGTGCTCTTCACCAAACACATCTCTAAAAATTTCTTTTGCTTCAAGATATAGCGATTCCGCCTCCCTGTAATTGCATAAGTCCTTATGAAGAATTGCCAGGTTGCTCAGTACCTTGGCATAATCGACATGCCTTTTCCCTACAACTTCCTCGATAATGGCCTTTCCTTTGAGATACCATTTTTCTGCTTCCTGGAAATCTTCCTTGAAATAGAGTACTCTTCCATGGTTAAAGCAGCAACTCCCGTACGCTGCTGACTCATAACCCAGATGTTTCAATGCCAGTTTCTCTGCGGATGCATTGACTTCCAGGGCTTGATCATATTCACCTTTTCCCGTGAGGGTTCGAGATATTTGGACAAGGCTATCCACTTGACGGATGACCGTGGAGTCCACCAATTGGGCGCACAGAATGGAGCAGAAAAGTTGGAAACAAATCAGAAAAACTACTCTCATTGGGTTCCCTATATTGCACCAGAACACCATTGAAGATAGGAAACTTCCATCACGACTACGGCAAACCGTTGTAAATCTCCGTGCCCAGACGATGGCCGATTTAGCCCCGAGTACTCGGGGTGGATACAGACTGTAAGCGTCTGGGCCCTCTGTGGTACAACCAGGACGAAGGGAACGTTATTTGCCACAAAGACACGAAGTTTACGAAGGTGCACAAAGAATTTCTACTGAATGAAAACTCTGTGTGACTCCGTGCCCTCTGTGGTCATTGGAGACGAAGAGACTGATTCATCCAGTATCTCTTAGTGCTCTCTTTCTACTTCACAGCACCCCCAATCTCTCCAGTAAAATGCCCATTCCACCTCTCCAGTGCCCTCAGTGACTCAGTGGTAAATTCTACTTTTCCGCCTTCCCTGCCTCGCCGGCCCTTAGGTTTGCAAAGAGGTCAGAATTGAATACATAGTCATTATCATC
>ERZ795053.4996-NODE-4996-length-13993-cov-6.085522_pt1 | contig 13993 bp, 15 predicted proteins | sample MGYA00375137_ERZ795053 | MGnify/ENA primary metagenome ERZ795053 (study PRJEB30182, sample SAMN05720284) | activated sludge metagenome | isolation source: Anaerobic digester | place: Hong Kong | collected 2014-12-17 ... | reverse complement strand
GTCCACGAAAAACGATTAAGTTTTTCGGGATCAAAAGGCCGGGGGTTCGAATCCCTCCTCCTCCGCAAAAGTTTGAAAACTCTATATTTTACTAATTCTATACTAATGAAATTTTATACTTATCTACTTTATTCGAAATCAAACGACAGATTTTATATTGGTCAAAGTGAAAACCTTGTTGAGCGGTTAGGAAAACATTATATTCGTATTACAAAGACCAATTCTCACTTAACATATTGATTTTGATGCGGACCCAACTTCACCACCTATTACCTGTGCTTCATTATTCTAATTCCACTATCAGGCGTAAAGCTTGTAAGCTTGTATAACACTTTAAATAGAAAATATCTACCCAGTGCATTGCTCGTCGTTTCTGAGATGGATAATCCGCTGATAGACCGGCTGACGCCGTTATTTTGATTCAAAATATCATTGACCAAGAATGTCATTTCGAGCCTATCGCTCAAGATTGATTTTGAAAGAGAGGCATTCCAATAATTCACAGTGTTTTCTCCAGTGAAACTCTCACTAGAATAGATATTAGATTCGAAATCGGTGAGCAAAAACCAACTTTTTCCAATGTCTAAGGACAATTCGGACCCATATTTATAGAGTCTATAATTGTTGTCTTTTTGGTTTTCATCTCTGTAGTTGGTACTATTCCAGCTTATTTTTCCCCAAACTTCAGCGCTGATACGATTTTGGTTTTTATTTTCAATACTCAAGGTCATGGAATTAGAATTATTAGAATATTTGTTAAGTAAGTTGTTGAGGTATGCAAACCCAATTTGTTTTGATAAATCAATATTGAATCTCGTCTTAATGTGCAACGGATTGATAGGAGAGCCATAACTAAAATACAAACCAAAGGATTCGGAGTAAGCGACATTCACTGGTTTTGTGATTTGAACAAGATCCTCATTTACTGTTTTTGAATTGATAATATTGTTGGTGGTATAGCTGAAATTAATGCCGGTCCACAAACTGCGAAAGTTAAACCTATCGAAATTGCGATATCTTAGGTTTATTCTATGTGTATATTCAGGTTTAAGATTTTCATTTCCCAATACGATGGATAAGGCATTGTCGTTATTAGGCAATGGTTGTAACTGCGTGATATTCGGTTCATTGGTCGAGGTTCTATAATCCAAGGAAATGTGGATATTATCTAGGTCTAATGAGAAATCGGGTAGAAAGAAATTGAATTCTCGCTTTAGAGGATCCAAGTCATTTTGAGTGCCTTTAAGTTTTGAATTTTGAAAATTCAAACCCAATTGCCATTTTAAATCCGTTTCAGATTTTCTAATGGAAATACCCGGTGTAATATATTGATATTGGCTTGTAAATAACCCTGAGAGATCGTTATTAAAGACCAATTCTCCATTATTTATCTTATCAAAAACATTTTTAGTTCTGTCGGAATTATTATTTCTTACATTTACTTTTGGAGATAGGAAATAATTTTTTCCTAAAGGTTCTACATAAGAAATTCCAAAATTATAGTTCAAATTATCATTGTTTTGTTTTTGATTTTGATCAATCAAATTTGTGGAATCGATGATGGCATTTTCATAAAATGAAAGGAGTTGATATAGATCCAATGCTTGTTGATTATTATCATTACCAACAGCGCCATCAAGTGAAAAAGATCGACCTTTTGAATTTAACTTTGACGTATAGGATAAATCTAGACCATAATTAGTCGCATCGTTACTAGATTTTTGATTTGCGTCATTTTCAGATAGTAATTCTCGGGAATCGTTGGAATTTTTTTCATCTGAAATTTGCTTCGCTTCGGTATTGACGAAATTCAAATTTCCGGTAATGCTGATTTGATGAGTGGAATCTATCAAGGTTTTATATTTACCTCCAATATTATGCCTTAAGTTATCGGTAGTACTCTCTGAAATTGAATTCACAAAATAATTGCCACTTGGAAGAAAATTCTCTGAATCCCGATTTTGTGTCAAGAATTTCTTATCTCCTGATAAAAAATAACTCAAATTAAATTCCGTTTCTTTACTTTTAATATAGTTCATATTGGCGCCGAGGACTCCTGCTTTAGCATCACCTGTAATGTTGTTTCCAAAACTCACGGGTACACTATTCTTACTGGAATTAAATGAAAAACTTCTAGAGCTTCCACTGCTAGCGGTAAGTCCGGAATATTCTGAAAAAGTTAATCCTAAGTCGTTAAGGTTGTTGTATTTAGAGATAAATGAGAGCTGAGTTTTAGTACTGAATGAAAATAAATTCGCTTTGGCAGTAAAACGATCTGATGAGCCGTATCCAGCTTCCAATTGACCGAATAATCCGTTCTTTTTTCCTTCCTTTAATTTTAAATCTATGGTTTTTTGTTCATTGCCATCATCGATACCAGTTAGTTCAGCTTTGTCACTTTTTTTGTCATAGACCTTAACTTTATCTACGGCATCGGCGGGTATATTCTTTGTTGCCATTTTAGGATCATTGCTGAAGAATTTTTTACCATCCACCAATACTTGCTTCACATCTTCACCCTCAGACTTTATATTCCCTTCTTTGTCTACTTCCATTCCCGGCAATTTTTTGAGCAATTCCTCGACAGAGGCGTTTGGTCTAACCTTGTATGCAGCAGCATTATACTCAACGGTATCTTTTTTTACAATAATCGGTGTCAATGCCCCTGTGACGGTAACGGCATCTAGCAGATTGCTATTGCTCAAATTAAAAATACCCAAATCCACCTTTTTAGCTTCACCTTTAATATCAAGCTCCTTTTCAAATGTTCCGTAACCTATATACGTTATTTGTAATATATAGTTGTTTGATTTAATTAATTTTAGTTCGAATTTGCCTTTGTCATCAGTCACTGCAAATTTATAAAATGTACTGTCTTTAGCCTCGAGAAGAACTACGGTGGCGCCGATGAGTGGCCCCTCAATACTGTCTTTGACTTCGCCTACGAGAGTATATTGTCCCCTCAAGGTTTGACTTACCACAAAAAATAAAAAGAATATTACAGTATATTTAAATTTTTGTCGTGACATGGTTTTAATAGTCTTTAAAGCGTTAATCTAAAATCTTCTTTTTCTGGCTCCACCTCTCCACATGGCCTCTCTTTCCTTTTGTTTCTCTTCCTTTATTTTATCGTATTCTTCCTTTGTAATTACTTCACCATCGCTGGGTGTAGGGTAGGGTTCTAGTTGAGTATATTCTTCTATTTTAGTTGCGACGATGTGTCTGTTTTCCATTCGCATTTCCAAAATTAATCCAGGGAGCCCTCCATATATATGTGGTCCATTTGATATGGGAATTTGAGGTGTAAACCAGGCTTCAAGCATCGTAGTAGAATCTTGAAAAACAGCCTTCATACATGTAAATCCTTGCACATCTCTTTGCTCGGCGGCATAAATTTTCCATTTCCACGTTTGACAAGTATCTTCTACAATGAAGTTTTTACCAAATAAATCGGATTGGTCGATTTGACGGCCCTCATTTATATTTTTATAAAGAATATCATCATTGTTCCGCATCCATCGCCACCTTCTTCCATTATCATTTTTTTTAGCTTCTTCCTCGGTTTTTATTTTATCTACATGGTAAATACTGGTTTCAGGGGTTGTTTCTAAGACGTAATAACTCGTAAATGACTTGGGCATATTCGCCGTGACGGGGATATCATTTTTTTCTAAATCAAAAAACTTTTCATCATCATAGCTCACCTTATAGGCAGTGGATTGAGCCGCAATATTCATACTTATTATACTCAGAACAAACAAATATGATAAAAATACCTTATTCATAATACAGCAGTTTATAGATTTAAAATTTTAATAATACCAATTATACTCCAAAATAATGATTAAACGATGAGTTGGATTGAAAAGATAATATTTTAACAAGTTAATAACCAAATTTGCCAACAATTAAAAATTCTTATACTTGACAAATTTGCAACCTAAACTTAAAAATAATAAGGTTAATCAACGGGTTTTTCTAGATTTCCAATCATATTTTGTTGGGAAAATAGCATGATAAGCCATAAACAGAATATAAAATTGATACCAAAAGCTCAGACATAGATAAGTTGATGTATTTATGGAATCGATAATCTTATATTTTTTTAACATAAAAAACTCCATCATTGATCTCAAAATAAATAACACAAATACCAAAATGGCGGCACCTACATTTACAAATAATGCACTCATTAGCATCAAAGATGACAATACAGCCATGCTTTGAAAAAACGTGAGACTGCTACTATTACTAGCCATTGCCTTTGAGGCCCAACGTTTTCTTTGTTTGAAAAAGCTCTTGAAAGAATTAATAGATTTTGTTTTTATAGTAAAATTAGGAGTGTGAAGAAAAACGATGTGGGAGTTCGGAAGATTTGCAATAGAATTTACTAAAAACACATCGTCTCCACTTGCAAAATTAGTTTCAAGCGAATTACAAATTTCCAGATAAACAGACTTTTTAAAAGCCATGTTTGCACCATTAGCCACATAAAATTTCTTAGAAATGATGCCACTCCCTGTCATCATCATGGTTACAGAATTATCAACCATTTGAAATTTTTCCAAACATGTGTGAGTTTCTAAAAATTCAATTTTCCCAGCCATAAAGTCAGGGTTCTCTTTTTGATATACATAGGACAATTCCTTGAGCCAATCGGAAGGAAATATGCAATCGGCATCAGTACATACGATGAGTTCATGTTTCGTTGCTAATATCCCGGTATATTGTGCCGCTTTTTTGCCCTGATTATGCTCCATAGATTTTAGGAGTTGATAGCCTGATGATTGAATGAATTCAGTGCCCTTATCTGTTGAGTGGTCATCTATAAAAATCACCTCCAGCAGGTTTTTAGGATAATCAAGTTTTCTTAGACTCTCAATTAATCTTGGCAGGTTTTCCTCTTCATTTCTAAAAGGTATGATAAGGCTAATGCCAATATTCGGCTGATAGTCGTGTGGCGACAATTTCCTTTTATCACTCTTAAAAATTTGGACTAAACTGTACAATTTGAAAAGATGATAAATTCCAATAATGACATAAATCCCTATAAAAATGAAAGTGAAGTATGCCATTTCACCCTATGTCTTATTTGAATAATTGGTCGTAATCAGAGGATTCATTTCTAGATTTGGAAGGCAATTTATCTGGTAATTCTAAAAAATCTTCCAATTCATTTTCATTTTTAACTTCCTCATATTCAATGTATCCCCCTTGTGTGGCATTGTCACCATATTGTTGTGCCATAGAATTGATTTTTCTATTCAACAAAGCTTTAAAAAACAAGTAAGCTGCAACTAAAGGAAAGCCAAAAAATGTAAAAACCATCATGACCAATCCAGTCAAAGGCTTTTGCTTAAGGGTATCTATCAAATATTTTCCATAATTTAGGATGACCTTATAATCCAAAAATAGCGTGATGATAAAAAGTATCGGCGCAACCGCAGTAAGTATATAAAACACCCCTTTGGCCACATAAAATAATCCCGCAAAGATCAATATAAAAAGTAATAAAGAGATGATTCCACCAAAAGGACTGGACGAGTTGTAATTATAAGAGCGGTATTCTGTCATTTTATTTATATATTTTAATAATACGACAAGAAATTCGGTGAATTGGTTCGCTAGACACCCTAATATTATAAATTCTTTCGTCCAATCTTTATTTGTGTTCGATTAATGCCGTCAATACACTCAATTTGAAACCATCCAAACGTGTCCATATCGGTCTTATTTGGCCGTCATAAGCTGAAATATCATTGTAATCACCAAAAAATATCTGAGGATTAGGTGTAAATGGCGTTTCACTTATTTTGACATTCGTAAAATGATCGCCGCCATCTGTTGAATAGGCCAAGTAAACATCAGTGTCAATATTTTCGTGGTTTCTTCGGTCGTAAAAAACGATATAAATATACCCCGTTTTTGGGTCGACATCCATCCAACTAAAAAATTGGTGTCTATTTGTATCATCGTCATTGACCTTGATTGGTTGCGACCACGATTCGCCACCGTCCGATGATTTTACCAACCAAATGTCTGTATTATCATCCCCATTTCTTTGGTCACTCCAGTTGACATAGATGGTGCCACGATATGGGCTATGACTGTGGTCTACCTCCGTGATTGGCATTCCATTGGCTCTACCTATTCCGGGAATGTCTATATCCCAACCACCGATTTGATCAGCAATGACTAAGTCTTGGGCTAGCCAAGATTTACCTTTATCCTTTGAGATATCTAGGTAGATCTTGTCATTCAATGCCCATGCAACATAATATTCACCTTTGACTCCGATGGCAGGCACAGCACCTTCAGTTGTGCCGTCGCTATCTATGCAATCACCGTAAAACTGGTTGATGGTCACTGCATCCGTCCATGTGTCACCATAGTCCATGGATTTTGAAAAAAGGATTTTTGAGGTGCAATTTTTATCTTTAGAACCATAACTATCAAACTCTGTCCATGTCATAATAACCTCGCCGTCATTTTCGCCCGTTGCAAGCCAATGTTTATCATGATCTTTCGACGCATTCACCTTTGGAAATGAACCATCAGACCATGTCTTACCATTGTCATTTGATTTTTGCACGACTATTTTATCCAAAAAGGAATCGCTGGCAAAAGCTTTGTTCTCAGGATTGGAAAGATGGGCATACAAGACACTTCCATTTGATAAATATCGAACCACCGGGTCCCCATAAACTCCGTGTGAGGAACTTATTTTATCGACATGCCATTTTTTACCACCATCATGACTATAATATACATTGTTGAGGACAGAGCCACCAACTATGTGTTTTTTGTTTTTAGGATTGATGGAAATAGATGGCTCACAGGGTCCAACAAAATTAGTCGCTACTTCGATTGTGATATTTTTGACATTGGACTCTATCGGATTAGGTATCAAGTTTTTTTTAGAACAAGAAAACAACGAGAATACCGAAAAAAAATAAACCAGTTTATTTTTCATATTTTTTGATTGCTTCCTTTATTTTTTCTCTTCGATTATCTGGGCTAGGGTGGCTACTTTGAAATTCAGGAACTCTTTGCCCTCCACTAGATGCTTCTAATATGTCCATTACACCAATGAATTGATACGGGTCATAACCCTCATCTAGCATAAGTTTTACTCCCCAATCGTCTGATTCTAACTCTTGATCCCTACCATAGCTTAAATTGGTGTAATTTCCTATCACATTGGCGATTTGTGTGGCTGACATGTCACCACCACTTCCTATCATGACCGCCTGAATTAAGCCTTGGATTAATCCTGTTTTGGCCATGCGTACAGCGCCGTGTCTTGCTATGACATGACCGATTTCGTGTCCTAAAACTCCAGCCAATTGATCTTCGTTTTGGAGTTTTCCATAGAGGGCTGCAGTGATAAAAACATTTCCTCCGGGCAATGCAAAAGCATTCACCACTTGAGGGTCAGCCAATAAATAAAACTGAAATGGATATCCTGATTTTTGAACTAAAGGGTCACTCGCCAATTTTTGACCAACGCTTTGTACATACGCTTGAGCTCTTTGATCTGGATATAATCCACCATACTCTTGTATCATTTGAGGAGTTGATTGCAAGCCTATTCCTACTTCCTCCTCAGTAGACCACTGAACTCGCTGAGTCTCGCCTGTAACGGGATTGACTTGCGTATTGGTAAAATATTTGAATGCTTGATATCCTGCAAACATCAAACCCAGTAGGAGAAAGAGTTTGAATCTACTGGTACCGAGCCCTTGTCCCTGTCGGCTATACGGGTCTCCCGTTCCACCATAGTATCTTCCTGTTGCCATATTCTTTAAATTAAATAAGTTCTGAAATAATTCCAATCACGGTGAATACAAATGCCGCACGAATGCTGTAATCGATGTCAGGAATTTTCTTTATAAAATAGCAAATAACAAGCACCGGTATCGACACGATGGCTAACAATGCAACCAACACAAAAAGTGCAAGTAAAGCGACCTTTAATATTTCCATGGCACTTAATTCACCATGACCATTTACTATAAAATAAAAAAATGTGATGAGCATTAGAGCAATCATGACCCAGCTGCTTTTATCCATTCTAAAATCCATATACTGAAGTATTAATTAGTTGGTAAAATTAAGATATAGAATTTAATTATTTAAATCATATTTTCAATTATGACCGCATATCCCTGTCCAACGCCTACACACATGGTCACTAAAGCATATTTCTTATGGGAATTTTTGAGTTCAATCGCTGCTGTTTGTAAGATTCGAGTGCCTGTCATTCCTAGAGGATGCCCGAGTGATATTCCACCACCATTAGGATTGATTCTAGGGTCAAAATCTTCCAATCCCAAGCTCCGTGTACAAGCTAAAACTTGTGCCGCAAATGCTTCATTAATTTCAATGACATCCATATCATCTAGTGTTAGCCCAGCACGCTTAAGTGCCAATTTGCTGGCTTCAACGGGGCCTATGCCCATGGTTCTAGGTTCGACACCGACGACGCCTGAGCTTTCAATTCTTGCCATAGGTTCTAACCCATAAGTTGTTAAGGCATTTTCTGATGTTATGATCATTGCTGCCGCACCATCATTTAGTCCTGAAGAATTCCCAGCAGTGACACTTCCATCTTTTTTAAATGCAGGTCTTAGTTTTGCGAGCACTTCACGATTAGTGGTCGGTTTGATAAATTCATCTTGAGCAAATACCAAATCTTCCATTTTTTTTCTAGGAATATTCACTGAAACTATTTCTTCTGCCAAGCGTCCACTTGCCTGTGCTTTTGTTGCTTTTTGTTGCGACCATTCCGCAAAAGCATCTTGAGAATCCCGGCTGATATTGTACATTTCAACAAGATTCTCAGCGGTCATGCCCATCGCATCAGTGCCATAAAGCGATTCAATTTTTGGATTTATAAATCGCCAACCAAAACTAGAGTCATACATCATCTGGCTGTTTCCAAAGGCTTCATTTGACTTCGAGATGACCCAAGGACCTCTGCTCATATTTTCCACACCACCGATGACGAAAATATCTCCCTCATTGGCTGCGATAGCTCTTCTCGCATGAATGGCTGCAGACATGCCGGATGAACACAATCGATTAACCGTCTCGCCAGGCACAGAGATAGGATATCCAGCGAGTAGCAGTGCCATGCGTGCGACATTTCTATTGTCTTCCCCTGCTTGGTTTGCACATCCAAGTATGATATCATCTATTTTGTTTAAAGGTATCTTTTGATTTCTTTTGATTATCTCTTGTAATGGAATAGCCGCCAGATCATCAGTTCTTACTTTTGCAAGAGTCCCCTTAAAACTACCTATTGGTGTTCTAATCGCATCAATTATATAAGCTTGGTTCATATTTTTATTTTTTCTAAAATAGAGTTCTCAATATCCAAGATACATGAGCTTTACTCTGTTTTTTTCATTGATTTTATAATCTTTCTTACTCAAAAAAGTTTTCATGGACCATCCCACGACCATGCCACCTAACCCTATGGAAGCATTCCCAATAGTAAAAGGATTATTGTTGTCTACAAGGTCGATGATGATACCATAGACGACCCATAACACTCCAAATTGTATCAATTTTGCACCAAGTCCTCTGACGACAGGTTTATAAATTCTTAGCTCAGAAATATTAGATACATCAATGAAACCTTGTTCAAATATAATCAAACTATCCACGAGATTCAAGTCATCTATCGTATGCGAAAACCACTCGTCGCCAAAAGAATTTAGCTTATAAGTCAACTTGTCGCCAACATAAAACCTTTTAGGTTCAGGATTTGCAAACCGATTTAATTGAAGAAAGGTCTGACACTGACAAATGCCGGAATAAAACACAATAGAAAATAAGATTAATATCCTTATAAGCATTCGCAAATATAATCAATACCCTTAAAATCTATTGGTGAATAAATTTATTACGTTCTAAAATAAAACATTGTTTATCGCTATGATATAGTAGTATCCAATTTTTCAAAAATTTATTGCCTTTTAGTCATTAGTGAGGATACACGGACATCCGTCAATCGAAAACTGAAAATTGTATTTCACTTTTTTAATTAATAACTAATTCTAAAAATAAAAAATTTATATATTTGCAGCCGCTTAAGAAAAGCATGCAATAGTCAATTTTGATGGCGAGGTAGCTCAGCTGGTTAGAGCGTCGGATTCATAACCCGGAGGTCGCGAGTTCAAGTCTCGCTCTCGCTACTAGAAAGGCTCGATAAATTTTGTCGAGCCTTTCTATTTTTATTCTTTTCTGCTGAATCCTTAAAATGTAAAGGCACAATTTCTACAAGACCTTACCACTGCTAAAATTTAGAAATTAAGAATGAACATGGTCTTGCATGAACTCTGAAACATAAAATTACCGAAACCTTTCGTTTAAATTTGTTTCACTGTATATTAGGCCACAGAAAACAAACCTCGAGTTCTACTCAGGACTTAGTTCAATCTCGAGTGGAACCCGAGGGTCTTTGATAGAAGCGTCATGCTGGGTCTTGCATGCCACACGAAGGCTTAATTATTAGCAACCGTTTTTATCTTTTTATCATTTTCATGTTTCCGTCAGGGTTGTCTATTAAGAAAATAATTCTCTCAATTGAGGTTGAAGTACATACTTCATCAGAAGTTAATTTAACATATAGTTTAATGGTGTCTCCTGTGGTTTTCATGTTTCCGTCATATTGTCCGCAAGCGTTTAGTTCTTCCAAATAGGATACATAAATTATGTCGTTAAGGTATTTGATTTCGATTTTCTCCTTATTGAGTTCTTCTTTAAAATTATCATATTTATCATCGCCAAGTTCCGACAGAAACATTGTTTTAAAACCGATCAGTTTTTTGTTTTTGGTTTGGGTCAGTTGTTCTTTATACGTGTTTGTCTGCCTACAAGAAGAGAGAAGAAGTAAAGAAGTCAATATGTAAATTACCTGTCTCATTTTAAATTGGTGCCAACGGTTTCGCTGCACCCGTCGTAGCCGTCCAATAGTCGGCTATGATCTTGGTCGCAGCTTAATACATACAGTTTATTTTTTGTTTCTCTATTTTTATTTGTCCATCGTTATTGTAATGCATCCATTCACCACACTTAATGCCAATCTGCAGCCTCTTTATCACTTTGAATTGCTCTTCATATGTTTCGTAATCGTATGTTATTATGGTGTCATGATAGATTGAATCGATTTGAGTGAAATTCCCTATTACAATTGGCTCACCGTTCAGTTTTAATTCCTTATAAGAGCCTGATATGACTCCATTTATGTAATTTTCAACTTTAATTGAGCTTTTATCAGAATTAAGTTTACTTGATGAAAGTATAATGCGCTGACTTGTTCCGTTACCATTGAATGTTTCTGAAAATATGAAGTTAACCGTATGAGCTTTACTTCCCCATATTTTTATAAGTTTCTCCTCATCTATGTATGTTTTGGTTATTTCTAACTCCTTATCGCGGTAGTATGCTAAATAGCTATTGTTAACTTTGAATACTCTAATAATATCTGTTTGACCAAGAATTTGTTTAATACCGTTGAATTGATGAATTAGATGTAAGTTATTTGCTATTCGCATTTTGAGCTCGTTTCCACAATCTTCTTGGTAGACCAAAGAATCAACAAGTTCATTTGTAAGTTCAATTTCTACTGCATTGATCGTTCTATTTTGCGAACTGCAAGATGTTAGTAAGAATATTGTCAGGATTGAAATTATTAAAAATTCCTTCATTTTGATTTCACTAATTGCAAGTAAACTCAAAGGAATACAAACACCACCACTACAAGCTTAAAGCTGAACTACTTACCTAATTATAACAATGTTTGTATTTCAGTTGGACAGCTGCGGTGATTAGGGTATTCCTTTTGGAGTGTGTCTTGTTATTTTTTGTATAAGGTAGTGATTTTGTGAGAAGGAGGAGTGATTTTTGCGAGGATTTTTAGATTTAATATAAATTGGAATCCACTAAAAACTGATAAGTTAGGCGACAGAAATTTGTCCATGAGTTCTACTCAAGACTTAGATCAATCCCGAGTAGAACTCGTGGGTCTATGACACAGGCTTCATGCTGGGTCTTGCAGACCACACGAAGGCTTAATTATTAGTGATTGAATTTATGCTAGACGAGAGTTAATTCCATTAGTTCTCTTCCAATTTCGTGTAAACCTTCTACAATTCTGTTTACTTGTTTTCTCGAAGGTTTTTTGATTCCATTTACATATTGTGATAGTAATGTTTCATTCATTCCTATTCTTCCAGCCAAATGTTTAGCATTGATAACCTTGTAATAATCAAAAAATTGCTTAAAATCTAGTTCTAATTCAATGTCTTTTGAAGTTGCAATTTTTCCCAATTCTTCAAAATATAGATTTAATGCTTCTAATACATTTAATTGTAATTCATGAATTGTTTGACCTGTCGTGTATATGGGTTTGTCAAAACAATAAGCAGAATAACCTGTTTTGGTTTTTTCAATAATAAATCTATTTACTCTCATCATTTTTTAATTTGTGCATCTTTTCTTAATTTCACTTCCAACCCCTTACCTAGTTCATCACTTCCATGATTCGGGAAGATTACTATCCCTTTCTTAGTTGAATGGTTCAATTTCATATGTGAACCGTTTTGACTAACAACAAACCAACCATCCTTTTTAAGTATCCTGAGAAATTCTGAACATTTCATTATACAAAAGTAAACTATTATTTACATATTTCCAACTATTTTAGCTCTTTATGACCACTAACTCAAAGGAATACAAACATCGCCACACGAAACATTAATAGAAATCTGTCCACGAGTTCTACTCAGGACTTAGTATAATCCCGAGTAAAACTCGGGGATCTTTGACACAGGCTTCATGCTGGGTCTTGCCGACCACACGAAGCCTTATTTATTTAGGCGATGTTTTTTTTAATTATTAACATATTCGCAAATGGCGTTATTTTTTCACTTCCGTCAATTTTTAAATTAGCATCGTAAATTCCTTTTTTCCATTGTTTAAAACTCAAAAAATGAAATGCTCCAATATTAAAAAAAAGAAAATTTGTGAAATTTCTAAATTGTTCTGAAACGATTATTATTCCGTCATCTTTTAATATTCTTTTTGCTTCCTTAAAAAACTCTACACGAGTTTCGTGATTTAAAATTTCATGAACAGCAGTAATTGCTAAAATAAAATCTTGGGATTCATTTTCAAATGGTAATTTGTTAGGATGAATTTTAATTTCTTTGGGATTTGGCGGAAAAATTTTCTTTGAAGTTTTAATTCCTTTATCGTGTTCATGCCTATTTCCATAAATATCACAAACAGTTAAGTTCAGATTTGGATATTCATTTTCAATTTTTTTTGATAAAGGGTCAAAACTTGCATGTATTAGAATTGCTTTATTATCTTTTGCTATATTCACTACTTTATTTATTTTCTGCAATTCATACAAATCAGATTTATCATAGAGAATGTAAGAAGCAATTATCGAAGCAATAATATTGAGAAAAATAATTAGGGATATAATTTTAAAAATTAAGCCTAAAATAGTTGAATTTAATAGTAATGAAAAAACAAAAAATAATATTGAAACAAATAATCCTATCAATATTTTTTGATAATTAAAAAGCACTACAAGTTTTGTGATTTTCATTTAATACAGTTATTTTTATAAAATACCGCCTAACGTTGAGTACACCTGCCGTACGACCGATAGGGAGTATGGTCATGGTGTACATTGTTACCCATCGTTATTCTTCTTCTTCTGAATTTAGTTTATTAATTTCAATTTGAAAATATTCATGTCCTGATCTTATCTCTTCGGTTTGTGGAAATAATTTGTCAACACGTTCGAAAGATCTGCTTAAATAGTTGGCAGCAATTTCAAGAACAAATAGCATTGGTGGATATTCTTTGATTTCGGGAATATGTATTAATTGATGGAATGGATTTGAACTTTGTTTCATGCAATATTTTCCTATATGATTCCACATATTATGTGCAACAGAAGAAAATGGTT
>ERZ795053.4994-NODE-4994-length-13996-cov-5.251201_pt1 | contig 13996 bp, 10 predicted proteins | sample MGYA00375137_ERZ795053 | MGnify/ENA primary metagenome ERZ795053 (study PRJEB30182, sample SAMN05720284) | activated sludge metagenome | isolation source: Anaerobic digester | place: Hong Kong | collected 2014-12-17 ... | reverse complement strand
GCATCGAAGCCGAAATCGCGATAGACGCTCTGCAGGAGCGCGCAAAACGCTTCCGTCTCCGACGTGATCTGCTCCTCGGTGCAGAAGATGTGCGCGTCATCCTGGACGAACGCGCGCACCCGCATCAGGCCGTGCAGCGCGCCGGATGGCTCGTTGCGGTGGCAGGAGCCGAACTCCGCCATCCTGAGCGGCAGATCGCGGTAGCTCTTGATGCCCTGGCGGTAGATCTGCACGTGGCCGGGGCAGTTCATCGGCTTGAGTGCCAGCACGCGGTCTTCGGCTTCGGCCGTGAACATGTGCTCGCGAAACTTCTCCCAGTGGCCGGAGCGCTCCCACAGGCTGCGGTCGATCAGCTGCGGCGTCCGCACCTCGACGTAGCCGGACCCCTCCAGTCGCCTGCGCATGTAGGTCTGCAGCGTGCGGTAAAGGGTCCAGCCGTTCGGATGCCAGAACACCGCGCCGGCGGCCTCGTCCTGGAAGTGATAAAGCCCAAGCTCGCGCCCCAGCCGGCGGTGGTCGCGGCGCTCGGCCTCTTCCAGCATGTGCAGGTACGCATCCAGCGCTGCCTGCGTCGGCCAGGCTGTGCCGTAGATCCGCTGCAGCATCGGATTGCGGGAATCGCCGCGCCAATAGGCGCCCGCCACCTTGGTGAGCTTGAAGGCGGTGCCGAGCCGGCCGGTGGAGGCCAAATGCGGACCGCGGCAGAGATCGAGCCAGTTGCCCTGGCGGTAGATGCTGATCGGTTGCCCTTCCGGGATGTCGGCAACGATCTCCGCCTTGTAATGCTCGCCGATCGAGCGGAAGTAGGCGATCGCCTCCGCCCGCTCCCACTCCTCGCGGCGGATCGGCTCGTCGCGCTTAACGATCTCGCGCATGCGCGCCTCGATGGTCGCGAGGTCGGCCGGCGTGAACGGCTCGTCGCGGGCGAAATCGTAGTAGAAGCCGTTCTCGATGGCAGGCCCGATGGTGACTTGGGTGCCGGGGAACAGCTCCTGCACCGCTTGCGCCATCACGTGCGCGGCATCGTGCCGTATCAACTCGAGCGCATCGGCATCTGCCGCGGTAATGACGGCGACTTCGGCGTCTTCGGTCAGTGGTCGGGAGAGATCACGCAGTTCGCCGTTAACGCGGAGCGCCAGCGCGCCGGCACCACCGTCAGCACTCAAGTCGCGGGCGATCTCAAGGCCAGACGTGCCGCTCGCATACGTGCGCTGGCGACCGTCCTCGGCACTGATTCGTACGCGCGCTATTGCCTCTCGGGGTGCATCCACGGCTTCCCTTGCTCCATCTCGCTGTTTCGGAGTGCGATCGTGATGGCTGCGCACTCTAGAGATGGACCGGGGGCTGTCAAGGCGACTGCGCGTCTGTGTGCGCTGTGCCCTGTTCAGAACCGGATTTCGATCTTGGCACCACAGGTGAACGCGGACGGCATCGGTTGCGTCGGGCCGTCGACGCCGAACCCGATCATGGTGCTGGCCGTGATCAGTGGCCCCAAGGCATCGCCGCCGAACACCAGCCGGGCGCGGAGTTCGTAGCCGGCATCCGAACTCTCCCCGCCAGCGCCGCCGCCGAGTTCGCCGACGATGAACCGGGTCCGCGATGACGGGCTGCCGGTTGCGAGCGCCAGCGTGTCGACCTGAGCACCCATACCCCAGTCCCACGCGTCGGCGCGGCTGGCGCGGCCATCTTTGGCCGGGGAAGGGTAGGTGTACATCCGGCGATCGCCAAAGGCAGCGAACAGGGCCCAGCCGTGGCGGTCGATGGGTCCGAACGGCACGTCACGCGTGGCCAACGCAGGAAAGCGGATCGGCGGCATGATGCATCCCGGCCCTGGGCGACAGTCAGGGGCCCGGCCGGTCCGTGTCGGGGACGACTGGGTAAGGGCCGCCGCCGCCACCGGCAGGTAGCCGAGCACGAAGGACAGCCACGGCTCGTCCTCCTCGGACGCATTGATGCCGGACGATGCACTCCCGGTAAGACCCACACCGCGCGTGGCGGTCGTCTCGAACGCCGCCGCGGGTACGGGCAGCGCCGCGAGGCTAAGTGCGCTTGCGATAGCGCAGGCACAGCTCACCGCCTTAACCCGGGACCCGCTGTCGCGTGCACCTCGGAGATTTGCCATGGCCTTGAACTCGCTGGACAGTGGGGGTGTTTATGCGGATGATTAAGCGCAGATTGCAGTTACCATCCGCTTAACATTTCGTTCTACGAGTGCGGGAAACGCGTTTTTCTATGACGGCAGTCACTGCACTGCCGCAGGGAGTTTTTCTTGGCAGTTCCACCTTCATCACTTGCAAGTGAGCCGCAATTTCTGTCTCGCGCCGACGGTGAGCGGATCGCCTACTTCCGCACGCCAGGGCGAGCGCCCGGCGTTGTCTTTCTCACCGGCTACGCGTCCGACATGACCGGGCAGAAGGCGACGATGCTCGAAGCGTTCTGCCGCGCCCGTGGCACCGCCTTCGTCCGTTTCGACTATTTGGGCCATGGCGCATCGTCAGGTGCCTTCACGGACGGCACCATCGGCCGCTGGACCGACGATGCGATCGCGGTACTGGATGCGTTGACGGAGGGGCCGCAGGTGCTGGTCGGCTCCAGCCTCGGCGGTTGGATCATGGTCCGGACTGCGCTCGCCCGGCGTGCCCGCGTCGCAGCGCTGGTCGGAATCGCGTCCGCGCCGGACTTCACCGAAGACGTCATTCAACCGCTGTTGAGCCCGGCCGATCGTCAGCTTCTGGAGACCGCGGGCATGATTCAACTGGCGAGCCCGTATGATCCCGAGCCGACGCCGGTGACCAAGCGGATCATGGAGGACGGCCGCAACCATCTCGTGCTGCGCGCCGAAATCCCGCTTGACTGTCCAGTGCGCCTCATCCATGGCCTTGCCGATCCAGACGTGCCATGGCGGACGTCGGTCCGGTTGATGGAGCGCCTGCGCTCAGCCGATGTCGAGCTGGTGCTGGTCAAGGGTGCCGGCCACCGCATGTCGGAACCGGCCGAGCTCGATCGCCTCAAGGCGACGGTTGCGGCGGTCCTCGATCGGCTGCCCGCCGGTACGGCGCCACGGCCGTAAGCACTCTCACCTGCCCAATAAAGGCACGCTGCCCCATGCTCCACCTCCTCACCGATCCACAGGCCTGGGCCAACCTGTTGACGCTCACCGCGCTCGAGATCGTGCTCGGCATCGACAACGTCATTTTTCTGTCGATCGTCACCGGCCGGCTGCCGTTACATCAGCAACCGATGGCTCGCTACATCGGCCTCGGCCTTGCCGCCGCGATGCGGGTGCTGCTGCTGCTGTCGATCAGCTGGATCATGGGCCTGACCACGGTTGCGTTTACGGTTCTGGGCGAGGCGATCAGCTGGCGCGATCTGGTGCTGCTCGCGGGCGGGCTGTTCTTGCTGGTGAAGGGCACGCTCGAAATCCACCACATGACGGAAGGCGAGGGTGAGGGCGAAGGGGAGCACGGCGCCAGCAAACGCGGCATGGGCCTTGCTGCCGCGATCGCCCAGATCGTCCTTCTCGACATCGTCTTTTCGCTGGATTCCGTGATTACTGCCGTCGGCATGTCGCAGGACCTGCCGGTGATGATCACGGCCGTGCTGATTGCCGTCGGGGTCATGCTGTTGGCGGCCAAGCCGATCGGCACCTTTATCCGCGAGCATCCGACGCTCAAGATGCTGGCGCTCAGTTTCCTCCTGCTGGTGGGGGTCGCGCTGATTGCCGACGGTCTGCATTTCCACGTGCCGCGCGGCTATCTCTACTTCGCGATCGCGTTCTCGGCCGGTGTCGAGTGCTTGAACCTGATTGCCGCCCGCGGCCGGCGCCGCCGTGCCGCTGCCGCTCGTGGGGAGGGCTGAGAACGGCGCGGCGCACCGGCCCTTGCGGACCGATGCGCCTTCGCGAACCTCTGGAGAGACGTCTTACTTCGAGAGCCGCAGCTCGGAAAGGTGGTTGGCAATCTCGCGGAACGCCGACTTGAGTGCGTCACCGGTCGGCGCGTAGTAGTAGAACGGCGCCTCCGGTGCTGTGGCGATATCCTTCATTAGCGCGATCTGGTCGGCGTCGGAGTCGACGAACTGGATGGCATAGACGAGGATGCCCTGCTCCTTGATGTTGGCGGCAAGCTTGCGCAGGCGGTTGTCCATCTTATCCCGGGCGCTGTTGCTGTTGCACGAACCGAACACGCGCTTGTAGCCGTCGCCATAGTTCGGGCAGTTGATGCCGTCGGTCAGCAGGACGATTGCCTGATCGCGGTCGTAGGTTGGATTCGCGACCGCTTCCGAGAACGGCGCTGCGGGCGTCAGGACTTCCCACGCCCACGCCAAGCCTGCGGGGATGTTGGTGTTGCCGCCGGCGGTCAAGGTTTCGACGGCGCTCGTAATTGCTCCTCTTGAGCTCTGCAGCGGCGTGATGCCGACGGAGGGACAGGCGACACAATCGGAGCCGGAGGGAGCGAGCCCGCAGCGGCCGCGGATGTCCCAGTCGTTGTACCAGTTGTTCACCGGCTCGCCGCCCAGGAGCAGGGAGAGTGCGTTACCTGCTGCGGGATAGGTCCCTGGGTAGCTCGGCGCCCAGCCGGGCCAGCTGACGCCGTTGACCGTGGTCGGCCCTTCGTGGGTGTCGGCGTCGTTCGTGTCGCCGTCCGAGTTCTTGTAGCGATTGAAGACGCAGCCCTTCCAACCGGGAGGCGGCTCGAACAGCAGCGGCACTGGCGAGTTGTTGGCGTACCACACCACAGTCTGGTTCTGCCCGTTCTCAGGATTGGTGAAGGCCGCCACCGCTTCGCTTCGCCGGTCGCCGTGGACGTAAGCCTGGCCCTCAACCATCACATTGACTTTGGCGTTCCAGGGGACGAGGCCGATCTTGAGGAGGTCCTTCGTATCGGCGCCGCCGTAGAGGATTTTGATCAGGTCTTTTGCCGCCGCTTGCGCCGCCGCCAGCCGGCTCTGGTAGCTGCCCGGCGCCGTTTCGCTCATCGAGCCAGAGATATCCATCGACAGCACCAAGTCGAGCGCCTTCATCTTGCGCGTGACTTCCGTTTCGGCCACAACGGTAATGCTGTCGTAGCCCATAACCTGCATTACCGCCGTCGAGACGTTGGCCGTTGCGCGCAAGAAGACGGTCTCATTAGCCTCGTCGACCGTGATCGACGGCCCGGTTATCGTAGCGCCCATGAAGCCATCCGGGAAATTCACCCGGAAATACTTGCGGATGTCGTCATCGCGGGTGGCATCGAACATGGTCAGGCCGCCCGCCAACGCAGCCGCATCAAGCGCCGACGACAGCCGCGATTTGACGATGTAGGCACGTCCGGCATCGAGGCCGGTGCCCATTGCCGCGATCATGACCGTAAGACCGAGAACGACATAGACAGCGGTCGCGCCGCGATCATCTTCAAGCAACCGCCGGCCGAAGCAACGTAACGGCCGCCATTGGCAAAGTCGGCTCTGCCAGCGCCGGACGCTTAAAGAGTCTGATGTCTTCATCGGTGTCACCGCGTCCAATTTCATTACAAAAAGGAACACGGTATCTTAGCGCTTGCGGAAATAACTACAATTGTTTTATTTATTGGTAGTGTTTAATTAAGACAGCTACTATTTACGGAAAATTTTGCTTTTATTTCTGCTTGACGGCGCTGCTGCTGTGGCGACGTGCTTGCGTGGCAGGCGGATTGCGCGATCGGCCGCCGCCCGTGCTGGCGGGCACGCGATGCAGGTGAGAGGGAGGTTCGTGCGGACGAGGGGCGCCCGTGAGTGTTCAGTCGGTGCTGAGGCTTCCGCTCGCGCTGCCGCGGGTGATTTGTACCGTGCGGACCGTGGGGTCCGGGTCAACGCGGCGCAAACCGATGTGCAGCAAGCCGTTGTCGAGGGTGGCGGTGCCAACCTCCCAGCCTTCCGCGAGGACCCAGGCGCGCTGGAACTGGCGCGCGGCGATGCCGCGGTGCAGGAACACGCGGCCGCTTTCGTCCTCCTTCTTGCGGCCCTTGATCACGAGCTGGTTCTCCTCAAGGGCGACGCTCAAGTCATCGATCGCGAAGCCAGCAACGGCAAGCGTGAGCCTCAGCTGGTCGTCTCCGATCTGTTCGATGTTGTAGGGAGGATAGCCTTCTGCGGACGCCCGCGAGGCGCTGGCGAGCACGCGCTCCAAGCGCTCAAATCCAAGCAAGAGCGGATTGCGGAAAGCCGAGGTGCGATCCATCGGACGGTCATCCTCTTCAATCGTGAGCGAGACCGGATCGTGCCGGACCCGTAAATGGCATCCGCCGACCCCTGAAGCGTTACCTTGGCACATCCGCGCGCCTTGTCAATGACCGCTGGAGGGTGGATTTTCAGCGCCTTTGCGGTAGCGCCAGCGCTGTGGCCAATGCAGGTGCTGTGCCCAGGAGAGACGGACCGACCCCATGTCCGTGACCATCGACAGCATCCGCGCTGCGGCAGCGACCCTTGCCGGCGCGGTTCAGCGAACGCCGACCCTGCACAGCCGGCTGTTGTCCGAGCTCAGCGGGGCAACCGTGTTCCTCAAGATGGAGAACCTGCAGTACACCGCCTCGTTCAAGGAACGCGGGGCGCTCGTGCGCTTGAGTGCGCTCTCCGCCGCGGAGCGAACGCGGGGCGTGATCACAATGTCGGCCGGCAACCACGCGCTCGGGCTGGCGTACCATGCCCGCCGGCTCGGCATTCCAGCCACGATCGTGATGCCGCGCGCGACGCCGTTCGTGAAGGTGGCCAACACGCGCTATTTTGCCGGCCGAGTCGTTCTGCATGGCGAAAGCTTAAGCGAGGCCGCACGCCACGCGCACGCCCTGGCCGCAGCCGAGGGGCTCGTCTTCATCCACCCGTATGATGATCCTGCGGTCATCGCCGGCCAAGGCACGGTGGCGCTGGAACTGATCGAGGATGTTCCTGACCTCGACGCGCTGGTGTTGTCGGTTGGCGGCGGTGGACTGATCGCCGGCTGCGCGACCGCGGCCAAGGCGATGCGCCCCGCGATCCGTATCTACGGCGTGCAGAATGCGCTCTACCCGGCGATGGTGCAGGCGCTGCGGGGAGGACCGGCTGGAAGCGGCGGCGCGACGATCGCCGAGGGGATCGCGGTGACGGAACCGGGCGCGCTGCCGATGGCGATCATCGCCCGCCTGGTCGACGATCTCGTTCTCGTCAGCGAGGCGGATATCGAGGATGCCGTGGCGCAGCTGATCGAAATCGAGAAGACCGTCGTCGAGGGTGCCGGCGCAGCGGGCCTCGCCGCCCTGTTCCGTCATCGCAGCCGGTTCGCGGGCCAGCGCGTCGGCCTGGTCCTGTGCGGCGGCAACATCGACTCCCGTCTGCTGGCTTCGGTCCTGATGCGCGGCTTGGTCCGCCGCGGCCGCCTGAGCTGGCTGCGCGTTCCGGTGAGCGATCAACCGGGCGCCTTGGCGCAGGTCGCGAACTTGATCGCCGGGATGGAGGCCAATGTCGTCGAGATCAGCCACCAGCGGCTGTTCCATGACATTCCGGTCAAGATGGCTGATCTCGACTTGATCCTCGAAACCCGCGACGGCGCGCATGTGCAGGCGCTCATAGAGGCGCTTGCGGCAGCCGGCTTCCGTCCACAGCTGTTGAGCGGCCAGGTGGCGACCGAATGACAGCGGCGAAGCGATCGAACGCGCTCCCAAGCGGCCGGCCGGGCGCGATCAGCCTTCGACGCCGGTGGTTAGACTGTTAGGATGGCGGAACTGGGAGGAGCGGGTGGCGGCACGGACACGGCGGATCACAGCAGAGGTGTTTCAGGTCGGCGGCGGCAGCCTCAGCGCCGATGCCGATGCCGCTGTCTACCTTGTCGCCTTCGCCGGTGAGGCAGCCCTGATCGACAGCGGCACCGGCCGGGCGACGGGGAAGATCCTGCGCAATACGGCGGCCGCCGGCATCGAGCTGCAGCAGATCACCTGCCTTCTCCTCACTCACTGCCATTTCGATCACACCGGCGGCGCCAAGATGCTGCGTGACACGCTTGCCATCCCGGTCGTCTGCCATGCCCTCGATGCGCCGTACGTGGAGGCAGGCGACAACGTGGTTACGGCCGCCGACTGGTACGCCGCCAGGCTCGATCGCTGCCCGGTTGACCGCAAGTTGACGGGCGCCAGCGAGGCGATCACGCTCGGTGGCCGAACCATCACCGCGATCCACATCCCCGGCCACTCGCCGGGGTCAGTCGCCTACGTCACGACGTCGGAAGGGTTGAGCATTGTCTTCGCGCAAGACGTGCACGGTCCCTTGCACCGGAGCCTGCTGTCCAATGCCGACGACTATCAGGCATCGCTCAAGCGCCTGATCGCCCTTGAAGCCGACATCCTTTGTGAAGGCCACTACGGCGTTATCACCGGCAAGCGCGCGGTCGAAGCCTTCATCCGCCAGTTCCTGGACGCCTGATCCGAGCCGCCGGCGGGTCGATCCGACGTGATCTTGTGCCGCGCCGTTGGGCCGGCCGGCGGCAGCCGCATGCATGTAGGGCTGCCGCCGGTGCGTTCCGTCCGGCGTATCAGGCCTTGAGGTAGGCGGGAACCAAGAGGCGGTTCTGGGCGCTGTCTTCGACCTCAAGGTAAATCTGCGGCTTTGCTGGCGGCGCAGCGGCAGCACCGGCGACGCCGACAGTTGTGCCCTCGTTCGCTGCCCCCCAGCGCAGGCGGCCCGAGTTCTCGAGGAAGAAGCGGTTGCTGGCGGCACGGCCGAAGAAGAAATCTGGCTCCCGCACGCCAAAGATGATCGTATCCGTGCCATTGACCGACTGTGGCGTGCCGTTCACGCAGCCGCTGGACCGGTTCCCGAAGAAGTAATTGTTATCACCGCCCCCCGATGGTTCTTCGCGGATGTTGTAGCGCGAACGGTTGGTTGCGGTCGAATAGCACGTATTGAACAGAAGATCGTTGTATTGGGCAGCCGCGGTGTCGTTGCTGGTCAGCTGGATGTCGTCGTAGCCGTTGTTCGCTTCCTGGCTGTTGTCGATCAGCCTGTTCATGGCGATGTAGTTGTAGGACGCGCCGGCGATGCGAATGCCGCGCCGCCCGTTGCCGTTGATGTGGCAGCCGACCACAGAGATGTGACTGTTATGTCCGTAAGTCGCATCGCCGCGGATGTTGATGCCCTCCTCGGCATTACCGCGGACATCAGAGTTGCTGATGATGGTGTGCTTGGCGCCGTTCTGCACCATGACGCCGCTGCCGGTGTTCTGCACGGCGTGGCTCGCGGTGAGGACGTTGTTCTCGCTCCAGGTGACGAAGTTGTAGCCGTGGCGGCCGTTGGCCCATGACCAGCAACCGTCGATGACCACTTCCCGGCAGCCGTCGATGACGAAGCCGTCGAGCTCGTTGTCGTGGGCGACACAATTGATGAAGGCGAGGCGCAGCACGTTCTCGTGCGGATCGAAGCCATAGCCGGATGACCCTTTGCCCCCGGTCGCCTCGACCCGCACCAGGCGGATGTCCTCACACCGGGTGGTCGGGGGATCGTTCGGCGTGGTGCCGCAAAAGAACGCCATCTGCGTCCCCGATGTCTGGCCCGGGCCGTTAGCGTCGAGGGTTACGTCGATAATCTGGATCTTCTTGTGCTGCTCGCCGCTGGGCGTGCGCAGGACGCCGGTCAGGTTGGTGTTATGGCCATTGACGAGCTTGAGCCTCGACAGACCCATCCCGGCGCCGCGCAGCGTGGTGTTGCTGCGGATCCGGACGCAGCCATCGACGGCGTTGCCGGTGCCGCTTAGCCAGAAGGTGCCGTCGGGGATTTCGACCACGCCGCCGCCCTTCTGAAAAGCCGCATCGAGCGCGGCTTGAATGCTGGTCCGGTTGTCGAAGGCGGGATCGTTGGGCTGGGCGCCGAAGTCAAGGATGTTGAAAACGTCGGCAAAACGGTCGGCAAGACTGCGCTCGGTTGTGGTGCCGGAGGCGCGGATTTTGCTGCTCGTCGAGCCAGAACCAATAACTGGGGACAGTATCATTGTATTCCTCTTGTGGAGAACGGGTCATGGTTCGTCTTTGTTAATTATCCGTTAGTCATTATAGTGAGATCTGCAATAAATGTTTCAAATTAGTCAAAGAAACAGGCAAAGAATATAACGATGCTGTATTCAAGCTACGGACTCGTTCCGCCGCTCGGCGGTTTCTGGCAGCCGTCGTGCCTTTCGCGTCCATCATGGTTGCCGCAAGGCTATATAGGACCTAGTTCCTATTGTCAACCAGTTTGAGGTAGTGTCTGGCCGCGGCTGGGGCGCCTTCCTCAATCTACAGACTGCTTGAGTTAGCCCGAACGAGGTATGGTAACGGCTCGCGCAACAGCCACTCGGAGAGGTGCGATTACGCCAAATGCGTTTGCAACGATGGTGTTAGCGAAAGGCAGATGGCGAAAAAGGAGGGGCGGGCCAATGCAAGCCGTCTGCCGATTGCTGTGGACTCTACCTAATCTTGCGCGCTGTCCCTACCTGATTTGGGGGGTGCTGTGACCGATAGTGCACTGGTATAAGCCCGCCGCCGCGCATACAGGCGGTTAACAACGACCGCACACAACAGGGGTGCGAACGAGGCTACGACTGAGCAGACTGGATCGCCAGTGAGCGGTTCCGCGCGTCGCCACGAACGGGAGGCTCTGGAGGCTATGCAAGTCATCCGGGAAAAACCTTGTCAGCGCCTGCATCATCGCCTCGAAGCGCCCCTCTACATCCAGGTGGACGGCGTTTCTCAGCGCGCTACCGATTGGAGTCTGGGCGGTTTCCGCATTGACGACTTCGACGGTCCGTTACCCCACGAAGGGGATATGCTGGACGTCGTCTGCGCATTGCCTTTCCAGGGTTTCAACACCTCATTTGGGGCGGAGGCCCGGGTTGTCCGCTCCGACCGTGACGGGCGCTCGTTTGCCGCTGCTTTCACCCATCTGGGCGATCGAGAGCGCCAGCTTATGTCTCATTTCGTTGAAGAGCTGGTGCGAGGCGGCATGGTGTCCGCGCGCGAAACGATCCACCGCATCGACGCTCCTGTCACGCCGGTGCCGACCGACCCCGCGCTCAACCCTCCGGATGCGATGCCGATGCGCCGCTGGCCGGTGAAGACGATCGTCATGACCGCCTTGCACTTGGTGCTGGGCGTGGGCGTCATCGGCTACTCGGCTGTTCTGTTCCGCAACCATTTCTCCCACATGGAGGTCAACGCTGCAGTTGTCGCCGCACCTGTGGAAGCGGTGACCGCGCAGGAGAAGGGCCGCGTTTCCGCGCTTCTGGTTCCGGCCGGCGCCCTGGTTGCTGCCGGCGAGCCGCTCATGTTGCTTCAGGACAGCAACCTTGATCGGCAGATCGCGATTGCCGAAACCCGTATCGAGCGTTCCGAGGCGGTCGTGGCCAGCTTGACCGCCAAGCTGGAGGAAGAGAAGGAGCGTTTGCGCGATTACGATTTCGCAAACACCAACGACATCCGTGAACTAGCGCTCGAAATCCGTGCACTTGAGGCGCGTGTTGATGCTGCCCAGTCACGCAAGGAGCGCGCGGAAGCGCTTTACGTCGACGGCTGGACGAAAAAGCCCGAACTGGAGCAGGCGGTGAGCGCCTTCGCCGCCGCCGAGGCCGAGCTTGGCGCCGCGCGTCTGCGGCAGCGTGAACTGCAGGCGCTGGCAAGGCGGTCTGGTAGCAAGCGCTACTACGACGGCAGGCGCTTTTACGGTGACAGCGCCAAGCTGGAGGCCGAAAGTCGCTTGGCACAAACGGAAGTCAAGCTCGCCGAGCAGGAGTTGGCGGCGCTTGTCCGCCAGCGAGACCGCCTTGCCGTACGCGCACCGTTCGACGGCCGGCTGATCGAGATCCCGGTCAGCCCCGGCAAGACGATCGGCGCCGGCGACACCGTGGCCCTTCTTGAGCTCAGCGGCGAACAGTCGATTGAAGCATACCTGAACCAGCGTGAGGTGCTTGAAGTGGGCCTTGGCGACCGTGCCACCGTTTACCTTCCGGCTACCGGCGAGCGCTTTGGCGCCTCAGTTGAGCGGATCGATCGCACGAACGGATCGGTGGACGCGCGCAGCCGCCACTACCGGTGGCAGTCACCGGACGACCGCACCGCGCTCGTTGCCCTGCGGGTCGACGATCCAGATGCGCTCCACTCGGTCGACGGGCATCCAAGCGGCCTGCCGGCGGTCGTTGTGTTCACGCGCCGCAGTGCCAACACACTCCTGGCCAGCATCCGGCAGTGGCTGGGGGATGGGGAGCCGAAAAGTGTTGACGTCGCTCAGCGCCGCCAGCCAGCCGCAACCGGCACCTTCGCCAGCACGATTGAATGACGATAGCACAGCGCCGGCAGCGTACGGCCGCCGATGGTGGCGGTCCCGGCTTGGTGTGGCCAAGCTGGCGCGAGAAGTGGACGCCGCGCGTTCTCGTAACCGTCGCCCTCTATTTCAACATCTGCGCGCTCGGCATCGTTTATCTGCCAGACACGCTCTGGGACGCCCGGCTTGACCGGGCGACGCTCGTCATCGGTCTCTTGGGCGCGTGGCGTTACTCGTGGTGGCTGACGCATCTCATCCGCGCCCTGATCTATGCCAAGCGCGCCTTTCCGCCGTTGCGGCATCGCGCCGATGCGATCTGGCACAGCGGCTGGCGGCCGCCGCACATCCATTTTCAGCTCACCACCTTCAAGGAGCGTGCCGAAACCACGGAGATGGTGATACTCGGCATCTGCCAGGAGATCCGCGCCTGCGGCGTGCCGGCGACCATCTGGCTTGGCAGTGCGAACGCGCCCGATGAACGGGCGATCGAAACTGCGCTCCGCCGCTTTGGCGGCGATCTCAATATCCGCCTGCGCGTCGTCCGCCAGAATGCGCCGGGCAAACGGGTGGCGATCGGCCTCATCTTACGGGCAATGAGCCGCGCCGGCCTGGAGCCTGATGCGCTCGTCGTATTCATGGACGGTGACTTTGTGCTGGCACCGGGAGCGCTGCCCAAGTGCCTGCCACTGTTCGCGGTTCATCCCGATCTGCAGGCGGTCACCACCGACGAGGAAGTGCTCTGCATCGGCCCCGCCTGGATGCGGATCTGGCTCAGCATGCGCTTTGCCCAGCGCCGGATCGCGATGCAGTCGCATGCGCTTTCGGGCCGGGTGCTGACCTTGACCGGCCGGATGTCGGTTTTCCGCAGCGAGCATCTGACCAAGATCGATTTCATCCGCCTTCTGGAGGCTGACTGCCTCGATCACTGGTTGTGGGGGCGCTTCCGCTTCCTCTCGGGTGACGACAAGAGCACCTGGTACTATCTCCTGCGTCAAGGCGCGCGCATGCTCTATGTTCCCGACGCCGCAGGCCACACCATCGAACTCATCGAGGGTTCCGGGTGGCAGCGGATGGTCGAGAACTTTCGCCGCTGGTCCGGGAACATGCTGCGCAATGGCGCCCGCGCGATCGCGCTGGGGCCAAGGCAGATGCCGTTTTTCATCTGGTGGTGCCTGATCGACCAGCGCCTCGCGATGTGGACGATGCTTGTGAGTCCGCTGCTGGCGATCGCTGCGGCGATCCTGCACGGTTTCGAATACTTTCTGGCCTATGCCATCTTCATCGCGATTTCGCGCATGCTGCTGTCGCTTGTCCTGTTTGTTTTTTCCCGCCAGATCTATTTGTCGTATCCGTTCTTCCTGTATGCCAACCAGGTCATTCTCGCCCTCGTCAAGATCCACATGCTGACGCGGCTCGCCAAGCAGAAGTGGGCCAATCGCGGTGACCAGAAGCAGGGCCTCAAGGGCGCTGGTGCCATCTCTGTGTTTCGCACCGGTATGGCGTCCTATGTCCTCTGCCTCTACCTCTCGATCCTGGTTATCTGCGTCCTGCAGGGCGGTGGCTTTATCGACAGCCCGTCATCGCTCTCCTTCAGCATCTTTTTCCACTACCTGTTTGGATAGCGGCACGCGCAAGGCAGACGGAGCCATTGGCAGTTCGTCCGCCTTGCGCAATCAATGCGAGGCGACGCTCAAGCGATCAGTAGCGCATCGGCGGGATGGGT
>ERZ795053.4993-NODE-4993-length-13996-cov-9.100495_pt1 | contig 13996 bp, 14 predicted proteins | sample MGYA00375137_ERZ795053 | MGnify/ENA primary metagenome ERZ795053 (study PRJEB30182, sample SAMN05720284) | activated sludge metagenome | isolation source: Anaerobic digester | place: Hong Kong | collected 2014-12-17 ... | reverse complement strand
CCGCGCCTGTGCAAGCCCTTGTAGGAGCGGCGGCAGCCGCGAACGGGGCCGCGCAGTCCCGCGATTCAGGCCGAGAGGTGGAACACCTCGGGGTCGTCCCAGTGTTCGACGAGCACGCGCCGCACGCGGTCCTGCCACAGCTGCGCGAAGCGCTGTGCGTCGGGGGGGGCGGCCTCGTCGCGCATGCAGCGGCGCATCAGCTCGGCCATCTCGGGGTGGGGCTGCACCTTGGACAGCTCGGCCGCGGCGTGCACCGTGGCGCCGCTGTCGCTGCGGACGAAGCGCAGCGCGAGCGGCTGGTGTTCGCCGAAGTGCTGCAGGTTGCGGCGCACGAAACGACCGGCGATGCCCTTGAAGCCGCCGTCCTGGGCGCTGCCGCTGAGCAGGCCGACCACCGCGGCGATGACGCCGGTCACGCCTTCGTCGAGCGGATGCTGGAAGCTCACCTGCACCAGGCCGCGCACCGGCAGTTCGCCCGGGAAGAGCCGGGTGAGCGCGTGGTGGGCGAGGGCGTAGGCCGAGGCCACGGTCGGGCAGGAGTGACCGGCCAGGCGCACTGCGTCGGCGTAGCCGTACTCGAGTACGCCCCCCTCGGCGGCGCCGAGGAATTCGGCGAGCGGATCGCGCACCAGGAGGCGCGGCACCTGGTCGAAGAAGGCGGGGAAACGTTCGCTGGACATGCTCGCTCCGGGGCGTGGGGGAGCGCCGATTCTCCGCCCGTGCCGACCTCACCCGCCTTGATGTGGCTCAGCCGGCCGGCTTGCCCAGCTGACGCTCGATCGCATCCGCCGCCGCGCGCACCCGGCTGGCGGTGGCGCCCGTCCAGTCCGGATCGACGCTGCCGACCGGTCCCATCGCGGTGAGCGCGAGCGCGAGCTGGCCGCCAGCGTCGAAGACCGGCGCGGAGAACGCGTGGATGCCCGGGATGGGATTGCCGAGCGCGCGCGCGAGGCGGTGCGCGCGGATCTCGTCGAGCACCGCGTGCACGTCGCCGGGAGACATCTCCAGCGGCGGCGCGCTCACCGCCACCGCCTCGGCGGCGAGCACGGGGGCGACGATGCGCTGCGGCAGGAAGGCCGCGAACACGCGCCCGGTGGCAGACAGCAGCAGGGGGGTCATCACCGTACCCGGGCGCATGTTGATGTGGATCTGGCGGCTGCACTCGGCGATGTGCACGACGGTGGGTCCGTGGTTGCCCCACACCGCGATCGCCACGTTGAGATCGATGTCGTCGGCGAGCCGGGCCGCCTCGGGCAGGGCCGCCTTGATCGGGTCGAGGCCATGCAGCGCGGTGAGGCCCATCTGCAGCGCGAACGGACCCAGGCCGTAGCGGCCGGTGAGCGCGTCCTGCTCGACCAGGCCGAGCTTGCCGAAGCTCACCAGGTAGGGGTGCGCCTTGGCTGCCGGCATGCCGGCCTCGCGCGCGAGGTCCTTCAGCATCATCGGCTTGCCCTCGCGCACGAGGGCGGACAGCAGGCTGCCGCCCACCTCGATGGACTGGATGCCGCGGCGCTCGCCGGCGGAATCGGCCGCGTCGCGCACGGTCGAAGGGGATGGGTTAGGGATGTCCTGCATGCTGCTCTCCGGATTCGCGGCGCATCTTAACAGTCCACCGCACGGGCTGCGTGCCCCGAAAATTAAGCTATAACGAACGAATTGACGATTAACAAATCGCTGGCTAGTATCCACCCATCGCCGCACATCACAGGAGCCCCCGCATGAGCACCAAGAAATTCGCCTCCCAGGCCGACCTCGAAGAGAAGCAGATCAGCTGGGAGAAGCTGTCCGACAACGCCTGGGCCTACACCGCCGAGGGCGACCCCAACACCGGCGTGATCATCGGCGACGACGGCGTGATGATCATCGATGCCACCGCCACCCCGGTGGCCGCGCAGGGCGTGATCGCCAAGGTGCGCGAGATCACCGACTTGCCGATCAAGTACGTCGTGCTGACCCACTACCACGCGGTGCGCGTGCTCGGCGCCTCGGGCTACAAGGGCGAGGGCCTGGAGCAGATCATCGCCAGCAAGGACACCTGGGACCTCATCGTCGAGCGCGGCCAGCAGGACATGGACTCCGAGATCGGCCGTTTCCCGCGCCTCTTCCAGGCCGTCGAGAGCGTGCCCGGGCTGACCTGGCCGACCATGACCTTCAGCGGCGAGATGACCGTGTGGATGGGCAAGCTCGAGGTGCGCATCAAGCAGCTCGGCCGCGGCCACACCAAGGGCGACACCATCGTCTATCTGCCCGCGCAGGACATCTGCTTCTCGGGCGACCTGGTCGAGGCCGACGCCGCCTGCTACACCGGCGATGCCTACCTCGCCGACTGGCCGCAGACCCTCGACAACCTGGCGGCGATGAACTTCGCCAAGCTCGTGCCCGGCCGCGGCCCGGCACTGATGACGCCCGAGAAGGTGCAGGCCGGCCTCGCCTACACCCGCGACTTCGTGTCCACCCTGTATCGCAGCGCGCAGGAAGCGGTCGCGAAGGGCATGGACCTCAAGGCGACGATGGCGCACACCCGCGCCAACATGGACCCGAAGTTCGGCCAGGTCTTCATCTACGAGCACTGCCTGCCCTTCGACGTCACCCGCGCCCACGACGAGGCGAGCGGCATCCGCGACCCGCGCATCTGGACCGCCGAGCGCGACCAGCAGATGTGGCACGCGCTGCAGCAGGGCTGAGCGCTCGATCCGCGGGGCCCCGTGTGGAGCCCCGCCTTTCGCACCCCTGATTTCCAGCAGAGCCGGGCGCCCGTCGCGGCGCCCCGTACCGGTAGCCCGCGCGCCAAGACGCAGCGTCGGTGCACACGAACAATCCTGGAGGAGACCGCCGTGCTGAGCACGTATCAATACCCCAAGTTCGACTACGTCCGTCCGCCCGAGCTCGACGAAGGCCGCGACGGCCACTACCCGGTGGTGATCGTCGGCGCCGGCCCGGTCGGCCTGTGCACCGCGATCGACCTCGCCCGCCAGGGCCGGCAGGTGCTGCTGCTCGACAACGACGACACCGTGTCCATCGGCTCGCGTGGCGTGTGCTACGCCAAGCGCACGCTCGAGGTGCTCGACCGCCTCGGCTGCGGCGAGGAGATGGTGCAGAAGGGCGTGTCGTGGAACGTCGGCCGCACCTTCTTCCGCGAGGACGAGGTGTTCAACTTCAACCTCTGCCCCGAGCCCGACCACCACCGCCCGGGCATGATCAACCTGCAGCAGTACTACCTCGAGGACTACCTGGTGCAGCGCGCGCGCAAGCTCCCGAACCTCGAGATGCGCTTCAGGAACAGCGTGATCGCGGTCACCCCCGGCGAGGACCAGGCGAGCCTGCGCGTGGAGACGCCCGACGGCACCTACACGCTCACCACCGACTGGCTGGTGGTCGCCGACGGCGCGCGCAGCCCGATCCGCACCATGCTCGGGCTGGACATCGACGGCAAGATCTTCATGGACCGCTTCCTGATCGCCGACGTGGTCATGAAGGCGGACTTCCCCACCGAGCGCTGGTTCTGGTTCGACCCGCCCTTCCATCCCAACCAGTCGGTGCTGCTGCACCGCCAGGCCGACAACGTCTTCCGCATCGACTTCCAGCTCGGCTGGCAGGCCGACCCGGAGCACGAGAAGAAGCCCGAGAACGTGATCCCGCGCATCCAGGCGATGATCGGCGACGACCGCGAGTTCGAGCTCGAGTGGGTCAGCGTGTACACCTTCCAGTGCCGCCGCATGAACCGCTTCAACCATGGCCGCGTGCTCTTCGTCGGCGACTCGGCGCACCAGGTCTCGCCCTTCGGCGCGCGCGGCGCCAACTCCGGCATCCAGGACGCCGACAACCTGGTGTGGAAGCTCGCGCTGGTGATGGACGGCAAGGCCCCCGCCACGCTGCTCGACACCTACGGCGACGAGCGCGGCTTCGCGGCCGACGAGAACATCATGAACTCGACGCGCTCGACCGACTTCATCACCCCCAAGAGTCGCACCAGCAAGACCTTCCGCAACGCGGTGCTGGGCCTCGCCGAGCACCACGCCTTCGCGCGCGCGCTGGTCAACTCCGGGCGCCTGTCGGTGCCGAGCTTCCTCGTGGGCTCGCGGCTCAACACCGCCGACGACGCGGTGTTCGCCGGCAACATGGTCCCCGGCGCGCCGATGGACGACGCCCCGATCGCCACCGCCGACGGCGAGTCCTGGCTGCTGCAGGTGCTCGGCGACCGCTTCCAGGTGCTGCACTACGTCGCCGACGCGGCCGACCTCGACGCCGCGAGCGTGGCGGCGCTGCAGTCGCTCGCCGAGGGCGCGATTCCGGTCGAGCCGATTGTGGTCGCCGCGCGCGGCCAGGCCCCGGCCGGCCTGCGCACCCTGACCGACGCCAAGGGTCGCATCCGCGAGCGCTACGACCTGCAGCCCGGCACCACCTACCTCGTCCGCCCCGACCAGCACGTCACCGCGCGCTGGCGCGCCCTCGACCCGGCCCGCGTGCGCGCCGCAGTCGCCCGCGCCACCTGCAACGCCTGAAGGAGATCGCCATGGCCCTGAACACCCAACCCAACCTGTTCGAACCCGGCAAGCGCTACTTCCGCGCCTTCTCGCCCGGCGACGATTTCTACGAGGCCCTCATCGAGACCCACCGCGAGCTCAGCGACGAGCAGAGCGAGATGGTGAATGCCCGCCTGATCCTGCTGCTCGCCAACCATATCGGCGACATCTCGGTGCTGCGCGAGGCGATGAGCATCGCGCGCGCAGGAGTGGCGAGCAAGGATTGAGCACCGCGCGAACCGGCCCGTGGCGGCCGTGCCGCAGAGGATGTGCAGCGAGCGAGATCGCTGCAATGATGATGCCCGGACCGTATCGCTCGGTGAACTGGCCGAAATGCCACCACGGCGCGACGGCACTGAACAAGGACGAGGAGACCGCAATGACCCCGATCGTGAAGAAGATCCATCACGTCGCCTACCGCTGCAAGGACGCGCTCGAGACCGCGCGCTGGTACGAGAAGCACCTCGGCATGAAGCTCGTGCTGTCGATCGCCGAGGACGCCGTGCCCTCGACCGGCGAGCCCGACCCCTACATGCACATCTTCATGGACGCCGGCATGGGCAACGTGCTCGCCTTCTTCGAGCTGCCCACGCGCGCGCCGATGGGCCGCGACGAGAACACCCCGGCCTGGACCCAGCACCTGGCGCTGGAGGTCGACTCGATGGAGACCCTGCTCGCCGCCAAGGCCCGCCTCGAATCCGCGGGCATCCAGGTCGTCGGCCCCACCGACCACGCCCTCTTCCAGTCGATCTACTTCTTCGATCCCAACGGCCACCGCCTCGAGCTCGCCTGCAACACGAACCGACCCGGCATGCTGGAGGCGCTCGACAAGGTCAAGTGGGACATGCTCGAGGAGTGGGCGCAGACGAAGAAGGCCCCCAAGCACGCCGCCTGGATGCATGACGGCAGCTACAAGGAGATGTTCCAGTGAAACTCGCCACCCTCAAGCAAGGCGGCCGCGACGGCACCCTGGTCGTCGTCAGCCGCGACCTCGCCCGCTGCCGCGCCGTGCCGGCGATCGCCCGCAGCCTGCAGGCCGCGCTCGACGACTGGCAGGCCTGCGAGCCGCAGCTGCGCCAGGTGTACGAGGCGCTCAACAGCGGCGCGGTCGACGCCCAGCCCTTCGACCAGGCCGCCTGCGCCTCGCCGCTGCCGCGCGCCTACCAGTGGGCCGACGGCTCGGCCTACATCAACCACGTCGAGCTGGTGCGCAAGGCCCGCAACGCCGAGATGCCGCCCTCGTTCTACACCGACCCGCTGATGTACCAGGGCGGCTCGGACAGCTTCATCGGCCCGCGCGACGCGGTGGTGGCCGACGAGGCCTGGGGCATCGACTTCGAGGCCGAGGTCACCGTGGTGACCGGCGACGTGCCGATGGGCGCCACCCCCGCCGAGGCGGCGAAGGCGATCCGCCTGGTGATGCTGGTGAACGACGTCAGCCTGCGCAACCTCATCCCCAACGAGCTCGCCAAGGGCTTCGGCTTCTTCCAGTCCAAGCCGGCCTCGGCCTTCAGCCCGGTGGCGGTCACGCCCGACGAACTCGGCGACGCCTGGCAGGACGCCAAGGTGCATCTGCCGCTGGTGGTGCACCTCAACGACAAGCTCTTCGGCAAGCCCGAGGCCGGCGTCGACATGACCTTCGACTTCGGCCAACTCGTCGCCCACGTGGCGAAGACGCGCGAGCTCGAGGCCGGCTCGATCATCGGCTCGGGCACGGTGTCGAACAAGCAGGGCGACCTGTGGGGGTCGTCCATCGACCACGGCGGCGTCGGCTACTGCTGCCTCGCCGAGGTGCGCACCTACGAGACCATCGAGCAGGGCAAGCCGGCCACGCCCTTCATGCGCGACGGCGACGTCGTGCGCATCGAGATGTTCGACCGCCAGGGCGCCAGCGTCTTCGGCACCATCGAGAACCGGGTGGCGGCGCGCAAGGGCTGAGGGGATGAAGCTCCACACCTATTTCCGCAGCTCCGCCGCCTATCGCGTGCGCATCGCGTTGCACCTCAAGGGCCTGGACTACGAGGCCGTGCCGGTGCACCTGGTGCGCGGCGGCGGCGAGCACCGCCAGCCGGCCTACCTCGGGCTCAACCCCGCCGGGCTGGTGCCGGCGCTGGAGGATGCGGGCCAGGTGCTGACGCAGTCGCTGGCGATCGTCGAGTATCTCGAGGAGACCCACCCGCAGCCCGCGTTGCTGCCCGCCGCGGCGCTCGACCGCGCCCGCGTGCGCGCGATCGCGCAGGCGATCGCCTGCGACATCCACCCGGTGAACAACCTGCGCGTGCTGCAGTACCTCACGCGCGAGCTCGGCGCGAGCGAGGCGCAGAAGAACGCCTGGTACCGGCACTGGATCGGCGTCGGCCTGCAGGCGGTCGAGGCGATGCTCGCCGGCGATGCGCGCACCGGCGCGTTCTGCCACGGCGACACCCCCGGCCTGGCCGACTGCTGCCTGGTGCCGCAGGTCTTCAACGCCCGCCGCTTCGGCTGCGAGCTGTCGGCGATGCCGACGGTGCTGCGCATCGCGGACCGCTGCGCCGGCCTGGAGGCCTTCCGCCGCGCCGCGCCCGAGGCCCAGCCCGACGCCGAGTGAGCAGCCTGCACGGTCGCTCCGACGCCGCCGGCGAGGGCTCGGAAACGGTGGGCGCAGGGGCTCGGGCTTGATGCGCGCGAGGTTGCCGGGGGGCGAACTGTTCACCCTTTCGCCCGCCGCCGGCGCTATGTTGCGTGGGCTTGCTTTCCCCCTTGTCGGAGTCCCGATGTCGACCGCCTTCATCGTCCTCGTCCTGTCGCTGCTGCTCGGCCTCCAGCCGGTTACCACCGATCTCTACCTGCCGGCGCTGCCCGCGCTCACCCAGGACCTCGGCGCCACGGTGGCCCAGGCGCAGCTCACGCTGTCCGGACTGCTGCTCGCCTTCGGCCTGTCGCAGCTGGTGTGGGGGCCGATCTCGGACCGCTTCGGCCGCCGGCCGGTGCTCCTGCTCGGGCTGGCGACCTATGTCGTGGGGGCGGTGGGCGGCGCGCTCGCTGGGTCGATGGAGGCGCTGCTGCTGTGGCGGATCGTCCAGGGTGCGGCGCTGGGGGCCTCGGTGATGTGCGCGCGTGCGCTGGTGCGCGACCTCTACAGTCCCGAGCTCGGTGCGCGCGCGATCAGCAAGGGGCTCACCGGGCTGGGCGTGATCGCCTGCCTGAGCATCCCGCTCGGCGGCGTGCTCGCGGAGTTCTTCGGCTGGCGCATCGCGCTGTCGGCGCCGGCGCTGTTCGGTGCCGCCACGCTGGCGCTGATCGCGCTGCGCTTCGAGGAGACGCTGCAGCGCCCCGATCCGGATGCGCTGCGCCCGGGCACGCTGGTGCGCACCTGGCTCGCCATCCTGCGCAACCCCACCTTCCTCGCCTTCGCGCTGCTGGCCGCGGCGACCTACGGCGGCCTGTTCACCCTGCTGGCGGCCTCGTCCTTCGTGTTCATCCGCCTGATGGAGCTGTCGCGCATCGAGTATGCCGCGCTGATGTTCGTGATCGTCCTGGCCTATGTGGGCGGGACCCTGCTGTGCCGGCGCCTGCTGGTGCGCTTCGGGGTGCAGCGCACGGTGGCGATCGGCGGCGTGTTCTCGCTGCTGGGTGGCAGCCTGCTCGGGCTCGGCGGGATGGCCGGCCTGGAGGGGGTGTGGCCGATCCTGCTGCCGATGCTGATCTACATGCTCGGGCATGGCATCCACCAGCCCTGCGGCCAGGCGGGCGCGGTCGGGCCCTTCCCGAAGGCGGCGGGCGCCGCCTCGGCGATGAGCGGCTTCGTGATGATGGTGGTGGCCTTCGCGATGGGGCAGTGGCTGGGCGCGAGCATGGACGGTACGTCGCTGCCGATGATCCACGGCGTGTGGTTCTGGAGCGTGGCGACCGCGGCGGTGGCCTGGGGGCTGGTCGGCCGGGTGCCGCGCCAGGCTTGACTGCGTGGGGCGGGTGAGGCGAGGCGGGCGGCGCCGATGGGGGCGGCGCTTGTTTCAGCGCTGTATTCGCGCCTGCCGGCGCTCCTGCATGGGCCTCCCGCATGGAGATCCGGGCCTGGAGATCGCCGGATCAGATCGCGCCGGCCGCGCGCAGCGCGGCGATGCGGGCCTCGTCGTAACCCAGCCCCGCCAGCACCGCGTCGGTGTGTTCGCCCAGCGCCGGCCCGATCCACTCGCTGCCGCCCGGCGTGGCCGACAGCCTGGGCACCACGCCCGGCATGCGGCAGTCGCGGCCGTCGGGCAGCGTCACCGTGTGCAGCATCTCGCGGGCGAGGAATTGCGGATCGGCGAACATGTCGGCCACCGAGTAGATGCGCGAGGCCGGCACCTCGGCGGCGGCCAGCGTCGCCAGCACCGCGGCCTCGTCGTGCTGCGCCACCCAGGCGTCGATGAGCGCGTACAACTCGTCGCGGCGCGCGTCGCGGCCGGCGTTGTCGGCGAGCGTCGGGTCCTCGGCGAGGTCCTCGCGGCCCATCGCGCGCATCAGGCGGCGGAAGATCGCGTCGCCGTTGGCACCGATGGTGATGTGGCGGCCGTCGCGGGTGGTGTGGGTGTTCGACGGCGTGATGCCCGGCATGATGTTGCCGGTGCGCTCGCGCACGAAGCCGAACACGTCGAACTCCGGCACCAGCGACTCCATCATCGCGAACACCGCCTCGTAGAGCGCGACATCCACCACCTGGCCCGCGCCGCCATTGACCTCCTTGTGGCGCAGCGCCATCAGCGCGCCGAGCGCTCCCCACAGCGCGGCGATCGAGTCGCCGATCGAGATCCCGGTCTTCACCGGCGGGCGGTCGGGAAAGCCGGTCACGTAGCGCAGCCCGCCCATCGACTCGCCGATGGCGCCGAAGCCCGGCTGCTGCGCCATCGGCCCGCTCTGGCCGAAGCCCGACAGGCGCACCATGACCAGGCCGGAGTTGATCTTCGACAGCGCCTCCCAGCCCAGGCCGAGCTTGTCGAGCACGCCGGGGCGGAAGTTCTCCACCACGATGTCGGCCTCGGCCACCAGCCGGCGCACCACCTCGACGCCGTCCGGGTGCTTCAGGTTCACCGTCACCGACTTCTTGTTGCGCGCCTGCAGGTACCACCACAGCGAGGTGCCCTCGTAGAGCTTGCGCCACTTGCGCAACGGGTCGCCGCCGTCGGGGGATTCGATCTTGATCACCTCGGCGCCGAACTCGGCGAGGATGCGCGCGGCGAAGGGGCCGGCGATGAGCGTGCCGAGCTCGACGACCTTGATGCCGGCGAGGGGTTTGGTGGGTGTGGTCATGGCGGGGTGGGGCGGTGATAGGAATGGGGTCATTATCCCCGTGTCGGCAGGAAGATCCTTGCATCGCGTCGCCGAGCCGGAGCGGGCGATAATCGAAACCTCATTCAACAAGCCCGTCGAACTCCATGTCTCCTTTCGACCGCCGCCAGTTCTCGCCCTCCGCCGCGCGTAACCGCGACCCCATCCTCGCCGTGCTGCAGCGCGTGCTGCCGAGCGCAGGGCTGGTGCTTGAGCTCGGCAGCGGCACCGGCGAGCACGCGGTGCATTTTGCCCGCCACCTCTCCGCGCTGCGCTGGCAGCCGAGCGAGGCCGACCCCGCGGCGCTGGCCTCGATCACCGACTGGGTGGTGCACGCCGCGCTGCCCAACGTGTTGCCGCCGCTGTGCTTCGACCTCGCCGCCACGCCCTGGCCGGTCGCCGCGGCGGATGCCGTCGTGGCGATCAACGTGCTGCATTACTCGCCCTGGCCGACCACGCCCGCGCTGTTTGCCGGCGCGGCCGAGGTCCTGCCCGCGGGCGGCGTGGTGGTCTGCTACGGCCCCTACCGCCGGGGCAGCGCGCACACCGCGCCGAGCAACGCCGAGTTCGACGAGTGGCTGCGCAGCATCGATGCGCGCTTCGCGGTGCGCGACCTGGAGACGGTGGAAGCCGAGGCGCAGCGCTGCGGCTTCGTGCTGGAGGAGGTGGTGGGCATGCCGGCCAACAACCTCAGCCTGGTCTTCCGTCGCGGGGCAGGGTGCGACGCCGTCGCGTGATGCCCGCGGCGGCGGCATCGGCGACAATCCTGCGCGCCGCCTTTCCACGACCCTGAACGGCTCCCGAGACTCCCATGCCCATCTTCTGGCGACCGCAATTCCGTATCGGCCAAGACGACATCGACGCCGACCACCGCTACCTGATCCTGCTCATCAACACGGTCGAGCTCGTGCTGCGCTTCCCGGACGACCCGCGCAACGTCGACCTGGCGCTGATCGAGCTGCGGCGCTACGCCGAATACCACTTCGAGCGCGAGGAGCGCATCCAGATCGCCTACGGCTACCTCCATCTCGACCAGCACAAGCGCGAGCACCGCGCGCTGCTGGCCGAGATCGACATCCTCGCGCAGCGCATCCATGCCACCCTCGAGGATCCCGACGGCGGGGTGGAGGGCATCAAGGCGCAGAGCGGCGAGATCACCGCCTTCCTGCGCAAGTGGCTGGTGGATCACGTGATGAAGGCGGACATGCTGCTCGTGCCGCTGTTCCGCAAGCCGGTCGTGCGTTAGGAGTGGCGATTTGAGCGACAAGCCCTCGATGAATGGCGACGACCACGCTGCAGGCGGCTGTTGTGGCCAGTGCGGCGGCGCGGTGCCCAGGCCGAGGCTGCAGCGGCTGGCGACGGGCGCCGGGCCTGCCGTGCGCCTGGGTTCCGCTGCGGCGCGCACGCGCAGCGTGTTCCGCATCCCCGGCATGGACTGCCCGTCCGAGGAGCAGATGATCCGCCTGCGCCTGGCCGATGCGGCGGTGGCGGCGCTGGCGTTCGACCTCGCCGGGCGGCGGCTGACGGTGGATCACGACGGCGACCCGCAGGCGATCCTCGCCCGCCTTGTGCCGCTGGGCTACGGCGCCGAGCTGGCCGAGTCGCGGGCGCTGGCCGCCGGCGAGATGCAGTCCGCCGCGCCCGGCGACGATGCGGCGGAGGCGCGCGTGCTGTGGACCCTGCTCGCGATCAATGCGTCGATGTTCGTGGTGGAGCTTGGCGCCGGCCTGTGGGCGCGCTCGGCCGGCCTGATCGCCGACGCCATGGACATGTTCGCCGACGCCGCGGTGTATGGCGTGGCGCTCTATGCGGTGGGGCGGGCGGCGCGCCACAAGCTCGCCGCGGCGCGGCTGGCCGGCGTGCTGCAGCTGGTGCTGGCGCTCGGTGCGCTCGCCGAGGTGGTGCGCCGCATGCTCGCCGGCGCGATGCCCGAGCCGGTGGGCATGATGGGCATCGCGCTGCTCGCGCTCGCGGCCAACGTCGCCTGCCTGGTGCTGATCGCCCGCCACCGCGAGGGCGGCGTGCACATGAAGGCGAGCTACATCTTCTCGGCCAACGACGTCATCGCCAACCTCGGCGTGATCGGCGCCGGCGCGCTGGTGGCCTGGCTGGGGACGCCGTGGCCGGACTGGATCATCGGCCTGCTGATCGCGGTGGTGGTGCTGGCGGGGGCGGTGCGGATCCTGCGGCTGAGGTGAGCGGGATCGCCGGAGGCGGCCCCCGCCGCTGTCGATCCTGCGTCCTGCCTCGTCGATGCGCGGACGGGGCAGGCCATGCGCCCGTGCCCGGAGAAGTCGATTCCGATCAACCAGCACGACCCGATCCTCTTTTGCGAAACGCGACATGAACGAAGCGAAGCACACCGAGCACAGCCCGTGGGCCGTGTTCCTGATCTTCCTGCGCCTGGGCCTCACCTCCTTCGGCGGGCCGGTGGCGCACCTGGGCTATTTCCACGCCGAGTTCGTCGCGCGCAGGCGCTGGCTGGACGAGCGCGCCTATGCCGACCTGGTGGCGCTGTGCCAGTTCCTGCCCGGGCCGGCGAGCAGCCAGGTGGGCATGGCGCTCGGGCTGCGGCGCGCCGGGTATCGTGGGGCGCTGGCGGCGTGGGCGGGCTTCACGCTGCCCTCGGCGATCGTGCTGATCCTCTTCGCGCTCGGCCTCGCGCGCCATGGCGACGCGCTGCCGCCCGGCGTGCTGCACGGGCTCAAGGTGGTGGCGGTGGCGGTGGTGGCGCAGGCGGTGTGGGGCATGGCGGGCAAGCTGTGCACCGACCGCGCGCGCATCGGCCTGATGGCGCTCGCGGCCTGCGTGGTGCTGGCGCTGCCGACGGCGTGGTCGCAGGTGGGGGTGATCGCGCTCGCGGGGCTGGCCGGGATGGTGCTGTTCCGCGCGCAGGCGGAGGGCGGGGGCCGCGAGCCCTCGGCGGCGACGCGGGGCGCGGCTTCCTCGGGAGCGCGTGCGGGCACGCTCGATCCGCGCTCGAGTGTGTCGGTGCCACCTGCGGGAGTATCCGATCCGGACTCGGTGGCCCTGCGGCCGAATACGGGTGCACCGGGGCCGCGCTCGGGGTGGCTGTGGCTCGTAGCCTTCTTCGCGCTGCTCGCCGGCCTGCCGCTGCTCGCTGCGCTGCAGCCCGATGGCTGGCTTGCGCGCGTGGATGCCTTCTACCGTTCGGGCGCGCTGGTGTTCGGCGGCGGCCATGTGGTGCTGCCGCTGCTGCAGGCCGAGGTGGTGCCGACCGGCTGGGTGGACGGCGAGGCCTTTCTCGCCGGCTATGGTGCGGCGCAGGCGGTGCCGGGGCCGCTGTTCACCTTCGCCGCCTTCCTCGGTGCCGCGGCGCAGGGGGGCTACGGGGGTTGGCTGGGCGGCGTCGTGTGCCTGCTCGCCGTGTTCGCGCCGTCCTTCCTGCTGGTGGCGGGTGCGCTGCCGTTCTGGGAGCGCCTGCGTGGCGACGCGCGCATGCAGGCCGCGCTCGCCGGCATCAACGCGGCGGTGGTGGGGCTGTTGCTGGCGGCGCTGTACCAGCCGGTGTGGACCAGCGCGATCCACCGCCCGCAGGATTTCGCGCTCGGCCTCGTGGCGCTGGTCGCGCTGATGTCGTGGAAGTGGCCGCCCTGGCTGGTGGTGGCCGCGTGCGGGGTGGCGGGCGGGGTGCTGGGGGTGTAGCGCGGGCGGGAAGGGCGGTTCGCGCCTGCCGGCGCTCCTACATGAGGCGTCGCGGTTTCGGAGGAGGGCGCGCGGGGCGGGTCTCCTGCAGTTCGCGCCTGCCGGCGCTTCGCATGCAGATCGGAGCCGCGCCGGTTCCTGTAGGAGCGCCGGCAGGCGCGAATGCGGCCTTGCCGACATGCGGCCACGCCGGCGGCGGCTGCAGCGCCCGATTGGCGCCTGCCGGCATTCCTACATGAAGCGTTACGTCTTCGGAGAGGTTGGTTCGCGCCTGCCGGCGCTCCTACATGAGGCGTTGCGTTTTCGGAGGGGGTGCGCCTGCCGGCGCTCCTAAGGAGAAACGTCGCCGGGGTGGGGGTGGATGCAGGAGCGGCGGCAGCCGCGAATTCGGTGGTGAAGCGGCGCAGGCGGTTCCGCCCGGCGGAGGGTGGCAACCGGCCGGCGCAGACGAGCTCGCGGCCGTCTTCTCAGAGCCTGAGAAGCATTTGATTTCCGCAAGCCGAGTAACCGACATGCGATGA
>ERZ795053.4987-NODE-4987-length-14002-cov-4.965297_pt1 | contig 14002 bp, 13 predicted proteins | sample MGYA00375137_ERZ795053 | MGnify/ENA primary metagenome ERZ795053 (study PRJEB30182, sample SAMN05720284) | activated sludge metagenome | isolation source: Anaerobic digester | place: Hong Kong | collected 2014-12-17 ... | reverse complement strand
GAAAGTGCCAGAACCGATCTGTTTTTAGCGATGGGGCTTGAAGTAGACAATAAAACCTCGATAGAAGTGGCCTTATTAGATTCTGTACCGGAATTAATTATTAATGAAAATCAATTGGTACGCTATGCCCAAGATCATTCACCGTCAATAAAAATGGCTAATATAGCTACAGAGGTTGCCCGCAATAGTTATCTCATTTCTCGTTCAAAGCGGTATCCTAGTATAACACTTTTTAGTACATTAGGATATGAAAATTCAGAATTTTTAAACTCAGAGATGGGAGTAGTTGAGCGTACTACCGATAAAGATAATTGGTCACCTTCATGGACTGGCGGAGTTCGAGCGAGTATGCCTATTTACACAGGTGGATCGTTGCCGGCGTCTATTGACAAGAATGAGTCAGATTATAAAAAAACTCAGTATTCTAAAACCTCAACAGAACTTGATGTAAAAATGTCGGTTAAAAAGCTTTTTAGCAGGCTCGTTTTTCTTAAAAAGCAGATTAAAATTTCAAAAGCTGGTGTCATTAATGCACAAACAAATTTGCGGATTAATGAACGAAGTTATGAAAGTGGTTTAGTTGGGCAGGATGCTATAAGTGATGCTTCAGAAAATCTTTATGCTGCTGAAATTTCTCTTTTAAAAAATAAGATTGATTTTATGATTTCGTTAACTGAATTATCTAATATTGTTGGTATTCATGAGGAGTTGATATGTCGGTAAGATTCATTTTGCTAAATAAAAAAGTACTGGTTTTGATTGCTTTAGTGATAATAGCTGTTGTTGTTGTATCCACATATAAATCTTGTTCTGAAGAAAAAGGTGTCAGTTATCGGTTTGATCCAGTCGAGTTGGGTGATGTTCAAAGAACTGTAAGTGTTAATGGTTCTCTGGAGCTTTTTAGTGTGGATCTTATACGAAGTGAGGTTGAAGGGCAGGTTTCTAAAATACATAAAGATTATAATGAGTATGTTGTCGCGGGCGATCTGCTTATGGAAATTTATTCAGAGTCAATAGTTGAATCTTATGAGCAGTATGTTGATACATATCGTTTCGCAAGGATAGATTTGCAAAATTCAAGAGATCTTTTTTTAACAAAAAAAAAATTATTTGAAGAGGAGTTGATTTCATCTTCAGAATATGAAAATTCAAGGCTATCTTATCAGAAAGAAATATCTAGTTTTAAACGCGTTGAAAAAACATATCTTGAAAAAAAAGAGCTGTTGGATAGCAGAATGGTAAGAGCAGTTAATGCAGGCTTAATAATTGATTGTCCCATAAAGCTGGGGGATGATGTTGCTACAAGAACACTCTTATACAGGATAGCACCTACAATGGAAAAAATGATATTAACTATAAATATAGATGAAAGTGACGTCGGAATTGTAAAAAAAGGGCAAAAGGTTACATTTACCGTTAGTGCTTATCCTGAAGATATCTTTCACGGAGAAATTGACCAAGTTACAATGAACCCCACGACAATTGATAGTATTGTCACTTACCAGACAACTGCAATTGTTAATAATAAAAACAATAGCCTTAAGCCTGGTATGACTGCCGCGGCTACAATACATGTAGCAAGTGCAAAAAATGTCTTACGGGTTCCCAATCAGGCTTTTATGGTTACTCCTCAGGAGATTGAGACAAAACCGGGAGAAAAAGTTCTTTGGAAAAAAATAAGTTCTGCTGTTGACCAAATACCCGTTACGCCTGTTCATATCAAGACTGGAGTTGCTGGTGATACCTATACCGAGATAATTACTGATAAAATCAAAAAGGGTGATGAAATTTTGACAGGAATATCGATTGAGAGATAGTTTTATGAATAAGGAATCTAAGAAAACTGTTAAAAAAGGTAAAAAGTCCACAAAAAAACTTAAGAAGATAATTGAGATTAAGAAATTATCGAAGGTTTATGATGTTACTGACGAGATTAAAGTTCATGCATTAAAAGATGTTGATGTTGATATTTATGAGTCTGAATTTATATCAATTATGGGTCCTTCCGGATCCGGAAAATCTACCTTTATGAATGTTCTTGGCTTTCTTGATACCCAAACTTCAGGTGATTATATTCTTGATGGCTTTACCTCTCAGGAGCTTACAGATGATAAGAAAGCTGAAATCAGGAATTTAAAAATAGGTTTTGTATTTCAGGGTTTTAATCTTCTTCCGAGAACAACCGCTTTGGAAAATGTTGAGATCCCTCTTTTTTATAGGGGCGGTTACAATATGAAACATGCACATCAAAAAGCGATGGAAATGTTGGATCTCGTTGGTTTAGCGGATCGAGCACATCATACACCTGCAGAGCTCTCTGGTGGTCAGCAGCAGCGTGTAGCTATCGCTCGCTCTCTTGTTAATGATCCAGCTATTATTCTTGCGGATGAGCCAACAGGTAACCTTGATACCAAAACAACGAATGATATTCTTACGCTTTTTTCGGATTTAAATGAAAAGATAGGTATAACAATATTGATTGTTACTCACGAGCCGGATGTTGCTGATTTTACAAAAAGGAAAATTGTTTTTCGGGATGGTCAGGTTACCGAAGATGTTAGCATAAAAAAACGATCTCGTGCAGGGTACAACCGAGAAATATATGTATAATTTATGACTTTTTGAGATTATTTTCATAAATTGTGCCAAAAACATAAAAATTTTATGTTCCATAAGAAAATTATGTCTTACTGTATAAAGCGTTTTTGCTTAAAGGACCGATAATATAAATGTCAGCAGTCACTGCAGTCAATTACGTTATCGCCAGGAGCATTACGTTGGAAGAGAACAAGGAAATTTTAAAATTTAAAAGGTTTTTAAAGGTTGAAAAAGGTCTGTCTCAAAACAGTATTTATTCATATTCATATGATTTGAAAAAATTTAATGAATTTCTTCATAGTGCAAATAAATCCATTTTAAGTGCTGATAGTGAAGATGTTAAAAGGTTTCTTTCTTTTCAGCAACAAAAAAAGAATAACTCTTCACGGACACTTGCCCGATCTCTTGCTGCTATACGTCAGTTTTACAATTTTATATCTAGTACTGATCTCGATGTTTCAAATCCGACAATAAAGATTGAAACACCTCAAATAAGAAAGTCACTTCCAGATTTTCTTTCTGTTGAAGAAGTTGATGCGTTGTTTAACTCGATATCAGAAAGTGACTGTTACGAGTTAAGAGACAAGACCATTTTTGAGTTATTATATTCATGCGGGTTGAGAATTTCTGAAGCCATAGAGCTGAAATTTTTTGATATAGACTTTGAGGATAAATTAATTAAAGTAACTGGAAAAGGTAATAAGGAACGTTTTGTGCCTGTAGGCGCTCGTGCGGTTCGTTTGATGAAACTTTATCTTGAAAGATCTAGGGAAATAATTCTGGGATCCAGAGAAAGTGAGTATCTCTTCATAAGCAAAAAAGGTTCAATGTTAAATCGAAAATCTGTATGGAGATTATTGAAAGGCTACGTCTCGAGAACAAATATCAAAAAAAACATTACACCGCATACACTTCGTCATTCTTTTGCAACACATCTAATAGAAAACGGTGCGGATCTTCGAGCAGTACAGGAGCTTCTTGGCCATATAGATATTTCAACTACTCAGATTTACACACATCTTGCTCAAAAGAAACTTCAAAAGATTCATGCAAAATATCATCCAAAGGGCTAATTATTCATGAGTTGCAAATTTATTATAACTATTACAATTTTTATTTTTATTACGTCCTGTACGCCTTCGCAGCAATTTTTAGAACAGCGAGGTGAAGTAATATCAGATAAATCTTCATTTATAAGAGTTTTGCTACATAAATCTGATGCGCCGGTGGTTGTTGGATCAGTAAAAAGAATAAAAGTAAAAAATTTGAAATCGGGAAAACTTCTTGTAGATGGAAAATCAAAAAAAATAAAGTTTTTCTCAGATAAACTTAGTTCGCCTGTTGAAATTGAGTCGTGGGATGCTCCACTGATAGTTAATGGAAAACCGTATAGAGGAAAAATTGAACTTCATAACGTTACTGGTAAAATATATGTCATAAATGTTGTCTCGATGGAGCATTATATTATGGGTGTTGTATCTGCTGAAATGTCGCCTAACTGGCATATTGAAGCGGTTAAAGCCCAAGCTGTTGCTGCTAGAACATATGCTTTTCACACCCTTTTAAATAAAAAAAGCGCTTCTATTTATGATCTTGATTCGACAACAAAATTTCAGGTTTATAAGGGTATGGAAGGCGAAACAACAAATAGCAATTTGGCGGTAAGTCAGACCGCGGGACAAATATTATCTTATAATAATAAGCCAATACTAGCGCTTTTCCATTCTACTTGTGGAGGCAGAATTATAAACAACAAGTATGTTTGGGATGGAGAAGATTTGCCTTATCTTTCAGATAAGGTCGTTCCTTATGGAAAGTCATCACCGCACTATAAATGGAAAACAGAATTAACACTTTATGAAATAAAAAAGGTTCTTGATTCACGATACAATAATATAGGTGCCGTGACGGGATTATCTTTTAAAAAACATCAAGGACGAGTTGTAGAAGTAATAATTACTCATAAAAACGGACGAGCCAATGTTTCTGGTAATGATTTTAGAATGATGATTCCAGGTGGGAAAGTTAAAAGCCAGTTTTTTAATGCTTTTCGTACAAAAAACGGATTGCGTCTTGAAGGTCGTGGTTGGGGGCATGGGGTTGGGATGTGTCAATACAGTGCTAAAGAGATGGCTGAAGAGGGCAAGACTTATAAGACTATTTTAAGTTTTTTTTATAAAGACGTACAATTTACCAAGTTTTAATAGTGATCGAAATAGTGCAAAAACTGGAAGATTATAATTTTTATTTACCCGAAAACCTTATAGCACAGAACCCTGCAGAAAATAGGGAAGATTCAAGATTATTGGTGCTTAGCCGTTCTGAAAAAACAATTAATCACGATCATTTTAGAAATATTTATCAACACATTAATGCTGGTGATGTTTTAGTATTTAATGATGCGAAGGTTATTCCTGCACGTCTTTGTTTTAAAAGGAGTAGCGGTGCTGAGGTTGAGATTGTTTTGGCAAGAATGATAAATCGATCGGAATGGTATGTGATAAGCAATCGAACAAAAAAGCTTAAACCAGGTGAAAAAATTCAATCATTAGCTGAACCGGGTTTGAATCTTGAAATAGTAGAACGCAAAGAAGATTTTCTTTTTGTTAAAAGTTCTAGTCCTCTCACAGATGAGTTGTTGATGCGCATAGGTTCTATTCCGCTACCTCCATATATTCAACGTGAGGCATCGGCAGATGATATAAAACGGTATCAAACCATTTATGCTCGCAAAACAGGTGCTGTTGCCGCGCCAACCGCAGGTCTTCATTTTACTTCTGAAATTATGGATAAACTTGAAAAAAAAGGAGTAATTCTCAAGTATTTAACTCTTTACGTTTCGTGGGGAACTTTCAGTCCAGTAAGATCAGACAATATATCTGAGCACAAAATGCACAGTGAATATTATGATTTGAGTAAGGATGTAACAACAGAAATAAACAAAGCCCGACTGGAAAAAAGACGAGTTATTGCTGTGGGAACAACAGCGTTAAGAGTTCTTGAAAGTACTTTTGTAAATGGTGTAAATGTGCCTGGTAGTGGGGACACAGATATATTTATATACCCACCCTATAAAATTAAATCCATTGATGCACTTATAACAAATTTCCATACACCTAAATCCACGCTATTAATGTTGGTATCAGCTTTTGCTGGATATGATGCAATTATGAATGCATATAAAGAGGCGGTTGACAACAATTACCGCTTCTTTTCGTATGGAGACTCGATGTTAATATGCTGAGCGCCAGTATTTTTTTATTAAATGGTATTGGCTTGTGGTTTGACCTCAATTATAGATGTTTTTAACTCTCTCCTTATCTGTAAAAATTTCTGAACTACAAATCATGATTATTAGATATTTTTGATAATTTGCTAATGAAACAGATTATTGTAATACTGTTATGGAAGATTGTCTTTGCATGTTGTTTATATGAGAACACAATGTCCGTAACAAAGAAGAAAATCTTGTGAGTAATACGTGATTTATATTTCATCAAATAATAATATTTCCGAAAAGGTAAAATTATAAGTTATTAAACTAGCTAATAAATCTGTGTTATATTAGTTGTTTGACAATTAAGTTTAAAATCAAATAAATAGAGTAGTACAGATTTTCTTTAATATAGTTTGTTAGGGAGGCAGATATTATGCTGGTTAAGGATTTAATTGATTATATTAGAAAAAAGTTCCCTGAAGATATACAGGAATCTTATGATAATTCAGGCATACAGGTTTATAGGGCAGATGACAAGTTGACCGGCGTTCTTCTTGCGCTTGATATTCATGAAAAAGTGATAGATGATGCTTTGAGATTTGGATGTAACCTTATTATTACTCATCATCCGTTGTTTTTTAAATCTATTAAATCTGTTACGACTGAATCTTTTACTGGCAGGATAATCAACTATTTAATAAAAAACAATATTTCCCACTATGCCATTCATACAAATCTTGATAGAGTGTACTGGAACAAACACGCACAGATGCTTGGCCTATTGAAAATAGGTGTTATTGATCCGTATTTAAACACAGGTTATGGTTATGGTGCGTATGGAGAATTTCCTGATGAATTATATATGGAAGATGTACTTAGACTTGTAAAGAAAACTTTTGGTAATGAGTATTTGATTTATACAGGAGAACTTGACAAGAAAATCAAGTCTGTAGCGATAATGCCTGGCAGTGGTAGTTCTCTTGTTGAAAAGATGACCGAAGAAAAAGTCGATCTTTATATGTGCGGTGATATAAAGTACCATGACGCGTTTTTAGCCGAGGTAAATGGTTTAAACCTGATTGACATCAGCCATTTTTCTAGTGAAATACATTATATGACCTTTTTGTCCGTCGATTTGCAAGATTACTTGACAAAAGCTTCTGTTGCAAACGGTATAAAATTATTTACGTTGGCGAATAATCCATTGAAATGTTTCCAAGGGTGAATTTTGATGAAAGAAAATATACGGCAGATGGAAGAGCTGCAGAGATATACTGACGCAGTTATACGTGAAACAGGCGAGATTATATTAGCCAGAAAACGCATAGAAGAAATACAAAAAAATCAGGTTTATACTAAGCAAAAATTTGATAAGCGCTTATCTGAATTAAAAAAATTGAAAAAAGAGACATCATCTTTAGAATTAATTCTGGAAGAAGCTGATGCTGCTGCAAGTAGGGTAAAAGAAAAGATTAACGGCGCTCAAAACGAAAAAGAGTTATTGGCGGGGTCTAATGAACTTGATAAAATAAATTCGGAAAAGGATATTATTGAAGAGCAGTTACTTGCAAATTTTGATAAAATATCAGACGAAGAGGAATTGATTAAAGAAGAAGAGATCAGTTTAGAGAAAAATACAAATAGTGATAATGCTACTCTAAAAGAACTGAATGAGAGAATAGACCGATTACAAACCATTAAAGAAGAAAACCAGAAGAAGTTCGAGGCCGGTCTTCTTTTACTTGAACCCAAAATACGATCTCGTTTTGCTAAACTTTCTGAATCTAAAGATGGCAAAGCAATTGTCAAGATGGAAAATGGAGTTTGTATGGGCTGCAATAACACTGTACCTCCAAATGATCTTTCGGTCGTTAATTCCGGTGAATTATGTATATGTACAAATTGTGGAAAATATTTATATAGCAGTCGCTAGTTAATAATAGTAATTGTGTTTTAATGTTAAAAAAGGATAAATCTTATGATGCTTAGTATTGATAAAGTGCTTTCTCTTTTGGAAGATGGTAAAACAGTTCAAAAAATTGCGGAACTTGCCGATAGCTCGATCGAAGATGTAATATCTCTTATCAGGGAAGCAAGGAAAATTATTACCCAAAAAGATCCTCAAAAATCTAGAAAAAAGGTAAAATTCAAGAAAAAAATTGAACAAAATTCAGATTTAGGCGTTATAGATAATGAAGAGTTGGATATATTCAAGGGGGCTGATTTATCGGTCGTTCCTTTAGAGAATATCTTAACATTTTATTGTGCGGTATCAGAGTCAAATGGAGCTGTTTCAGTTGCAATAATTATACAAGACAACGAGGGGCGTCGAGTGGGAAAGGTTCAGTACAGAGAAAACACAAAATCAAAACGGTTGGCTCTGTTGAAATCCTTGTTGAGATGTGAGCAAATTGCTTCATACTTTAAATCTGTTAAAACCAGATTACGCTTTGATGATGAGTATCTTTATCGCCAAATAACTGGGAAAAATACGGAAATAGAAAAAAAACTGATAAACTATGTTGGAGATATGAGAGTCCTTCTCGAGTCAAGAAAAAATGAAATTCTTATTGAATTGATAGAATCTCATCAAAATGAAAAAGCGCATTTTTTAACGGAGAATCAATGAAAGAAAACTGGTTGTTGAAACCGGTAGATTCCGAGCAAATAAAGTACTTGGCAGAAACAAGTCAGCTTGATCATGATCTTGTTGCCATTCTTATGCGACGCGGTTATACTGATATAAATAGTATAATAGATTTGATGTATCCTTCCTATGCAGCTCTTCATTCTCCATTCTTAATGTTAAATATGTATCAAGCTGTTGATCTCCTTAGAAAAAGTACAGTTTCTGGAAAAAAAATTGGTATTTTTTCTGATTCTGATCTTGATGGCCTGACTTCACTTTATATTGTTAAAAATCTGCTTGATAAGCTAGGTATCGAAACTTTTTGTTATTATCCAAATCGGGAGCATTCAGAATATGGGCTAACAGATGAAGTTGCCGAAATTTTTATTGAGCAAAAAGTCGATCTGCTTATAACACTTGATTGCGGTATCAGAGATATCATTCCAATTTCAATTTTGCGCAAGTCTAATGTTTCGGTTCTTGTTTGTGATCACCATGAGCCTGATACTGTTTTACCTGAAGCAGTTATAGTCAACCCCAAACTACATAATTGCGGTTACCCGTTTAAGGAGCTTGCAGGTGTAGGAGTAGCTTTTAAACTGTGTCAGGCTTTTTTACTATCATTTTTGCCAGTATATGGTAAAAGAACAGCTCTATTGTTTAAAAAGGATGATTGTTACGCAATGCATTTTTTTATGGACGGTATTGCTCTTGATGATGATAAAAATGAATTTTTTTATTTCCAGGAGATACACCGCTATACTGGTAACGAAGACATTATATTCTATTATGGAATTGATGAAAAAGAGATCGTAGAAATTGAAAGATATACCAATCACTCAATTACGAATATTGTGAATCAGGCTTTTGGAGCAAATACGTTTTCAGCATTGTTTAAAAAATTGTTACTGATTTATAAGAATGAAAAAAATCAGGTTGAAAAAGCCCTGGTTCATGTCTATCGGGAGTCTATCTTCATGATCCCAGCAAAAATTGGTGATTTTATCCGTGAAGTCATGCCGTATATTGCTATTGGAACAATTGCTGATGTTGTGCCCGTTAGAGATGAGAACAGGATTTTTACAGCTAAAGGTATTGACCAGTTTAATGATTGCGATAGCAGTACTTTAGTGCAGCTTAAAAATTTTTGCAAAACGCGTATAACGTCTAAAGTAATTGGTTGGCAGGTGGCACCACTGTTAAACAGTCCTGGTCGATTTGGCAAAACGGCGTTGACAGCTGATTTTTTTCTACAACCACAAAACAGTGTTGATATTCTATGTACTATAAGTGAATTGAATGATTATAGAAAAAAATATGTAAAAGACTTGGTTGCCGGTGTAATATCTAAAAATCATGAGGATTTTCTCGATTGCTCTGTTATTTATACAAGGTTTGATAAAATAGAAGAGGGGATAAGCGGACTTATAGCTTCAAGATTGGTAGATGAATATGATAAACCAGCGGTAGTGGTTGTTCAAATAGACGATCATTATTGTAAGGGGTCGGGAAGAAGTCCGGTCAGCGGTTTTTATTCCTTATTTGAACCACACAGCTCCATTTTTGAGCGCTTTGGAGGACATGATCAGGCATTAGGATTTACGATTTGTAATGAAAATTTGGTAAAATTGAAAACTCTTATCGAAGGTTTTAATTTTGGTGAAAACTTCGGAAAGAAAGAGATTATAATTGATTTAGAGATAGACGTTTCGAATATAGATTATTCTTTTATAAAAAAAATCAGCAGTTTGGAGCCTTTTGGTGCTGAAAACCAACCTCCAGTATTTCTTTCAAGAGGGGTGGCTTTTGAAGAATTAAAAATATTTGGTAAAAAGCAGGAACATGCCAAATTATTCACTACCAACAAGTTGTTAGAAATTATTATATGGAATGGATCGCAGAAAGCAAAAGAGTTATTTGAAGCAGGTGTGGCGGATATTGTTTATAGTCTAGAATTAAGTAATTTCATGGGTTCGCAAATAATCAGGATGAATATGATAGAGACGAAAATAAATTGACATTTTCACAATAATAACTATTTTCAACTTGTGGTTTATTTAATCAGTATAACCTCAATAATAAATGAAGGGGTCTTTAATGGACATTAAAATAACAGAAAATGAGAGTTCAGTCCTGGTTAAGGTTTCCGGTGATATCGAAATGATGACTATCAAGGATTTTAAGGATCAGCTTTTATTATTAGGTAAGGATTCGGATAAAGACATTGAACTGGATATGGGTGATGTTAACTATATCGATTCTTCTGGTGTTGGTGTTCTGATCAGTCTTTTAAAGCTTCAAAAGAAAAAAGATAAGTCTGTTACGATTACAGAAGTTAGCGATAAAGTACTTAATGTTCTGAAACTTAGCTCGCTGGCAGATGTATTTGATTTATGATTCGGTCTTTAAGATGCGGAACTGGTTTTGATGTTCATCGGTTTTGTCAAAACCGGGATCTTGTTCTTGGAGGTGTGGTTGTTAAGCACCCCCTTGGGTTAGCAGGGCATTCTGATGCGGATGTCTTGGTTCATGCCCTGATGGATGCTCTTCTTGGTGCAGCGGCTTTACCGGATATAGGTAGCCTCTTTCCTGATAACGATGTAACATACCAAAATATCAGCAGTATTGTTTTATTGCAAAAAGTTAAATCCATTTTAAACGAAAGTGGTTTCGAGATTATAAATATTGATACCACAATTATATGCGAAAAGCCGAAGGTTGGTCCCTATGTGGCTTTGATGAAAAAAAAAATTGGAAAAGCTCTTGAAGTGAGTGAAGATCTCGTTGGGATCAAGGCAACTACAACAGAAAAACTGGGGTTTACTGGTCGTGAAGAGGGAATTGCCTGCCAGGCCGCGGTGCTTCTTTTTAAAAAAACCGAAAATAAAACAATTGACTGATATCCTGCCTAATTTATTAACAATAGGTAACTTCGAAAAATTACCATTTTCCAGAGGGCAACATGGTTTAAGTGCCTATTCTAAAGGAATTTTTCGTATTACCCGTGGGATTGTTCTGATAAGAACAACCTACAAGGGCAAGTTCCTATGCTGGACTGCTCGCAGATGCAACTTGGTTGAAAATTTAATTTTTTGAGGTTGCCAGTATAATGTGCCGTTGTCTGGTATTTTTACAATCATGTATAGGAAAGTGAAAAAAATGATCAAGAATGATATTACATTGTTGAAACGGGGAACAGAAGAGATCTTACCCGAAGATGATTTTGATAAAAAAGTTAAAGAGTCGGAAGAAAAACAAAAGCCTCTTATAATCAAGGCCGGTTTTGATCCAACAGCTCCAGATATTCATCTTGGACATACTGTGCTAATACGTAAAATGAAGCATTTTCAGCAAATGGGTCATACTGTTGTCTTTTTAATAGGAGATTTTACTGGAATGATTGGTGATCCAACTGGTAAGTCTGAAACTAGAAAAAAATTAAGCAGAGAAGAGGTGTTGGAAAACGCCGAAACATATAAAAAACAGGTTTTCAAAATACTTGATCCTGACAAGACCATTATAGAATTTAACTCTAAATGGTGTTCAAAAATGGATTTTGCAAATGTCTTGGAGTTAACATCGCACTATAATGTCGCGAGAATGCTTGAGCGGGATGATTTTTCAAAAAGGTATAAAACAGGAAAATCAATTTCGATAATTGAGTTTATGTATCCTTTGGTTCAGGGGTATGATTCCGTTATGCTTAAAGCAGATGTCGAATTAGGTGGTACGGATCAAAAGTTTAATCTGTTAGTTGGGCGCGATTTGCAAAAAGAGTATGGTTGCTCACAGCAGTCAATAATGACTGTGCCGCTACTTGTCGGCCTTGATGGTGTACAGAAAATGAGTAAATCTCTTGGTAACTATATTGGTATAGATGAAAAGCCTGCTGATATTTTCGGAAAAGTAATGTCAATTTCTGATGATCTTATGTTTACCTATTTTAATTTGGTAACAGATGTTCCATATGAAGAGATCGATGATATTAAAATGAAAATGCAGGATGGAGCAGTGCATCCGCGAGATGTTAAAGTTCGTTTAGCCAAGGATATTTGTGCGCAATTTTATGATGAAGCTATAGCGGAGGAAGCCGAGCAGCAATTTAACACTGTTTTTGTAAAAAAAGATGTACCTGACGATATTGAAGAGTATAAAATTGAAAGCGATATATTGAAAGAGGGGAAAATCTGGATTATTAAGCTGCTAGTTCTTGCTGGATTGGCAAAATCAAATGGCGAAGCCAGAAGATTGATACAAGGAGGAGGCGTTTATATCGATGGAGAGACGGTTTTGGACGCCGATTTTGAGCTTGTGCTTCCTAGCTCATCCATAATAAAAGTAGGGAAAAGACGTTTTATTAGAATTGTTTGTTAAAATGTGTAACTAACCGGAAAGGTATATGTCTGATTTAACAGAAGAAGAGATAATAGACAGGGTAAAGAATGGTGAAACGGAACTCTTGGGTGTTTTAATTGAAAAATATCAGGATAGGGTTTTTCGTTACACATATTCAAACCTTGGTAACTATGATGATGCTTTAGAGGCGACGCAGGATATATTTGTCAGTGTTTTCCGTTCTATAGCGAAATTTAGGGGAGAGTCCAAGTTTTCTACATGGCTTTATAGTATAACTTCGAATTACTGTAAGAACTATAAAAGAAAACGCGGACGGATGAGTATTGTTTCATTATTTCGATCCGATGATGAAGATTTTGGGGAACTTCCCATTGAGGATGAGAGAGAAGATCTTGAGAAACAGTTTGAACTTTCAAATGCAATGGATATAGCCAGAGAAGAGTTGGCAAAGTTACCAGATGATTATAAAAATATTCTTTTGCTTCGAGAAATAGAAGAGATGTCCTATGAAGATATTTCGGAAGAACTGAACATATCGCTTTCGAATGTTAAAGTTCGGATACATAGAGGGCGTGCGATGCTTAAACAGCGTTTAATAGAAAGAGGTGTAGTCGAATGAGCGCAAAAAGATGTGTTGATGAAAAGATTTCTGAAATTTATGATCGTTATGCAAGCGGTAACACAATTGATTGTTTAAAATCGTTATCATCATCTGAGTTGGCTGAATTTCAAAAATTAGAAAAGACTTTGAGTCTTGTGCATGGATTAAGGGCTGTTCATATTTTAAATAGAGATTATTTTACCACTAAAACTCTTAATTGCTGTAAACAAACAAGTTTGCGATATGCAGGATTTGGAAAATATATCGCATCGAAGCCTTTTGTTTCGGGGGCTGTGGCTGCAGTTTTCGCTGTTGTTCTGACTGTTTCTTTGGTAACCTTAAATAGAGAAAATGATTCAGTGCCTTTTTCGGGAACAACAATTGCAAATGAGTTTAATATTAATTCTGAATATGAAAAAGATATTAATGTTATCAAAAATGCTGTTATTTCTCTTGGGGGACGAGTTGTTGATTCTAACGATGGAATACTAAAGGTTCAAGCTTCCATATCTGACTATATGGCAATAAAGAAAGAACTTACTCTTTCGGCGGAAGAGAAGGTTTTTTTGAATAACAATAACCGATTAAGGTCAGTTGGTAC
>ERZ795053.4984-NODE-4984-length-14009-cov-5.256629_pt1 | contig 14009 bp, 9 predicted proteins | sample MGYA00375137_ERZ795053 | MGnify/ENA primary metagenome ERZ795053 (study PRJEB30182, sample SAMN05720284) | activated sludge metagenome | isolation source: Anaerobic digester | place: Hong Kong | collected 2014-12-17 ... | reverse complement strand
CAAGCAGATGATGGCCGACGGCAGTCCGGTGCAGGCGGTGGCCTGTGCCAGCACGGGAGACACGAGCGCGGCGCTGGCCGCCTATGCTGCTGCGGCGGGCATCCCCGCCATTATCTTTCTACCCCAGGGCAAGGTGAGCACTGCACAGTTGGTGCAGCCGGTGGCGAACGGCGCCCATGTGTTGGCGCTTGACACCGATTTTGACGGCTGTATGGAGGTGGTTAAAGAGGTGACGCAGGATCAGAGTATCTACTTGGCCAACTCGATGAATAGCATTCGCGTTGAGGGGCAGAAGACGGTCGGTATCGAGATCGTGCGCCAATTTGACTGGGAGGTGCCCGATTGGATTATTATCCCCGTGGGCAACTTAGGGAACATCAGCGCACTTTACAAAGGGCTGAAGCTGCTCATGGATCTCGGTATCACCCACAAGATGCCTCGCCTTGTTGCGGCGCAAGCGGATAAAGCCAACCCTTTTTATTTAAGCTATCTCAACGGCTTTGCTAAAAAGAGCGTGATCCCGGCGCAGAAGACGTTGGCGACCGCCATCCAGATCGGCAACCCCGTGAGTTATGAGAAGGCGGTGCAGGCGGTGCGGGAGAGCAACGGCATCGTCGCCCACGTCAGTGAAGATGAACTGGCCAACGCAGCGGCCATGGCGGATCTCACCGGTATGTATGCCTGCCCCCACACCGGTGTGGCCTTGGGCGCGCTGCTCCAACTTGCCCAACGGGGTGACATTCGGGAGAGCGAGCGCGTCGTTGTCATTAGCACGGCGCATGGGCTCAAGTTTACCAGTTTCAAAGTTGGCTACCATGAAGACAATCTGCCCGAGGTCGAAAGCCGCTTTGCCAACCCGCCCGTCTATCTGCCGGCCAATGCCAAGGCCGTCAAAGAGACGATTGAGCGCAAATTGGGCGGATAACAATGGGGCGGTTATAGACACGCAGAAAAAGTTCCGTGGCAAGAACACGAGTCAAGCAGAGCTGTAGCACCACGAAACTTTTTCTGAGAAACGATAGATAGTTAGACAGTCGGACCGTGAGGTGGGAAGCCGATTGGCGTGAATCGTAGTCCAACTTGTCGGCAGACCGACAGCAAACGTGTGCGTACTCTACACCAACGGAATCAGAATTTTGAGCGAAACCATTCAAGTAACTATCGAATCGACAGGCAAGTACAGCTACGACTATCCGCGTCCATCGGTGACAGTTGATATCATCCTCTTTACTTTTTATGAGAATGACCTCAAGGTGCTGCTCATTCAGCGCAATCACGATCCCTTTGCCGATAAGTGGGCGTTGCCCGGCGGCTTTGTCGACATGGACGAAGATCTGGAAGATGCTGCTTTGCGCGAGCTCGCTGAAGAGACCAATGTGACCGACGTCTATCTAGAGCAGCTTTACACCTTTGGTGAACCGGATCGCGATCCCCGTACCCGCGTGATCACCGTCTCCTACTTTGCTTTGCTGAGCGTGGACCAAGTTGCCAAGCAGCAGATTCGCGGTGCCAGCGATGCCAACGATGCACGCTGGTGGAGTATGTACGATTTGCCTGAGCTGGCGTTTGATCACGACCGGATTTTGCATTATGCTTTGCAGCGGCTCCGTTGGAAGTTGGAATGGACCGCGCTGGGCTTCCTCCTGTTGCCAGAAGAGTTTACCCTCTCCGAATTACAGAAGGTCTATGAGACCGTGCTCAACGAACCGCTGGATAAACGCAATTTCCGCCGCAAAATTCTGGCGACCGATGTGCTCGAAGAGACAGGCAATATTCGTGAAGGGGATCATCGTCCCGCAAAGCTGTATCGCTTCACGGCAACCGCTATCGAATTGGAGCAAGCCCGTCGGCGTTTTCCATAACAGAAAGCTGTGAGACGCCTTTTTCCCAATCACCAACAACGACTACAACAATCAATAGAACTGAATCGTGCCACTATGTCTCAACAACAAACAATCACTGAACGAACCGACTCAGAACACAGTACGGTGTTGGAACGTTTGCGGACCTGGCTCAGCGCGGCATTGGTCCGCTGGCAATTGCCGGAAGAATTTGTCATTGTTGGCAGCGCGCTGGTGATTGGATTGGGGACTGGTTTGGGCGCTGTGATCTTCATCTGGTTACTTGGACAGATTGATGCCCTTACCGTCTGGAGTGAAGGCATTCTCGGATTGACGATTGGGCGGCTGCTGATGATGGCCTTGGCCGGTCTGTTGGTCGGTTACATGGTGGCCCGCTGGGCGAGCGAAGCCAAAGGACACGGTGTGCCCGAAGTCATGGAAGCAATGGCCATCCGTGGCGGTCGCATTCGACCACGTGTGGCAGCGGTGAAGGTTTTGGCCTCTTCGCTTACCATTGGCACTGGTGGATCGGCTGGGCGTGAAGGACCGATTGTCCAAGTTGGCTCGGCATTGGGCTCAACGCTGGGGCAGGTGTTTGGCTTCTCTGAAGAGCGGGTGCGCACCTTGGTGGCCTGTGGCGCAGCGGCGGGTATCGCTTCAACCTTTAATGCACCGATTGCCGGCGCGATTTTTGCCCTTGAGGTAATTGCCGGTACCTTCACAATTCGCTATTTTGGTGCAGTTGTGATTAGCTCTGTCACCGCGGCGGTGGTGAGCCGGAGCCTCCTCGGCGACCGTCCCGCCTTTACGGTGCCAGCTTATGCGCTTTCGCACCTTGGTGAATTGCCCATCTATATTGTTTTGGGGGTTCTGGCCGCGCTCGTTGCTGTCTTTTACATTCGTTTTCTCTACCTGGCCGAAGATCTCTTCGATCGTTGGAAGATGCCGCTGCCATTCAAAGCGGCATTGGGCATGGCGCTCACGGGCGCTGTGGCGCTGCTGCTCCCGGAACGCAATGTGCTCGGTCCTGGTTTGCATGCCATTGGCGAGGCAATTGCCGAGAATTTTCACCTTTCACTGGGCCTAATGGCTGCGTTGTTGATTCTGAAATTGTTGGCAACTACCCTGACATTGGCATCGGGCAATTCCGGCGGGGTCTTTGCCCCGAGTCTCTTTATGGGTGCCGTCTTGGGTGGCATGGTGGGGACGGTTGCCCACATGTTCTGGCCCACCGTGGCTGTAAACCCAGGTGCCTATGCCATTGTGGGAATGGCCGCGGTCTTTTCCAGTTCGGCCCGTGCCCCGATCACGGCAATTCTCATTGTTTTTGAGATGTCAAATGACTACAAGCTGATCCTACCTCTTATGTTGGCAACGGTCTTGGCAACCTTGCTCGCCGAATTGCTTTTCCGCGATTCAATCTATACGCTCAAATTGCGACTCAAGGGGATCTCGTTGCAGCGGGGTCGTGATGTCGATGTGTTGGAGAGTTTGCTGGTGGAAGAGGTGATGGTGGAAAAAATGGAGACTGTGCGCACCGATACCACGCTGGTGGAAGTCTCCGATCTCTTTGCCGAGACCCACAGCCACGGCTTCCCGGTCCTCGATGAAAATGGCGCACTCTGGGGCATCGTCACGGTAAGCGATCTGGATCGTGTGGTGGCGGATGAACTGCCGCGTCGCACGCCTGTCGCTGACTTTGCTACTCCCCGCAGTCGTCTGTTGACGGCCACGCCCAATGAGAGTGTGAGTGAAGCGTTGACGCGCATGGGCACGCGCGGGATCGGTCGCTTACCCGTTGTCGCGGTGGATGACCCAGCACAACTCATCGGCTGGATCCGCCGCGATGACATTATCCGTGCTTACAACATGGCGATTACCCGACGCGCGGAGTTACAACATCGCACCAAGCGGATGCAACTGCGCAATCTCGACAACACAGAATTCTTGGAGATTGAATTGAAAGCCGGCGATCAGGCGATTAACAAAACCATTCAGGACGTTGCACCCAAATTGCCCAAAGAGTGTATCCTCGTCTCGATTCGCCGCAACGGCAAGATGATGATCCCTCATGGTGATACGACGCTGCAGATCGGCGACCGAATCACGGCCTTTGTCGCCGTGCGCGATGCCAAGGCGGTCCACGCTTGTTTGCGGAAAACAATCACGTAAATTTCCTCTACAGGCGCGGTTGTGGCCCCGCGGGAACAGGGACCGTTCGGACCAAACTCCGTTTAGAAGGGACCAACTGATGGCGATCAAAAGGTCCGATAGCACCTCAAAAAGGACGAGCCGGCGGTTATCCTGTGCCCGTCCTTTTTGAGGTGCAAGATGGCAAAGCAGGCAAAAAAAACGGAGTTGACAGCCATTTTTATCAATGTTATAGTACTGAAAATTGGTCTAACCAGTAGACCAGTTTGTGAACAATGGTACATTCGGCAGTAGCAGTTGTCGCATTGATGTTGTAAAAATTGTCCAATGGAGACCTTATTCCTCTCTGCGGTTGATCGAAACACGTTGGCTGACCGTGTTTACCAGGTGATCATTCGTTACATTCATCAAAGTAATCTGCAACCCGGAACACGTTTACCTTCGGAGCGGAGATTTAGTGAGTTGTTGGAAGTAAGCCGTGAAGTGGTACGCGGTGCTTTGGAGCGGCTCGAAGTTGAGGAACTCGTAGAACGCCGTGCCGGATCGGGGGTCTATCTCTTGCAGGTACCTTCGCCCATGCCACTGTCGCTTAATTTGACCGAGATGCAGTCAACCGTCACCTTGCGCGAACTCTACGAAGCTCGTATTGCGCTCGAGGTGGGTTCAATGGAATGGATCGTTGAGCAGATTACAGAGCAGGAACTTGCCGAATTGGAAGAGGTCGTTAACCGTTTTGCTGAACGCATGGCTGCCGGCCTACCGGTGGTGCGGGAAGATCGGGAGTTTCATCTCCTGTTGATGAAAGCCAGCCATAACGCCATTTTGTTACAATTTTCTTCTGTTGTACAACAATTTTTTGATCAACTCCGTGAATTTGCCCCCCGTATGGTAATCAATAGTCAACCGGATGAAGGTGACATGGCAGAACGGCACCGCATGGTCATCGATGCCCTGCGGCAGCGCGATGTGGCAAAAGCTCAACAAGCCATGCGCATGCACTTTAATCCGCTACCTGAGACGATTTAACTATAAATCTTTAGATTTCTCCTCGCAACGTACGTTCTGGAATGTTGAAGTCCTAGTACAGTGGAGGGAACGTAACAAGCCTCATGTTAGGATTCATTGCCCGCCGCATTCTTTTGATGATCCCGACCCTCTTTGTGGTATCCATTATTTCGTTTATTATTATTGAAGCTCCGCCTGGCGATTTTATGGATGCCTATGTTAATCAGTTGATTCAACAGCAGGAGGCGGTCGATCCGGCACAGATTGCATCATTGCGCCTGCGCTACGGACTCGATCAGCCCACCTATATTCGCTATTTTCGCTGGCTGGGCAATATTCTGCAAGGAGATTTGGGGCGCTCGTTGGAGTGGAATCAACCCGTGTCCAAATTGTTGGCCGATCGTTTGCCCTGGAGTTTGGCCATCTCTATTGCTTCTTTGCTCTTTGCCTATGCCCTTGCGATCCCCATCGGTCTCTATTCGGCAACACATCAATATTCGGTCGGCGATTACCTCTTCACCCTGATCGGATTTATCGGTTTGGCTACCCCGAATTTTCTACTGGCCCTGCTCATCCTCTGGTATTACTTTGTTGCTACCGGAAATGTCGCGGTTGGCCTCTTTTCTGATGAATATATTGTGGCCCCCTGGAGTTTTGGCAAATTCGTCGATCTCCTGCAACACATCTGGCTGCCGGCGGTCGTTGTCGGCACGGCCGGCACAGCCGGCTTGATCCGGGTGATGCGTGCCAATCTGCTCGACGAGTTGGAACGTCCCTATGTGATGGTTGCCCGTTCCAAAGGGCTTTCGGAAGGCAAATTGCTGGTCAAATACCCTTTTCGCATTGCCATGAATCCGGTCGCCAGCACCATCGGTTGGACCTTGCCGGCGCTGGTCAACGGCGAACTCTTGGCCTCACTGGTCCTCGGGTTGCCAACCATTGCACCCCTATTTGTCGGTGCGTTGCTCAGCCAAGATATGTTTCTGGCCGGCAGCATTGTGATGATTTTGAGTTCGTTGACACTGATCGGCACGCTGATTTCTGACATTGTTCTCGCCTGGCTGGATCCTCGGATCCGGGAGGCGATTTGAAACGTCAACGTCAGCGTAGACATGCCGGCTCATTTGTGAAACATGTGAGTTACCCAAAAAGGACGACTCTATGGCTGTGATGGAAGAACGAATTCCCACCGGCGGCAAAGCGCCAAGCCCGACAACCGACGATACGCTGCTGGTCGCCACCCAATGGCAACTGATTCGATGGAAGTTTTTGCGCCATCGCGTGGCGGTTGCGGCTCTGGCTGTGATTGTTCTCTTTTATCTGGCGGCGATCTTTGCTGAATTTCTCTCCCCCTACGATCCCACCCATCATGATACTGACTATATGTTTATGCCACCCCAGCGCGTCCATTTTCGCGAGAATGGGGTGTGGCAGAGGCCTTTTGTTTATGGGATGACATCGGAGATGGATATGGCGACCTTTCGCACCACCTACGAGGTCGATCCGACGCAGAAGTTTCCCATTCATTTCTTTGTGAAAGGGGACCCCTACACGATGTGGGGGCTCTTTGAAAGCGATATCCACCTACTTGGGGTCGAGGAAGGAACCTTCTTTCTCTTGGGTACGGACAAAATGGGGCGTGATCTGCTCTCGCGCATCATCTACGGTGGGCGCATTTCGCTCTCGGTTGGCCTGTTGGGCATCGCCATTAGCTTCATCATTGGCATTGTCATGGGAGGGATTTCCGGTTATTACGGGGGCGTGACCGATCTGATCATTCAGCGCATCATCGAGTTTCTGCGTTCGATCCCCACGTTGCCGCTCTGGATGGCGCTGAGCGTGGCGTTGCCGCCCACCTGGTCCGTTGTGCAAACTTACTTTGGGATTGTGGTGATTCTTTCACTGGTGGGGTGGACAGGACTGGCGCGCGTGGTGCGCGGCAAATTCATGTCGTTGCGGGAAGAAGAGTACATCATGGCCGCACAACTCAATGGTTCCAACGAGGCGCGCATCATCTTTAAACATATGTTGCCCTCGTTTACCAGCCATGTCATTGCTTCGCTGACGCTCAGCGTTCCGGGGATGATACTTGGTGAGACGGCGTTGAGCTTCATCGGCTTGGGGCTGCAAGCACCGGCGATCAGTTGGGGCGTGTTGCTCAAGGATGCGCAGCGGATCATCGTGCTGGCCGACTCGCCGTGGCTGCTGGCACCCGGACTCTTTGTCATTGTGGCAATCCTCTGTTTTAACTTTGTGGGGGACGGCTTGCGCGATGCCGCCGATCCCTATGCATCGATCTGAATTTCATGGGAGTGGGATCGGGCGCCAGGGAGACGGTCCGCTTGTCTCACCGCCCGACCGTCTTCCTGGCCGATCGTCCTATTGGATAACCGAACCTATGACCGAACAACCTGCTCTACTGCGTGTAAAAAATCTCGCAACCCAATTCTTTTCGCAAGAAGGCGTTTTGGATGCTGTCGATGGCGTGAGTTTTGAGGTACGGCGTGGCGAAGCATTGGGCATTGCCGGCGAAAGCGGGTGTGGCAAGAGTGTCACTGCCCAGTCGATCCTACGCATTGTGCCCAAACATGGCCGCATTGTGGACGGCGAAATTTTGTGGCAGCCCAATCCTTTGCAGCCCGATAGTGCACCGATTGATCTGGTCAAACTGAATGATCGGGGGCAAGAGATCCGGCGGATCCGCGGGGCCGAGATTGCCATGGTCTTTCAAGAGCCCATGTCGGCCTTTAGCATGGTCTACACCATCGGCAACCAAATCGCAGAAGTGATTCGGCTCCACCAGCGCTGCTCGGAACAGGAGGCACGTGAGCGGACGATCGAGATCCTACGCCGTGTGGGGATGCCACGCCCCGAGCAGACGATCGATGCCTATCCCTTTGCGCTCAGTGGTGGTATGCGTCAACGGGCGATGATTGCCATGGCACTCTCCTGCCACCCCGCGCTGTTGATCGCCGATGAACCGACGACGGCGGTCGATGTCACCATCCAGGCGCAGGTGCTGGAATTGATGAAGGACCTCCAGCGCGAGATGGGCATGGCGCTGATTGTCATCACCCACGATCTGGCGGTGATCTCCGAACTCTGCAATCGCGTGATGATCATGTATTTGGGCAAAGATGTCGAGAGTGCACCGGCCAAGGAACTCTTTACCAATCCACGCCACCCTTATACGGTCGGGCTGCTACGTTCTGTGCCCGAATTGGGTGAAGGGCGTACGCAGGAGATCGCCCCCATTGCCGGCACCGTGCCCAATCCCTACCAGCGCCCAGCCGGCTGTTCTTTCCACCCACGTTGCCCGGAGTGCATCCCCGGTCTCTGTGATGTGCAATACCCGCCGCAGGTCGAGGTGAGCAAAGGGCACCGCGTCCGCTGTCATCTGTATACCGAGGAATAGACGATGCAACAACCAGCGGTAGCTGATAACCTACAACCCGCGCAAATCCCTGCCGGCGATAACGTATTGGAGGTTCGCAACCTGCGCAAGCACTTTCCCATTGTGCGCGGCTTCTTCCGCCGTACGGTTGGCCATGTCAAAGCGGTCGATGACATCAACTTTCACGTGGCGCGCGGGGAAACCTTGGCGCTGGTGGGGGAAAGTGGTTGTGGCAAAACCACCACCGGGCGTTGTGTCATGCGCGCCATTGAACCGACCGGCGGTCAGGTTCTCTTTCGCAAAGGCGATGGGGAGGAGGTTGCGATCACGCAGTTGGATCGGGTCACGCTGCGGTCGGTGCAACGTCACATGGGGATGATCTTTCAAGATCCCTTTTCTTCCCTCAACCCGCGCTTGACTGTATTGGAGATCATCGGCGAGCCGTTTGTGACGCGGAAGTTAATTAAAAGTCGGCGGGAATTGGAGGATCGGGTCGCCCGTCTCTTGCAGAGCGTCCGCCTCGACCCCAGCTACATGCGCCGCTACCCCCATGCGTTCAGCGGCGGTCAGCGTCAACGGATTGCGATTGCCCGTGCCCTGGCGCTCGACCCGGACTTTGTGGTCGCCGATGAACCGGTCTCTGCGCTCGATGTCTCTGTGCAAGCGCAGATTCTCAGCTTGCTGCGTGAGTTGCAGGCCGATCTCAATCTGACCTATCTCTTCATCACCCACAATCTCTCTGTGGTGGAATACATCAGCGATCGCGTGGCAGTGATGTATGTGGGGCAAATTGTGGAGTTGGGTGAAACCGCCGCGATTTTTCGCCGTCCACGGCACCCCTATGCCGAGGCATTGCTCTCCGCCGTGCCCATGATCGAAACGGACGGTTCGGGCCGGCGTCGTGAGCGCATCATCCTCGAAGGCGATGTGGCCGATCCGTCGAATGTGCCCGCCGGCTGCACCTTTCATCCCCGCTGTCCCTATGTGCAAGAGATCTGTCGCACGGATGCGCCGGATCTCCTCAATCTCGCTGCCCCCAACGAACACCCCCACTACGTGCGCTGCCACTTTGCAGATGAGTTGGACCTGCAAGGTGTCACCAAGTAGATCGGGCATGGTGGGCCATTCACGATTGGTCCCATTATGCTGGAACTGCTTCATAGCTTTTACGACGAGTAACACGACAATCCATATTGATGAGAAGGAGGCAAGTTGTGAAAGTACGTAAGTCTACCGTCCAATTGTGTTCGTGGTTGTTGGTGGCGGCTCTGCTGCTTGCGGCCTGTGGCGCGCCGGCCGCGCCGGCACCGACGACCGGAGGAGAAGAAGCTGCTCCCGCGGCGGAAGCACCGGCCGTTGGTGGCTCCGCCGGGATCGGTGGTGCCGTTCTGACCGACAAACCGGCCGATGCCGGGGAGCGGGAAGTGACGACCGAAGTCTACAATTCTCCGGCCGAAGCGGGCGGCATCGCCGAATACCATGAAGCACCCCAGTTGGCTGAGGTGGTCAACAGCGGTGATCTGCCCCCCATCGATGAGCGTTTACCTCTCAACCCGATTGTGGTGAAGCCCGAAGAGGCCATCGGCAAGTATGGTGGCGTCATGCGCAAGCTAGTCACCGGCCAGACTCCCGCGGGTGAAATCCGTTGGTGGATGGTTGAGCCATTAACCCTGCATTCGCCGAAAGGGGAGATTATTCCCAATGTGGCGGAGAGCTGGGACTGGAATGACGACTATACCCAATTGACTCTGAATTTGCGGCGCGGTCTGCACTGGAGTGACGGCGAACCCTTTACCGCCAACGATGTGCTTTTCTGGTGGGAAGATGTGATCCTCAACGAAGAACTCACGCCCAATCCGCCTACCCTCTTGACTCGCGGCGATGAACTGGCTGAGTTTGCCATGCTCGATGACTTCACGGTTCAGTTCACCTTCGCCGAACCCTACGCACTCTTCACCACCTATCTGGGCAGTTGGGGTGGTCCGCGTGAGGGACCAACGACCAGCCCCAAGCATTATCTCTCGCAGTTCCACCCGAAGTACACCGACATGGCCGAGATCGAGGCGCAGATGGCTGAGGGCAGTTTTGACAATTGGGCCGATCTCTTTGGCCAGAAGAATGATGCGATCAACAAGGATAAGCCCACATTGGGCGCCTGGATTCCGACCACCGTGCCGCCCAATCCTGCCGAAGTTTACGTGCGGAATCCCTACTTCTGGAAGATCGACACCGACGGCAATCAGCTGCCGTATATCGATGAAGTGCGCGAAACCCGTGTGGCAGATGCCGAAGCGGCCCTGCTGAAGACGATCGCCGGCGAAGTAGACTTTGTGCGTGCGCTCGGGACAGCCAACATTCCCATTCTCTCTGAAAATAAGGAGAGTGGTGACTACCGTTTTGCCTATGCTGATTGGATGCCCAATGCCTACGGCAACATCATGTTTAATTATGCCACGGAAGATGAAGCCAAGAGCGAGCTTTACAATCAGAAAGAGTTCCGTCAAGCGCTTTCTGTTGCCATCAACCGGGATGAGATCATCAAGTTGATCTACAAAGGGGGCGTCTTTGCCTCGCAGATTGCACCGATGCGCGGCGAACCCTACCACGGCGAGTCGGAACTCTTCCAATCCTGGGCCCAGTACGATCCCGATCTGGCCAATCAGATGCTCGACGACCTGGGGTTGACCGAACGCGATGCTGATGGTTTCCGGCTGGCACCCAACGGCGAAGAACTCTTGCTTGTCATCTCGGCGACCACGGCCTGGCCTGCCGAAACACCTGAGCTGATGGAGTTGGTCAAAGGCTACTGGGCCGACGTGGGCATCAATGCCACGGTCACCCCCGAAGCCGGTCCCCTTTGGGGCACGCGCCACAGCGCTGGTGAACATGATGTCTCGGCTCGTGGCGGTCACTTTGGCGGCGGGCCCGTCCATCCAACGTTGAACGCCAATACCTTTGCCTTGGGCGGCTGGCAGTGGGGCCCGGAATGGGCGCTGTGGCTCGATACCAACGGCGAACAGGGCGTTGAACCGCCGGATGATGTCAAGCAACTGCGCGTGTTACGCGATCAGATCCTCGGTGAACCGGATGAAGCGAAGCGCAACGAATTGATGCAAGAGGTCTTTGCGCTCCACATGGACAACCTCTGGTCGATCGGTCTCGTTGTCGACGATCCCAAGTTTGGCCAACTCGCCAATGTCCATAATCGCCTGCGCAACGTTGTGACCTGGTCGATCTCCGGTGAGTGGACCCCCACGATCCCGGCGCAGTGGTTTATCAACGAGTGATGCCGCGTAACAAACCAGGGTTCCGCCGGAACCCTGGTTTGTCAACCCTGATTTCGCCGCTTCGCCCATATAAGCGATCCTAAACTTTATGAACAGTGAATGGAGAATGTATGTTACGACAAACCCGTTGGACCATCCTGATTGCACTTTGTATGCTCACCCTTGTGCTGGCGGCCTGTGCGCAGACGGCTGCCCCCGCCGGTGACGCTGAAGAAGCGCCCGCCGCGGCTGAGGGAGACAGCGCGGAAGTTGCCGAAGATGTCACTACCGAAGAAGAGATGAGCACTGGCATGAGTGCCGATGCCAACCCGTACATTAATCTCTGCGATGGCGAGCCGGTCGATGGCGGCAGCATTACGCTGGCCATCGCCGATGATGCCATGGTCGGGCGCAACTGGCTCTCACGAGGCAGCACCAACGAGTCTTTCCTCTTTAGCCAACTGACCGATCTCAGCATTGAGGACGCTGAAACCATTGAGCCTGACGTCGCCACGAGTTGGGAGATCTCCGAAGATGGCCTGACCTACACCTATACGCTCCGTGATGATGTTCTCTGGCACGATGGCGAACCGCTGACCTCCGAAGATGTCAAATATACCATTGAGATCTTTGCCCATCCCGATTCCGGCGCAACCGTCCGTTCCGTCCTGCCGCTGGATGCCATTGTCGGGTACGATGAATTTTCCGCCGGTGAAGCAGATGAGATTACCGGGGTTACCACCCCATCACCGACCGAGGTTGTCATTGCGCTTAAGGCACCGCGTGCCGACTTCCTCTACGGCATGGGGGGCATGAACCTGCAGGCCAAACACATCTGGGAAGGGATCCCCTTTGCCGAAATGCAGGAATCCCCTTACGCGCGTGAACAGGTCGTGGGCTCCGGCCCCTTCAAGATGGGCGAATTCGAGCCGGACCAGTATTACATTCTCGAAGCCTTTGAGGACTACTATAAAGGGCGCCCTCACCTCGATCAGTTGATCTTCCGCATTGGTCTCACCTCGGTGGCATCATGGATGCCTGGGCTGGAAGCGGGTGAGATCCAGGTCGGCAGTATGGTGAATGGCCTCGACCGTGAGCGGGTGGAGGCCGACGATAACCTGACCGTGGTCGGTGCACCATTGCCCGGTGCCATGAGCATTTGGCCCAATCACACCAAGTTTACCGACAAACGCATCCTGCAGGCAATGATGTACGCCATCGACCGCGAGGCGATCACCGAAGGTATCTACGGTCCCGGCCAAGCGCTTCCCTATGATTATGACAACGTCGATCCCAACCACAACTGGATCAGCCCCAATCTCAATGACTATACCTATGATCCCGACATGGCCCGCCAACTGCTCGAGGAGGCCGGCTGGGACTTTGATCAGACGGTCCAATTCATTACCTACTATCAGACGGAACTGGACCGCAACATCGTCGCCGCCATGCAACAGTTCTGGGCCGAGGTGGGGCTGAAGGTCGAAGTGGCGCATATGGATGCCCCCAGTTGGGCCGCCCAGGTCTATGAAGACCCAACCTACGAGTTGGCCTACGGCTGCTGTGGTATTTCAGTGCCTTTTGAGTATGCCCGCTACTCCTGTGCCAACGTTCCGCCGGCTGGCCTAAATGTCTCTTCCTACTGCAACGAAGAAGTCGATCAGATGGTGCAGGACGCCATGGTCGAGCCCGATGCGGCGGCGCGGCAACAGCTCTGGTATCAGATCAGCGAGATCACCAACGATGAGGTGCTCCACATGACCCTCTTCCAACAGGACCGGCGTCACGCTATCAACAAGAACGTCTGCAACTATCAATTCCGCCAGTGGTCTAACATCGTCTGGCCGGAACGCCATCCCGATACGTGGTATTTGGCGCAGTAGCGCAGTCGGACGGTAGGGCAGTAAGACCGGGAAACTGTCTTGCTGTCTTACTGTCTTAGGCCGTTCCAAGGAAACAAATCCCTCCGTAGGCGCCTAGAAGGCCACCGACCCTTGCGGTCGCCCCTGGGGCACCGGCAAGCGGATGCCCCTACCTGGGGGATTCAAAATCTTGGAGCAGCCTAACTGCCCACTGAATCACTGAACAAAATCTATGAACCAATACATCTTCCGCCGTATCCTACAAGCGTTACCCGTCTTGTTGGGGATCACGATCATCACCTTTACCTTTACCGAGTTGGCGCCTGGTGATGCAGTTTCGGCCATGTTAATGGAACAGCAGAGCGGCGCCATCGAGATCGATGTTGAAGCCCTACGCGCCCGCTACGGCCTCGATCAGCCGGCGCCTGTGCGTTATATCCGCTGGGTGGGCGGGCTCCTGCAAGGGAACATGGGGTTGCGCATTCGCAGT
>ERZ795053.4982-NODE-4982-length-14013-cov-4.866600_pt1 | contig 14013 bp, 9 predicted proteins | sample MGYA00375137_ERZ795053 | MGnify/ENA primary metagenome ERZ795053 (study PRJEB30182, sample SAMN05720284) | activated sludge metagenome | isolation source: Anaerobic digester | place: Hong Kong | collected 2014-12-17 ... | reverse complement strand
AAATGTTATGTCAGAGCCGGCTTTGAAGTGAGAATTTATGGTTGGGGAAATAAGAGTAAGTCCCACTCCCTCGTTTAGTTGAAAATGTGTCTCCCCTTCGCTATAGCTATTAGATAGAGGTGTGACTCTAATTATATAGCTTCCAGTTTTAAAATTACCTGTTAACCTTATACTGTTTTTTTCGGTCTCTTCCGAAAATATTGGATCTCCTGAGGCATGGCCTGATCCGTTATCAGAAAATAGTTCAACTCTGCATTTGCCGCGGGTACTATTCCAAGAGCATAAAATTCCGTTATGAAGTGCCGCCTCAAGTGATATTGCCGTTTGAGCGGATGGAGTAAGTACCTTTACAGGTATTTTTTCGGCAGAAGAGTTAACGTAAACCGTAATTGCCTCAGAGTTCATATCTTTTTTGGCTGCTCCAAAGTGGTATATGGGGGTCACTACCAACTGATATGTACCTTCGGCAGGCATGTCGAGCATAGTGGAGTTGTTTTTTGTAAGTGCACTTTCTATCGGGGAGTCTGAACCGTCTTTATAGATGTTTACTTGATACGAGTCTGCCCGACCTCTTGTAAGCCATGATATCTCGAAAAAGCCTTTATCGGACTTAATAAGATTACTGTTGTTGGCAGGGCTTATTATTAGCGGAGTCTTCTCTTTTAATATCTCAAAAGAGAAGGTTCTGCTTTCAGTACTATTGGATATTAGCTTCCAGTAGTACAGTCCTGGGGAAAGATCTATATTTAAGTTTTCAGCATTTTCTTTTGACGCAACAATTTCACTAAATTGTACGTTGCGGGCAACTATTACTTTAGTACCTGAAACTTCTGTTTTCCAGGTCAAATTAACTGGCATTTTGTCATCGGGGCTTACAAGAATTGTATTGTTCGGGGGAAAACAGTCTCTGAATTGTAGTGCCGTGATTTGCACATTATTTGATGTTATTGTTGCCGATTCGTTATCTGTGACATTCTTGATTATACCGGCGTCAGAATTTTCGACATGGGCGCTACCCTTGTTTACGGTGAGTTCTACTGAATTGTTATCCAGTTCACAAAGTGAAAAATTGGTGCCTTTTTCAAGGGTAATGGTGCTGTTGCGGTATTTGACGGTCATTCTGTTAACGGCTATGGAGTGGATCTCGCCACCTTGGAAATCTATTTCGAACCCTCGTGGAGTCATCATAACGAAAATCAGTGATTGTTGTTCCAAGGCTACTTCGATACCGCCTTCGAGTACAAGTCTGACGTCCGAGTTTTCGGATGTACGTATTGTGTCCTTATTGTAAAGAGGACTCTTTTGATTAAGATGTTCCCACACAGAATAGCTGGCATATTTTCGTTGTGCACTGTTTCTCTTGAATACTATGTGACCAACCTGCTGATTTTTAGAGAAATCAATGCGTTCGTTTATATCCTGATAAAGCGCGTATGACGTACCAGACATGATAAGCAAGCATGCAAAGGTAAATATTAAATCACTAATCAAGTATTTTGAATTTTTCTTCATTGCCTTCACTATTCACCTGATTTATATCGATATCTTCAAACCCTAACATTTGCCTAACTTCTGTTAAAGTGCGCGGTCCTTCTGTAGCGTCTTTGCGGTTAATTACAGCGTATATTTGCTGCGGTTGGGTTTTGCCTTTTACAGTTATTTTCTTCATAGGTTCGAATATAAATATATCCTTAACCATATTGTAAGAAGCTTCACTTATAAGAATATCTGTTTTAAATGGCTTATTAAGAGCCTCGATACGGGAGGCAAGGTTAACTGTATCACCTATGACCGTGTACTCCATTCTATTGGCCGAGCCGATCTGCCCCGCAATAAGAGGACCTGTATTGATTCCGCAGCCTATACTGATGACAGGCTTCTCGTCGCTGCCTCGCGTCTTGTTAAACTCCTTTAAGTACAGGCGCATCATCAATGCTGCGTTAACCGCGTTTTCTGTATCATTGCCACGGGATATGGGAGTTCCCCATAGCGCCATAATCGCATCGCCGATAAATTTATCAACGACACCGTGAGTCTTGTCAATACAGTCGACCATAAGAGTCATATATTCGTTTAGAAATTCTACAACCTTCTCCGGATGTAACTTTTCTGAAATGGCGGTAAAAGAGCGAATATCTGAAAAAAATACAGCAGCGTTTTTCATTTCACCACCAAGAGTGAGCTGCTCTTTTGTTACGCGCTCGGCAATTTCCGGGTTTACAAATTTTCCAAAAGCATCCTTTATTCGTTCCCGTTCTTCAAGTCCCTGACTCATATGGTTAAATGCATTAGCCAGCATTCCGATTTCGTCATTAAAAAGAGGTTTTAGTGAAACTGAGTAATCACCTTTTTCGACCCGTTTTGTTGCCCGAACAAGGTTCTTTACCGGGCTGGTAATCGTTTTCGCGTAAAAATAGATAAACATTATTACAGCAGTTATAATGATAATGGCTGTCATAATATTGCGGCGCTGAAGTCTAATGACGGCCTCAAAGGCTCTGTTTTGATTTACAGTGGTGATTACACCCAGCGCAAAACCTGAAAAATTGATTCGTTGATACGATCCAATTTTTGATATTCCGTTTTCTTCATAAGTTTTTTGGCCATTATCCAGTGGATTTTTATGAAAATCCTCATAAATAGATAGAGCGGAGATGTCTGATGCCGCAAGAACCTCGGGCATTTCAGGGTGAATAAGCACAATTCCTTTGTCACTAACAATATAGGTTGTGGTAATATCGTTCATTTGAACGATATTTTGCAATGTGTCGGTTTTAATAAGCATAAAGAGTACGCTTTGTGCGGTCTTGTCATCAATTACCCGATAAGGGATTGCAAGCCCTGTAAGGGGGTAACCGAACTCGGGTGAAGGATTAAATATGTTGATATTAAGATTAAAGGCAAATTCAATTTGAGAGGAGATTGTTCCGGAAAAGGATTCGGCTTTTTCACTATCTATCCCGCTTTCGCCAAAAAAATCGGTGCTGATAAAAGTGTGGCTGTTTTTAAGACCTGTACGGTCATCTTTCTCTACAAGAGCCATATAAATAATGTCATCGTTTTTAGATAAAAAAAGCGGGTTTTCGCCGTTGGATTCAATTTTAGTTTTTTTAGAAGCAATAAGGTTTTCCGCAGCAATATAGCCTTTTTCGATTATGTTTTTAATATATATTTCGGTACTATGTGAAGAGGCAATGGATATTTTGTGATTATTGTTTTCGATGAAAGCAGTCATGTCTTCTTTGAAAAGGGTTGTCGCAAGGTATATCATGATTGCGAAAGAGAGGGTGAAAATGAGTGAAATAATAAATATCAGCTTTAAGCCTACGGAGAAGATTACTCTTTTCTGTTTTTCCATTAAACTATTCTCCATGAGAAAATCGCGATAAAATCGCGATAATATATTAGTCTGTTTCCAGATAATTGCTATTATATAAAATATATTTAACCGGTAGACGGTATAAACAATTAATAGTGGCCGCCAAAATCTGATTCTTTGAAATAGAAGCTATACGTGATTTGTGGATATTTACAAACAGATAATGTCCGCAAACCAACTGTATTATTCAAATATCACTATACAGAAAAAGCAAGAAAAATATATGGTTTTTACGGAAAGATAAACGTATTTGGTAATTTTTTTAAATACGAACTTCTATAATTGTAATGTGTCAGAACTGTTAAGTCTGGTTATAAAGTTAGCCGTTAAAAACTTCCGGGAAGGCGAATGTTGTCGGCATTACCTGCGTTTTCACGCTCTATTACATAGATATTGCCGTATCTCGATGTGGGGGTAACACCTTTAATTGTATTTAAAACAGGGTTGTAGCTTCGAAGAACCCAGTAAAAAACATCTCGAAGATCGAGCTTTGTTGAGTCGATTACCGTGTAGCGGTATATAAGCCCTTTCTTCTCGGCGTAGGGCATAATCGGCTTGCATTTGGAGAACATGTCGTCAAAAAGATCTCTCATTCCAGTACGCAGACCTTCACGCCATGTGGCGAAGGCAAGGAGAGGTTTCATTGCTCCCTTGCTGTTATCTGAGAAGAAAAGTATTCCGGGAAGATCTGGAAGTATTCGTGAAGCTGTAATACGATTATATTCGAATGGCTTTGACCATCCAATAGCGTAATAGGCGTCCGCTCCTTTGATTTTTTTTTCCATTTTACCTCTCTTCCAGTTTTTTTTTCACATCGTTTATCAATTTGTCAAGAGTAGAAATTAGAAGTTCCGCCCGTTTTTGTCGACTGTAGTGGTTGTAAATACGCCATTTTATTTTAAATGAGGTGATAAAGTAGTGTGATATAAAGTCAATCAGCTCATCAGCTTGGGTTATAAATGTCATAAGGTATATCAATCGCTCGGATTCGGGGATATCAATAAGAAAAACAAATTCTTGTGCTTTTTTGCGTATAAGATCGGCGGTATATTCGGCATTGTGTAAAGGGGAAGAGTCGGCCTTGCGATATGTTCCCATGTGCAGATTTTCACGGCTTTCAATGTACGCGCGGCTCATCCCTTTGATCTCTACCATGGGTAAACCTGCCGAGTTTATCTCATGAGTAACCTTGGCGACTGTTATATAGCGTTTTCGTACGAAAACCGGATCCAGAATATTACGAGTAGTAACGACCAAGACTGTTTCGCCCGGTTTTAAAACAGAGCCCTTTGAGGAGTGAGCGTGTATTTGAAGTGTTCCGTGAGGGAAAAGTATTTTTTTATGGAGATATATAATTTTGTATTTTGTATGCATTTTTTACCGGTTGCCGCTAGGGTTCTGATAATAGGGAACTTCGAAAAATTACCTTTTCCGGAACGGCTATGCTGTTTAAAGCCCATATATATAGGAATTTTTCGCAAGTTCCTTGTTACAAATTTAATTGTTAGAGATTACCAATACATTCTTCTGACAAATTATTACAATGCCGGTCTTATTGCAAGTTAGTTTTGTTGTTAAGTTTTTAACCGAGAAAGTTCCCTTTATTGGCAATAATCTTTCCAATTATGAGCTATAAAGGGCAAGGTGTACAAAATAGCAGTTGACAAAATTGAAGCCTTTATGCTTTATTGCATAAATTGAAGTAATCAGGAATATTTGATGCATAAACCCGCGATTGTCCAGAGCGACAACACAATACTGCTTGAAGTTAACAACTCCGGTTTTGAACAGGCCAGGGATGCGATATCTCCTTTTGCCGAACTGGAAAAAAGCCCGGAGCATATACACACATATCGTATAACGGCTCTTTCCCTTTGGAATGCTGCAGCCTCAGGTTTGGTGCTTGAGACAATTGTTGATACATTACGAACTTATAGCCGTTATGATATTCCCGAAACGGTTTTTTCTAACATAGCCGAGCAGATGCAGCGTTACGGACTGATACGTCTGGTACGTGAAGAAGACAGGTTGCTTCTTGAATGTGAAGAGCCCTTTTTTCTTGAAGAGATTTGCCGTGACAAGAGTGTCGAGATTTACATAAAAGAAAAACTTCCTGACGGCCGTATAGAAATTAAGAGCAACCTTCGTGGACATATAAAGCAGGCTTTGATAAAAATCGGTTTTCCAGTTCAAGATTTAGCAGGTTATGAGCCGGGTGACCCGATGCCCCTTAATATGCGGGAAGAGTCGGTTTCTGGAAAACCTTTCGGCCTGCGTGATTATCAGCAGAGCGCGGTAAACGCTTTTTACCATGGCGGTGGTCCTGAAGGTGGAAGCGGTGTTGTCGTTTTGCCTTGCGGTGCGGGTAAAACAATTGTCGGTATAGGAACCATGGCTTGTTTGCAGACTCAGACGTTAATACTTGTAACAAATACAGTAGCTCTGCGCCAATGGAAAAACGAGCTTATCGATAAAACTGATATTGATCCCGAAAATATTGGTGAGTTTTCAGGCGACTCGAAAAAGATAAAACCGGTAACTATAGCTACTTATAATATATTGACATACCGTAAAAACAAAAATTCTGATTTCTTGCATTTTTCGCTTTTTGGCGAAAAAAACTGGGGTCTGATAATCTATGATGAAGTTCACCTTCTTCCTGCTCCTGTTTTTCGAATGACTTCTGAAATACAATCCAAGCGCAGGTTAGGGCTTACTGCTACACTGATACGCGAAGACGGTATGGAAAAGGATGTCTTTTCTTTAATCGGCCCGAAAAAATATGATATTCCCTGGAAGGTTCTGGAAAAGTCCAGCTGGATAGCCGAAGCGATTTGTACCGAAATAAGGGTAACTCTACCGGATGAAATACGTTATCACTATTCGGTTGCAAAGGAACGCGAGAAATTCCGTATTGCTTCTGAAAACGAGGTAAAAAACGATATAATAAGTACTTTATTAAAGTATCATAATGGTGCTTCCGTTTTGATAATTGGTCAGTATATATCTCAGTTAAAACAGATTTCTACGAGATTTAAACTTCCAATGATAACTGGAAGTACACCGACCGTTGAACGAGAGAAGCTGTATGATCTTTTTAAAACGGGTGAGATTAAAACGTTAATAGTATCAAAGGTTGCTAATTTCTCGATTGATCTTCCCGATGCCAATGTTGCAATACAGGTTTCTGGTACTTTTGGTTCAAGACAGGAGGAGGCGCAGCGTCTTGGCCGTATCTTGCGACCTAAAGAAGATCAAAACAAAGCCTATTTTTATACAGTAATTACAAATCATACTGCCGAAGAGAAGTTTGCCCATAATCGCCAGCTTTTTCTTACCGAGCAAGGGTACACCTACCGTATACTCAATCGTGAGATGTTTGATGAAGAGTATTGCTAAGCGAAGCTCCGCATTTTTTTCCTCTTGGGTTATATTTATCCTGTTTCTTTCATTTACATTTATTTTATTAAGTAACTGTTCTAATAAAGAGTACGCAGCTGTTCAAAAGCGTCCCGCTTATCGTGTTCATTTCGCTCAGCGTGTTAAAGATAATATTTATATTGCTACATATGATCAGGGTTTATTTGTTAAATCTGTAAATGCTGACAATGAAACACAACTTCTGAATAGTGAATTTAAAAGGCGAACCATGCTTGATGATGTCGATGAGTTTCGCAAAGTGACAGCGTTTGCGGTTAATAGTTCCAATCCTGATAATATTGCGGTTGCTGTAAAACATCTTGTTTATGAAACAACAGACGGTGGCAAAACCTGGAATAAATGCAACGGAGATCTTGACCCATATAACTACATTACAGCGCTTTGTTATGATTCATTGGGAACATTGTATGTGGGAACTTCTTTTAATGGTGTATACAAACGCGAGATAAATAAGTATATCAGATTTTCCAAGGGACTATCGCTTGAACCCTATAGTACGGGTCTGGTTTTTTATGATCCTGTCGCGCGTATGCGCGAAGTGGGAGGGCGACTCTATCTTTCTCAATACTTTAACAAGGGGCTCTACGTTCTTGAACAAACAGAATGGATAAAAACCGACTTTGATACGTTGGACAAGCGCCCGGATAATTATATTGCCGATTTTGAAAGACCTATTGTAGAAGATGATTCCGTAGTAAATAATTTACCAATTGTTTATAGTGAAAATAGTCGAAAGAAAAACATGGAAATTTCAGGTTTTGACAATGATCATGTAAAAAAAGAGAGCTATTTCGGTGGAGTTCTTTACCATGCAGACGATGGGTTTTCTCTTTTTGTTCCTGATCCGGAATTACCCGTTAGGTCGTCATTAAAGGATGAGGCTAAAGGCAAAAAATCTCTTTATACAAGCACACACTATGCCGTAAAAGGGGTAGACCGCTTAATCTCTATAATAAAAAAGTCCGGGTTGAATGCGCTTGTTATCGATGTAAAAGATGACTATGGCGATATCTATATTCCTGTTGCTGGTAAAGATTTCGTTAAAGCAGGTGCTATTAAGACCAGTATTGATTTAAAGCCTGTTTTAGAGAAGTTAAAAAAAGAAAATATATATGCTATAGCACGCATAGTGGTTTTTAAGGATAAACGTCTTTTTGACGCATACGATAATCGCTATACCATACGAGATAAAGCTACGGGAAAGCCGTGGCGTTATGGTCGTGAACGGTGGGTTGACCCTTTTTCGCAATTTGTGAGAGATTATAATATCAATGTAGCTCTTGCCGCGCAAAATTTCGGATTTGATGAGGTGCAATTCGATTATATCAGGTTTCCGGCCGATGGACCTGTTGAGCGTTGTGATTACACATTCGCGCGTTATAAAGATGCTTTTAAGTCCGAAGCAATGGAAGATTTTCTTCAGCAGGCTTCATCAAAAATTACTGTTCCTGTTTCAACAGATATTTATGGAATAACCGCATCGTATAACTTTGGCAACCGTATTGGCCAGGATATCGAAGTTTATGCAAAGCATATGGATGCCGTTTCGTCGATGGTGTACCCTTCACATTACGGGTCCCGTTATATGATGCAAGGATCGCGGGAAGAAAGACCTTACAGAATTGTTTATGATTCGGGTGTCAGGTCGCTTTTTCTTTCTAGGGTAAAGGTTTATATGCGTCCTTATTTGCAGGCATTTGTTATGGCGTCACCAACGTTTGGCACGGGATATATACAAAACCAGGTTCAAGGTGTTTATGATAGCGGATGCGACGGTTATATTTTTTGGCATGCCGGCGGTAAATACGATGTTGTGCGCCGAGCTTTATCAAAATAAGGTAGTTTGTTTTTAACGCGGGCTTAAAATACCCGCGTTAAACATAATAAGCAGTTTTAAGGTTATTTAGCGGGTAATACAGATATCTCTTTTAGACGTTCAATAATGTTCAGATGTTGTGTGCACTCTTCTTCACAACGACCGCACTCTATACAGGCTGCGGCATCTTCTGGTTTAAGGCTCCAATGCCAAAAAAGACGATCGGTAATAGCGGTTTTTGAATCGGTTAATATTTTTTGATTATATGCATCCATATATTTTGGAATTGGAATATTAACTGGGCAGTGATCGCAGTATTGACAGCCAGTACAAATTCCCTCTAGTGATACCGTAGCGTTCTTCTTAATCTGTTTAAGCTTGTCAGGGCTAAGCTGCAAAGGGCTGTTGGCGGCGGCAAGGGCTTCGTTAACCTGCTCTTCAGTTTCGAAGCCTACCAAAGAAATGGTTATTTCTTGATGCGCAAATAGAAATCGTAGTGCGGCCTGTACGACTGTTTCGTCTGGTACTGTTTGTAAAAAACGGAAAATTTCCGGGTTTCCAGGAATAATGCCTCCGCCAAGCGGGTTCATTACAACACAGCCAATTCTTCTTTCTGTTATCGCGTCAAAGGCTGACTGACGTGTTTTGAAATTGTAAGCTGAGTAGCCGAACAAGACTCCTTCGAAAATTTCTTCCATTAAGAGCTCTTTAATCTCATCGCCAATAAGATGGCTTGATACACATATATGTTTTATTAAACCCTCCTCTTTAAGTTTAATAAATGTTTCAAGAACTCCATTTTTTTTGCGTTCGCGCCAATTATCAAGACTGGTTATGCACCAGATATGGTAAAAATCGATATGATTAACATCAAGCCGTTTCAGTTGCGCTTCAATCTCACGGCGGATGGAGTCAGGGTGAGACTCGTCGGTTTTTGTAGAAAGATAATAGGGAAGGTTTTCGTTTCTCATTGCGGCCAGACCCTTCGCGAAAGCTTCTTCACTTCCTGTACCGAAGTACTTAGGAGCAGTGTCAAAGTAATTTATTCCGCCACGGGCGGCAGTCAGCATCATTGATGCACAGGTGTCGATGTCTTTGATATCTTTAAAACGCATTCCTCCGAAACCAAGTGCCGAAACCATCTTGCCGGTTGAGCCATATTCACGATAGATCATTTATAAACCTCCATGCGGGTAGTAACAGAATTAAATACATAATTTTGATAATAATGCAAATGTTTTATCATGCGGTACTTAAAAATATAAAATTGCATTTTTATGGTTTAACTGAAAAAATAATTTGAGCCTCGTCGCGAACGTTATTGATGTCACTTTCTAGAACAAGTTTTTGCTCTGCGTATTTTATGATCCGTTTAGCATGATAGGCTGCTGCTTGCTGTACTTGCTCATCTCCGATTGAAGAAAGAGCCGAAAGTGATTTTATCAACTTAATTGTAACTTCTATAAGACTGCTGCCATCACGTTCTATGGCAGTGAATGCGTCATCAAACATATCTTTAACCGACAGTGTGCAAAACCGTACTTTATCAAATTTGGCTTCTGATTCTTGAGAGTCGTTTTTAAAGTTAATCCATATTGAGAAGAGCCGTACAAAAGTGCTTATGATGTCAATAGCTGTGCCTGGATCGTTTACTCCTGGAGAAATGGGCTCTGTCGGCAATTTGGCTAAGTACTATAAGACCATATCGAGGGTCATCATCAAAGACGCGCTGTTTCCCAATCATGAATGCTTTGTGGATATGTGTGTAGTCAAAATCATTGTTATCACTATTTTCTGTATCCAGATAAGCTAAAATATGGCCGGGGCCTATAAAAGTGCCTGGTTGAACTGCAATGTTAAGATAGGCGGATAATTCTTCACAACATATTTGCAACGAAGAAGTGTCAATGTACTGAAGGTATCCAATTGAGTCAGTTTTTATGGCATATCCTTTTGTGGAGACCGTGCTAACAGGCACACATCCAAATGCCTGATTATTAAGACGGCGCTGTAAAGCAGACAGAGTGGCCTCTTCTACCTTGTCTATAGTGTTGCCAAGACGCCCCAGTCGTGCAATGGAATTGACCCAACGAAGAAATTGTATAATGACTATTGTAAATGTTGGCTATTTTGTCTTCGATTCTTATGTTTATTACTTATAAAGGGTTGTTTTTTAGCATTAATGGGTTTTTTATTAACGTAATTAATATGCGAGATCATACAGTATCGTCAATATGGTGGGAGAATGTCATTTATTTCCCATTACCAGTTTTCTTTTTATTTGTTACTATAAAACTCCTTGCGTTTATAAATTGATCTTGCATATAATGATTGTTTGATATTCTTCTATGGAGAAACTTATGACTGCTGCAAAGACAATACCGAGATGGCGCGGATTTAACCTTTTAAACTATTTTATATCTGAAGAAGAGTCCAAGATGAACGGAAAGTATTATCGTTCGGACGGAAACTTCTCTGCCGACGAGATAAAGTGGATCGCGGACTGGGGTTTTAACTTTATTCGAATCCCCATGTGTTACCGTAATTGGCTTTCTGATTCTAAAGATATGTTTGTTATGGATGAGATAGAGTTAAAAAAAATAGACCGCGTTATCGAACTTGGCAATGCTAACGGTCTGCATGTTTCGCTAAATATTCATAGAGCACCCGGATATTGTATTAATACCGAAATTTTGGAACCCTTTGATCTTTTTAAAGATGAGCTGCCGGTTGCACTTTTTAACCATTATTGGGAAACTTTTGCTAAACGTTATAAGTCAATATCTGGTGATATGCTAAGCTTTGATCTTTTAAACGAACCTCCAAATCCAGCTGATGGTAAAATGTGCCGAGAGGATTATGTGCGTGTTATGAAAGGGGCTATTGAAAATATTCGAAAGGTTGATCCTGATCGGATAATAATGGTGGAGGGGCTAAGCGTAGGAACAGAGCCCGTATTAGAACTTACAGATACAGGGGCAGTGCAGAGCTGTCGGGCCTACGCGCCTTTTGGTATTAGCCACTATAAGGCTGAGTGGGTACAGGATTACGAGTGGCAAAAACCGGTTTGGCCGGGCATTATTGAAAATGGAAAACCTTTTAATCAAGATCGTCTCGAAGAGCATTATAAGGGATGGGCCGATCTTAAAAAAAACGGTGTTGCAGTACACTGTGGAGAGGGCGGAGCCTATATATACACACCGCATGACGTTGTTTTATCCTGGTTTGAAGATGTTCTTAAAATATTAACAAAACATGATATTGGCTATTCATTATGGGAGTTTTCGGGCGAGTTTGGCATTCTTGATTCGGGTCGTGCAGATGTGCAATATGAGGATTGGCATGGACGTAAACTTGACAGAGCCTTTTTGGAACTTTTAAGAAGGTATTAGGGTTACTGTTTTTGAATTATTGCATAACAATAATCACCCAACAGCGTTTTTTGTTGCTAATCCATAAATATGAAGTACATTTAGTATATCTGTTACCAATAATTTGAATGCTGCTTAAAGCAATAACGTTTAAGATGGAGAATGTTATGATTGCAACGGTTTTTATGTTTTTTTTTATTACGTTAGCCGCTTTTGCTCTTTCCTTCGCTGTCTTCTTTTCAATTAATTACGCTCGTAATGCCGGTATCAGGTTTCAGGACACTTCGGGAAGAACTCTGCCTGGTTCGATGGGAGGAGGCAAATCATTAAATTATTCGAAAACCCGTGGTAAAGAGGCAGGATTTGAGTTTTCGTTTACTCCAGAAGCGCTTCGTGAGGGACTTAAAGCTAAGGATAAAAAAATAATTACTCAATTCGTAATTTTGACTGGGTTTGTCACTTTTGTTCTTTCTGTTTTTGCGGCAATTGGTTGCGGGCTTCTTGGGTCTGGAGAATATCTTATTGGAATAATATTTTGTGTGGTTCCAATTATATTCGGTGCTGTTTTTGTATATCAGCTTCTGTTTGGTAGAAGTCCTGATAAAACTTTAGATTAAGTTTAAGTGACTACCGTCCCCATTAATAAATCAATTAACGATTTTTTTGTAACGACATGTGAATACGGTTGCAGCACAATTGATTAAACCACCAGATATTTATTGAATAAAACTAATTAAATTTTAATTGACATTATAAAGTTAATTGTTTTAAATATTTTCCGATTATCCATTTAGAAGGTGAATAATGAATCGGAAAGTTGTATGTTTGTTTATTATCTTGCTATCTTTTTTTTCGTGTAGTCGCACCGATTATTTTGATTTTTTATCCGCAAGGTCGGTCAAAAGTTTCTCTTTCGCGGCAGCAGACAACGGGCTTGACGGTTTTGATATCGATGCGGTTTATGATAAATCTTCACTGAGTTTTGTCGCGGTTTTTCCCAAGGATACATTGCCACCGAGTGGTACCGGTATGCGGCTTGTTCCTTCGTTTGAGATTGATGGTTACGCGTTGTATGTTGACGGTAAACGTCAGTCAAGCGGTTTGGACGGTCTCGATTTTACTGATAAACAGAGCTATACCTATAAGCTCTATTCTTATGATGGAAAAAGTACCGACTACACCGTTACGGCGCAAAACGCTGCCGCATGGTTCGAAAGTTTTGGCTTTGCTGCAAGTGATAATGCTATCTTGAGTAGTACCTTCTATAATATTGGTGATATTATGGTCCCCGAAGATGATATCGAAGGCAATGCTATCTGGTTTGATCTGCCTCATACTGTATCCCTTGACGGGTTGGTTCCTACTTTTACTACATCACCCTCTGATGTAAAAGTCTTTTTTGTGGATAAAAACGGTAAAGAGCACGCTAACGTGACTGCTCCTCGTGATTTTTCGGACTACTGTGTGTATCGTGTTTATGATAATCGTAACGAGAGTTATCTCGATTACAGAGTTTCGGCATTGCGATTAAAGATATTGTCTTTTAAAAATTATCCCGAAATTGAGGCTTGTTTGATCGATCATGATATGTCTGATAATATAAATGATGTTTTTGTGCAACTTCCATATAACGCTGATTTGCGTGCGCTTGTGCCTGTGTTTGATGTTTCAGGAGAAAATGTGTTATTTTATGCTTCTGACGGCGAGAGGGTGGATGCTGTATCAGGTGAGACGAGTCTTGATTTTAGTGATCCGGTTCGTATTGTTGTAAAAAGCAGAGCTGGCAAAAGTAAGGAGTATCGTATAGTCGTTAGCCGAACTGAATCTCCAGATATCGAGCCGTATAATCCGCCTAATAATCCGGCAAAGCCGGACGGATCGGGTAACGAGTCTGGTGAGCCGATTGTTCCGCCAACGGGATTTACTCTTGGGTACAACGCTAATGGCGGAAGCGGATCTTTGCCGGCACGGCGATCTTATAGTCCTGGAGATTCTATTATTCTGCA
>ERZ795053.4980-NODE-4980-length-14021-cov-5.171273_pt1 | contig 14021 bp, 10 predicted proteins | sample MGYA00375137_ERZ795053 | MGnify/ENA primary metagenome ERZ795053 (study PRJEB30182, sample SAMN05720284) | activated sludge metagenome | isolation source: Anaerobic digester | place: Hong Kong | collected 2014-12-17 ... | reverse complement strand
CCGAACCTCCTTGTATCAAGTCGTAACCGGAATCCCCCTTCAGGATATCACTGCGGTCACGACCCAGAAGGACGTCGTTGCCACCAGCACCGCGCATCTCGTAGTTCGTATTCGGCTCTACACCGGCTCCAAGGTAGGAACCGTCAGGCGCCACAAGCAGATCGTCGAATTTGCTGCCGGACCAGATTTCGATGCCGTTGAAGCTGTCCCCAGCCGCATCGCCTGTGCTTGGCCGCGCGCCCGTCAGGTCCAGGGTCAACCCAAGCTTCGAAGTGCTATAGTCGGCGATATCGATCCCCAACCCGCCAAACAGGTAATCGCCCTTCGGCCCGCCAACGAGGACGTCGTTCCCCAGACCACCTCCAAGAGCGTCAGCGCCGCCTCCGCCCAGGAGCACGTCGGCGCCGTCTTCACCCGAGAGAAAATCGTCTCCGGCAAGCCCTCTCATCTCATCGGCCTGGCCGGATCCTGTCAGCAGGTCGTCAAATCCAGAACCTTCAAGTATCTCTATGCTGCTATAATGGTCGCCTTGGGCATCACCCGCCAAGCCAACCCAGTTGGTGACTTCTACACCTTCGGTCGCATCACGATAGCTCGCTGTGTCCCGCCCGCTACCCCCCTTCAGTATGTCGCCGGCGCGGCCACCCGTGAGAATGTCATCACCCGCGCCACCAATCAGTACATCCTTCTGCGTGCCACCTTGCAGCAGGTCATTGCCCGTGCCGCCGTTCAATGTGTCACGGCCATTGCCACCCGTCACCTCATCATTGTCGCCACCACCGAAGAGAAGATCATCGCCATCCATCCCGTTCAGAGAATTTCGGCCGCCATCACCGCGAAGCCAATCGTCGTGTGCTGAGCCTCTGATGTTCTCAATATTGAGATATGTGTCGCCCGCAGCTTCTCCACTATTGCGGCTCGACTTGATGAAATCGACGGTGAGACCTTCGCCGGCATTCGCATAGGAGGCCGTATCGCGACCTTGACTTCCCTCCAGATGATCCGCGCCACGACCACCCTCAAGCACATCGTCTCCCATCCCGCCTATGATTGTATCCCTCTGGTGGCCACCAAGCAGCGTGTCGTTACCCGCGCCGCCGCGCAATGTATCGATACCACCATCGCCGCTCAGCAGGTTGTCGCCGGCGTTGCCAGACAATTCGTCCCGGCCGCCCCCGCCATAGACAGAGCCTTCGGCACCCGTCAGCTTCACCCGGTCATCCGAAGCCGTACCGAAGAAGGGCGATCCGGCGGCACCAGCGACTTTCATGTCGACTCCCGGTCCACCTCCTTCGAGCACGCTCACGATCAGCTCGAAAAGAGCCGGATCTGTCTCATCCAAGAGCTTGCCTGTGCCGCTATCCGGGTCGAACCACCACGACGGTGGCGAAGCGGCACCCGCGTTAGCGAATGGTGGACTTGAGCCAGCCGCAGCAATCCTTTGAACCACGTCCTGCCCTGGTGAGATCAGATCGGCGCCAAAATCGTACAGTCTTCCAACCGCGCTCGAAACCTCAGCCCCGACTGCAGATTCGTATGCGTATGAGAGAGCAAGACCAGCCCCGACGCCAACAACCACGGCTGCTCCGCCGGTTAGCCCCAGGGCGCCGACCACCATCGCGCCTCCGACTGCTCCGACTTCTCCCGACAGGATCGAAACCAGCATTTTTCCGCCGGTCGTTGCCACTACATCGCGGACACTTTGGCCATTGTTCAAACGCTCAGCCGCCTCCCAAATGTTAGAGACGATCTCGACCGCCTTCAGTCCCTTGTCGAGATTGGCGAGCTTCCCCGCATTGATCTGATCAGCAAACATCCGCAATTGATGGCCAGACTCGCCACCACCAGCCGGAAGTGGATACGCAGAGAGAGTTGCCAATCCCTGCGAGATTCCACCCGAGTGTCCCTCCAGGACATCGCGGACTGCCTGTGTCCTCTGGTATGTGAAACTATCCAAGGCGAGCAGGTCGGCGTCGGACACTTCCGACAGGCTGGCTGCATGTTCCACGGCACGCTGTGCGAGATAGTCATCCGTTGCGGTAATCTGCGCGTCCTCGACGGCTTGATTGTAGGAGTCCTCGTCGTCTTGTGAACGGAACGGGCCATCATCCGGATATGGCTCTGCGATAGTGATGTTGACAATGGCAGTGCCGGAGTCCGGACCGTCGGTGATCGTGTAGGTGAAGGAGTCGCTGCCGACGAAGCCTACGTCAGGGCGGTAGACGATACTGCCATCCTGGAAGAATAGCAGGCTACCGGATGTCGGATTGCTGAACTGGATGTCATAGTTCTGGGAAACACCAACAAGCGTGTCGTTCCCTAAGAGATCGAGAATGAGGTCCTCGTTGGCATTGCCGATGACATCGTCGTCCACCGTATCCAGGACAAACGGATCGATCGTGATCTCGACAACGGCACTGTCTGACCAAACGCCATCCACGAGTGTGTAGGTGAATTCATCCGGCCCGGTGAAGTCGGCGTCAGGCTGGTACACAATCGTACCGTCTCCCAGCACCTGAAGTGATCCATGGGCCGGTTCCGTGTACGTGTAGTGGAAATCGGATGAAGTGTTTCTCCAATCGTCATTCGCGAAGATATCGAGTGTCAACTCCCTGTCCTGGCGCGCAGCAAAGAAGTCATCGACGGCATCAAGGACGGGATTGGTCGAAACAATGTCGATCGTAACGACAGCCGAATCCGAACTCTCACTTGTCACGATGACATAGGAAAAACTATCCTGCCCCGAAAAGTCGGTGGCGGGCCGGTAGGTGATTGTACCATCCATGCTCACGGAAATGATTTGCCCCGACGCTGGATCTGATGGATACACCTCGATGGATGTAATATCGGATCCTATGGTGTCGTTGGAAAACAGATTGACAGTGAGGTCGCTGTTAGGCGTGCCTTCGAAATAGTCATCGACGGCGTCCACAAGCGACATCGTCCTGTTGTTGTAGTCGATGATGTCCTGTTCCGTGAGATTGACGATCGTCCAGTTCGTCCCTTCTGGGAACGATGCCGTCTGACCACTCAGGAAGAACTGCATGTCCGCCGCCGGCTGGGTCGACGCCAAATCACCAAGACTGATTTCGTAGAGATAGTGATCGTTGTGAACGTCTCCCGAACCTCCAACAATCAGCCATCGCGACACCTCCCCGATGCCACCCGGGAAACTCCGGGCTTCGTCAAGAGTGACCGGAGGCAGATCGTAATACGGCGCAACCGCAATCAGCTTGTATTCAAACTGCAGATACATCAACGGCATGAATGCACTCCTGCAATGTCCAAGATGGATCAATGGGAGTACGAACGCGGTAATCCGTCAAGGACATATTGATCGGCCGCACCACAGGCAGAGCCTCTCGCGCGGCGTATGGCGCCGTCCTTGCCGATCCTTTTGCCCTTCAACAGCTCGACGGCCGTTGCCGTTACCCAAGAGAAAAGCCTGTCGGCTGGGCCGCCACCGAAGTCATTCGTATTGGGGACGCCCAGGTCATTACTGTCGCTTCGCCTTCCGTCGCTGAGAAAGCTGGTTACAACGTTCGGGATGTTCCCTGGCTCTGGCACGGCGGAATGGAGAAAAAAGAAGCCACGATGCGCGCCTATCGACTTGGGCCTACTCCTCGTTGTTCCGCGCCAATGCAGTTCAAGCCCAAGGAACCGCGGCCATAGGCGCGAAGCAGGCGGGATACCCTGGAACAGGACCCCGTCTTTCAGAGGTAAGCGGCACCCGTGGCGATACTCTCTGCTCCGTCGAGTGTGAACACGGCTCCTGAGGCATAGGCCGCCTCATCAGAGGCCAGATAGACGTAAAGTGCGGCGATTTCATCCGGCTTGGCATGCCGCTGCATGGGAATGATGCTGTTCACTCTGGCCAGCATCTCGGGGCTGTATTCGGCTTCCTGCATCGGGGTCAGGGTGTAGCCCGGATTGACAGCATTCACCCGGACCTTCGGCGCAAGCTCCACGGCCATGGTCCGCATCAAGGCGAGCACCGCGCCCTTGGAGGCGTTGTAGTCGGCGTAATACCTGTAAGCCATGATGCCAGAAGTGGAAGCCGTCATCAGGATGGCACCACCCGTCTCCTGCGCCAGCATGTGCCGGGCAGCCAACTGGCTCGGATAAAACACGCCATGCAGGTTCACCCGCAACACGCGATCGAACTCGTCGGGCGACATGTCGACGAAGTTCCGGCGGATCGAGATTCCGGCATTGCAGATGAGCACGTCGAGCCCGCCCAGTGTTTCGAGCGATTGCTTGAAGGCATCATCAACGCCCGTGGTTTCGGCGACATCGACCGTTGCGACACCGGAAAGTCTAGGAAGTTCCCGGGCAATCCTGGCGGTGTTTCCCGGGTTCTGCCCCCACACCACCACGCGCGCACCTTCCTCCAGGAACCGGCTGCAAATTGCCGCGCCGATGCCTGTCGTCCCGCCGGTGACGATGACGCGCTTGTCCTTGAGCCTCATGCCTTGTCTCCCTGGTGTCAGATCACATAGCCCCGCGGCAAAGGCGAGAAAGAGTGAAGCTCCGTCACTCCCTTGCTGCTTTCAGTGCTGGCAATAATGCCTTGGGCGTTTCCTTCCCTCACCGGGATGCCGAGTTGCAGGGCGTGGAAGATGCCGCGCAGTCCTTCGGCCTCGGGGGTCACCACCTCGAACGTCTTCAATTGTCCGCCAACCGGCGCCGAGAGAGCCGGGTGCTCGCTGTCCATCCAGTCAATGAAGAATGGGATGATCGAGCCGAACGGGTGGTCGCGCAAACCCCAGCAGGTCCAGGACAGACGCGTACCGTCCGGCCTGATGCGCCCGCCCGGCACCAGTTCCCCGCCGCGAAGACCGGCCTTGCGCGCCGTCTCCTTCAGCCTGCTGAGATCAATGCCACCAATAGCCCAATGATAGAGACCCGAGCCGATCAACGACCCCACCTCCGGATCGAGATCGCAACCAGCCTGATTGACATCGCGCCCGAGGATCTCGACATAGGTGGTTGGCCCGAGCGCCATCACCGCATTGGCGGTGCCCTCGCCCGGGTGCTCTCCGCCATAGAGCGGCTCGCAGTCCATGTGGCCGGCGAAATACCGCCGTCCTTCCGCGAGATCGGCGTTGTACCAGACGAGATGATCGATCCTCATGCCTCCGCATAAGACAGTGGTTCTCGACCGCCGTAAAGTGCTGATCGGGCGAACGCCAGCTTGTCGAAAATGAACCTGGCTGTTGCCGGCAGCGTGACGCTGTCCAGCCACCTCAGTGGTCGCAGCAGTTTCCCCAATTCGCCTCAGTAGATTCCGCACAGCCGACACATGCCATTGGCCACCCCGGCGGGTCGAGCGCGAGGAACCGGACCCCACTGTCTCGCAGGGTCAACAGAAATGGCGCGTTGCGCGACAGCCATCCGGGCGTGAAAGGAAATCAGGCCGTATCGGGTCGTGCAGAATTGTGGAATAGGTCAATCGTTCAATTCAGACATTTCGGAAGCCTCACGGGATTGGGCATGCCGGTGAGGCCCTCGTCGGTGGCCAGTCGGGGCAACTCTGCCTTGAGCATCGGGCCGGCCATCACCTTCGAGGCATGCGGAGGCCAGAAGCTGTTCAGCGCGAAGCGCTCGATGCTGAGCAGGCCGGGGCACCTGGCGACACCACGTGTCGCCAGTGCAACCGCCTCATCGGTCTTGCCCAGCGCAGCTAGATTGCCGGCCAGAACGGCAAATCAATCGGATCTCATCTCGTTCCCGGAGCGGCGCGACTGAACGCCAATGGCGCTCCCACAGCGACCGGCGAGGGCGAAGGCGAGCCGCATGCAGGCGATCGCACTGTTGGAATATGTGGGATTGATGGCTCTCAAACGAAGACAATCTATGCCTGTTCTTGACGAATTTCCAAACGGCAAGTTTGGCAGCAATATTACGCAATAGCTTACATCCTTTACTTGTGTTATATTTTATTGACGGGGCTAGAAATCTGGCGATTGGGCGTGAGCCCATGAAAATGGAGGACTTGCAATGGGTCGTTTCATTCTTGGTCCTGACAACGATACTCAGGACGGTACAAGGAACGATGACTTGATGAGAGGCTTGGGAGGAGACGACGTCCTCAGCGGCCTCGCCGGCAATGACGACATTTACGGTGGCATCGGCAACGATATATTGAAGGGCATGATTGGCGACGACTTACTGGTCGGCGGCTCCGGTAAGGATAGATTGATCGGCGGAGACGGCAACGACGTTCTGTACGGTGGCAGCGGTCGTGACATTCTAGTGGGCGGAGACGGCGTTGATTTTCTCAATGGTAATGGCGGCAACGCCACTCTCACAGGGGGTGCTGGCGTTGACAATTTCCAAGTCGATGTCGGTGCCCGGCGAGTGGTCATCACTGACTTCAAAGACAATGTTGACGTCCTGCTTCTTGACAGCAACTTCTACCCTGGCAAGACCGTGCAGCAGATCATCACATTGCATGGATCGAGTTCAGGCGGCGATAGCGCCATCGACTTGAGCGGCAATGGCGCAGATGCTCCGCGGATAATCCTGCTTGGGTTCGACAATATTTTCAATATTGTCGACGACATTGTGCTCATCTGAAACGGCACGGTCCAGGCTCCGTTGACAAAGCGCCGGAACCAGAGGTGGACTGAAGCGGCGAAGTGGATTTAGGGTGAACTGGACGTTTGTCAGCGAATGACTTGCCACTGAAGTTTCATCCGGTGGCGATGAAAGCCTCGGCTGATTGTATGCCCTTGCGGGCGGGTTGAGCAACAGGGCGGAACGCGGAGCCGTCGGTGAGCGCAGCGCGGAGCCCTGTTGCGGTGAGCTTGGCAGCGAAGGCTGCCGGTGTTTGGTAGTTGAGGGCCGAATGCGGCCTTGAGGTGTTGTAGTCCTCGATCCATGCCACGATGACCGTCCGTGCCTGATCAAGGCTGAAGAACAGCGTCTCGTTCAAGGGCTCATCCCGCATCTTGCCGTTGAAGCTCTCGACGTAGCCGTTCTGCATAGGCTTGCCCGGTGCGATGTAGTGCCAAGCGATCTGGTGATCTCTGGCCCAGGCGAAGATGGCGTCGCCTGATCAAACTATGCCCTAGGCGCTCGTTGGAGACTCCCTGGCCCACTGAGAACAGTTCGTTGAAAAGCGAATTCCCGGCCATCCCGATCACCAGTTGGGAGATGTCCTCTTGCTCCTCCATCACCGAGGAAACGGCCAGCTGAATTCGCTCAAGCCTCTCGTTCAGAAGATCCCAGATACGAGCCTCAACCGTTTGTGGATTCCGCAGAATGTGGACGGAAACCGGACGCTTCTGGCCATAGCGAGACAAGCGTCCAACCCGCTTGTGAAGGCGCATCGGAATCCAAGGCATATCTACGTGGACCAGCTCGGCACAGCGTTCTTGAAGGTCGATGCCTTCGCCGCCGGCTACCTTCGACACTGGAAAGCGCACCTTGCCCGCGTTGAATGCATCCGCAGCATGCTCACGCGGCTGGCTGATCGTCTTGGTCACCCCCGAAGCCTGCTCCAGCCCATCAAGCCGCTCGTCACCATTGATGAATGCGGCCGAACCAAAGCCGAACTGCCGATGGAGAGCGTTCACGACCAATGCTTGGGTCATCTCGCACGCCGTAAAAAGCAGGACTGGCTCTTCCGCAGCAAAATCCTCGCGGATCATCTCAAGCAGGCGCTCGATCTTCGTGTCGTTGCCAACCCCGCCATCAAGACGGTTATCACCGGCATCGCCGGTCAGCCGGTCATTTCCCGTCGATCCGATCAGGTTCTCGATACTGTTGAGCGTGTCGATTTCAACCGGGTTGGAAACCGGCAGATCTGAGACCGCATGTATTGAGCAGAAAGATCGCTACCGATGAACCCGTTCTCGCCGCACTGTCCGGGACAGTGTTCGCAACAAGTCGCGTGGCACATCACGTCAGATCAAACTCGCTCTGCGCAGGCGAACTGCGTTCGCCGTACTACACGCACTCCGCGATCTCACTGACACTCCCTTTTCGCTTACCTCGTCAACCGAAAATAAAGCATCGGCAATTTCTCAGGCAGCGACTCCAACTGATTGATCACGAGATAATTCCGCCTGCCGAAGATACGAGGTAGATAGCTCTCACCTCCGCTGTCAAGTCCAACACAGAAGACGTCGACGCCAATATGTGATAGCTGCTGAACCGACTTGCGGCAATCCTCAACCAGATAGTTCTTGTCGACGACGTCGATATCCGACGGCTCGCCATCTGTCACGACGAGGACCAGCCGGCGGTGCGTTGGCTGTTGCGCCACTTCCGCCCCAGCCTGCCGCAAGGCAGCACCGAGTCTTGTGGACAACATGCCGCGCAGACCGGCGAGACGTGCACGGGTCACGTCGCCATAGCTCTCCCAAAAGTCTTTCACGCGATAATAACGGACCTCTTCCCGGCCGTTCGAACAGAAGGCGTGAATAGCAAACGGGTCTCCGAGTCCCGCCATTGCCTCACCGAGCAGGACGGCCGCGGCGCGTTCAAGAGCCAAGACCGTTGTCGTGGTGTCACGAACCCGGTCACGCGTCGATTCGGAAATATCGAGCAACACCAATACCGACAGGTCACGCGCGCGCATCACCTTGGTTTCATAGATGTTGGGGTCCGGAACGTAGCCCAGCCGCCTCTCGATCATGGCGCTGATGCAGGCATCATAGTCGATGCGGTCGCCCTGGCGTTGGCGGCGCATGCGCTCGGGACGGCTGACCTTGGCCGATCCGACAAGCCTTGCGATCCGTGCCTCCACCGCAGCATAGTTCCGGAGAATTTCTTCAATGCGGTCCGATGGCGCCGGCTTTGCCTGATATTCCAGCACGGAGACCCATTCGGCCCGCATCATGCCGCTGATATGATCCCACTCCGGATGCCGGGCGAGGGGCAACCCTTCATCCTCCTGTACGGCCTTCATCTGGGCGGCGATCCCGGCCGGCGACTTGTCGTCCTGGTTCCGGTCGCGCCGCTCCGGCGCCTCGTCTCTATGCTCCTCCTTGATGCGCACGCCTTCAACAATCACCTCGGCGGTCTCGGCGTGTTCCGGCGGAATGTCGCCATAGTCCCACAGCCCTGTGTTGTCGTCCCGGTAGGACGGCTCGATCACATGGGTTTTGGGATTGAACTGGATCCGCATCTGGCCGATGTCATTGCCGAGCAGGCCGCCAATCTTCCGGCTGATATCCTGATCTCTCAGGTTGTTGCGCTGTTCGGCGAACAACATCCGCCCCTTGTTCACCCACGGATCATCGTCCTCATAGGCTGGATCAATCAAGGCGCGCGACAACCGCGCCATGAGCTGATCAGCGGTAAACGCGTTGCTGGGGGCCGCATGATGAAACCGTCTCCAAAGCCGCCTCAATCCCGGAAACTCGGATACGGCGAGAGCTTCGACACGGGCGTCCTCGATCAAGCCGACCAGTGCAACTTGAATAGGTTTCAGCGTTCCGATCGGAAACTTCCGGCGTGAATAGACAGCATGAGCGCCAACATGCGACAGCACTGCGCGAAAGTGCCGGCGCGCCTCCGCCCCGCGGAAACCACCATAATACTCGGGAACCCGCACAATGATACCGTCGAATGACGACCGGCGGGGCGCCTTGCCACCAGGCCGGATCGCCGCTGCGCGAATTGCCGGATGATATTCCCACAGCGCCGACAGGAAGGCCTTCAGGCCACACTCGCAATCGGCAAGAGCCACTTCATCGGGGGCCCGGTCAAAGGATTTTACAATCGTCAGATCAGGGTGCGCGAAGTAGCCGAGCCGCTGCCCGGTGTTTTCGCCTGCGGATCGAATGCCATTCAGAGCCCACGCCCTGAAAGAAATTGCATCCAGAATGGCAAGCGTCGCATCGGTGGACTGCAGAATGGCGGTGGTCGATTCCGGTGCAAGATTGGCGATCTCCTCAACGGTCCTGAGCCATGTCCGGAATGCCGTATGTTCCTTCAGCCTTACCGCGGCCTTGGCGGACGCAGAAAAGAAATCCGAAGCGGCGCGAGCGCCAGACAGCCGCGCGATTGAAAGTGCAACTGGCACAGTAGTGAGTGCGAGATCGGGCCCATGGGCGCGGGCAACCGCGGCACTTGCAGTGGCGAAATTGATGATTGTGCCCGAGCCAATTTTGGCCTCAACGAGCTGCTCGAGGCCGAATGTCCAATGGTCGAGCGCCTGATCGGGAAAGGCAACACGAACTGCCGCCATGGCACGCTCGCCAATCACCTCGGTCGACTTCGTCGACCTGATCAGATCGTCAAACGCCTTGCCGGACACGGACCTCTACCTGCGCCAGCCTAGACACAAGCCGCAATGGCTTCGGTCATGGCTTCGCGCATATCAGAATCATCCGTCATCGGCAGGACAAGCGCCACCTCACAGGCCTCTGTCAGTGAAATGCCTTCGCCGAGCAAGCGGCCGGCCTGAATCAACATGCGGGTCGATGCGCCCTCCTCAAGTCCATGGCCTTTCAGATTGCGGGTACGCTGTGCAATGCGGACCAAGATTTCTGCATCCCGCAGATCAAGCTCCGCCTCGTGAGCAATGATCTCCGCTTCGACCACGGCATCGGGATAAGTAAAGTCCAGCGCCGCGAAACGCTGTTTGGTCGATTCTTTCAGATCCTTGATGACGCTCTGGTATCCGGGATTATAAGAAATCACGAGATGGAAATCGGGGTGAGCATGGACCAGCTCGTTCTTCTTCTCGAGTGGCAGGATCCGCCGGTCGTCGGTCAACGGATGGATGACGACGGTCGTATCCTGGCGCGCCTCGACGATCTCATCGAGATAGCAGATGGCGCCATAGCGGACTGCGAGCGTCAACGGCCCATCATGCCACACGGTGCCTTCGGCATCGAGCAGATAGCGGCCAACGAGATCGGATGCGGTCATATCTTCGTGGCAGGCGACCGTGATCAGTGGACGCTGCAGCCGCCATGCCATGTGCTCGATGAAACGTGTCTTGCCGCATCCCGTCGGTCCCTTCAGCATGATCGGCATGCGGTTGGCGTGCGCTGCCGTAAACAGGGCGACTTCGTTCCTGACCGGCCGATAGTAGGGCTCGCTCGCGATAAGATATTCTTTTAGTTCCATTTAAATTCCGAACCTCGAGAGCGCCTTAGCAGGCACTCATCCCATATCAAGACGGAGAGCGGCCGCAAGACCGCTCTCCGTGACGGCCTAGCGGTGGGCACGCGTCTTTGGATTGGGAATGCCCTCCATCGGGCATTCTTCCGTACCGGGGGTCGAGCGGGTGATGGCTTCCACCATTTCCCTCGTGCCTTCGGGATCGGTGATCCACTTCTGATAGAAGTCATACGGGCAGGCGGCGACGCCTTGCGCCGATTCACCGGAATTGATCATGCCGGTATATCCACGATGAACCAGCTTGTAGAGATGGTTCTGGGACTGGCCGTTCTTGCGCGCGTCCCGGATCAACGACTTGGAAAGCTGGGCGTATTGGACTCCCATGTCTTCCTCGCCGCATTCGCCGAGCGTGCGGCCGTCAAAACCGATGATCGCCGAATGTCCGAAATACGAATAAACACCGTCAAATCCCGAGGCGTTGGCCACGGCAACGTAGCAGTTGTTGGCCCAAGCCATGGCCTTGGCCATGATGACCTGCTGGTCCTTCGCCGGATACATGTAGCCCTGGCACCTGACGATCAGCTCCGCACCCTTCATGGCGCAATCACGCCAGATCTCTGGAAAGTTGCCGTCATCGCAGATGATCAGGCTGATCTTCAGTCCCTTTGGCCCCTCTGAAACATAGGTACAGTTGCCGGGATACCAGCCCTCTATCGGCACCCACGGCATGATCTTGCGATACTTCTGCACGATCTCGCCCTTGTCGTTCATCAGGATGAGCGTGTTGTAGGGGGCCTTCTTGGGGTGTTCCTCGTGACGCTCGCCAGTCAACGAGAACACGCCCCACACTTTCGCCTTGCGGCAGGCTGCGGCGAAGATTTCCGTCTCGTCCCCCGGCACGGTCGATGCCGTCTCGTACATCTCCTTGGAATCGTACATGATGCCGTGAGTGCTGTATTCGGGAAAGATCACCAAGTCCATGCCGGGCAAGCCGATTTTCATGCCAACCAGCATGTCGGCAATCTTCTGGGCATTTTCCAGCACCTCTTTCTTGGTGTGGAGGCGAGGCATCTTGTAGTTGACGACGGCGACGCCGACTGTGTCGTTACTGCTGGAAATATCTCCGTGTAGCATGACTCTACCCTTTCTGGTGGTGTTGAACTTTCTCGCCCACTGACATCATCCTCAGATCGCCAGATATTTGTGAACGAGCTCGTCCGTCAGTTGCGTGACGGGACCTCCGGCAGCGACTTGGCCTTTCTCCATGATGATGAAGGAGTCTGAAGCCCGCCGCGCAAAGCTGATATCTTGTTCGACCAGCATGATGGTGATGCCATGCTTCTTGTTCAGCGTAATGATCGCCTGTTCGATTTCCTCGACGATATTCGGCTGAATGCCTTCAGTCGGTTCATCAAGCAGCATGATCTTGGGGTTGGTGAGCAACGCACGGCCAATGGCGAGCTGCTGTTGCTGGCCGCCGGACAGGTTGCCGCCGCGCCGGTCCATGAAATCCCGCAACACGGGGAACAGTTCGAAGACGAGGTCATCATATTTGCTCGCGGCGCCGTCCTGGCGGGCGAACGTGCCGAGCTTCAGGTTTTCCCGCACGGTGAAATTCGGCAATATGCCGCGGCCTTGTGGAACATAGCCGATGCCCGCCTTGGCGCGCTTGAAGGTCGGAAGAACTTGAAGTGGCCTGCCGTCAAGACTGACGGTGCCCGTCGACCTGTCCATGAGGCCGAGCAGAGCCTTGAGCAAGGTTGTCTTGCCAACCCCGTTACGTCCGAGCACGCTGACAAAACCGCCGTTGGCAATATCGAGATCGATGCCCGTCAATGCCCTCGAATTGCCGTAGTAGGCATCAAGTTTTCTAACCTCAAGCACGGCTGATCCCCGTCGAACCCAGATAGACCTCTCTGACCTTCGGGTCGGATTCGATCTCCGAGACCGTTCCTTCCGCGAGCATCCTGCCCTGATGCATCACTGAAATGACGTCACCGATTTCCTTCACGAACCGCATGTCGTGTTCGACAACGACAATCGTATGTTTGCCCTTCAGACGGTTGCAGATGTCGGCGGTCTTTTGCGTTTCCTGCTCGGTCATGCCGGCGGTCGGCTCATCGAGGAGAATCAATTCGGCATCCTGTGCAAGAAGCAGCGCAATCTCCAGCCATTGCGTCTGGCCGTGTGAAAGATAGGCGGCCGGGATATCCAGCTGGTCGCTCAGCCCAACGAAGGCCGCCAGCTTGTCTAGTCCGTCGGCCTCCGACGAACGCCCAAAGCGGAACAGATTTGCGACAACGCCGTTTCGCTTGCAGTAGCCGACGTCGAGATTCTCGCGGACCGTCAGCTGCCGGAAGACGCTCGGGACCTGGAACTTCCTGCCGACGCCAGCGCGGGCGATCTGGTAGTCGTGAAGCGCGCTGATCTCGGTATCATTCAAACGGATGGAACCGCTTGTCGGTCGGGTCTTGCCGCAAATGAGATCCAGCGCCGTTGTCTTTCCGGCTCCGTTCGGGCCGATCAGGCACCGCAACTCACCGGTATTGACCGTGAGCTCGAGACCATTGACGGCCTTGAAGCCGTTGAAGCTCACGCTGACGTTCTCGAGCCGAAGATGCGTGGTCATTGGCCCCTCACCGTACCGACATCCGAGTCTTGGGATTTGTGCCTGCGCTGGATGTCTGCCTTCGCCCAGTGGTAACGCGCGAGATCTGCAAGACCCGCCAGGCCATTCGGCAGGAAGAGAACCACCAGGACAAAGAGTGCGCCCATGATTAGCGTCCAGGTATCAAGGAACGCTTCCGACTCCGAGAGCGCCCCTTGCACGCCGGCGACCAGGATGGCGCCGAGCATGGCACCAAGAAGACTCTGGCGTCCGCCCACTGCACACCAGATCACGATCGACAAGCTCAAGGAGATCACCGACTCCGAGGGCG
>ERZ795053.4979-NODE-4979-length-14022-cov-4.669507_pt1 | contig 14022 bp, 13 predicted proteins | sample MGYA00375137_ERZ795053 | MGnify/ENA primary metagenome ERZ795053 (study PRJEB30182, sample SAMN05720284) | activated sludge metagenome | isolation source: Anaerobic digester | place: Hong Kong | collected 2014-12-17 ... | reverse complement strand
GGCCGCTACCTGCTATTCGATGGCGTTCTGGAAGGCGTCGGGGGTGGCGCGGAACAATTCGCCCACGGCCGTTTCCGGTTCCAGTTGGTGCAGGCGGTGGAGGAAGGGCAGGCCGGGTAACGGCCGTTGCACATCACCCCCACCCGCCCGGCGCGACGACGATTGCCGGTGCGAGAAGTTGAGCGGCGGCAGCGTCTTGAAGTAGAAGGCAGGCTGCGGCGACCGGTCCACCATGACGCGGGCGTAGCCATGAAACTTCGCCACGTCCATCACGTCCAGGGGCAGGCCAATGCCAGGGTCAGTAATCGCCTTGTCGGTTTTGCCGCTCGCTTTACTGGGGATGATTTGGGTCAGAATCGCCAACTGCTTGCTACCCATCCCCCGATTTTCCTATTGTCAACGCCTCCCTTCTTTCTTTATCTTACCGGCAGTCTATTTTTCTTTTGCCGGAAGGCCATCAACCCAATCAGCGTTTTCCGCGCAGTACATATCATCATGTGGAGGATACAATGACAGCAAAATACAAGGTTGTGGAGAAAGTGAACCCCAGTAATCGGGAGGCCGCACGCAAGTTTTACCCCTCGTTGCAAACCAACGGCCGTGTCAATCAACGCGCTCTGGCCGCCGAAGCCGCCGACCGCTCGACACTCAGCGACGCCGACATGGCCGCCGCCCTGGCTAATATGTTGGCCCTTATCCCCAAGCATCTGGCGATGGGCGAGGTTGTAGACCTGGGCGATTTTGGCAAGTTTCAGTTGAGTATCAGCAGCGAAGGCTCCAATTCCCCCGACCTGGTCACTTCGCGCAACGTCAAACGGGTCTCTGTGCGCTTTACGCCTGGCCCGGCCTTTAAGGAGGCGTTGGCGAAAATTCAGTTTGAGAAGGTCACTGAAAAATCAGGCGATTGATAACAGGACAGGTGGTATCACCGGAAATGTCCTGAGGTTTGGCCTGAAATGTCGTGAGGTTTGACCCCAAACCTCGTGAGATTTTTTAAAAAACTCACGAGGTTTTCAAAAAATCTCACGACATTTTTTTAAAATCTCACGTGATTTTTGCCGAAATCCCGCGAGGTCTGGCAGCCGGTCTCGCCTCTCTTTGTAGCCTGAGTCTCGCCTCTTCGGTTATACTTTGCCCGGCTTTAGCAAGCAGATTTGCTAAAGTTACAAGATTAACTCGTTTGTGAATGACCTTGAAGCCAATTTCGGCATGGTTCATTTGAAGTGAATTCATCTTTATAAATAGTGATACGGAGACTCACAAACAAGACACGGAGAAACATGGTGAAAAAGTAAGTTAATCCTGAATCTCTCCATGAAACTCTGTGACTTCTCCGTGTAAATCCGTGTAACTGTTTTTTAAATTGTAAAGGATGGTTTACTTTGCATTGAACCATGCCCCACTTTCTAACCACTTTGTATTGAGGAGCAACAAATGGAATTAGCCAGCGAACTCGCCGCGTTGCTGCAACAAGACGGCCGTTTCTACGCCAACGACCAACTCTTAAAAAACCAGGTCACCGAGTATGCCCTGAAACTAGACCGGGATCTGCTGCGCCTGCTCCTGAGCCACGACCGGCTAAAAGCCCACTTTTTTGTAGACGTGGATGGCGTGTTGGTCTTTGACCGGGATAAATTTATCCGCTTCATCAACCACAAAGCCTTTCTGCCCGACTCCTATACCAGCTTTAAGAATAAGATTGGGCTGGCGACGGCCGACGGCCGTTTCCTGCATGAAAACCGCGACGTGGTGCTGGTCTGGCCCTATAAAGATTGCGTGCTGGAGGGCGGGCAGACCAAAGAAGAGCAAAAGCGAGACGAAATCTTCTGGAACGAAACCCTGGCCCCCGACGACGTAGACCGCCTGCTGGCCCCCAAACTGTTCACCAACTGGCGGCGCTATGACGCTGACGGCAGCCACGAAGTAACCGAACTTCAGGCGACCGACAACCTGATTATCAAGGGCAACAACCTGCTGGCCCTGGCCTCGCTAAAAAAGCGGTTCGCCGGTGAGGTGAAGTTGATTTACATTGACCCACCTTACAATATAGGAGGTGATAGTTTTCAGTATAATGACCGATTTAATCATTCTACGTGGCTTACGTTTATGAAAAATCGCCTTAGTTTGGCAAAAGAGTTACTAAGACCAGATGGTGCCCTATTTGTTCAAATAGATCACCATGAACTTGCTTATTTAACTGCCTTATTAGACGAATTATTTGGGGTTGAAAACAGAGCACAAATTATCTCAATTAAAGCTGCATCTCCTTCTGGCTTTAAGGCTTATAACCCGGGGCCAATTGATGTTACAGAATTTGTGTTGTTTTATACAAAAGATAAGTCACGTTTCCAATTTAAAACGACCTATGTGCCAGCAGCATATCATTCTAATTACAACAAGTATGTGGAAAAAGAAGAAGGAAAAGAAGATGTTTCTAGCTGGAAAGTTATACCACTAAAACAAAAGGTTTTAGAATCACACGGCTTTGCAAGTGAAAAGGAAGCGAAAGAGCAATTTAAGTCACTTTACAAAGAAATATTACGCGGTTTAATCGCTGATTTTGCTTTTCAAAACGCAGATAAGGTTGCAAGTGTTAGAGATTTTCATAAGCCAACCAAAGCAGTTAAAGAGCTTCAAGCGAAATCGCGTGTAGAAAAAGACAAGGTTTTTACTCATCAAAAACAAGATGGCTTATATACATATGTTTACCGTGGTGGTGAATTAACTTTTTATTCTCGAAAAATACACATAGTAGACGGGAAACCTCAAGTTACAGAATTATTATCAAATTTCTGGGATCATATTTCTTGGGCAGGAATAGCAAAAGAAGGATATGTAAAGCTTAAAAACGGAAAGAAACCAGAGAAACTTATAAAACAACTTTTAGAGCTAGTTGCGGAAGAAGGGGACTTGGTATTAGATTTCTTTCTTGCAAGTGGAACAACTACGGCTGTTGCTCACAAAATGAGCTATCAGTATATTGGTATTGAACAACTTGATTACGGTGAAGATGATTGTGTTGCTCGCTTGCAAAATGTTATTAATGGCGACCAAACCGGTATTTCGAAATCAGTTAATTGGCAGGGTGGTGGCAGCTTTGTATATGCCGAACTGATGCAGTGGAACGAGCAATTCATTCCCCGCATTCAGGCTGCTGCCGACAAAGAAAGCCTGCAAGCCGTCTGGGCTGAGATGCAAGCCAAAGCTCACCTCAGCTACCGCCTCAACGTGAAAGCGTTTAACGCAGAAGCCGCCACCTTCACCGACCTCTCCCTATCAGACCAGCGCCGCTTCCTCCTCGAAGTCCTGGACAAAAACCAGCTCTACGTCCCCTACAGCGAACGCGACGACGCCCTCTACGCCGTCAGCGAGACCGACAAAGCCCTCAACCGCCAATTCTACGGGGAATAACCCACCATGCCGACCAGCTTCCTCTACGACCTCATCCTGCAAGAATTTGGCAAGCGCACCATTGCCAATACCCCCATACCCCCCGGCGTTACCGGCAACCTCAACCCACGCCTCGCCCTGCGCCCTTACCAGACAGAAGCCTACCAACGCTTCATCTGCTGCCTGGAAAACAACTTTGACGACAAGCCCAACCCGCTTCAACTGCTCTTTCACATGGCTACCGGCTCCGGCAAAACCCTGATCATGGCCGGTCTCATCCTCTACTTATATGAACAGGGCTACCGCAACTTTCTCTTTTTCGTCAACAGCACCAACATCATCGAAAAGACCCGCGACAACTTCCTCAACCCACTTTCCGGCAAATACCTCTTCGCCGAAACCCTCACCTTCGGCCCTAAACAAACGCAAATTCGCGCCGTAGACAACTTTCAAACCGCCCACCCCGAGGAGATCAATATCCTCTTCACCACCGTCCAGGGATTGCACAGCCGCCTCAATCAGCCCCGCGAAAACAGCCTCACCTACGACGATTTTGCCCAGCACAACCTCGTCCTCATCTCCGACGAAGCCCACCACATCAACGCCCTCACCAAAAGCCAGGCCAATCCCAACCAGCCGGGATTATTTCAATCCAATGAGCTGGCTCAGTCAGAAATAGATGAACTTAACACCTGGGAAGCTACTGTCAACCGCATCTTCACCGCCCGCCCCGGCAACCTGCTGCTGGAATTCACCGCCACCATCGAGCTAGACAACCCGGCCATCGCCGCCAAATACGCCGACAAAATCCTCTGCCAATATGACTTAAAAAAGTTCCGTCAGGATGGCTACTCCAAAGAAGTCACCGTGCTCCAGGCCGACTTGCCCCCCATGCAACGCGCCCTGCAAGCCGTCATCCTCAGCCAATACCGGCGCAAAGTCGCCGCCCGGCAAGGGCTAGACCTCAAGCCCGTCATCCTCATGAAGTCACGCACCATCGCCGACTCCAAAACCCACGCCGACGAATTCCAGCAGATGATGGGGCAGCTAGACGGGGAACAATTGCAGCAGCTTAGCCAACAAGCCAGCGGCGCCCTGCAACGCGCCTTCGCCTACTTCGCCGCCCAAACCATCCACCTGGACGATCTGGCCGCCGAACTCCGCCAGGAATTTGCTCCCTATCACAGCCTCAGCGTCAACTCCCAATCCGACAGCGAAGAAAAACAACTCCTGGTTAACTCCCTCGAAGAGCGCGGCAACCCCATTCGCGTCATCTTCGCCGTAGACAAACTCAACGAAGGTTGGGACGTCCTCAACCTGTTCGACATCGTGCGCCTCTACGATACCCGCGACGCCAAAAAAGGTATCCCCGGCAAAACCACCATCGCCGAAGCGCAGCTTATCGGGCGCGGGGCGCGTTACTTCCCCTTCGCTTACAACGCCCAGCCGCTCGACAAACGCAAATTCGACAACGATCTCAACCACGAGATGCGCATTCTGGAAAGCCTCTACTACCACAGCGCCCACAACCCCCGCTACATAGACGAACTGCACAAGGCGCTCATCCAAACCGGCATCATGCCCGATCGCAGCCGCGCCGTGACTATGCGCGTCAAAGAATCCTTCAAAACACCCGATCTCTGGCAAAAGGGCTTCATCTTTGTCAATAAGCGCGTTGTCAATTCCCGCGCCAATATATTTGGGCTATCCACCCTCAACATTCCCTTGCGCCATCACTACCAACTGCAAACCGGCCAAACGCAAGAAACCACCATCCTCGATGCCACCGCCGCCACCGCGCCTAACTTGCCAACCATGACCCGCATGATTCCCCTTCAAGATTTAGGGGAAAATGTCATCCGCGCCGCCTTGCAACGTTTACCGGCCTACCGCTTCGACCAGCTAAAACACTACCTGCCCCACCTCGAATCCAGCCGCGAACTCATCTACTCCGCCGACTATTTAGGCTGGGTCAAAATAGATCTCACCGGCACAGAAGCGCAGTTAGACCACCTCTCCCAGGCCGACAAGCTGCAAATCGCCCTGAGCGTTCTGGCAAAAATCGGCCAGGCCATCCAGACCAGCACGCCAGATTACATCGGTACAGACCTCTTTGAACCCCTCTTCATTCAGCACAGCCTGAAAGACAAGACGCTGCAAATCAGCATCAATGAAGGCGGCGATCAGGAGTATGGCATTGCCCAAAGCGAGACCTCGAACAGCGCCCTGCAACTGAAATTAGACGACAAAGCGTGGTACGTCTATGATGAAAACTATGGCACGGCCGAGGAAAAGTATTTCGTCCGTTTCCTGCATGGCGCTATGGCTGAGCTAGAAAAGCGGTATGAACAGCTTTACCTGATCCGCAACGAAAAACTGTTTACCCTCTACACCTTCACCGATGGCCGGGCCTTTGAGCCAGACTTTGTCTTATTCGCCGTCGAGAAAGCGACGCAAACGCCGGTCTCTTACCAGTTGTTTATCGAGCCAAAAGGGGATCATCTGCTCAAGACAGACGGGCACAAAGAGCAGTTTTTACTGGAGATTGCCAACCAGCATACGCTGCCCACCCTGTATGATACAGATAACTATAAATTGATTGGGCTGCCGTTTTATAACGAAGCGGTCAGAAAATCATCGTTTGAGCAGGCTTTTCGCGGGGCGCTGCCGATTTCCTGAAGAAGAAGGCAAACGCCAAATCCGTCACCTCCGGCGGCATGGCGTCTGGTTCCAGAAGGGTGACGGCCGTTGGCCGAAGCGCCCGCCACCAACAATACCCTCCGCCTGGCAGTCACGCTGCGTCCCGACGAGGACGCCGAGCGAATCACGCTGGATCTGGCGGCGGCGACGATTACCTTTTTACGGGCGGAGAAGGTCTATACCTGCTCACTGTGCGACCAGTTCTCGGCCGCCAGCACGCAGGCCATTGCCCGCTGGCACAGCAAAACAGCCCACGACGACCGGCTGGCCTTTCGCGCCGAAAAGGGTCTGACGCGGCAGTTGACGATGGTGGTGTATGCGGGGGAACGGCCGTTGGCTGGTAAGCGGCCAGGGAGAAGGAAGTGAGGGGGGAACGGCCGTTGGTACGAGAAAATGCTATCCTTGTAGGAATATGGGTAGACCGGAGAACTTAATCTATGCTCCTCTTCATTGGTGGCGCGGCGCGAACGGGCAAAGGGATGCTGGCCCGCCGTCTCCTGGCGGAGATGCAGCTCCCCTACCTCAGTCTGGACGTTCTCAAAATGGGTTTGGCACGTGGTGTACCGGAATATGCCATTGATCCCAATGCTGGCGGGATACAGGTTGCCCACCGTCTCTGGCCGTTGGTCCACGAGATGAGCGTCAGCCTGCTTTATGACCAGATGGATTACGTTTTTGAAGGTGAACTCTTGCCCCAGGACGTGGCGGCGCTCAGAAGCGCCTATCCGACGCAGGTCTTCGCCTGTTTCCTGGGGTACAGCGCCATCACGCCGACTCAGAAATTGCAGGAGATTCGGACGCATGGGGGGCAGCCCAATGACTGGCCGCAAGAATATACCGATGCCGCGCTGCTGGCTGTCATCCATCGGGAAATTGCCTTCAGCCGCTATGTGCAGGCTGAATGCACCCGGCTTGGCCTGCGCTACTTCGATTCGTCACAGCATTTCATGCCCGTACTGGACGATGTTGTCGCCTATGTGCATAGCCAGATCGTTTTCGTATGATTGTACCCGATGCCGGACACACCGCTTTCATCTGATTTGTATGGGGGCGCGCAGACAAAGCTGCCTGGCCTTCCCCTGCGCTTTGTGGTTGTTTGCAGAGTTGTGTCTTGCGGGTTGTTGCTGTAACATTCAACAGTAACAGCAGGGCAAAATGTACGAGATTGACCCCCAACCGATTCTTCAGAACATGACCACAGGCTGGCTGAAGACGGAGCGTTTCCTCTCTCGTAAGCGGGTTTATAGCCCGTGAAATCGGGGGCCGTTTTGCCCGGCATAGGATTAACAGCAACAAACCGCTCCACCCCTCCGTGGAGCGGTTTTGTTTTAAGGAGCCATCATGAAAGCCACACCTCTTTTTATCGTCACCTTGATACTGTTCGCTTTGCTCATGGGCGCAGGTGGCGCTTTGGCGCAAAGCCGGGCTTCTGAACCGGCTAAACCATTTCAGGACGCCAGCACCCATTCCTTTGCGCCGGTGTTTTTGTTTCAGGCCGAACAGCAGGCCGATGAAACAGCCTGGTTTCAGAGTAACACGGTTGTAGACGCCACCGGCGGGACGCATACGACCTTTTTCACGAACGCGCACATCTATTATGCTTACTGCCGCGTGAACTGCGCGGAGTCAGGCGGGTGGACAATAACGGCCGTGGCCGACCTCGGCCCCTTTCATTCTGCCGCACACCCTACGCTGGCGGTTAATTCGGCGGGTCAGCCGCGTCTGATGGGTTTCAACGGCTTTTATTATGTCTATGGGGAATGCAACACAGGTTGCGATCAACCGGGCAATTGGCACTTCGTCCAACTCGAATTGCCCATGAACATTATGGACAGTTATCCAACAAACGGCCGTTACTTCGCTCTCGACACGTTGGGACGTCCCCGCTTCATAATCCCCAACAACTTCGGCACGCAGTACTTCTTCTGCGATACAAATTGCACCGACCTGACAAATTGGGAATTTGCCATTCTTTCCCACGACACGCGACTGCGTGACATGCAGCTTGTCTTCAACAACGCCAACCAACCCCGTATACTCGGCATCGTCTCCAATCTCGAAGACAATTATCTGAGCCTGGTTTATGCCCAATGTGACAGCGATTGTACACAAAGTGATAACTGGCACTATGTAACATTGGCCGCTGAAGTAGGCTCATCTACCCGATACCCGACCTATGCGCTGCGCCTGGATGCGGCCGGGCGGCCGCGCATCGCCTTCTACAAAGCTGCGGGCGACGAGGTCATCCATTACATGTGGAGCAACGCCAATTTCACCAACCCCGCCAGTTGGTCTGGCTATGAACTCCCCCGGCCGTCGGCCGAACACCGCACACTCGATTTGGCGATTAGCAGCCAGGGACGGCCGTCTATCGTTTATGCCTCAGACGGTCACGATTTACGCTACCTGGCGTGTGTGTCGGGTTGTGAAACGCAAACGCCCACGTGGACAGAACAGAACATCGAAACCGGGGCTGAACTACAAACCACCGCGCCCATTCCTCCGGCTGCGGGCTGCGAGACGGCCACCTGGTGGCTGGACGGGTATCCATCGCTGGCGTTGGACACCGCCGACAATCCCCGGCTCTCCTACCATGCGTATCATATTCAGTCCTGTGGCGGCTATGTATCCTACGACGCCGGGGCCATTCGTTTGGCCGGTGTTGCGGGCAGTACCGCGCCTGACTTTCTGGTTTATCTGCCTTTTACGCGCCGCTGAGTTGATGAACATACCCGCTAAATTGGAACAAAACACACCTTCAATGGGCGGGTATGTTCTTCGTTAGGGTGTTTTCTCTGGCGCAGACTGATTCACCAAGAAATACGGCCGTTACTACCATCAACGGTCACTGTCATTCCTTCATGCAACCGGGTCATTGCCTCAGGAACATTTACCACAGCCGGGACACCATACTCACGCGCAACAATGGCCCCATGTGACAATTGCCCCCCATAAACTAAAATCAGCCCAGCAACAAGTGGAAATACAGGCGTCCACCCTGGATCTGTAGCCAGCGTAACCAAAATATCACCACGTTGTAGCCGTGCAGCCTCGTTAGGCTGGTAAACTATGCGCACAGGGCCAGTAGCGATACCGCCACTGGCCGGGATGCCTTGAAGGCCCTGTTTCGCGGATAATGCGGGGTTAGGCAAAGGTCGGCCGGCGGAATCGAGCGCCTCTGGGATTGGATAGGAGCACCAGAATTCATAAGCCTTCCGCCGTTCTGCTGTACGCTCCAATAACGATTTAGCCGTAGCTGTCGTGCTTCCCCTGACTGCGGTGTCAATTTCGTCATGGGTAAGAAAGAAAATATCCTCGGCGGCCGATAGAATCCCCCTTTCTTGCCAACGGCGCCCTAACGCCATAAATAGCTGACGGCGCGAAAGTTCCAGCTTAGCCATAAAATGACGGCTGTTGTCACGGCGACGCACCTGATTTTGCGCCTGTTGCAACACCCGGCGAAACAGAACTCTTCGGATGAGGCCCAGTTGTTTTTCCATGTTTTGCTGAGCAACTTGGGCGGATGACTGTTCCTGTTTGTCCCGTTGCCCAATATCCCCTACATATCCAGCCACTAAGGCAATAACCTGCTCTGGTGCTTCGACCCAACGGGGCAGCAAAATTTCAGGTTCAGCCGGACAACGATGCCCATGATCATGCAAAAATTGCTTAAGCAACGGCCGTACCCCGGCTGCTTCTGGCAAAGTTTGCAGTTTATCCCACGCTGCCTGAGGCGGATTTTCCCGGACAACGTGAACCAGATTGGCATCGTGCAATGCCTGAGCAAGCCGTCGTAGGGCCGGCCCCATTTCCGCGGCGTAAACACCGTCCAGACCAGTAATTAAGGTTTGAGCTAACCGGGCATCATGTCCCCACTTCTTTGTCATCCATTCCAAGGGGGCAAATGAAAGGAAAGCTCCCGTACTGACCGTGACATGCCGCTGGTACACCTCGGCGCGGCGCGGCTCCCACACAATGCGAATAGTAGACCACACTTCTTCTTCATTCATGGCGGAGAGGTCACGCTGTTGGATTTCATCTGCCCAGACATCAATTTGCCGGTACAGTTCAGCCTCATCTTTGGGTAAGAGTGGCTTTGGGGAAGAAGATTGTCGTTGGCTTTTCAACCCTTGCCAGACAAGTTGGGGGCCTTTAGTCAGCAACCGCCAGGGTCGGAATCCCGCTTTAGGTGGGAGATCAGGGCGTCGGCTGCCCCAGGTAGCATCAATAAAGGATGTAGGTAGTCCTATATCGGCCATAAATTGTCGCATTCCCCCCTCATTGGCATAAATGCGCCCATAGAGACGTCGAGCCATCTGCACCTTCTCGCCAGATGTTAACTGCACCTCGGCGGCATTGCCTAGCATCGTAAACTGGAAAGCGTCAGAGGGGTGACTGGATTGGGAAGAACTTCGCCAAAATTTGCCCGCGTCCATAAATGGAAGGGATGACATATTGCCTCTTCCGGCAACCAACTGTCATCACCAGGCACATTGATTTCATCAGGTGGTAACGGCGTCAGGGGTATAGAGGGAGCCTTTGTGGTGATGGCTCTACTTTGCAGAAGAAAGAAGCTGTTATTTTCTACAGCCCATTCAATATCCTGAGCAGCGCCGAACAACTCAGCGACGGCCAACCCGGTAACAACCAATTGCTGGACCTGGGCGTTGGTCAGAACCGGCAATTCCCTCTGAGTAGTTGTTTTTTCAATTTCCTTGTTATGCCGGTTCACAACGTATCTGTCCGGTGTGGCCCGCCCGCTTACCAATTCCTGGCCCAGACCAGGTACCGCTTCAACGACGACTGTCTCTTGAGTAAGCGTAAGGGGGTCTTGGGTGAAAAGTACACCAGAACAGGTTGCGGCTATCATTGGCTGTATTATGACCGCCATGCTTACCTGATGTGAATCAATACCACGCTGGTGGCGATAAGCAACTGCCCGCGCCATCCATAGACTGGCCCAACATTTTTTCACAGCCTCAAGAACGGCCGTTTCACCCTGAACGTTCAAAAAACTGTCATGCTGTCCCGCAAAGCTGGCGGCCGCCCAGTCTTCCGCTGTTGCTGAGGAGCGAACAGCAACCAGTTTGTTCCCCAAGCTGTGATAGGCGTTCAGTATCAAATCAGATAGTGCGCCTGGTAAACTAGCCGCCAAAAAGTGTTGCCATACAGTCTCGTCTGAAACAGGCTTGCCTGTCCTGTCCTGCAAAAAAACATCTAGCCTGTTGGCCGTAACAAAAGCCCAGTAAGCTTCTGTGGTAACGACTATACTGGCCGGCACAGCAAAGCCAGCGGTTAACAAACGGTTCAGGTTGACTGCTTTGCCACCAATCAAAGTAACTGCGGCTTGGCTGTGTGCTATCGGTAGCGTGACAACGGTCATTCACTTTCTCCTGTGATTTGGGCAGTAGCAGAAGCCCCATTCACCAATGTCTGGATAGCCCACACCGCATGATCGGCTGCTTCTTGCCAGGAAAGGTCTAAATAATCGGTAAATGCACGAATAACCGCTGAAGTCGCCAAAACAAGAACAACGTTCCGCAACCGTTTTTGTTCTTCTATCGGTAAGTCGGCTATGAACGGCATCAGCATATCTTCTACCATTTGCAGACGTTCCGGCCGTGTGGTGCGACGGATGTTGCCCGCCGCTTCGCTCAGGGCTGCCGCCCGCAGCGATTCATCCATCTTGTCCGCATTCGAGTAAAATGCTTTTATCGTTGCCAGATAACTTTCTAAATCGGGCTGTGGTACTAATGTGGGGGCGCCGATTTTCTCGGCCAGATAGGCTGGTAAGGCATTGATTAGGGCTTGTTTGGTCGGAAAGTAGCGATATATCGTGGGAATGGATATTTCTGACGCCTTGGCGACGGCCGGGATTGAGATATCGACCAGACCATCACCCATTACCTTGATCAATCCTTCCAAGATGCGCGTGCGGGTCTGTTGTTTTTGCGCTTTTCGTATCTTGCTTTCGTAAGGACGTATCGAATCCGTATTCATGATACGAATCATATCATGGATATTTGTTGCCTGTCAAACAAGCTTTAGAACAGCGAGTTAATCAGACAGCCAGCCTGGTGGGACAGAAGGCCGGACACTGGATTAATTTTCAGCTACAGGGTCACTATTAGCACCATCCACAACAGCGCCAGCCCCACCATCCAAAGCAGAATCTTGATGGCTTTCGGTAATCTTGCCAATTGCCCTGACGCGCCATTCGTCTTTGCGTCACCAACCCGGATCTGCCACCGGCCCAGGTCACGGCCGTTCACCAGATGAATGTGGTAGCTGCTCCGCTCCGCCACTTCCCGCGCCGCTCGCGTATACCCACTCGTCGTCACAAAGTAGCCAGTCTCCACCCCGGCCCCGTTCATCGCACCGATGAAATCGCGGATTTGCGACGGCGTCACCTTTTGCCGGTATGGTTTGCACCGCACAACCGCTCTCTGGCCCTCTTTCTCCAGGTAGATGTCAATTCCCGGTCGTTGGCCCCGCCAGCGAGACGGATATGGTAGCCATCGGCGCGAAATAGCTCAGCCACTGCCTGTTCAAACTGAGCCGGGGTCAGTTGGTAAAGGTTTCCCGCCAGAGCGAGGTGGCGGCGTTGGGCGCGGGCGCGGTGCAGCAGGTAGACGGTGATGGTAATGAGGGTGGTAACGGCCGTTCCGCCCCCACACTCACCAGAACAGGCGCTTGCTCGAAGGAGTAGTCAAAGAGGAAGAGGGCCAGGCAGGTGAGGTGAAGGCAGCGGTGAGGAGGTGTTCGGTGGCGACGATGGGGGCGGCAAGGCCTGTACGTCGGTTAAGCCCGCGGCCAACTTGGGGATAGTGTACTCCCATTCAGCCCAACTGGTCGGATATTTCATTCCCCGCTCAGGGCCACAACAGCGAGTCAGGCTTGTCAAAGGAAGTTGCAGCGGGCCACGCCACCAATGCGGGTTGTCCTGCAAATGGTAGACGAGGCCGGAGTTGGGCGATTCGTGGGTCAGGTAAGCCAGTATCCAGGCTTCCAGGTTGCCGTAGGCGGCAAAACGCAGCGCAGTGGGCACGTCGAAGGTCTTAATGGTCATGGGATGGTGATTCTAACACGGCCGTTACGGCCAGCACAAACGCGGTGGGGCAACGTAACGGCCGTTTAGCCAGCCAACTACCCCCAAACCATCTGGCAAACAAGGCCGAAAAACACCGCTGGAATCACACCACAGAGAATAAGCACGATAAGGGTGCGCTGAATTCGTCTGTCGGGCAGAAGCACGAAGATAGGAACACGGCCGTTTTGCGGCCGTTCGACAATGCCCAGACGTTGTCCGGGAGGATGGGTTAACCAAAGCGCCAGCAGTGCGCCCGTCATGAACAACAACGTTACGCCCGCCAGGTCTGGCGAGAGCCAGGCTATGGCGAAGGGAGCCCCCAGCGAAGCAAACCCTATCAGAACGGCCCAACGCCGTGACAACTGCCAGTACAAGCTGCGTCCCAGGCGATAGCCGTCTTGCTGCCGGTAGGCGCGGCGAACGGTTTCACGATGGAACAATCGCGGCCAGAAGCGGGCCAACAGGACGTAGAGCCAGCCCCAAGCCATGATGATTCCGGCCCACAGTGGCCGATAGCGTAACCAGGTCTCAATCATGATGCCAGAACCATAGAAGCCCCGATACACATCGCCACGACTCATCCCATAAGGCCGTCAGGCTTGCGCTTTGGTGGGTGGCAGAAAGGGCAACTGCCGTTTCACCAATCCGAATCACCTCCAACGGCGATATGGCTGTGGCGCAGCCCTCTTCATCAGGAATTTGGTGATTATGCCTGAGGGGTCACTTCCGTCCCCTCAAACAACACTTCCACCAGCGGACTGCCCACAACCAGCTCCTCCACCGAACTAACCTGCCGCTGATACCAGCCCATCTCCGGCGCGGAGAGAATCCGCCACCGCTCA
>ERZ795053.4978-NODE-4978-length-14025-cov-10.313099_pt1 | contig 14025 bp, 9 predicted proteins | sample MGYA00375137_ERZ795053 | MGnify/ENA primary metagenome ERZ795053 (study PRJEB30182, sample SAMN05720284) | activated sludge metagenome | isolation source: Anaerobic digester | place: Hong Kong | collected 2014-12-17 ... | reverse complement strand
CGATAAATCGTTTACCTTTACTGTTGATGAAGAATCTATAACAAGATGGTTTGGCTGTAAATTTATCGATAGCAGTATTTGTAAACTGTCAATGTTAACGCTATTGGGTGCAAGTTTACAGCTGTTTAGGCTTAACTTTTTAGAATTGCATTTAACGGAAAATTGCGATGAGTTTCGGCTAACATTTTTTTCCTGCACAAGTATTTTTGCTCCATTCACGTTGGCTTGTATTCCTGTAAGCAGTTGAATAAAGGGAACGGTTACGGGGGCAATATTTTCATCCAGAAACAGTTCGATTGAGCGATTGGTATTGTTGATATTGCCGGTTATGGCAATGGACTGCGTTGTGCCGTTGGCTATAATAACCGCATCAATGGCTATGTTTTTTTCCCTGTTTTGCCACGATTTAACTATCAACTTTTCGGTATGCAGCGAATCCGACATGGATAAAATCAGATTTTCAACATTAACCTGCGTGGAAGCAAGTCTAAAGATACCTTTCAATATGCGGTTTAAAATGTTGAAGTTCCCTTTGCCAGCGTGTGTTTTGTTTCCGGATATATTTAAAGTCTTTTTATTTTTACGAATAACAAGGTTTACTTTGCCATTATTCACATTAATACTGCTGGGATATATTTTGAAGGTTAACAGTTTGGTTAGACTTAGCGTTGTGTTTAGTAATTCAATTTTAGCAAGAGTATCGGAAGTCTTAATTACGGTAATGTTATTAATTGTAATTGTTTTAATTCCGTTAAAACAAGCCGATTGGTATTTTATATCGGCGTTGTATTGAGATTCAATGGAATGCAACTTCTTTTTAATAATAGCGTTGAGTAGCGAATTACGGGCAACCCATAAACTTACTATAATAGTCAGTATGACAATTATAAGCGAATAGAAAATCAGTTTTTTGCTTTTTGCCATAAAAAATGTTTGTGGTACAAACATAAAAAAAAGCGCCAAAAGGCGCTAATTAGTATTGAAGTTCCTAAAACGTGTATGACGCCGAAAGGGTAATTCGGTTGTCGCTAACAGGGTCGTACGATGAGGTTGCCTTTTGCTTATCGTCGAAAGTTTTTCCGTAAACGGAAGTTGTTATCATATACTCGGCCGAGAGTTTAAAATTTTCGATTGTGTAGGAAAATCTTGGGGATATTCGGTAAACATAATTCATGTCGGCATTTCGCTCATAACTGCTGCTTATTTGGGTGTACTTTTTGTTTGATCCCATTTGCTTTGTATATCCAACAAATAGTCCGAAATCTAGTTTTTTAATGCTATGCGAAATATCTATCCATGTGCTTAAAGTTCGTAAGTTGGCATAGTTATACCTGTTGGTGGAAGTGTCTAACGAGCCCGTTTCCATACCGTATCCGCCAATCATATTGAGGTGGGTAAGATTTTCGCCGTAAATGGCTTCGGCCTTAATTTTGGTGTTCCCAAAGGCTTTCATTATAAAGGTGTTAAATTCGTATTGTCCAACCCTTTGGTTGGTTACGTAGTTGGAATCGGTTACCAGCCTTGGCGTTAGCCATTTATACCCGGCATTTATTCCGGCAATAAACGTTTTTCGGTTTCCAGCTGCAATTTGGTAAACCAGTTCGGGCAGTCCCGAATTTCGCTGGGCATCGGTAGGGCCTTTAGTTCTGTGGTAACCCTGGCTTAATGCAGTAAACGACATTCGTAGATTTTGGATTGGATAAATGGTGTAGCGGATTTGAGGTGAGCGATTTAATGCATGAAATGCTGCCGCAGCACCGAATGTTAGTACGCTGGGAGCCGTTTCGGTTACAAACATGGGATGCCAGTATTGTCCTACTATTAGTTCGGAACTTTCCCATTTTAGGTTAACCATGGCATGTCGCAGTCGAAGTTGATATATTAGGTCGTTGGCTGTTGCGTAAAAATCGGTTTCGACCATAGCCGATGTTTTTGCTCCCAGCACATCGGGGCCGCTCATTTTCAATCCTAAGCGGGTAGTTATGCTTAACAGCTGAAGTTGATTTTGTTCGTTTACGTTGTTGCCGTTAACATCTAACTTTTCCTTAAGTGGATAAAAAATTATTTCGCCATCCCTTACGTCGAGGTTTTTATATGTATCGTAAATTAAGTCGGTACGCACGTAGCCGTAAGGCTTAACCTCAACTTTAGGTTTTGTAACATCCTGTGAGTAACCGGTTCCGATGAGCAGAAAAGTAGAAAATAAAAGTAAAAAAGCGCGTCTTTTCATTGAAGATATTTTAAAAATTTGCCCCAAATTTGGCTACTTTTTTCAAAACAAAAAATATGGAGTATTTTTATTTGAATTAATACGTTGAAAATGAAGCCGTATAGTTTTTTGATAGTTTTTCTCGTCTTTTGGAGTAATGTATATGCCCAAACAACGGATTCTACGGTAATTCGTATTAAGAAATTTCCTAAGAGCATTAATTTTTATACTAAGTTAACCTCGGCATTTTCTAATGTTGAAGTTTCTAATCCCGATTTAAAAGAATCTCTTTTATTCGAACCTAATCCGAATGCTCAATTCGGTATGGGTTTCTCGTATTCGTGGTTGGGGTTAGGTTTTAATGTGGAGTTACCTACCGATTACGAAACCGAGCAGAAGTATGGAAAAACGCAAAAATTCGATTTTGAGGCTCATTACACGCTGAGACGATTTTTTTTAGATTTTACATTGAAGAATTACAAAGGATTTTACCTGTCGAATCCCGGTAAGGTAATTCCGCAATGGGACAGAAGCAATCCGTTGCCTAAGGCCCCTAACTTAGAAACGGTTTCGTTGGCTGTTTCGTTTGCGTACATTTTCAGTCCTGACAAATTTTCGGCAAATGCCGCCTATACATATACTTATGCCATGCGGAAGAGTGGCGGTAGTTGGATACTTGGCGGATTTGCATCGGTAAATACTGTGGCAAGCGATACTTCTATTGTTCCGGGTATCGTAAAGCAATACATCGATCCGCGATTGGATGTTAAGACGTTAGGATTTGCCAATTTTGGGGTGTCGTTTGGTTATTCCTACTTATTTACCATGTGGAAAAAGTATTTTTGTTCGCTAACGTTATTGCCGGGTTTGTCGTTACAAAAGGTAATTCAGCAATCTTCCATTACCGGAGAAGTTACCGAGAACAACGTTTTAGCGGGAAGGAATATTGTGCGTTTTTCTTTGGGAAAAAATGGAGACAAGTATTATTGGGGCATCGCAGCATACATAGAGTCTTCCATTGTTAACAACAAGGATTCAAAATTACAGTTGACGTCCGGAAGCACGTACCTGTTTTTAGGGTACAGGCTCGATTCGTCGAATTGGAAATTTATGAAAGGTGTCGATAGGGTTATGCACCCAAGGTTTTTAAGATTTCTTACAGGATCACCTCCCGAACGTTAAGTTTACTTTGCCATAGCCTTTTTCCTTAAATCCTCCGGCATTTTTTCAATGGCGTATCGAAGGGCTGTTCGAGGCATTTCTTTCTTATTCTTCATTATAAATTCAAAAACTTCCTGTTGATATGCCTGACTTGCAGCCTTGAGCATCCACCCGTACCCTTTTTGAACCAGATCGTCGGTATCGATTAGGAGAGTTTGAGCAATTTCAAAAATATCATCTAAGAATAGACCTTTCCGTGCCGGAATAATAAATGTAACAGCCGATGCTCTTCGCATCCAGCGGTTTGGCGATTTAGACCATTGTTTCATGTACAATGTTAACTTCGGGTACATTGTTACAATTGAGCCAACAGTATGGTTGCATAGCGTATCGCATGTAGCCCAGTTGCTAACGTATTTGCTAATCCAGCGTTCGAAAAGTTCAATATCTTCTTCAACAAAATATTTACTCTGTTTTTCGCTCCACTGGCAGGCAATCATGCACTCTTCCATTATTCCCGATTTCCAAAGTTCCTCGCAGAGCGTAAAAATTTCATTCTTCTCCAAATTCTTAATTTTCTGGTAATATTTTTTGGATATAGCAGTTACCTGTGCCGATTTTATGCCATACATTGAAACTTCTTCCTTAAAGAATTTTTCCCCTTGTTTACGCGTTTTTTCGTCGGCTATTGTGGAAAGTTCGCTTCTAAGCGAGGTTAAGATAGTCTCCATTTTATATAGTTTAGGTACGTTCTAAGGTAGATATATTTGTTTAGAATTTTAACTTTGAGGAAATTTTGTTTGATGCCGAATTTTAGATTTATCGACTTATTTGCAGGAATTGGTGGTTTTCATATAGCAATGTCCCAGTTGGGTGGCGAATGTGTGTTTGCTTCCGAAATAGACAAGTTTGCAGCCGAGACGTATAAGCAAAACTTCAATATCGACTCGTTAAACGATATTCGTACAGTTGATGCTTTAAGCATTCCACCGCACGATGTGCTTTGTGCTGGCTTCCCTTGTCAGTCGTTTTCGAAGGCCGGGAAACAGGGCGGATTCGACGATACCCGAGGAACACTTTTCTTCGATATAAAGCGTATTTTGGCGGTTCATAAACCTAAGTATATTGTTCTGGAGAATGTTCGAAACTTAGTTTCGCACGACAAAGGGCGAACGTGGAAAATAATTTCGAAGACGTTAAAAGATCTTGGATATATTATTACCGAAAAGCCTATAATTGTTAGTCCGCACCAAATAGGCGTGCCTCAATTAAGGGAGCGTGTGTATATTTTAGGAGTTCACAAGGATTTTACGAATTGTAAAAAAATATACCTTTCGGTACCAAAAGCAAAAAAGAATTTGCTTTCGGGCAAAAGCATTTTAAATGGAACATCCGATCCTAAATACCATATTTCGGATTACGAGGAGTACGTGCTTAACGCATGGAACGATTTTATAAATGGTATCGATACCAAGGTTGTGGGTTTTCCGATTTGGGCAAAGGAATTTGCCCAAAATACCGATATATCCCAATTCCCGAAGTGGAAGCAAAACTTTATTTTGAAGAACAGGGAGTTGTATGTTCGAAATAGAACGTTTATTGATGATTGGCTTAATCGTTATAACCATTTAAAGGATTTTGTTCCGACACATACTAAGTTCGAATGGCAGGCTGGTTACGATATAAGCAGTGTGTGGGAGGGAATTATCCAGTTTCGACCTTCAGGAATAAGGGTAAAACGTCCTACCGAGTTTCCGGCACTTGTGGCAATGGTTCATATTCCAATTGTTGGTTGGAAGAAAAGGCGGTTAACGCCTCGTGAAGTTGCCAACTTGCAAAGTTTTCCGGATGATTTTAAGGTGAATGCCAATCCGCAACAGGCGTTTAAGCAATTTGGAAATGCTGTAAATGTTAAGGTGGTAAAAACTCTTGCCCAGCAATTGTTTGAACAAACATAAAAAGCCTATTTTTATAAGCAAAAAGTAAAGCATAGCTATTTTGAATAAACGATTTTCAAATCAACTTAAATCTATTATAGTATGAAAACATTGGCTAAAACAACTTTTACCGTTATTCTACTGGTTGCTGTTGTTTCCTGCACAAACAAGCAAAAACAGATGGAACAAAAACTATCGAACTTTATTTCTAGGTTAGAGCAGCAAGCAATTCCTTTATCCAAGGAGGCTGCCATTGCATCGTGGGATGCGTCTATTTCTGGGAAGGACGAGGATTATAAAAAATCCGAAGAGGCACAAATTAAGTTGGTTAATGTTTTTTCCGATTCTGCCTTGTTTGCCGAGTTAAAGCAGATAAAAGAGTCGGGCTTGGTTAAGGATTCCATTCTAAAGCGTGAAATGGATATTCTTTACCCTTCGTTCCTGCGCAATCAGGTTGATCCACAATTGCTGGAACAGCAAATTAAAATGGAAAGTAATCTGGAAAAGAAGTATTCCAATTTCCGTGCAAATGTGGATGGAAAAATGTTAACCGATAACCAAATTGAGGAAATTTTGAGGACTTCGAAGAATAGCAAAGAGTTGGAAAAAGCGTGGAAGGCTCATAAAATGATTGGGAGGGAAGTTGCCGACGACATTATTGCCTTGGTTAAGGTTCGTAACCAAATTGCTCAGAAGTTGGGTTACGATAATTACCACACCATGAATATGACGCTTTCGGAACAGGATCCGAATGTGGTGTTAGCCCTGTTTGATGAACTTGATAGCCTAACAGCCGGCACTTTTGCCAGTTTAAAGGCCGACATCGATTCGTATATCTCCAAACGGGATGGAGTTCCTGTAAGTAAGTTAATGCCGTGGCATTACCAAAATCGTTATTTTCAGGAAGCCCCGAAAATTTATAAAGTTGACCTTGATCAGTTTTATAAGGATAAGGATTTGGTTGAATTGACAAAGAAATTCTACGACGGAATTGGTTTGAATGTGGACGATATTGTTACACATTCCGATTTATTTGAGAAACCTGGAAAAAATCAACATGCGTTTTGCACGGATATTGACCGCTCCGGAGATGTTCGCGTTTTATGCAACATTCAGCCTAGCTATAACTGGATGAATACCATGTTGCACGAAAATGGTCATGGTGTTTATTCAAAATATAACGATCCTAACAAACCGTACTTACTACGCGATGCTGCACACAGTTTTACAACCGAGGCCATTGCCATGTTGATGGGACGTCTTGCAAGCAATCCTCAGTGGATGCTAGATATGGGTATAATAAATCAGGAGCAAAAGGAGCAAATTCAGGACGATTGCTTTAAGTCGCTTAGGTTGGAGCAGCTTACTTTTAGCCGTTGGGCACAGGTAATGTATCGTTTTGAAAAGGATATGTATGCTAATCCCGATCAGGACTTGAATGCACTTTGGTGGAATTTGGTTGAGAAGTATCAAATGCTTACCAAGCCCGAAGGTCGAAATGAACCCGATTGGGCTACAAAAATCCATATTGCCCTTTATCCTTGCTACTATCATAATTACCTGATGGGCGAAATGTTGGCTTCGCAGTTAAATTATTACATTGCTGACCATATTTTGGGCGTGAGCGATATTCGCGAGGTTAGTTTTGTTGGAAAACCTGAAGTTGGTAAGTACCTAAAGGAAAATATATTTGAACCGGGATGTTTATATCCATGGAATGAGATGATTAAACGTGCAACCGGCGAGAAGTTAACAGCCAAGTATTATGCAAAGCAGTTTGTCGATTAACAAATTGCTAGAAAAATAAAGAGCAGCGTTTTATTTCGCTGCTCTTTTTATTTAACGTGATTTCGATATAAGATGTCATTCCGAATTTGTCGAGGAACCGAGCGAAGTGAGTTCAACGAAGTTAATCTATCTTGATAGAATGCGGATACTTCGACTTCGCTCAGCATGACAATGCAATTCTTTATTTTATCACTTAAAATAAAATGTTTATTCTTATATCGAACTTACGTTATTTACGATACTTTCTGCGATCGAAAAAGAATATCAGCCGATTGTAGCAGTTTCCTTTTTAAGTTGTCGGATAAATTTGGATGTTCTTTTATCCATTCTTTTACAATGGTTTCGGCCTTTTTGGTATTATGTCCCCATAAAGTTGCATCAAGCCAACTTTTAGGGAAAAATATATCGCCTGTTTGCTGAATTTCCGGTAGCAAATCGAGGGATGCCTTGAGGTAGTTAATCGAAAAATTTTCGTGTATGGGATGGTTAAAGTAGTATAACGCTTCGGTTACCCAAGGTTCAGGTCTTCGATTTTTTGCATCTTTTAGGGATTGGAAAAAAGTGTTACGGGTGTTTTCGTTGTAGGAAAGAGCCCTGCGAACAAACGAAAATTTAGCCAGTAGGTCAGGGTTCGAAATTTGTTTCTGTTGTATGTTTAATATGCTGTCTGCTATTTCTTCGCTACGAATTGCAATTTGGTACGATAGAGAAACCAATTCGTTTTCGCTGAAGGTAACATCCGGTATTTTTGTTTTTTGTTGCCAAATTGAGGTCATCAGTTTTAACGCTTCGGGGCTAGTGGCAATATTGCAAAAGGTATTTAAAAAGGGTTTTCGTTCCGAAGACGATGTTGAAGATGAGTTGATTTTGTTCCAGAGTAATAGTTCCAATCCGCTGGCGTACTTATCGCGGTAATCTTGGTTAAAAAATCTCCACCATAAAGTTTTTACATTGCCCAATAAGTAATCGGTTATTTGTGGCTCCGTTTCGTAGTCCAACGCTTTTTGCAGGAAACTAATATATTGATCTTTCGTTATGTAATTGTTCAAAAATAGTTCGTGAAAGTTTACGTAACATGCAGCCCTGCTAATAGGATTCTCTATATAAAAAATGGAATCAGTTAGATATGTCAAAGAGGTAGAATCGGGAACAAACATTCCATACCCCATACCATTGGAGTTTGGGAAAATTATCGTTAATTTTTTATTCGAAATATCCTGTGAATATTTAGGTCTATCTTGATTTACATTTAGAAAAGGAAGCATTGTTTCAGATTTAACCAAGCCAACGTCGTACATCATTGGCATAAAGTTTCCCGATTGTTCTAAAACTAGATTTCCGTTTCTGTTCTTTTCGGTTATTGTAGGCATTCCTGTTTTTTCAATCCAGCATTTATTCCAAAGAAAAAGGTTACTGGCAGGAGAGAGGGAGTCGAAAATAGCGATTAAATCGTTCCAATCGGCATTCGACATGCTATACTTTTTCAAGTATAGTTGAAGTCCTTTTCTTAGATTTTCCTGTCCAATAGAAAGTTCCAGTTGATTTAACGCTATGGGTGCTTTGTTATAAATAATATCGCCGTAAAGTGTTCCTGCGAGCAAAAGGTTGTCCAGTTTTTGCCTTATAGGATTAGTACCTGCCGTTCTGTCAACGCTATAAGCGCTAGGATAGTGCGAAAGAATAAAACTTAGTTCATGGTTGATATTTGGAAATTGTGGATTTACAATTTTATCGGCCATTAAACTTGCGAATACCTCTTTTAGCCAAACATCGTTGAACCAGCGCATGGTAACCAAATCGCCAAACCACTGATGCGAGGTTTCGTGCGCAATTAGGTTTGCCCTGTTAAGAAGTTCCGTTTCCGACGGGTTTTCGTTTAGTAGAATTCTCGATTCTCTGTAGAATATTGCCCCGGGATGCTCCATTCCACCGTATTGAAAGTCGGGAATAAGAACAACGTCTAATTTACTGAAGGGGTAGGAAATGCCTGTATATTCGGTTAGCCAGTTTAATGAGTGTGCTTCGCTTTCGTATATGGCGTCCAAGTTATTATTTACTTTGGTTTTATTGGTTTCTCGGTAATATACAGTCAAATTAGAACCATTTACGGTGCGAGTAACGGCGTTAAATTGTCCTGCTGCAAAGGCAAAAAGGTATGTGCTTATCGGTTTAGTTTCGCAAAATCGTATTACTTTTTTAGAATCTATTTCTAAAATCATGGAGGCTGGTGCGTTGGAAACGGCAACCCAACTTAACGGGATTTCCAAGGAAAGTTTAAAACTTGCCTTTAAGTCAGGCTGATCGAAGCAAGGAAAAACTGTTTGGGCTCTGTCGGGAACCAAAAGCGTGTATAAGAAATTGTCCTTTCTATTTAATGATTGACTATTCGCTTGAAATTCTACATCAATTTGGTTTGCCCCATTTTGAAGGAAACTGGAAGGTATTATAATATGTCCATTTTTAACAGAAGTATTAACTTGCCTGTTGTTGGCGGTTACAGAGAGTAAGTTTTTATTTTGGTTACGAAAATCGAGAATAACATCTTCCTTTTTATTAAGATCGAAGGCTATTTCGGCACGTGCAGGTAAATCTTCCGCTTTATTTTCGCTGAACGAAAAAAACAGGTTATACGTAACATTAGCAATTGCCTCTTTTCTGTTTTTAGCAAGGTTGTAACTTACTCCTTCTTCTATATGATGTTTATTGCATCCGCTTAGAAAAATACTAAAAGCCAAAACAACCCAGTAAACCTTACGAAATTTCATATCTCTAAAAATAAAATCGGATTAATATACAACAAATAGTCTTGTTGAAAAAATATATCAATCACATTGCCATTTTAGCATAATTGGAAATTCAATACAAAACAAAATAGTTACCATGCCAACGGTATTTTTTCCGATGAAATTGTGTTCTATTCTAAATAAAAAACAATTGTGTAAAATAGGAAGGGCTACCGCAGGAGAGGAGTATATATCTTTTACATGGCAACTTCTTTTTATATTTGTGTAATGTTTATTGTTAGGAATTATGGAAGATATTGATAAAGAATTGCTGGATTTGCCTTTAAATTTATACAGAAGTGCAATATCTATTCGCAGCGAAATAACCCGTAGGTTAAGCAAAGTTTTTGGCGAAGAATTTACTGCCGATTACTGGTTTGTATTGAATTATATTGTTCATCATCAGCCGGTAGCAATTAACAACTTGGCTAAGTTAATGGGGCGAGATAAAGGTTCTATTTCCAGAACTGTGAATTGTATGGAGCGTATCGATTTAATATGTCGAAGCGTAAATCCTGCTAATAAAAAGTCGGTGCTAATTTCCGTGACCAACGTGGCACAGCAGTTCATGGAAAAGGCTGAGGTGGAAATAAAAAGTGTTGTGGAAAACTCGCTTGGTGCATTTAGACCGATTGAAATGCTAGAGTTAAACAGAATGCTTCAGACTATTGTTGCAAATATGACTGAGTAGAAAATTAGTAAGTTTGCACATAAATTCTTTTAAATCAATTTTTTTTAAACATTCAATCGAATTACCTTTGCAGCCTTTGTAAAACTATAGTTAAGATGAAAATGAGAAAAATATTTTATGTTATGTCTTTTTTACTTGCATTTGTAGCATGTAAGAGCGGTAACGAAGTTAGCAATCCGCTCTTGTCGGAGTTCAATACTCCTTTTAACACTCCGCCATTCAACAAGATTAAGTACGAGCATTATATGCCGGCAATAGATTCTTCTATTTCCGAGGCAAAAAAGGAGGTTGAGTCAATTATTAATAATCCCGAAAAACCTACTTTCGAGAACACGATTGTTGCGCTGGATAGAAGTGGCAAGCGTTTAAATGTTGTAACGAACATTTTGTTTAACTTGAATAGCGCAGAGACCGATACGACTATTCAACGTATCGTTCGGGAGGCTTCTCCAAAGTTAACCGATTATAGTAACGATATTAATCTTAATCCGGATTTATTTGCTCGGGTAAAAAGGGTTTGGGAAATGCACGATTCTCTGACTCTTACCACTGAACAGAAAACTCTTCTGGAAAAAACGTATAAAGATTTTGAGAGAAATGGAGCAAACTTATCGGAAGCAGACAAGGAAAAATATCGTGAAATTTCAAAAGAGTTGGCCGATTTGTCATTGCAGTACGAAGAGCACTTGCTTGCAGAAACAAATGCTTATACGTTGAACATAACCAAAGAAGAGGATTTAAAAGGTCTTCCCGAAAGTTTAAGGGATGCGGCTGCACAAGCTGCCAAGGAAAAGGGTGTTGACGGTTGGGTTATTACTCTCGATTATCCGATGTATGCTCCTTTTATGAAATATGCCGAAAATAGGGAACTTCGTAAACAACTATATATAGCACGGGGAAGCCGTTGTTTTAAGGGTAACCAAAACGATAACCAGGGAATAGTAAAACGTATTACCTCCTTAAGGTTAGAATTGGCTAATCTACTGGGTTATCCTGATTATGCTACGTTTATTTTGGAAAACAGAATGGCTGAGAATCCAGAAAAGGTAAACAAGTTGCTTACCGATTTAACGGAGGCTTCGTTACCTGCTGCAAAAAAAGAGGTAGCCGAAGTTCAAGAATATGCCAATCAGTTGGGATTCAATGAGGAAATTCAGCCATGGGATTTTTCGTTCTATTCCGAAAAGTTAAAAAACAGCAAGTATAATTACGACGAAGAGGAGTTAAAGCCATATTTTAAACTTGACAATGTAATTAACGGCGTATTTCTTTTAGCCAATAAGTTGTACGATTTAAAGTTTATGCCTAACGCCGACATTCCTGTTTATAATTCTGATGTGAAAGCATATGAAGTTTATGATGGATCGGGGAAATTAATGGCAATACTGTATCTCGATTTCTTTCCGCGTTCCGGAAAGAGCGGTGGTGCTTGGATGACTTCGTTTAGACCTCAGTACAAGGAAAATGGTGTTGATGTAAGGCCTTTTGTTTCGATTGTAACAAACTTTACAAAACCTACCGATAAGCAACCATCGTTGCTAACTCACGACGAAGTTACCACATTCCTGCACGAATTTGGACATGCGTTGCATGGGATGCTTTCGGAGTGTACTTATGCTTCGCTAAGCGGAACTTCCGTTTACCGTGATTTTGTTGAATTGCCGTCGCAAATAATGGAAAATTGGGCGCTCGAAAAGGATTACCTCGATTTATTTGCAGTTAACTATAAAACAGGCGAAAAAATTCCTCAGGAGTTAGTTCAAAAAATTATCGATAGCCGTAATTTCCTTGCAGGATATAATTCAATTCGGCAGATAGGTTATGGTAAAATAGATATGGCTTGGCATACTATTCGTAAGCCATTTACCGGAAGTGTCGATAAGTTTGAAAAGAGCATTATAGATCCAATTCAAGTACTACCTAATGTAAAAGGTACAAATTTTAGTGTGGCATTCGATCATATTTTTGGAGGAGGATATGCTGCTGGGTATTATGGATACAAGTGGGCTGAGGTTTTAGATGCCGATGCCTTTGAGATGTTTAAGGAGAAGGGAATTTTTAATAAGGAGGTTGCTGCTTCGTTCAGAAAAAATATTTTATCGAAAGGTGGAAGCGAACATCCAATGGTACTTTATAAGCGTTTTCGTGGGCAAGAACCAACAGTAGATGCCTTACTAAAACGGAGTGGATTAAAGTAATATAAAAAGAGTAATATAAAACGCCGGTTTTTTTCCGGCGTTTTTTGGTTATATATAATAAGGTATTTCGAAATTATCTTACTCGTGAAGATTCCCTAACAATCAGTTGTGTTTTGAGAATCTCGGTAACAGGAGAATCTTGTTTTGTTTGAGTTATTCTTCGAATTAATTGTTCCATGGCTCTTTTGCCCATTTCGAATCCCGGTTGACGAACGGTGGTAAGTGTTGGTTCTACCATTAAAGATGTTTGATCGTCTCCAAACCCAACAACCGAAACGTCCTGAGGAATTTTATACCCGTTTCTGGTGAGAATCTTCATTGCACCCGCAGCGGTAAAGTCGTTTACGGTGAAAATAGAGTCGAATTTTAGTCCCTTATCTATAAGTTTTTGGGTTTCCACTAAGGCCGATTGAAAGGTATCGCAATGTATTATAAGATTTTCATCAATAACAACGCCGTTATCACGCATAGCTTTAAGGTAGCCTTTCAACCTGTTTTGTCCAATTAGCCTATTTTGAGGTCCTGCAAAGTGAACAATCCTTCTTCTTCCTTGAATAATTAAATGTTCGGTGGCTTGGTATGCACCGTCAAAATCGTCAATTATAATTCTGTCAACATTCATTTCCTCTATAACCCTGTCGAAGAAAACCACGGGAATACCCTCGTCTTCAAAACGTCGTAAATGGGAATAATCAACCGTTTCTTTTGAAACGGATACAAGGATACCATCTATAATACCATTAAGAAAAGCATCGCATGCTGCAACTTCTCTGTTATAATCTTCAACGGATTGGCTAATAATTACACTGTAGCCATTTTGGTTTGCAACTTCTTCGATTCCGCTGATTACGGATGAAAAAAAGTAATGGACAATTTCGGGAATAATGACACCTATTATATTACTACGTTGATTGCGCAAGCTAAGCGCAATAATATTAGGCTTATAGTTATACTTAGCAGCAAGTTCATTAACAAGGCGTTTAGTTTCTTGGCTAATATCGGGATGATCTTTAAGAGCCCTAGAAACGGTGGAAGGGCTAATGCCCAACTCACGAGCAATATCCTTAATGGTAATTTGACTCGATTTCATTGTAGGTTGATTTAAACAAGTTGATACGATGAATGTTAAGTGTATATTAATTATAAAAATATGTTAAACGTATTGCAAAAATACACTACCATTTGAACAATGCAACACCTCTGACTAAAGGTATAAAAATATATTCAATTTTCAAACGTTTGCGAAATCGTTTGCATT
>ERZ795053.4976-NODE-4976-length-14028-cov-6.861805_pt1 | contig 14028 bp, 13 predicted proteins | sample MGYA00375137_ERZ795053 | MGnify/ENA primary metagenome ERZ795053 (study PRJEB30182, sample SAMN05720284) | activated sludge metagenome | isolation source: Anaerobic digester | place: Hong Kong | collected 2014-12-17 ... | reverse complement strand
GTTCCACAGTTCCATGCGGGGGTCGCGGTCCTGCAGCACCAGCAGTTCCTTCACCTCACGCCCGTCGATGGTGCGGGGCTCCTTGAAGACCAGCAGCAGGGCGTTGGGCTCGCGCAGGCCGGTGAGGTAGTAGAACGAGGGGTCCTGGTGGTACTCGAAGTCCACGTCGTTGCTGCGGTTCCGCTCGGGGTTGGCGAAGAGCACGGCCACACCCCTGTTCGGCAGCAGCTCGCGCAGCGCTTCGCGGCGGCCCCGGTGGAACTCCGCTGACAGCAGGTCGTTGTCAAAGACCCCGAAGGCGGCATCGTCCATGCGCTGCACGGCGCCCTCCTGGGCCGACAGGGCCGTGCTCAGGAGCAGGACGACGAGGGGGAACGGCAGGCGGGACATGGCCAAACGAAAGGCGTCGTGCAAGTTACCTCGCACGACGCCTCAAATGCTGTGCCTGAACGGGCGGTTCAGCCCTTGAACCAACCGTTCGCCTTGGCGCGCTTGATGGCCTCGCTGAGCCCGATCTTGTCGATCGTGCGCATGCCGGCGGCGCTGACGCGCAGGGTGACCCACTTGTTCTCCTCGGGGAGGAAGTAGCGGCGGTCCTGCAGGTTGGGCGCGAACGTACGCTTGGTCTTGATGTTCGAGTGGCTCACATGGTGGCCGGTGATGACCTTCTTCCCGGTGATCTGGCAGACCTTGGACATGGCTGTACGTGCTAAAGGGGCCGCAAAAATAGGAAAAAGCTCCGTCGGTTCAGCCAGGATGTCCTTCTTCGGCCACCAACTGGCCCAGCAGGGCCTTCCGGAGCATGTTCATGGCGGCCAGGGCGCTGCGGGTGATCACCTGCTCGCGCGAGCCGGGGAACACGCTCACCCGGCTGATGACGCCCTCCGGACCGGCCACGGCCATCCACACGGTGCCCACGGGCTTGTCGGGGGTGCCGCCGTCGGGACCGGCCACGCCGCTGGTGGCCATGCTCCAGTCCGTGCGCAGGGCCTGGCGCACGCCCTGGGCCATGCGTTCCACCACGGGGCGGCTCACGGCGCCGTTCAACTCCAGCATGTCGCTGGGGATGCCCAGCTCCTCCATCTTCACCGCATTGGCGTAGCTGACCACCCCGCCGGTGAAGTAGGCCGAACTGCCCGGCACCGAGGTGATGCGGTGGGCGATGTACCCGCCGGTGCAGCTCTCGGCCAGGGAGAGGGTCTGCCCATTGCCGGTGAGCAAGTTGCCCAGGACCGTCTCCAGGCGGTCCTCCCCTTCCCCGAAGATCAGATCGGGAATGGCCTCGTACAGGGCCTCCGCCTGGCGGTCCACCCGGCGGCGGGCCTCGGCGGGCACGGCACCGGCATAGGTGCTCAGGCGCAGCTTCACGATGCCCGGACTGGGCAGATAGGCCAGTTTCACCCGATCGGCGGCCAGGCCGTCCTCCCAATCGGCGATGCGCTCGGCCAGGTGGCTCTCGCCCAGCCCGGTGGTGAGGATGGTGCGGTGCACGATCGACGGCGGATGGAAGTGCTCCACGGCCCGTGGCAGCACCTCGCGCTCCATCATGCCCTTCATCTCGTAGGGCACGCCGGGCATGCTCACGAACACGCGCGCAGGCCCTTCCACCCGCGCCCGGGTGAACCACATGCCGCTGGCGGTGCCGCGGTGGTTGGGCAGCACGGTGCAGGCCTCGGGCAGGTCCGCCTGGGCGCGGTTCACGTCCAACACGCTGCGGCCCAGCTTGTTGAAGATGGCCACGATGCGTTCCTCCACGTCGGCGTGGCGCACCAGCCGGGTATCGAAGAACGCGCAGAGGGCGTCCTTGGTGATGTCGTCCTTGGTGGGGCCCAGCCCGCCGGTGATCAGCACCAGGTCGCCGGAAAGCTCCTCCAACGTACGCAGGATGGTGGCCCGGTCGTCGCCGATCGTGCGCACCTCCACCGGCCGGATGCCATGCAGGCTCAGCTGCCCCCCGATCCAGGCCGCGTTGGTGTTCACGGTCTGCCCGATCAGCAGCTCGTCACCGATGCTCAGGATGCTGGCCGTGATCTCTCTGGACATACGGGGATGTGGAAATGTGAAGATGTGGGAATGTGAAAATGGGGGTCGGGTCAGCCGTGCATGGTGGGTTCCTTGCCGTAGCGGGCCACGACCTCGGCTTCGTAGGCCAGGAACTCCTGCCAGCGGGTGTCCACGTCCACGCGGCCGCCGTACTTCCGGGCGAAGCCGAGGAAGGTGGTGTAGTGGTCGGCCTCGCTGGCCATGAGGTCGCGGTAGAAGGTGCGCAGGTCATCGTCGGCCACCTGTTCGCTGAGCAGGCGGAAGCGTTCGCAGCTGCGGGCCTCGATCATGGCGGCGAAGAGGAGGCGGTCCACCAGGCGCTCCTCGCGGGTGCCGTCCTTGCGCACGAACTGCAGGATGTCGTTCACGTAGTGGTCGCGGCGCTCGGGCCCCAGGGTGAAGCCACGGGCGCGGATCTTCTCCAGCACCTGCCCGAAGTGGGCCATTTCCTCCTGGGCGATGCGGGTGAGTTCCTCCACAAGGTCGGTGAGCTCGGGATGCTTCACGATCAGCGAGATGGCGTTGCTGGCCGCCTTCTGTTCGCACCAGGCGTGGTCGGTGAGCACCTCCTGCAGGTCGCCCTCCACCAGGCGCACCCAGCGGGGATCGGTCGGGAGCTTCAGGCCGAGCATGGCGCGAAGATCGGGCGATCGGGCGGCATGGATCGTTAACCTCCCCTTCCCACAAGCTGAAGACTGCCGTGACGCACGGGAAATGCGCATGCCTTCCCTTTGTGAGCGACGGCCGGGCCGGGTGTTCCTCCGGGACCTTGATGCAGCGCTTGTGTACCAGCCAGGGAACGCCTTCCCGGCCGTCCGAACTCCCCCGGGACCTGCCCCGCCCCATCGCAGGTCCCTGAACGCCTGGCCACGCCGGGCGTTCGCCTTTCCCGCTGGGTACCTTGGTGGCATGCTGAAGCGCACGCTCCTCTTCCTGCTGCTCAACTTCGCCGCCCTGGCCATCGGTGGGCTTTTCACCGGTCCAGGAGTTGATGGCGACTGGTACACGGGCCTGGCGAAGGCCCCCTGGACGCCGCCGGGCTGGGTGTTCGGCGCGGCGTGGACCACCATCATGCTGGCCTTCGCGCCCTACATGGCGCGGCTCACGGGCGATCCGGCGACAAGGGCCGGACATGTGCGCTGGTATGCCGCACAGTGGGTGCTGAACGTGGCCTGGAACCCGCTGTTCTTCGCCGCACAGGCCGTGCTGCCGGCCTTGCTGACGATCCTGGCACTGACGGTGGTGGTGGGCCGCTTCCTGTTCGCCGCGCCGATACGGCCGTGGACGTGGCGGCTGCTGGTGCTGCCCTACTTCCTCTGGCTGTGCGTTGCCGCCTCGCTGAACGCCTACATCTGGTGGGCCAACTGAACGCGAAAGCCCCCCGGCGGACCGGAGGGCTCCCAGGGGATCGGTGGACCGCCTCACTTGCCGCTGTAGGCGCGCAGCATCCAGAGGTCCTTCTCCATCACGGTGATGTTGTCGCCCACCAGGGTGGCGGTGGCCTCGTCGCCGGCGTCCTCGGCCAGGCGCAGCACCCCGCGCTGCAGGGCGATCAGGGTGCCCATGTCGGCCATCACACAGGCCACGGTCTCCTTCGCCCCGGTCAGGTCGCGCTGCTCCTTCACCTCGCTGGCCTTCAGGTAGGCGCTGTAGGTGTGCAGGGGCCGTCCTTCCAGGGTCAGGATGCGCTCGGCCAGTTCGTCGATGAAGGTCTGGGCCTTGGTGTAGAGCTCCTCGAACTTGGCATGCAGCTCGAAGAAGGTGGGACCGGTGATGTTCCAGTGGCAGCCGCGCAGGTTCTGGTAGTGCACCTGGTAGGTGGCCAGCAGGCCGTTGAGGCCGTCGGTGAGGGAAGCGGCCTTCGCGGCATCGAGCCCCACGGAATTCATGGCCGGCTTGCGGGCGCCCGTGGAGCGCTTCTTCGGGGACTTGGTCTTCTTGCTCATGTCCCCCAAAATTACGCCGCCGGCACCCATCGATCACATCAATAACTTCACACCACCGATAGACAGGACCAATGACCTTGCAACAACTCCAGTACGTGGTGGCGGTGGCCGAGCATGGGCATTTCGGGCGGGCGGCGGAGGCCTGCCATGTGACGCAGCCCACGCTCACCATGGGCGTGCGGAAGCTGGAGGATGAGCTGGACGTGGTGCTGTTCGACCGGGGCAGGCACCCGGTGCGCCCCACCGAGGACGGTCGGCGGATCGTGGAGCAGGCGCGGGTGGTGTTGCGGGAGTCCGAGGGTTTGCAGGACATCGTGCGCGAATTGCACGGGGGCATCGCGGGGCGCTACCGGGTGGGCATCATCCCAACGCTGGCGCCCTACCTCCTGCCCCGCTTCCTGCCCGGCTTCGCGGAGGCACATCCCGAGGTGCAGCTGGTGCTGGACGAGCGCCGCACCACGCGCATCCTGAAGGCGTTGAAGCGCGGGACCCTGGACGTGGGCATTCTGGTGACGCCGGTGGACGCGCCCGGGCTGGTGACCATCCCGCTGTTCCACGAACCCTTTCTGGCCTACCTGCCCACCGGGCATCCCTTGGCGAAGCGGCGGCGTGTGCGGCGGCAGGACCTCCACGACCATCCCTTGTGGGTGTTGAGCGAGGGCCACTGCTTCCGCGAGCAGCAGCTGAGCCTGTGCGACCGGCCCAGCGCGGCCGGGCACGAGAACCTGCGCTACGAGAGCGGCAGCATCGAGACGCTGATGCAGCTGGTGCGGCAGGGCAGCGGCATGACGCTGGTGCCCGAGCTGAGCACCACGCCGGACGACCCCCATGTGCGGCGCTTCGAGCCCCCCGAGCCGGTGCGTGAGGTGAGCCTGATGGTGCGCCGGTCCTTCGGCCGGCAGGCCCTGGTGGATGCGCTGTCCACGGCCATCGGGAACGCGGTGCCCAAGGCCTGGCGCAGGTTGCACAAGGAGCCCGTGCCCATCCGGGCCGGGTCCTGAACGGTCCGCGCCGCCCTTACTCTTCGAACACGAACAGCGCGGGATCCAGGCCCTCGTTCACGGCCACTTCCTTCACGGTGAGCACCATGCGCATACCGGCCACCTGCTCGATCAGGTGCGGGAACTGGATGCCGTTCTCCGGCCGGTAGTCCTGATACTCCGTCACGATGTTCAGGTTGCCCTGTGCCGTGGTGCGGAATTCCTCGCGGCGCAGCTTGAAGCCGGACTCCATGTCGTAGTACTCCGTGAAGCCGTTCCCGTTGTCCGCCATCATCACCACTTTGTAGGCCTTCCGGCCGTCCAGGTCCACCACGCCGGGCAGCACCATCCGGCCGCGTTCGGCGTAGCGCTCCTCGGGAAAGGGGTGCGCTTCGAAGACCATGTCCTCCAGCTCCATCTCAATGATGTCCTCGGTGCCTGTGGGCGAGGTCCGCTGGGCACGTCCATCGGCCAGGACCTCCCGCTGAAGTTCCTGCCCGTTCGCCCGCATCACGGTGAGGCGCTTTCCGGGCACGCTGAAGTATTGGTCCACCGTAACGGGAATGCCCTGCATGGTGGCGGTCATGCGCATGTGCAGGTCGCGGATGCCGGCGATGGTGGGGCTGCCGCCACAGGCCTCCAGGTATTTCTCCACCACCTGTTCGGCCGTCATGCCCGGCGGTGCGGGGAGCACCTCCTCGCGGTAGGGATCCCCGTGCACGTCCAGTTGCGCCATGCTCTTCCGGTAGCTCAGTGGGGTGATCCGGTTGCCGATCGCGGACTTGTCGCCCACCACCAGCACGGAGGCCTGGTCGGGGTTCAGGAAAACCATGGCCGCCCGCCTGACATCCTCTGCGGTCACCGCCTCCAGGCGCTGGAGGTAGGTGTCGTAATGGTCCGGCGGAAGTCCGTCGATGTAGGTCCGCAGCACCATCCGGGCCACGGTCCGTGGATCCTCGAGCGAACGGGCGAAGCTGCCGGCCAGGTAGTTCTTCACGAGCGTGAGTTCCTCCTCGGTGACCGGGGCCTCCCGGATGCGCTCCATCTCGTACATGATCTCGGTGATGGCGCTGTCGGTGACGTCCGTGCGCACGCTGGTGCTGGCGGTGTAGCGTCCGACGTAGCGGTCGGCCTGCAGCGAGCAATAGGCCCCGTAGGTGAAGGCCTTGTCCTCCCGGAGGTTCTGCATGAGGCGTGCGTTGAACACGCCACCGCCCAGGATGGTGTTCATGACCTGCGCATGCGCGGCGCGCGGATCGGCCGGGTTCAGTTCCACGGGGAAGGTGACGCGGACCACGGATTGCGGGGCACCCGGGCGGTCCACGATGGACACGCTGCGCACGCCGCCGGCGCGGGGCACCTTGAGCATGAGCCGCAGTTCGCCGAGCCCATCCACGGAGATGCGGCCGGTCTCGGACCGATCGGTGACCACTTCGGGAACCTCCCAGTTGGCGAAGCTCCGGTCGGCCAGTTTGCGTGCCTCCGCCGGGGTGATGTCCCCGACGAAAACCAGGTATCCCTGTTCCGGCCGGAAATGGAACTTGTGGTAGGCCGCCACGTGCTTGCGTGCGGCCTTGTCCACCAGCTCGGGCGTCACCACTTCGCCGTAGGGGTGGCCCTTGCCATAGGCGAGCGTACGCGCCACCTCATCGGCGATGGCATCGGGATCGTCCTCCCGCTGTTTCAAGGCGCTCAGGTAGCGGTCCCGGGCCTTGTTGAATTCCTCCGCGGGGAAGGTGGAGCGGGCGGTGACCTCGAACACGATGGGCAGCAGCTTGTCGAAATGCTTCTTGAGCGAGGCCGCGTACACGCCGTTGCTTCCGGAGCTGAGCCTGGCCCCCAGCCGGTCGATGGACTCATCGATCTCGGCCTTGGTATGCCATTGGGTGCCGGCCCCGAGCAGTTCGCCCATCAGGTCGGGCACCGCGGCCAGGTCGCCCATCACATGGGGTGGCTGGTCGAAGCGGACCTCCACGCTCACCATGGGCAGGCGGTGGTCCTCCACCACGATCATCTTCATCCCGTTGGGCAGGTCCATCGCGGTATGGTCACCGATGGTGACCTGCGGCGCCGGGCCCGGCTCGGGGGCCTTGCGCCGGTCGATCTGGGCAAAGGTCATGGATGGCTGCATGAACAGTCCGGCCAGGGCCAGGGAGACCCCGAGCTGTAGCCGGTTCGGGCGCTTGGCGGCGGACATCAGTTCTTTTGGCTTTTGGGTAGGTAATGGAGCACCACGCGGCTGTCCCGGTTGAAATAGGTGGTGGCCGCCCGCTGGATATCCTTGGGTGTGATGGCCAGGTAGCGTTCGATCTCGGTGGAGGCGGCCCTGGCATCGCCCAGGAAGGTGTAGGCGGAAGCCAGGTTGGAGGCCACCCCGGCGATGCGGGCGTTGTCCATGACCTGCTCGGTCTCCAGCTGGGCCTTCAGCTTCGCCAGTTCCTCTTCCTGGACCAGATCCTGCTGCAGGCGCAACACCTCGGCGTCCATCGCCTCCTCCAGGGCCTGCGCGTCCACACCGGCGTTGGCGATGGCGAACGCGATGGCCAGACCGGGATCCTCGAAGGGGAAGCTGAAGGCCCCCACGTAGAGCGCCTTCTGCTGCTCATCCTTCAAGGCCTTCTGCAGGCGCGAGGAGTTGCCGCTGCTCAACAGGCGGTTCACCATGTCCACTGCGTAGAAGTCCGGGGTACCGTAGGCCGGGATCCGGTAGGCCTGCACCACGGCGGGCAGCTGGATGTTGTCGTACACCACGTCCCTGACCTCCCCCTTCAGCACCGGCTCCTCCACCTGGCGCCGGGTCAGGTCCCTGCCGCGGGCAATGGGCCCGAAATAGGCCTCCACCAACCGCCTGGCCTCCTTGGGGTCCACGTCCCCCGCCACCACCAGCACGGCGTTGTTCGGCACGTAGTAGGTCTCGTAGAAGTCCTTGTAGTCCTTCTCGCTGGCGGCGTTCAGGTCCTCCATGAAGCCGATGGTGGGCCACTTGTAGGGATGCACGGTGTAGGCCCGCTTCAACACCTCGATCAGGATGCTGCCGTAGGGCTGGTTCTCATAGCGCTGGCGGCGTTCCTCCTTCACCACCTCCCGCTGGGTGTCGATGCCCACCTGGTCCACCCGGGCGTGCATCATGCGCTCGCTTTCCAGCCAGAGCCCCAGCTCCAACTGGTTGCTGGGCAGCACCTCGTAGTAGTAGGTCCGGTCGCCGTTGGTGTTCGCGTTCAGCACGCCACCGGCGCCCTCCACGTACTTGGAGAACTCGCCCCGGGCGATGTTCTCCGAACCCTCGAACAGCAGGTGCTCGAAGAAATGGGCGAAGCCGCGGCGGTCCTCGCGTTCGTTCTTGCTGCCCACGTGGTACATCACGCTCACCGCCACGATCGGCGTGGAGCGATCTTCATGCACGATGACGTGCAGCCCGTTGTCCAGGTCGAATTCCGTGAAGGCGATCGGCTTCATCTGTGCCGGAGCGTTCGTGGCGAGCATGGCTGCGGAAAGGATGATCGGTGTTCTCATGCCGGATGGGGCGTCGGTCCGAAGGAGGCCAAAAATAGCCCATGGGGCGGCGCCGACCGACGGTCCGGCCCGCAGTATCTTGGAGGCATGTCCCGGTCGCCTTCCGCAGGAGGTCCGCTGCGTGCGCGCACGCGCCGGCGTGCCCTGCGCTACCTGACGTCCTTCTCGGGCCTGGTGCTGGCCGCTCTGGGGCTCACCCATACCGGCTGGTGGTGCTGGGCCTTCCCCCTGGAGGCCTTCGCCTTGATCCCGCTCCTGGAACTGCTGCTTCCCCCCGATGCGTCCGGGCTTTCCGAAGAGGAGACCGCCGCCGCGCTGCACGAACCGCTGTACGACGTGCTGGTGTACCTGGTGGTGCCCGTGCAATGGCTGCTGCTGGTGGTGTTCCTGCGCGGCATCGATGATCCCGGCCTTTCCACCCTGGACGTGGCCGGCCGCACCTTCACCATGGGCCTGCTGTGCGGGGTTTACGGCATCAACGTGGCGCACGAACTGGGGCACCGACGGAACCGCTGGGAACGCGACCTGGCCCGGGCCCTGCTGCTCACCTCGCTCTACCTGCACTTCATCATCGAGCACAACCGGGGGCACCACCGCCGGGTGGCCACACCGGACGACCCCGCCAGCGCCCGCTTCGGCGAGCCGATCTACCTGTTCTGGCCGCGCACCGTGGTGGGCAGCTTCCTGAGCGCCTGGCACATCGAGGCCGAACGCCTGCGCAAGGCCGGGCACGCCCCCTACGGCCTACGCAACGAGATGCTCCGGGCCATGGCCCTGCAGGGCCTGCTGGTGGCGGGCATCGGCTGGGGCTTCGGCGGGTTCGTGCTGCAGCAGTTCCTGATCGCGGCGGGCGTGGGCATCCTCCTGCTGGAAACGGTGAACTACATCGAGCACTACGGCCTTCGGCGGACCCGCACCGGGCGTGGCACCTACGGCAGGGTGATGCCCGTGCACAGCTGGAACAGCGACCACCTGCTGGGACGCCTCATGCTCTTCGAACTGACGCGCCACAGCGACCACCACTACAAGGCCAGCAAGAAGTACCAGGTGCTGGAGAGCATGCCGGACAGCCCCCAGTTGCCCACGGGGTATCCGGGCATGATGGTGCTGAGCCTGCTGCCTCCCCTCTTCTTCGCGGTGATGCACCCCCGGTTGCGCCGCCTTTCGGCCGGGCAGCCCGGCCTGGAACTGGCCGCCTGAAGCCGTTCCACGGAAAGGCCTTGACGCCCGTCGACGTTCTGGGTAGTTTGGTCGAAGAAATTCAACCATTCGTCGAACATGCGGACCTCCCCGACCCTACCCAGCCTGCACGTGGTGCAGGAACATGCCCTGCTGACGCCCGAGGTCCTGCACCTGCTGGCTCGGCTCACCGGTCCCCTGCTTGCCCCGCGCGAGCGCTCGCTGGCGGCACGCGCCAAGGCCCGGTCGCGCATGGCGGAGGGGGTGCTGGGCAGGCTGGCCGACACGGCCCATGTGCGCGAAGCCGAGTGGACCGTGGACGCGGCGCCCCCGGCCTTGTTGGAACGGCGGGTGGAACTCGTGGGCGGTTGCTCCCGTGCCGACCTGGTGCAAGGCATGAACGCCGGTGCGAAGAGCTACGTGGCCGACCTGAACGCCCTGACCGGGGGCGACGGCCTGCGCGCCCATGCGCTGCTGGCCCGTGCCGCGCGTAGGAAGCTCACGCACGTGGATGCCGAAGGCGAGGCGACACGCATCCGGCCGGGCACGGACACCCGCCTGCTGGTGGCCCTGCGCCCCCTGTCGGCCACGGAGAGCGCGGTGGTGGTGAACGGAGCGCCGGTGCCCGCCGGTTTCCTGGACCTCTGCCTGCTGCTGCACACCTCGGCCCATGAACTGCGGCGGCGCCAGCAGGGCGTGCACGTGGTGCTGCGCGGCGTGCACGGCCACCTGGAGGCCCGCCTGTGGAAGACCCTTTTCGACGAGGCCGAGGAAGCCCTGGGGCTGGAACGTGGCACCATCCGCGCCACCGTGGTGGTGGACAACGTGGCCTGTGCGCTGGAGGCCGATGAAGTGCTGTTCGAACTGATGCACCACAGTGCCGGGCTGGCCATGGACCCGGCCGGTTACGTGGCCGACCACATCGCCCTGTTCAGTTCCCCCGATCGCCGGCCCCTGCCGGACCGCGAGCACATCGGTGAGGACGCTCCCCTGCTGCGGGCCCTGGCCCAGGACCTGCTGCGCGTGGCCCATCGCCGGGGCGCACACCTGCTGGGCGCACCCGCCTGGGAACTGCCTCCGACCGAAAGCCTGCGCACCCGCCGCCGGTACACCGCGTTGCTGGAGCGCATCGAGGCCCAGGCGGCGCTCGGGCTGGACGGCACCTGGGTGGCCCACCCGGGTCTGGTGAGCGCGGCCCTGGTCGAGTTCAACAAGCACATGCCCAAGGCCCATCAGTTCCATGTGGTCCCGTCGCACGAAGCCTCCGTCGCGTCCCTCGTGGAACGGCCGGAAGGCCCGATCACCGTGGACGGGCTGCTGGGCCTGGTGCGCACCGCCCTCCGGGCCCTGACCTCCGAAGGCCACCACGTGGTGGAGGGCGGCCGGCTGCACGATCGCACCTCGGCCCGCCTGGCGGTGCTCCTGCTCTGGCAGTGGCAGCACAGCGAGCACGGCACCATCACCGCCTCCGGCCTGGAGGTGCACGACGACCTGCTGAAGTACCTGGTGAAGAAGGAGGCCACCAAGCTGGGCGGCGACCATGCGGCGGTGTGCGACACCCTGCTCGCCGACCTGCTGTCGCCGGAGCTGCCGGAGCTCTTCGCCTGACCGGCCGCTATCTTCGGCGGCGACCATGGCCACCTGGACCGCCGTAGCCGAACGACTGCCCCCCGATGGGGAGCGGGTGTTGTGCTACCTGCCGGACAACCAGGTGTACCTGCCCGGCAAGTCGGGCGCCATGGAGCAACGGTCCGTGGTGGTGCTGCGCTTCATGCGCGACTGGTTCCTGAAGAACCCCAGCAAGACGGGCAAGGCCACCGGCGACCATTTCTGGCTGGGCGAAGGCAGCAGCAACCACTTCTTCGGCGATGTGACGCACTGGATGCCGCTGCCGGAGGCCCCGTGAACGACGAAGCCTCCCGATCGGGAGGCCTCGTTCCAGGTCGTTCCTGCTGCGAGGTCTAGTTGCTCGGGGTCACGCCCAGCAGCTCCACTTCGAACACCAGCGTACTGTTCAGGGGCAGGCTGCCACCGGGCCCGCGGCTCTTGCCATAGGCCAGCTCGGCGGGGATGTAGAACTTGTACCGGGAGCCCGTGCGCATCAGCTGAAGGCCCTCCGTCCACCCGGCGATCACCTGGTCCACGCCGAACTGGGCCGGCTCGCCCCGCTTGTAGGAGCTGTCGAACTCGGTGCCGTCGAGCAGGGTGCCCCGGTAGTTCACGGTCACCCGGTCGGTGGCGCCCGGTGCGGTGCCCTTGCCCGCCTGGAGCACTTCGTACTGCAGGCCGCTCTCGGTGGTCTTCACCTCAGGGCGCTGGCCGTTCTCGGCAAGGAATTCCTGTCCCTTGCGCAGGTTCTCGGCGGCCTCGTTCTCCTCCTTCGCCAGCATGCGCTTCTGGGCGTCCAGCATGAAGGCCTGCACCAGTTCGCGCACGTTGTCGGCCGTCATCCGTTCGGTGCTGTCCAGCGCATCGCGGATGCCTTCGGTGAGGGCCGCGGTGTTCAGGGTGTCCAGCAGCTCGCCCTGCAGCTGCATGCGCAGGTTGTTGCCGATGTCGGTGCCCAGACCGTAGCTCACCGAGTCGATGTTGTTGCGGAGCACCACGGGGTCCTTCTGCCCGGTGGCATCCGTACAGGCGCTCAGGACGGTGATGGTGAGCGCGGCGAAGAGGATGCGATGGTTCATGCGTTGCTTTCGGGGGGCGCGAAGTTAGGGCTTCCCGCCACGCGGTCCAGGAACTCCCTGAGCTTGCGGCCGTAACGCTTGAAGCGGGCCAGGTCCGCGTGCGTGCCCTTGGGGAAGGTCACCATTTCCCGATGGATGTCCGGCGAAAGCAGCGAGTACAGCTTCAAGGCGCTGGCATACGGCACGACCTTGTCCCGCTTGCCATGCAACACCAGCACCGGACAGCGCAGCCGGTGCGCCTGCCGGTCGTTGCGGAAGGGATAGCGCAACAGGAGGCGGTACGGCAGGATGGCCAGGTAGTAGCGGGCCACGTCGTACAGGTTGGCGAACGGCGTCTCCAGCACCAATCCTTCAGGCTTCACCGCAGCGGCCAGTGGCACGGCCAGCCCGGAACCCAGCGAGCGCCCGTACACCACCACCGGGCCTTCGGGCCATTGTCCCCGCAGGTGGTCGTACCAGGCCCGGGCATCGGCATGCAGGGCCTCCTCGCTCAGCTTCCCCCGGCTCTTGCCGTAGCCGCGGTGGTCGGGGATCAACACGTCGTAGCCATTCCGCAGGAAACGCGGCGCCTGCCTGCCCCAGCGCCGGAGGCTGCCTGTGTTGCCGTGGAAGTACAGCACCGCCCCGCGCGGCCGCTCTGTGCGGAAGTGCAGCGCATGCAACCGGGACCCGTCCGGGCGTTCCAGCAAGACCTCCTCCCATTCCCCGGGGAACCGGAAGCGGTAGCGGTCGCCCAGCCGGAAGCGGACGAAGATGAGCCGCTCCTGCACCAGGTAGTAGAACAGGCACAACCCCGCGTAGAGCAAGAGGAGCACGCCCAGCAGGGTGATCAGCGGCCAGAACACGGTGCGAAGTTACCGGACCCGCAGGCCCTGGTCGGGACGCGGAGCGCGTGTTCGCGTCACTTGCTGTCGCGCAGGAACACCCATTGGTCGCCGGTGCTCTCCTCGGGACTGAAGTGGTAACCGTCCTCGCGGTACATCTTCAGCGGCTCGGGCTCCATGAGCCGGTGCTGGATGATGTGCCGCGCCATGCGGCCACGCTGCTGCTTGGCGAAGACCATCACCACCCGGAAACCGCCGGCGGTGCGGTCCTTGAACACCGGCGTGATCACCCGGGCATCGAGCAGTTCCGGGCGAACGGCCTTGAAGTACTCCTGCGAGGCCAGGTTGATGAGCACGTCGCTGCCGCTGGCCTTGAGCGCTCTGGCGATGCTGGCCGTGATGCGGTCGTCCCAGAACGCGTACAGGTCCTTTTTTCCCCGGCCCATGCTCAGCTTGGTGCCCATCTCCAGGCGGTAGGCCTGCATGCGGTCCTTGGGACGCAACACGCCGTACAGCCCGCTCAGGATGCGCAGGTGGTGCTGCGCGAAGTCCAGGTCCGCGGCATCCAGCGTGCCGGCGTCCAGCCCCCGGTACACCTCACCGTTGAAGGCGTGGATGGCGGTCTTGCTGTTCCGCGCGGTGAAGGGCGGCGCCCATTCCTGGAAGCGGTCGTGGTTCAGCTCGGCCAGCTTGGGATTGATGTGCATGAGCTTCGCCAGCTGCTTCGCGCTCATGTCCTTCAGCTTGCCATGCAGCAGCTCGGCATCGGCCAGCAACTCCGGTTTGGTGGCGCCCTTCACCCCGATCACGGGGTCCATGTTCAGGTCCTTGGCGGGGGAAAGCAGGGTGAGCATGG
>ERZ795053.4975-NODE-4975-length-14034-cov-29.142213_pt1 | contig 14034 bp, 14 predicted proteins | sample MGYA00375137_ERZ795053 | MGnify/ENA primary metagenome ERZ795053 (study PRJEB30182, sample SAMN05720284) | activated sludge metagenome | isolation source: Anaerobic digester | place: Hong Kong | collected 2014-12-17 ... | reverse complement strand
AAAAATTACATCTTAACAATAACAATAAGTTGGGATTTGTGGGTAATCAGATGGGGTGAAGGAGCTGGCGGAGCGCTACGAGACGCCGCTGGCGCAACTGTCCGAGACTGTGGAAGCCCTGTCCGCCCGCGTCGCCCATCACTTGAAAAGGATGGGGTTCTCATGGTGAGCCGATACAATCCGAATATTCACCATCGGCGTTCGATCCGGCTGGAAGGATACGATTATGCCCAAGCAGGCGCTTATTTTGTCACGATATGCGCCCATGCCCGAGAATGTCTGTTCGGTGAAATAGACGCCGATGCAATGATGTTGAGTGAATTCGGCGAAATCGTTCGAGACGAATGGTTGAAATCTTGCGCAATCCGGTCGGAGATAAAATTGGGTGCATACATCGTCATGCCCAATCATTTTCACGGGATCGTTTATATCGCCTCCACCGATTCGATTCGTCGGGACGACCGGGTGGCCGCCCCGATTGGGCCAAAACCCAAATCCCTCGGCGCATTCATGGCGGGTTTCAAATCCGCCGTCACCAAACGCATCAACGAAATACGCCGGACCCCTGGCGCTACCGTCTGGCAACGCAATTATTACGAACACATCATTCGCAACGAAGCCGATTACAACCGCATCACGGAATACATCAACCATAACCCCCAACGATGGGCGCAAGATTCGTTAAACCCCGTGCGTGCTGCCGTTTTGGCAGGAACGATGGGGGTTGCAGGGGCAATCACCGACGCGGCCGGGGTCGCCGGTGTAGGGGCGACCGGCCGGTCGCCCCTACGGAAGACGCGACATAACCGGGACCAAAAATAAGATGACCACGGGCTACAAGCAGACCGAGGTGGGGGTGATACCGGAGGATTGGGACTTCGTGCGGTTGACCACTGTTGCTGAGCTAGAAAGTGGACACACACCAAGCCGGCGGCAATCTAGATATTGGGGCGGCGACATTCCGTGGGTTTCTCTTCACGACACTGAGGATCTAAACCAAAAAGAAATCTACATTACTGCCCAGACTGTGACGCAGGAGGGCATAAATAATTCGTCAGCACGTCTATTGCCGAAAGGAACTGTCATTTTTTCTAGAACTGCTACGGTCGGGAAAACCACCGTGCTTGGAAGAGAAATGGCAACTAGCCAAGACTTCGCAAATTACATTTGTGGGCCGAAAGTTTACAATCATTTTCTAGTCTATTTATTCCGTCATATGACCACCGCATGGAGGAAATTTATGGCGGGCAGTATTCATAATACTGTATACATGCCCGTCTTCCGCGCTTTGCGCATACCTCTGCCTTCACGAACTGAACAACAAGCCATCGCCGAGGTGTTGAGCGATGCGGATGCCCTCATCGAATCCCTGGAGCAACTCATCGCCAAAAAGCGCCATATCAAACAAGGCGCCATGCAGGAATTGCTCACCGGCAAGAAGCGACTGCCGGGGTTTGGTGGGGAGTGGGAGGTGAAGCAGTTGGGGGAAATCGCTCATATCAAGACCGGAAACCGAAACAACCAAGACAAAGTTGAGGACGGCGAGTATCCATTCTTTTTGCGTTCAGCCACTGTGGAGCGAATCAATAGCTACTCGCACGATTGTGAGGCCATTCTCGTACCCGGCGAAGGCGACATCAGCGGCATCTTCCATTACATCTATGGACGCTTCGATGTGCATCAACGAGTGTATGCAATCACGCAGTTCTCCCCGGATGTTTCAGGTAAGTATGTGCACCTCTACATGACTATGAATTTTGGTGCCCACGCGATGCAGAACTCGGTGAAAGCAACGGTGGATTCGTTGAGGTTGCCTACCTTTCAAAACTTCGAAGTTGCCCTGCCACCGACCACCGAAGAACAAACCGCCATCACCGCCATCCTCTCCGACATGGACGCCGAAATCGCCGCGCTGGAAGCCAAGCTCGCCAAAGCCCGCCAGATCAAGCAAGGCATGATGCGGGAATTGTTGACCGGGAGGATACGTCTGGTATGAGCAACACGGACCAAGAAGACTTGAAAATGCTGGCTGTATTGCGCGAAGCGGTGGCCGAAGCCCTGGAACGCAAGCGTCGGCTAGGACAGTACGCAGTGGTTTGGCGTAACGGCGAGCCGGCATTCATTGGCCATCCACCAGCCACTCGCGAACCCGAGAAACCGACAACACCCGCACAGTAAAGCTGGACGGAGAATCACCGTGTCTACAATCGGCGCATCCGAACGCCAAACCCAAAACCGCGTCATCGCCTTGTTCCACGACGAACTCGGCTACCGCTTTCTGGGCGACTGGACCGACCGCGCCAACAGCAACATCGACGAAAATCTGCTCGCCGCGTGGCTCGCCCGATGCGGCCATGGCCAAGCGCAAATCGCGGTCGCGCTGCACAAGCTGCGCACCGAGGCCGGCCACCACGACCGCAGCCTCTACGGCAACAACCAAGCCGTCTACAGCCTGCTGCGCTACGGCGTCCCGGCCAAAACCGAAGCCGGCAAAACCACCGAAACCGTCCACCTCATCGACTGGCAACACCCGGAACAAAACGACTTCGCCCTCGCCGAAGAGGTCACGCTCAAGGGCGGCCACGAGCGGCGGCCCGATCTGGTGCTGTACCTCAACGGCATCGCCGTCGGCGTGATCGAACTCAAGAACAGTCGCGTCTCCATCGGCGACGGCATCCGGCAGTTGCTCTCCAACCAGCAAAAAGAGTTCAACGAGTGGTTTTTCGCCACCGTCCAGATCGTTTTCGCCGGCAACGACTCCGAAGGGCTGCAATACGGCACCATCGGCACGCCGGAAAAGATGTTCCTGAAATGGAAGGAAGACGAAGCCGACAACAGCCGTTTCAAACTGGACAAGTATCTGCTCAAGCTGTGCGCCAAGCCACGCCTGCTCGAACTGATCCACGACTTCGTGCTGTTCGACGGCGGCGTGAAGAAACTGCCGCGCGCCCACCAGTATTTCGGCATCAAGGCCGCGCAAGAACACATCCGCCGCAAGCAGGGCGGCATCATCTGGCACACCCAGGGCAGCGGCAAAAGCATCGTCATGGTGCTGCTGGCCAAGTGGATTCTGGAGAACGACCCCCACGCCCGCGTCGCCATCGTCACCGACCGCGACGAACTGGACAAGCAGATCGAGCGGGTTTTCACCGAGGCCGGCGAACCGATCCAGCGTACCCGCAACGGCCGCGAACTGATGAGCCAACTCGGCCAGGCCGCGCCACGTCTGCTGTGCTCGCTGGTCCACAAGTTCGGTCGCAAGGACGTGGACGATTTCGACGCCTTCATCGCGGAACTGCAAAGCCAGCCCAACGCCACGGTCGGCGAGGTGTTCGTGTTCGTGGACGAATGCCACCGCACCCAGAGCGGCAAGCTGCACAAGGTGATGAAGGCGATAATGCCGAACGCGGTCTTCATCGGCTTCACCGGCACGCCGCTGCTCAAAAAGGACAAGCAAACCAACCTCGAAGTCTTCGGCGGCTACATTCACACCTACAAGTTCAGCGAAGCGGTGGCGGACGAAGTAGTACTCGATCTGGTCTACGAGGCGCGCGACATCGATCAGCGGCTCGGTTCCGAAACCAAGATCGACGCCTGGTTCGAGGCCAAGACCAAGGCGCTCAACGACTGGCGAAAGGAAGAGCTGAAAAGACAGTGGGGCACGATGCAAAATGTGCTCAGCTCGAAGTCGCGCATGGATCGCGTGGTCAGCGACATCGTCTTCGATTTCAGCGTCAAGCCGCGCCTGTCCAGCGAACGCGGCAACGCCATCCTGGTGGCGTCGAGCATTTACGAGGCGTGCAAGTATTTCACCCTGTTCCAGAAAACCCCGTTCAAGGACAAATGCGCGGTCGTCACCTCCCATAACCCACAGGCGAAGGACGTGACGCTGGAGGAAACCGGCGCGAACACCGAGACTGACAAGCAGTTCATCTACAACACCTACACCGAACTGCTGAAGAACGTGAACGCCAAACCGGGCATGTCCAAGACCGAGACCTACGAAGAACGGGCGAAGGCGTTGTTCGTCAAGGAACCGGCCAACATGAAGCTGCTGGTCGTGGTGGATAAACTGCTGACCGGTTTCGACGCGCCACCCTGCACCTATCTCTACATCGACAAGTCCATGCAGGACCACGGCCTGTTTCAAGCCATCTGCCGCACCAACCGGCTGGACGGCGAGGACAAGGATTTTGGTTACATCGTGGACTACAAGGACCTGTTCAAGAAGGTCGAGAACGCCATCGCGGTTTACACCTCCGAACTGGATCACAGCGCGGGCGGCGCGGACCCGGAGGTGCTGCTGCAAGATCGCCTCAAAAAGGGCAGGGAACGACTCGACACCGCCCTCGAAGCGCTGGTCCTGCTGTGCGAGCCGGTCAAACCGCCCAAGGGCGAACTGGAACACATCCACTATTTCTGCGGCAACACCGAAATTCCGTCCGACCTGAAGGAGCGCGAGCCGCATCGTGTCGCGCTCTACAAAGCCGTCGTCGCCCTGGTGCGCGCCTACGCCAACATCGCCGACGAGCTGGAAACCGCCGGCTATGGCAACGCCGACATCGCCCGCATCCAGCGGCAACTCGATCACTACCTGAACGTCCGCGAAATCGTCCGCCGGGCCAGCGGCGAAACCCTCGACCTCAAGCCCTACGAGGCCGACATGCGCCACCTCATCGACACCTACATCGAAGCCGACGAACCACGCAAGATTTCTCCATTCGACGACATGGGCCTGCTGGAACTGATCGTCAAGACCGGCATCGCCGAGGCCATCGCCAAACAACTCGGCGGACTGAAAGGCAACCGAAACGCCATCGCCGAAACCATCGAGAACAACGTCCGACGAAAGATCATCAAGGAACATCTGACCGACCCGGCTTTCCACGAAAAGATGTCGGCACAGTTGCAAGAGATCATCGAACTGCGCAAGGCGAAAGCCATCGAGTATGAGGACTACCTGAAACGTATCGCCGAACTGGCGAAGCGGGTAGAGGCCGGCAAGGGGGACGATATGCCCGAGCAGCTAGATACGCCCGGCAAGCGCGCCCTTTGGAACAACCTCGGCCAGAACGAAGCGTTGGCGCTCCAGATCGACGCAACCGTTCGCCAAGTACGCCCCGATGGCTGGCGCAACATCCAGGCCCGCGAGCAGGTGATCAAAGCGGCGCTGCATGGCGTCCTGCAAGACCTCGCCGAAGTGGAGCGAATCTTCCTCATCATCAAGGCGCAGACGGAATACTGATGACGACGCGGCTTCAACTGGGCGACATCGCGGTGGATGTCGTGCTGAAAGACATCAAGAACGTCCATCTCAGCGTGTATCCGCCGCTGGGCCAAGTGCGGATTTCCGCCCCTCGGCGCATGAGCCTCGACACCATTCGCGTCTTCGCGATTTCGAAGCTGGAATGGATCAAACGGCAACAGCGCACGCTTCGGGAACAGGAACGGGAAACGCCCCGCGAGTATCTGGATCGCGAGAGCCACTTCGCGTGGGGAAAGCGCTATCTGCTCATCGTCGTGGAAGGCGATGCCGCGCCGGTGGTGGAACTACAACACAACCGGATGGTGTTGCGGGTTCGACCCGGCACCGACGAGGCGCGGCGGGAAGCCATCGTCGCTGAATGGTATCGGGAACAGGTCAAGCAAGCCGCGCCGCCGCTCATCGCCCGGTGGGAACCGTTGCTGGGGGTGCGCGTGCGGCGGTTCTTCGTCCAGCGGATGAAAACCAAATGGGGCGGTTGCACGCCGGCGGCCAGCAGCATCCGCCTCAACGCCGAACTTGCCAAGAAGCCCCGAGAATGCCTCGAATACCTCGTCGTGCACGAAATGGCTCACTTGCTGGAGCCGACCCACAACGCCCGCTTCATCGGGCTGATGGATCGTTTCCTGTCCGACTGGCGACATCGCCGGGATTTGCTGAACCAATTGCCCTTGCGGCATGAGCAGTGGCGCTATTGAGGCGAGGGCACTCGCGGGACGGAAGCGAGGTGAAGGTCAGGGCATGCCGTCAACGGTTGTAGAGCGGCGGGCGTTTCTCCACGAAGGCGTGCAGACCTTCCAACCCATCGGCATGACCGGCGCAGGCGGCCAATCCGCGCCGTTCGCGTTCCAGTTGCGCTTCCCAAGAGGTATCGAAGGCATCGGTCAGCAGGGTCTTGACGTGGCCGAAGGTGTGCAGGGACTTCTGGGCAAGGGTTCGCGCCATGTCCAGCGCGACATCCAGCAGTTGCGGGTCTGGAACCACTCGGGTGACCAATCCCCAGGCCAAGGCCTGTTCGGCGGCAATCGGCTCGTCGAAGGCGGCGATTTCCAAGGCGCGGGCCAACCCAACCAATCGCGGCAAGGTAAAGGTACCACCGGCGTCGATACAAAGCGCGTTACTGGTGAAGCCCTGTTTGAGCCGCGCCGATTCCGCCATGACCCGGAAATCGCAAGCCAGCGCCAGGGAAAAACCGCCACCGGCCGCCACCCCGTTGAGGGCGGCGATCACCGGTTTGCGCAGCCGGCGGATTTCGGTTACGCAGACGTGGACATGGGTGGCCAGTTCGTGGAACGCCGCCGCCGGCCCGTGCGGATGGGCCAGCACGAACTTGATGTCGCCGCCCGCCGAAAAGGCCGCGCCGCCGCCGGTGATGACGACACCATGAATTGCCGGATCGGCTCCGAGATCCAGCAAGGCTCGGGTCAGTGCCTGCGCGGTCTCGATATTCAAGGCGTTATAGGCTTTCGGCCGGTTCAGGGTCAGTTGGACGATGGCGTCGTGCCTCGTCACCAGAACGACATCATTCATGCCGCATTCTCCTGGATAAAGGTGGAAATCAGGAAGCCGTCTCCGGCCGGGAATCCGCTGATTTATCCAACCATGAGTGCGCTCGACGACTCAGCACCGCTGCCTGGCCGGCATCCAGATGTGCGTGGTGAAGCCGAATTCGCGCAGGATATCGCACGTTTCCAGCAAAGATTTACACAAGTCCCAAGTCTAGTTCGGATGGACGCTAACAGTCGGGTAGGAGCGGATGGAAAAGGTTATGGTGGTGGTGTGGGGTACTCACCGTTCGCTGTCTGAGCGATTCGGCTTGCGGGCGATCACCCAATGGAAGGTTTCCCCGCCCGTCTCGATCGGGCGGGCGCCAACCACCACCAACCCGGCCACCGTCAGCTTCTCCAGGGCCACCTCGGGGCGGTCATGGCTGTAGGGCAGCCGGTGCCCCAGAAACTCCATCTCGCCGTCGAATTCGTCCTGGCCGGTGTAGTCGTGTGTCGCCAACGTCAGCAGCAGCATTCCACCCGGCCTCAGGACACGCGCCAATCCGGCGAATAAAGCCGCATGCTCGGCGCGAGGAAGATGAAAGACCACGTAAACGGCCGTGATGCCGTCAAAGGAGGCCGGCGGAAAATCCAGGGCGCACGCATCCATCTGCTGGAAAACCACTTCGGGAACCTGCCGCCGAGCGAGCGCCAACATCCGTTCCGACACATCGATACCGGTCACCACATCACCCCGATCCACAAAGTAGCGGGCGACCGGTTCCCCCGCCCCACTGCCGACATCGAGGATGCGTGCCTCCATTGGGAGATGGCGGGCGAATTCCTCCAGGATCGGCGTGGTGTCGAAGAGATGTCGTCCGGCGGCGTAGGTTTCCGCCAGGTCGTCGTACAACAGTGCCAGATCGGGCATGGCGGGGTTCTCCTGGGCGCGGGTCAGAATCGCATTTTGCTACAGTGTAGCCCCTTCACTCCGACCGGACCGCACCCATGTGCTCGATGCCCCCGCTCCCGTACTGCCCGCGCCGTCCCCAAAACCCTGACCGCTCGGCGTCTTGATAGGAGGAACACCGTCGTCTTTCCGGTCGCGGCCGCTCGCGCCTCAGTCCCGCTTGCTGAAGCGGTAGTGCGACACACCCCATTCTTCGCCGCCGCGATAGCCGGACAATTCGGCGTGGGCCATGAAAAACACCCGCCAGCGCTGGAACCAGCGTTCCGCCTGGTCGGCGCCATAGGTCTCCCGGAATAGTTTCATGATCTCGGCTTGCCGCCGATCCTGATTGGCCAACCAAGCTTCCAGGGTACGCTGGTAATGGCGGCCGTTGAAGTGCCATTGTGCTTCCAGTTTCAGATCGTCCCACAAGGACGGTGACAGATCGCGCGAGGGCATCAGCCCGCCGGTGAAGAAATAGCGTCCCATCCAGTTGCCGGTGCCTTCGTTCTCGCACGGATCGCTCAAGTGCCGTTGGCTGGAAACATGCGCGAACAGCTTGCCGCCCGGCTTCAGCCAGCCGTGAATTCGGGCCATCAGTTCCTGGTTGTTGTGCATGTGCTCGAATAGTTCCACCGATACCACCCGGTCGAAACAGCGGTCGGTGTGGAAGTCGTTCATGTCGACGGTAACGACCTGGACGTTGTCGAAACCGCGTTCCCGGCAGCGGGTCTCGATGAACTCCCGCCGCAAGTGGGAGTTGGACACCGCCACGATCCGCGAGTCGGGATAGAACTCGGCCATCCACAGAGTCAGCGAGCCCCAGCCGCAGCCTAGCTCCAGAATATCCTGCTCGAAACCCAGCTCGGCTCGCTCGCAGCTCAAGGCCAGCATCGCCGCTTCGGCGGTTTCCAGATCCCGCACTTCCTCTGGCCACCAGCAGGCACTGTATTTCAGCCGTGGCCCCAGTACTCGTTGGAAAAAGCCGGCCGGCGGTTCGTAGTGCTGCTGGTTGACCGTCGCCGCGCGCGGGGCAACAGCGCTGTCGCACGGTTGCGGAATCAGCCGCGCCAGTTCGACGTCGCGAGCTTGCGGGTTGTGGCCGTTACCGGCGCGCAAGCGCTCGGCCAGCAGTCGGCGGATGCCGATCCGGGTCAGCCAGTCGGGGATATAACCCCGCTCCATCAGATCAATCGCGGTGTCGAGCATCAAGATTCTCCTTATTTGGGAATCCAGAGGATAAAGGCGCGGTTATCGTCGTCCCGGATGGTCAGTGCCTGTCGTTTGGTGGAGGACAACGGACAAACGCACTTCCCGCTGTCGGCGTGGTCTTGTTGAACAGTCGTCTGCCCAATGTCTCTGGAGTCGTCATGCTGCGTACCATCGTCATCGTCTGCGGAATTCTGCTCGGCCTGTTGGTGGCCGCCATTCTGATCGCCAGCAGCCACAGCAACGTATTGGCGGGCTTGCGCCACGTCATCGCCGATCCGTGGGGCGTGGTGACGCTGTTGGATCTGGGTGTCGGCTTGCTGTTCGTCACGGTCTGGCTGGCACTGGTGGAGCCCAGCCCGCGACGAGCGGCGGCGTGGATCGTCGCACTATTGCTGCTCGGTAACGTGGTCACACTGGCCTATCTGCTCTCGCGGACTTGCCGGGCACGACAGTTGCGCGATCTGTTTCTGCCCTCCCGCTCCAGCGATTGGCGATGATGATGAGCAACGGTGGCTCCGCCTCGATCGTCGCAATCACGGCAGGCGCTACAGATTGCTGTTGATCACCAGCGTTGCGCCGGTCATGCAGCCGGATTCACTCGGATCGCACAGGAAGGCGATCACCTTGGCTACATCGGCGGGACCGGTGCGGGTGCGCAGATGCGGCGCGGCCTGGCGCAGCATGGCGGTATCCACCGCGCCTGGCGCCACGCCGTTGACCCGGATGTTGCGCTCCCGGCCTTCCGCCGCCAGCGCCTCGGTCAGACCGGTCAGGGCGAACTTGCTGACGGTGTAGGCGGCGTAACCGGGAAACTTTTCGGTGCCCGGCACCCCGCCGAGCGAAGAGACGTTGACGATGGAGCCGCCGTTGCTCATCAGCCGGAATGCCCCCCGCGCGCACAGCGTCGCCCCGCGCAGGTTGACCGCCATGACCTGATCCCAGTCCGCCATGGCCATGTCGGCGAAGGGACCGCCGATCAGGACGGCGGCGTTGTTGACCAGAATGTCCAGCCGGCCGAACGCGGCGGCGATACCCACGAACGCGGCGTCCACCTCGGTCTCGTCGGCGACATCCAGCTTGATGGCGGAGGCGCTCAGACCAGTGGTTTGGATCTCGGCCACCGTGGCGCTCAGTTCCGACTCGGTGCGACTGGCGACGATGACGTGAGCGCCCCGAAGCGCCAGGGCTTGCGCTGTCGCCGCGCCGATACCGCGCCCGCCGCCGGTGATGAAGGCTACCTGATTGCGCAGGGACAATGAAACGGTGGCGGCGCTCATGGCGATCTCCAGCTTCAGCGGCTGAACCGGATCGTGTAAGTGGCCCCTTGGCCACGCGATTCGTCGATTCGTAAGCCGGCGGCAGCGACCCGTTCCCGCCAGGGTACCGAACGGTCGCGGATCAACTCGACCCAAAACTGCTCGAACAGCGCTCGGGCCAGGTTCTCGGCGGTTACGTTGTCCATGTCCAGCACCGCCACTTCGTCGGCGGGCAGCACGTAACGCTTGCCGCACAGCCGGCAGGCATACTCGCCCTCGGCGGCGGGCAAGGGCTCCAGCCAGGGGTTGCCGCCAGCAATCAGCACCTTTTCATCCCACTGGTCGCACACGGTTCGCAGCGCTTTTTTAAAGACCTCGTAGCTGAGCATACGCGCCAGTGCCGGGGAGTCTTGCAACTCCACCGTTAGTTCCACCTGATAATTGTGGCCGTGCAGACCTTCCTTGCGGCCGTCCGGGAACACGGTCATGTGCGCCGCGGAAAATTTGAGGTTGTCCTTGCGGATATGGATCGTCCAGCTCCGCTGTCCATCCTGCCCGATCATACTGTTGCTCCGGTTGGGTCCATCGGTTCCGCCGTCAGGGCGTGCCGGGATAGCGGCGATTCCAGTCTGCCCAGTATGCCGGCTCTTGCATGACGTCGAACACCGTGACCGCTTGGCCGGCGCGAACGGCGAAGGCGAATACGTCGTCCAACCTCTTTTCCGGCGTGATACGCCCCAGCCAGTACGGCGAGCGACTGGGGCGAGCATGGTGACGGTCGCGGGTAAGGGTCCAGGCCCGGCGGGATCAATGGGATCGAATGGCTCCCGTTCGTTGAGCTTGTTTCACAAGTGTAGCCGGTGGCGGTGTCCGACGGTTCGCGCCGCCGATAGGTTGAGCCAAGGGTCGATGAACGGGCGGCTGCCCGAACAGTCTGTGTGGATAGCAAGTATCGGCGGGAGCGTGCAGTGCGAACAATCAAATATGGTCTAGCCGGATGGCTGCTAGCAACGGCGCTGGCCGGATGTGCCGTCCAACCGCTCTTGTCGCCGCCGACCGATCCCGCCCTCGACCGTTGTCTGACATTATACGCCGCGCTGGATGCGGCGGTGGCCGAATGGGGAACGACACCTTCATCGCCCGCGCGGATTGCCGGATTTCCCTATCTGCGGGTGGATCGGTTTCTGGCTGGCTATCGTACCCAACCGTTGAACCCGATGGAAACCGCTACCTGGCTGACTCGGCTTGGCGAGTTGGACCGGGAAGCACGGCGAGTCGAGTGGGATTCGTTGCCGATGGAGCAGAAAACGGATTTGCAGCGCCGGTACACGCCCGCCGACGGGCTGCCCTCCGCCCTGGAAGGCTGTGCCGATCGGCTCCAGCGCTGGGATGTGGCCGATACTGAGCGGTTGGCGCTCATCCGAGCACGGACGAGGGTTCCTGGCGAATACCTGACCGTGAACCAGGTGCTCGGCCTTTATCCGTTGACTCTGCTGCCGGTCGATTACGGTGTGTTCCACTATCAGGAAGAAACCCATGCGACCTTTGCTCGGCCACTGGCGGCGCTACCGGTTCGGGGAGCACTTCGCCGTTACGGGCCGCTGCCGGTCGCGCCGTCTATTGTCGATTTCTCCACGATCCCTCGCGACGCCCTGGGGATTCCCGAACCGAATACCGCACAGTTGGCGGCGCTGTTCGCGAGCCATGCGCCGGTTTGGGAGATCGATACGGCCAGCGAGACCGACCAACCCGGCGCGCCATACTGGTGGGCGGATGGGATACCGACGGTCGATCCCGCCGAACCGGTGGTTTATCGCTATGTTTCGTATGCCCGCTGGCGGGGCGAACCGCTGTTGCAATTGAACTATCTGATCTGGTTCGCCGCCCGACCCAGGCGCGGGGCGTTCGATCTTCTCGGTGGACCGTTGGACGGGTTGTTATGGCGGGTGACGCTGGATCACGCCGGTCACCCGCTACTGTATGACAGCATCCACCCTTGCGGATGTTATCACCAGCTTTTTCCCGGCCCAGCCCTGCGCTTGCGACCGGAAACGGCCCAGTGGGCCGAACCGCCGCTGGTGCCACAAGCAGCTCCGACGGTCGGTGCGGGCGAACGCATTGTGCTCCGGCTGGCAGCCGATACGCATTACTTACAGCGAGTTTATGCCAGCCAGCCGGAGGCGGTACTCGCCTTGGCGTGGCGGGATTATGCAACCTTGTATGCCGTCCCAGTGGTGGGCGGTGGGCATCGTAGTTTGTTTGGGTCGGATGGGTTGGTGGCGGGCAGCGAGCGGGCCGAGCGTTGGTTGTTGTGGCCGATGGGCGTGCCGTCGCCGGGGGCGATGCGCGAGCGAGGCCGTCACGCCATCGCTTTCGTCGGTCGACGTCATTTCGACGATGCGGATTTGCTGGACCGGTTGTTCGAGCCGGCGGAGGAAGGGCAATGAGAGGCAAGATCGTGTTGGGCGCAATGCTGTTGGCGTTGGTCACTGGGGCAGGCGCGACGGATAAGACATTGTTGGTCGGCCGATTTTCCGCTGATGATCTGACCGATTGGCAACCCAAATCCTTTAAGGGTGAAACCCGCTACACCTTTGATGGAAAAAGCGGTCGGCGGGCGCTGTTCGCCGATAGTCGGGGGACGGCTTCCGGGTTGTACCGGGAAATCCGGGTGGATTTGCGGCGCACGCCCTTTTTGAATTGGTCGTGGCGGGTGGATCGGGTGCTGGAGGGAGTGGACGAGCGCGGCAAGGCCGGCGACGATTATCCGGCGCGCGTGTACGTGGTGGTATCCGGCGGGGTAGCGTTCTGGAAGACGCGCTCGCTGGTGTATGTTTGGTCCAGCGGCCAGCCGGTCGGCGCGACCTGGAACAATGCCTATACCAGCAACGCCCGGGTGATGGCGTTGCGTTCGGGCATGCGGGACGCCGGCCGCTGGGTTAACGAGAAGCGCGATATCCGCGCCGACTTCAAGCAACTGTTCGGCGAGGAGATCGATGCCATCGACGCCGTAGCACTGATGACCGATACCGACAACAGCGGTCAGAGCGCCACGGCCTGGTATGGGGATATCGTTTTCACGGCGCGGTAGGTTCAGGAGTCACAAAACCGCTCCTGTAGTGGAGCGAAAAAAGGCCCCTTGCTATGCTCCCCAGAATCGCCCTCCCGAAAATCGGAGTCCCGTGCCATGAATACTCCCCCTTCTATTGAACGTTCCCTCGAAGAACCTCGCGATTTGACGAATGGCATTACCCGAGTCCCGCGAGCGGCGCAAGCCCGATTGCTCCTGCATGATCAGGAAGCCGATCCGCCATTCATGGACGCACTGCGCGAGGTATTGCCGGACGAGGCCGACCGCTTGGCGTATCTGAACCATTTGGCTTGGCAGGCGCGGACCTGACTCCGAGCCATCCTATTCGGCGATCCTTCCGCATCAGCCGCGAGCCCACACCTGCCGATCGTCGATTGCCGATCACGGCTTTTATCCGGGTGCTGACTGGGTCACCGTCGCCGGCGAAAGCGGTGACCCGGAACCACGACCGGAACCTCCGCCTTAGAGATGCTTAGCCTGTTCGCGCAGGATGAATTTCTGCATCTTGCCGGTTGAAGTTTTGGGCAGCGGTCCAAACACCACGGTTTTGGGTACCTTGAACCGGGCCAACTGGCTGCGGCAAAACTCGATGATTTCCTCTTCGGTCACATGCTCCATGCCCGGCTTGACGGTTACGAACGCACAGGGCGTTTCACCCCACTTCTCGTCGGGTCGCGCCACCACCGCCACTTCCATCACCGCTGGATGCCGATACAGCACATCCTCGACTTCGATGGTGGAGATGTTCTCGCCACCGGAGATGATGATGTCCTTGG
>ERZ795053.4971-NODE-4971-length-14045-cov-22.317227_pt1 | contig 14045 bp, 14 predicted proteins | sample MGYA00375137_ERZ795053 | MGnify/ENA primary metagenome ERZ795053 (study PRJEB30182, sample SAMN05720284) | activated sludge metagenome | isolation source: Anaerobic digester | place: Hong Kong | collected 2014-12-17 ... | reverse complement strand
CGGCGCTACTCCAGCAATGCACTCACAAAAGCGTCCGGGTCGAAGGGTGCCAGGTCGTCGGGGCCCTCGCCCAGCCCCACCAGCTTCACCGGCACGCCCAGCTCCTTCTGAACAGCGACCACGATGCCACCCTTAGCGGTCCCGTCGAGTTTGGTCAGGACCACACCGGTCACATCGACGACCTCGCTGAAGACCCGGGCCTGCGCCAGGCCGTTCTGTCCGGTCGTGGCATCGAGCACGAGCAGCACCTCGTCGACCGGGCCCTGTTTGTTGATGACCCGCTTGATCTTGCCCAGTTCGTCCATCAGTCCGACCTTGGTGTGCAGCCGGCCGGCCGTGTCGATGACCACGCAGTCGGCCTGTTCGGCGTTGGCTTCTGCCACAGCATCGAAGGCCACCGCGGCCGGGTCAGAGGCCTCCGGGCCCCGCACGACCCGCGCACCCACCCGGTCGCCCCATGTCTGTAGCTGATCGGCGGCGGCTGCCCGGAAGGTGTCGGCGGCGCCGAGCACCACAGTGTGGCCGTCGGCCACGAGGACTCGAGCGAGCTTGCCGGTGGTCGTGGTCTTTCCCGTTCCGTTGACGCCGACCACCATGATCACGGCCGGTCGATCGCCCTGTCGTGAGGCGACCAGGGTTCGGTCCATGTCCGGGCCGACAAGGGCGAGCAACTCCTCGTGCAGCGCCGACTGCCAGTCCACGTCCGCGTCGACCCGCAGGCGAGTGCGCAGCCGTTCCACCAGATCACCGGCCGACTCGACCCCCAGGTCGGACATGATCAGCGTGTCCTCGATCTCCTCCCAGGTGGCCTCGTCGAGTTTGTCGCTGGTCAGCAGCGCGAGTAGCCCACGACCGATCGCGGAGTTGGATCGGGCCAGGCGCGCTTTGAGCGCCGCCAACCGGCCCTTGGTCGGCTTGGGGCGCTCGAGCTCGATCGTCGGCGCGCCGCCCTGCTCGGGCAGGACCACGTCCTCGACCGTGGGCAGCGGCGTGTCACGAGGCTCGGACGCATCGTCCCCAACGCCCGGAATGACCTCCGGAGGCGGCGGGGGCGGTACGCGGCGGCCGGCGACCAACCGCAACCCGACAACGACGGCGACAACGAGCAGGAAAACACCAAGAACGATGTAGAGAATTGGATCCACCATCCCAGTGTGACCGACGGTCGTCGCCGCCATCTCGACCGGTTGCGTAGGACGTCGATCGCGGGTGGACTTTGGACGCAGTCAGCCAGCAGGAGACCGTCTGCGTCCAAAGTCCCCGCTTACGGCGCCCCGCGCATCACACAGGCTGCAACTGACGCATCCGCTGGCTGATCACCTGCGTGACGCCCGCGCGCATCGTGACCCCGTACAAAGCGTCGGCCATCTCCATCGTGCGCTTCTGGTGGGTGATGATCATCAGCTGCGAGGTCTCCCGCAGTTCCTCGAGCAATCCCATCAGCCTGCCGAGGTTGACATCGTCGAGAGCCGCCTCGACCTCGTCCAGCAGGTAGAACGGCGAGGGCCTCGCCTTGAACAGGGCCACCAGGAAGGCCACAGCCGTGAGGCTGCGCTCACCACCGGAGAGCAGGGACAGACGCTTGATCTTCTTTCCCGGTGGGCGGGCTTCCACCTCGACTCCGGTGATGAGCAGGTCGTCGGGATCGGTGAGAATCAACCGTCCCTGGCCACCGGGGAACAACCGGGCGAAAGCGTGCTCGAACTCGCGTGCCACATCGGCATAGGCCTCGGAAAAGACCTGTTGGACGCGGGTGTCCACATCGGCCACGAGTGCCAGCAGGTCCTCGCGGCTCTTCTTGACATCCTCGATCTGCGTGACCAGATGGGTGTGGCGCTCCTCCATGGCCGCGAATTCCTCAAGAGCCAACGGGTTGACCCGGCCGAGCAGGGCCAATCCGCGTTCCGCCTCCTTGAGTCGGCGCTGCTGCTGCCCGCGTTCGAAGGCGATCGGATCCCCGTCGGCGACCTCGATCATCTGGTCGGGGCCGTATTCGGCCACCAGGTTGTCGATGGTGAGGCCGTACTCCTCGAGGGCCTTCTCCGTCAGCTGTTCGAGGGTTGCGTGTTTACCGGCTCGCAGCACCTCGTCGCGGTGGACATCCTGGGTGAGCCGTTCGACCTCCGCGGCCAGCTCCAGCGCCGCGGAGCGCGCCTGCGCGTGGTCGGACTGCACCTGCTGCTGTTCGGCCTCCAGCGAGTTCAAGTGCGACTCGGCGGTGGCGGCGTCCTGTTCCACCAGGGTCGCTGCCCGGCGCGCGAGTTCTTCCAATCGGGCCAATTCGACCAGGGCATGCTCACGCTGGACGCGTCGCCGGGCTGCCGCTTCGACGGCCTCCCTGGCCTGCTGTGCCTGCTCGACCAGTTCCGCGTGTTTGGCCTGCAGCGAGGCGTGACGCTCGTGCGCGGATCGTGCGTTGAGTCCGGTCTCATGGTGCGCCTGCCGTGCCTGCTCCTGGCGGGTGAGCAGCGCGTGGAGCTGCGTTCGGTCGACGGTCGGGGCACCGGCGAGCTCGAGCTCCTGCAGTCGGTCACGTGCGGCCTGCAGGTCAGCAGCGTGTTCGGCCAGTGCCGCAGCCACCTCGTCCTTCTCAGCGAGCAACTGTTCCAGCCGGTGTGCCGTGGTGGCTGCCCGCTGCCGCACATGGACATCCCGCTCAGCCCGGGCAGCTGCCTGCGCCTGCTGGGCGGCCACCTGGTTGCGCACCTCGTCGCGCTGCTGACGCACCTGCGCCGCCTGGGCTTCGACCCTGGCGACATGATCCACTGCCCGCCGCCAGCACCCCTCGGTGGAGACCAACTCCTCGGTCGCCTGCTCCAGCGCGTTGCGCAAAGCGATGACGTTGGCGCCCTCCGAACCCTGCGCTGCGATCCCCCGTCCGAGCATCTGGCCATCGATCGTGGCCACCAGTACATCGGGGTGTTCATCCACGATGCGCTGAGCGGCCGACAGGTCCGGGGCCACCACTGCCCCGGCCAGCATCTGCGACAGCGCGCCGCGCAGGTGATCGGGTGCCTCGATGTAGTTCAGGGCTGCGTCCGGATGCGAAGCGACCGCGTTCCTCGTGCCGGGAAGCACGAGTCGGACCGACCGATCGGCGTCGATCCCACCGAGGACCTCGTGCACGCTCACACCTTCGCGCAGCACCCTGGCCCTGGCCAGGGCTCCGAGCAACATTGCGACCGCCTTCTCGTAGCCGGGACGCACCCGGATGACGCTGTCCAGCGTGCCTTCCTGACGGTCAGCACCCACTGAGTCGTCGGCCGTGTCTGCCACCGCTGACCGCAGGGCCTCACAACGCGCCGTCAGAGATGCGCGCTTCTGCTCCTGCGTCGAGAGTTCCGTCCTGGCCAGTTCGAGGTCGCGTTCCGCAGCGCGCATCTTCTCGTCGGCCTGCGACATGTCCACGATGTCCTCGTGTGCCGGCTCCGGATCAAGATCGGCAACAGCAGCAGCCGCCTCGCTCGCCTCACGCGCAACGCTGTCGTGCTGCTGGGCCAGATGATCGGCACGGGCCGTGGTGGACTCCACCAGTCGGACCCCTCCGGCCACCGCCTGCTCGGCGGCCGCGACGTGCTGACGGTATTCGGTGAGAGCTGCTTCCGCCGACGTGATCAGCGACTGTTCTTCGCGGACCTCACGACCGACCGCTTCGGCGGCATCGCGGGCCCGCTCGAACTCGTTCTGTGCGGCAGCAACGATGTGCGCCTGATCGGCGATCTCCAGTTCGACGGCATCCCCGGCCCGTTGGATCTCCTCGGGGTCCACCCCGAAACTGAACTCCAGTTGTTCGCGTTCCAGCGACCTGCGGCGCTCCACGATCAAGGCCACGAGGCCGCTGATCCGCTCACGCAGACGCGTCAGATCCAGTGAACGACTTCTCCCGGCATGCAGCTGCGGGGCCACTTGTTGCAGGCGTTCCTCCAGGTCTGCCTCCTGCGACCGAGCAGCACGCAACTGCTCCTCGACGCGTTCGCGTTCGGCCTTCGCTGCACTCTCATCGGCCTGCTCCTCGGCCAGATCCCGTTGCACACCGGCCACCTCGTCGGCCAGCAACCTCAGCCGTGCATCTCGGACATCGGCCTGAATGGTGGCAGCCCGCCGTGCCACCTCCGCCTGCCTCCCCAGTGGCTTGAGTTGCCGGCGCAATTCGGTGGACAGGTCCGTGAGCCGCTGCAGGTTCTGCTGGATCTGCTCCAGTTTGCGCAGGGCTTTCTCCTTGCGCCGGCGGTGCTTGAGGACACCGGCAGCCTCTTCGATGAAGCCGCGGCGGTCCTCCGGACTGGCGTGCAGGATGGCATCGAGACGGCCCTGGCCGACGATCACATGCATCTCACGGCCGATCCCGGAGTCCGCGAGCAACTCTTGAACGTCGAGCAGACGGCAGGTCTGACCGTTGATGGCGTACTCCGAACCGCCACTGCGGAACAGTGTGCGCCGGATCGTCACCTCGGTGTAGTCGATGGGCAGCGCCCCGTCGGAGTTGTCGATGGTCAGTTCCACCTCCGCGCGACCCAGCGGCGCTTTGCCCGAGGTGCCGGCGAAGATGACGTCGTCCATCTTCCCGCCGCGTAGGCTTTTGGCCCCTTGCTCACCCATGACCCAGGCGATCGCATCGACGACGTTGGACTTACCCGAACCGTTGGGACCCACCACACAGGTGATGCCCGGCTCGAGGTCGATAGTCGTCGACGACGCGAAGGATTTGAAGCCCCGTAGGGTCAGACTCCTGAGATGCACTCCAGTGCCTCCTGCCGCAGCATCAGCCACGGGCCGGGTCGGCCCGCCGACGGGGAAGACTGTCAGCGTAACCCCGAACCATGCGCGTCCCGGTCAGCGCCACGCAGAGGCGAATGCCAGCACGGTCGACATGCGCTACCGCGGTCTCGTGCCACCGGCCGGACCAACGCTGGGATCAGGAGGTGACCCCCTGCCTACACTGCCCACCATGGATCTGCTCTTCGAACCACCCACCGTCGACGAGTACGTGCGATTGCGCAGGGAGGCTGGCCTGACTGTGCGCACCAAGGAGCAGGCGCGACCCGCGCTGAAGAACTCCTGGTTGTGGGTGACCGTGCGCATCGACGGGCAGGCCGTGGCCATGGGCCGGGTGATCGGCGACGGCGGCTGGTACTTCCACATCGCGGACATGGCCACCCTGCCGGCACATCAGCACAAAGGCATCGGTCGGACCGTCCTCGATGCCTTGCTGCAGCGGATTCATGCCGAAGCGCCAGCGGAGCCGTGGATCACTTTGTTCGCGGACCCAGCCGGCGTCGCCTTGTACCGCGCCGCCGGCTTCGTGCCCAACGGATGTCAGGGAATGGAACTACCGCCGCGTAGCGAATGAGCGCGCTGACTCAGCGTGCCCGCCGCGGGTCAGTCGTCGATCAGGCGAGAACGGGCGGTGCCGTCGTGGACGACAGCGCGAGCATTTCGTCATCGAACGCGGCGTGCTCAACGCGCAGGGCGCTGACTTCGCGCTCGAGTTCGGCGACACGGGCACGCAACGACGCCAACTCGGCCATCAGCCGTGGGTCGAAGTGTGCGCCAGGGGTATAGACCGCCTTGGCCATCAGTCCTCCATGCATGGTGCTCCAGCGGCCCCGCCGTGGAGACTCCCGCGAGACTGCCGCTGATGCTATGGCTTGCTGAGCACGGAACCCGCGCTCCATATATCAGGTTGACATAACGAGTCGACACTCGTCAAGGAACACGCCGACACCGCTGACAGCGCGGACAGCGGTACGAGGACCTGTTCGCGAACGGCTCACGCAGGATCGCAGTCCCACAGCGCAAACAGGGCAGGCCTTCCTGTCCGTACGCTGCGAGGTCGCGCTGGAAGTACCCACTGCTGCCGTTGACGTTGACGTACAGCGCATCGAACGATGTCCCTCCGGCCGCGATCGCGCGGGTCATGACCGACACGGCGGCGTCCAGGAGTTGGCCGACCTTGCGCGCGCTGAGGTCGCAGCCCGGGGTGCGCCAGCAGACCCGCGCCTGCCACAGGGCCTCGTCGGCATAAATGTTGCCGATCCCGGAAACAACTGCCTGATCGAGCAACAGGGACTTGATCGGAGCCCGTCGCGAACGGATGGTGCGCACGGTGGCCGCACGGTCGTACTGCTCCGAGAGCGGATCGGCGGCGATGTGCCCCAGAGACAGCGGCAGACCGCCCACGATCTCGTCGAGCCACAGGCCGCCGAAAGTCCGCTGGTCATCGAACAGAAGGCGGGTCCGGTCGAGGTCGAGGATCACCCTGGTGTGCTCGCCCGGATCGGCATCCACGCGGAACTGGCCCGACATGCCCAGATGCCCGATCAGGGCCACGTCGTCGGCCAGCGGCCACCACAGGAACTTTCCGCGCCGCAGGACCCGGGTCAGGGCCTGGCCACGCAACTGGTTCTCGAAGTCCGGACCGCCCGCGCCGTGGCGGCGCACTGCCCGGGGGTGCAGAACCTGGACATCGCGGATCACCCGATCGGAGGTCCAGTGCTGAAGGCCGCGACGAACGACTTCGACCTCGGGTAGTTCAGGCATCGCCATTCAGCGACTGCTGCACCTGTTCGAACGCAGTCTGGGCGGCCTGCTGCTCGGCCTGTTTCTTCGTGCGTCCGATCCCGTGACCGAACATCTGCCCACCGACGCGCACCCGAGCGGTGAACGTGCGGGCGTGGTCGGGGCCTTCGCCCACGACGATGTACTCCGGAGCGCCCTGGCCCACTTGTGCGGCCAGTTCCTGCAGACTCGTCTTCCAATCCAGGCCAGCGCCCAGTCCGGGAACTGACGCGATCAGTGCCCCGAACCGGTCGAGGATGAACCGGCGGGCACCCTCGAGTCCCAGTTCCAGATAGACCGCCCCGATGATCGCCTCCATGGCGTCGGCCAGGATCGAGACCTTCTCGCGCCCCCCAGTGGATTCCTCGCCGCGGCCCAACTGCAGGAAAGCGCCGACTTCGAGTCCGGCAGCGATCTCCGCCAGCGAATGCGCATTGACAATGGCCGAACGCATCTTGGCCAGCTGCCCTTCGGGCAAGTCGGGGAAGGTGGCGTAGAGGTGGTCGGTGACGACCAGGCCGAGCACGGAGTCGCCGAGGAACTCGAGGCGTTCATTGGTGGGAACCCGGCCGTTCTCGTAGGAGTACGAGCGGTGGACCATCGCCAGCGGCAGGGTCGCGGGCATGCTGGCCAGACCGAGCCGCTCGACCAGCTCGGCGAGATCCACCTGCGCTTCCACCGGGGCGGCGACGGGCCTAGACGTCGAGGACGCGTCGCTTGGCGTAGGTGCCGCAGACCGGGCAGGCGATGTGCGGCGGCTTCTGGGTGCCGCACTGCTTGCAGGTCGCCAGAGTGGGAGCCGAGGTCTTCCACTGGGCGCGACGGGACCGGGTGTTGCTGCGCGAGGTCTTGCGCTTCGGGACGGCCACTTAGTTCTCCTTGGGTGTTTCAGCCTGCTCGTCGAGCAGGTCGGCTTTGAGAGCGGACAGTGCCGCCCATCGGGGGTCTGAAGTCTCGTGTGCGTGTCCGGGATCGTCGTCGAGCCGGGCGCCGCACTGCGCGCACAATCCCTGGCAGTCCGTCGAACACAACGGAGCCAACGGCATTTCCAGGATCAATCCGTCGCGGATGGGTGGACGCAGATTCAGGTTCTCACCGTCGAGGTGCGGACCCGGTTCCCCGAGGTCGTCGACCTCCGCTTCCTCGAGGCTCCACGCGTACAACTCCTGCAGGTCGGCTTGCAGATCGATGCGCACCGGGTCCAGACAGCGGCTGCACACCGCGTCACCGGTGGTGCGGGCGCTTCCGGTGACCAGGATGCCTTCGCGCACCGATTCGAGCATGACTTCGGCAGTCACGGGCTCGTCCTCGGCGACAGTGACCACCGCAGTGGCCACGTTGGGGCCAGCAGCCCCGGTCAGAGTGAGCCGCTGATATGCCCCCGGTTTGCCCAGCAGGGCGCGCACGTCGACGACGAACGGCGCACCGTCAGTCGTGGTCATGGCAGAATCCTTGTTCGTCGGGTTGTCAGCGCTTGTGCCGCACGGTGGGCATGAAACACCGACGACGTGGCACGGCGCCACCGCACAAGGGTATCAACCAGAGCGTGCGGTGCGTCGCCGCCCACCTACCAGTTCTCCGGCAACGTCCGGGTCCTGGGTGAAGTCGTACACCGCCTCCTGCGCAGCTGAGCCCTGCGGCGCAGCGTTCGAGCGCCGCCTGCCGCGACCGATCTGGTCCAATGCCGCCCGCAGGGTGTCCTCCAGGTTGGCCAGTCGCTTGTCGACGTAGATGTCGGCCTCGGCCCGCACCCGCGATGCGTCCGACTCGGCATGCTGGGTCAACGCCTTGGCCTGACGTTCGGCCTCCAGTCGGATGGTGTCGGCAGCCACAAGGCGCTCAGCCTCCGCGCGTGCCCGGTCGACGGTCCGCGCGGCGTCCGACTGACCTTGGGCCAGCATCTGCTCGACCTCGACCTGGGTGTGGGACAGCAGTGCGGCCGCTTCGTTCTCCGTCCGGGACAAGGTCGCGTCGGCTTCGTCCTGGGCGGCGGCGATGCGCGATTCCGCCTCCCGGGCAGCGTCCTCCAGCACATCGTCGCGGTCGGCCAGAATCGTGGCCGCGTCGCGCAGGGACGCCGGCATGAGTGCACGCACCGCTTCCAGCAACTCCAAAGCGATGGTGCGATTGACCACGCAGGAGTCCGACAACGGAACACCGCGGGCGCCTTCGATCAGATCGACCAGGTCATCCAGCCGTTCGTAGACCTCCATGGCGGTCCTCCAAACTCTCTTCCTACTCAGTATTAGTCACGCGTTCGCGTAAACGGTCGAAGACCACGCCGGGAAGAAGCCCGGAGACGTCCCCGCCGTAGGTTGCGACCTCCTTGACCAGACTGCTGGACAGGAACGAGTACAGCGGGTTGGTCGACACGAACACGGTGTCCACACCGGACAACTGGTAGTTCATCTGCGCCATCTGCAGTTCGTAGTCGAAGTCGCTGACCGCCCGCAGACCTTTTACGATGGCCTGGATCTCGTTGGCCGCGCAGAAGTCGACCAAGAGGCCGTGGAACGCGTCGACGCGCACATTCGGGCAGTCCGCCGTCACTTCCTGCAGCAATTCGATGCGCTCGTCCACAGTGAACATGCTCTGCTTCTTCTTGTTGATGAGGACTGCGACCACCACTTCGTCGAACAGTTTGCTGGCGCGCCGAATGATGTCCAGATGTCCGTTGGTCACGGGATCGAAAGACCCCGGGCATACCGCTCTACGCACCGTCGGCTCCTTGCGGCTCGGGGGAATCGTGCAGATCATCGAGAGTGTCTCCGTGACCGTACCAAACCGCCCGGTGCAGTTCGGTGTCGCCGAAACGGCGATTCCACGCGGTGCCGAATCCGGCGGGCCACCGCGGTGGCTCATCCCGGGCGCCCCGCTCCACCACGACCACGGCTCCCTGCACCAGCCAGCCGGTGCACAACTGCGTCAGAATTTCCTCGATCTGGTCCGCGGCGAGATCGTACGGGGGGTCCAACAGCACGAGGTCGACCGGTTGTGGTTGTCCGCGCAGATGTCCGGTGGCGGTGGCTTTGACCACGTGGACCCCCGGCAGTCCGACGGTGGCGACGTTGCGGCGCATCACCTGCACCGCGGCGGGGCTGCTGTCCACCAGAGTGACGCTGTGAGCGCCGCGTGAGAGCGCCTCGAACCCCAGTGCGCCGGAGCCCGCGAACAGATCCAGCACGCGCACGCCGGAAAGGTCCATCACCGCGGTCAAGGACGAGAAGAGAGCCTCTCGCACACGGTCGGCGGTCGGCCTGGTCCCAGTGGCTGGAACCGCGAGCCGTCGGCCACGAGCCGCGCCGGCGATGATCCGGGTCACGCCTTCTCCACGAACTCGGCACCAGCGGTCTCCCAACGGTTGATCATGGCTCGCAGTTCGCGGTGCCCGGCCAGGGTCGGGTCGCGGTGCAAGAGGTCCTCGGCATCCTCGCGGGCCTGCTCGATGACGTGCTCGTCACGGATGACACGCAGCAGCCGCAAACGGGTCAGGCGCCCTGATTGGGCCGTGCCCAGAACGTCGCCCTCCTTGCGCTGTTCGAGGTCGATGCGCGCCAGGTCGAAGCCATTGGTCGTTCCCGCCACCTTCTCCAGGCGTTCGACGGCGCCGGGGTTGCGGGTGCAGAGCAGGCACAGACCGGGCAGCCGGGCTCGGCCGACCCGGCCCCGCAACTGATGCAGTTGCGACACCCCGAAAGACTCCGCGTCGAGCACGACCATGACGGTGGCGCTGGGCACATCGACGCCGACCTCGATCACACTGGTCGCGACGAGCACATCGACCGCATCCGGTCGGTCCGAATCACCGGCGAACCGCGCCATCACGTCTGCCTTCTCCGCGGTGGGCATCCGCCCGTGCAAAACGGCGATCCGCACCCCCGCCAGCGGGCCCTCGGCCAACTCCTGTGCGGTGCGCACGACGCCGCGGGTGTTCTCGGGGGCGGGGAAATCGAGTTCGGCCAGATCGGCGGGCAGATCGTCGCTGGGCTCGAACTCCGATCCTTCCCCGATCCGTGGGCAGACCACGTACACCTTGCGTCCCTGTTTGACCTCTTCGGCGACCCGCTGCCAGGTGCGGTCGGCATGCCGCGGGGCGCGGGTCTCGTCGACCACGAACGTGCTGACCCCGGCGCGGCCTTGCGGAAGTTCGCGCAGCGTGGTCACGTCGAGGTCACCGAACACCGTCATGGCCACCGTGCGTGGGATCGGGGTGGCGGTCATGACCAGTAGGTGTGGCTTGGTGGTCCCGGAGCCGCGCTCGAGCAGGGCCGCGCGCTGTTCCACCCCGAACCGGTGCTGCTCGTCGACGACGACCAGCCCGAGGTCGGCGAACTGGACCGCCTCGTTGAGCAGGGCGTGGGTCCCCACCACGATTCCCGCCTGACCTGTCGCGATCTGTTGCAGAACGTCGCGGCGAGATGCGGTGGACGCCGACCCCGTCAGCAGCACCACCTGGGTCCCGGAGGTATCGCCGGTCAGCGTGCCGGCCGCCCCCAAGTCCCCGAGGATGGCGTTGATGGAGGCGTAGTGCTGGGCGGCGAGGACCTCCGTGGGGGCCAGCAGGACGGCCTGCCCCCCGCTGTCCACCACCGTGGCCATGGCCAACAGGGCGACCATCGTCTTACCGGCACCCACCTCCCCGTGCAGCAGTCGCTGCATCGGTTGGGTTCGCGCCAGATCGGCCCCGATCTCGTCCACGGCCGTGCGCTGGCCGTCGGTGAGGGTGAACGGCAGTCGGTCCTGCACCGCGGCCAGCAATCCGTCGGGGCGACCGGGGCGAGCTGTGGCAGGACTGCCGGCAACCGCCGCCCTGCGCATGGCCAGGATCATCTGCAGGACGAACGCCTCCTCGTAGCGGAAGCGGGTGCGCGCGCCTTCGACCTGTTCCAGCATCGATGGTGTGTGGATCCCCGCGAAGGCCTCGGAGTGGCCGACCAAGGAGCGGCGTTCCCGAATCGTTGCGTCGATGGGATCGTCGCGCAGGTCCACCGCCTCGAGCACGAGTTTCACCGCACGCGCCACCCGCCATGAGGGAACGCTGGCGGTCGCCGGGTAGATCGGGTTGACCTTCGCCAGGAACGCCTCGACCTCCTCGGGATCAGAGGTGTCGCCCACCGGGGCCATCACACACAGCGGATGGGCCAATTGCAGCTGTCCTTTGAAGGCACCCACCTTGCCGCTGAACAATCCGACCTGACCCACCCGCAGTCTGGCCAGATACCCCTTGATCCCGCGGAAGAAGGCGAGGTGCAGGTCGCTGTTGCCGTCGGTCACCACGACTTTGAGCATCACGCCCTTGCGGGTCTTGGGCATGTCGATATTTTTGACGCGGGCCAGGACGGTAGCCACGTCGCCAACCCGAATTCCTGCAATGTCCGTGAGCCGGGACATGTCCTGATACCGCCGGGGGAAGACCCATAGGAGGTCCTCGCAGGTGGTCACCGAGTGCGATGTGCGCAGACTGGCGGCACTTCGACCGCCGAGCACCTCCGCCAGAGATGTGGAAAGGCCGGTCACGCTACTCCACGCCGACGATGACCGGCCAGAACGGCTGCCCGCCGGGCACGACTTCCAGATCCAGCAGGGCATCCTGCAGGTGGGCACCGACCATGTCGACCAGATCGTCGGGAACCTCCGAGCCCGTCACCAGTGTCACCAGCTCCGAGGTGCTGCTGCGCATCCTGTCGATGATGCGTAAGGCCACCTCATCAACCGCGTCACCGATCTCCACGATGTCCCCGTCGACCAGCCCCAGAACGTCGCCCACCTGACACCGCCCGGCAGTCGTGATCGCTTCCTTGCTGGCCACCGTCACCCCGCCGTAGCGGGTTGCGCTGGACGCCCGGGCCATGGTCACCACGTCGTCGTCGAAGCCGGCGGTTGCATCGTGCACCGCCACTGCGGACAGCGTCTGCACGATCGAACGGCTGGGCACGACGGCAACCCGGACGTCATCGTCGCGCAAGAACTCCGCGGCGGCCTTGGCCACGGGTGTCGAATCGGCATCGGAGGGAAGCAACAGCGCCTCGCGGGCACCGCTGGTAGTGACCGCACGGACGAAGTCGCGCGTGCTGGGCCTGCCCCGTGGCGGCGTGCGCACCGCGACGGCGCCGGATTCTTCCAGCAGTTCGGCGACCCCAGGTCCGTGTGCCACGGCGACCACCACCCGGGTGATCTCGCGCGGCTGGTGGCGTTGCTGCTCGATCAGGTCGGTGACGGCGATGCGGTGCGGGCGGCCGGCATCGATCCCGGCCTCAATCGCCGCTCCAATGGAGTCGGTGTGCACGTGCACGTTCCACAGACCGCCGCCGCCCACGACGACCAAGGAGTCACCCAGCGCGTCGAGGCGGCTTCGCAGTGCGGGTATCCCGACGTCCTCGGCATCCAGCAGGTACATCACCTCGTAGCGCGGGCCCGTGTACTCTCCGTGCGGCATGGGTTCGTGGGCCACGATCACCTCATCGGACACGTCGTCGATGTGCACCTCGCCGGTGAGGACCTCGACCAGCCCGTCGAGCACCACCACCAGTCCCTTTCCGCCGGCATCCACTACGCCTGCGTCGGCCAGGGCGGGCAGTTGGGTCGGTGTTTTGGCCAGCGCCTCACGCGCACCCTCAGCGGCGGCCCGGGCAACCTGCGCGACGCTGCTCGGGGTCGCAGTCGACGCGCTTTCGGCTGCCGCCCTCGCCACCGTGAGAACCGTTCCCTCCACCGGCCGGCTCACCGCCGCGTACGCCAGATCGGCAGCTCGACCCAAGGCCAATGCGACCGTGTCCCCGCTGGGTTCGTCGGCCTGCCGCAGGACGTCGGCCAGCCCACGCAGCAACTGGCTGAGGATCACGCCCGAGTTTCCGCGGGCTCCGAGCAGGGCGCCGCGGGCAATTGCGTCGGCCATGGGACCCGGTACGTCTTCGGGGTCGGCGATTTCGCACGCTGCGATCGCCGCAGCTTCCACGGTGAGGTACATGTTGGTCCCGGTATCACCGTCAGGCACCGGGAAGACGTTCAGTGCGTCGATCTCCGCACGCCGGGCGCCGAGCCGGTCCTTGCTCACCAGCATCCACTTGCGCAGGGCGGCAGCATCGAGTGCCACATCGGATGCCTGCGTCATGGATGCTCCTGTTCACAGCGGGTCTCCCAAGGGTAACGGGGGGCCGTGGGCATTTCGGGGACCATCGGCTATCCTTTTGAAAGATTGCGTGCATCGCGCGTCGCCGATTCGGGTTCAGAACGGCGATGGCGACACGCACGAGTCCAAGACCAGATCTAAGGAGTTCCCGTGGCTGCCAACTGCGACGTCTGTGGCAAGGGTCCCGGCTTCGGCCACAGCATCTCCCACTCCCACCGACGCACCAAGCGTCGCTGGAACCCCAACATCCAGCGCGTGCGCGCCATGGTGGGCAAGTCCCCCAAGCGCCTGAACGTGTGCACCAGCTGCCTGAAGGCCGGCAAGGTCACTCGCGCGCTCTGAGGTCTTCTTCGCCGGC
>ERZ795053.4968-NODE-4968-length-14055-cov-7.530357_pt1 | contig 14055 bp, 15 predicted proteins | sample MGYA00375137_ERZ795053 | MGnify/ENA primary metagenome ERZ795053 (study PRJEB30182, sample SAMN05720284) | activated sludge metagenome | isolation source: Anaerobic digester | place: Hong Kong | collected 2014-12-17 ... | reverse complement strand
ACTGCTCTGGTGGTCCGGCTGGTTGGTCCTGAACACGGGGCTGAGCTGCTGGCTGCTGGGGATGGAGGAAGCGGCAGGTGCCCTGTGGTCGCTTGGTGCGCTGGTCCTGTTGGTCGCGGGTGCCTGGTGGTTCACCGAGCGCGAGCTCAGGAAAGGGTTCGATGAGGAAGGAAGGCCCCGTCTGCGGCCTGGACGGGTGGCGTCCGAAGGGGGCGACAGGTAGTCGGAGGCCCATTGCGGAGAGACACCTTCTTCGCCTACCTTCGCAGGACAAGCTCATTGAACATGAAGATCAAGCGGATCATGCTGGCCACCGTGCTGGCGACCTTCACGCTCGCCGTGTCAGCGCAGAAAGGCGGCATGGATGAAGCCTGCATGCAGCGGCAGGCCCAGTTCCTCGGCGAGCAGCTCGGCCTCAAGGAGGACCAGCGTGCCATGGTCGTCAAGCGGATGCAGGCGGCTCAGGTCGAGGCTGGCGGAACGGCGACCACGGAGGAATTGGCGGCGGTCGTGAACTCCACGGTGCGCGCCTACCTGGCCGGTCTGGGGTCCGAGAAGGTCAAAGGCTTCGATCAACTGGTCGAGCAGGATGCCCTGAAGGGTATTTGCAGGACGGAGGAAGCACCCGCCAAGGACAAGGGCAGGACCGCTGCCCCCCGTCAGTTCAACGTCGAGCAGACCAAACAGGTCAAGTAGGTCAGCAGGTGGGCCACCTCAGCGGTCCACCACCACCACCAGGTATTTCGACAGGCTCCAGAAGGCGGTGCGGTCCAGGATGACCAACCGTTCCGCGCCATCCTGCCATTCGTAGGACCCTGCGGGGTGTGAAGTGGCGAGTTCGGCCTTCTTCGCGGCGACCGGGATCTCCGCGGTCTTGGTGATGTCGATCTCCTGGAAATAGGTCTCGTTCAGGTCGGCGGTGTTCAGCTTGTCCACGCCACCGATGCCGGCCACGCCTCCTTCCTTGGTCAGAACGCCGTTGTCCCGCAGCTCCTTGGTGGTCCCGACCGCGTAGAAGGCCCGGTTCAATTCGTTGCGTTGAAGGTTGGCCAGCTGTTCCTGGTCCCGGTACATCTCGATCACCGTCGCCAGCGAACTGTTGGTGCTCGCCAGCTGCTCCTTGAGCATGGTGATCTCCTCGTTCTTCTCATTGAGCCCTTTCTCCAGGTCGGCCACGGTGCGCTCCAGTTCGGCCATGCTGCCGGCGTTCGCCTTGGCGGCCCTGCGCAGTTCAGCGATCAGCGCCCGGTTCTCGTCCAGCAACTGATCGATGCTGCCGAGGTCGTCCATGATGCGCTGCTCCATGTCCTTGTCCAGTTCGGTCTCCCCGCCACTGGCGCCCAACAGCCCCTGCTTTTCCCGGATGGTGCGCAGGTTCTCACCGATGCGGTTGAAGGTCCCGAACAGCGCGTTGATCGTGGAGTCCTTCTCCTGGACGAGGCTCACCGCATCGGAGCGGTCCTCCTCCAATTGGCGGTAGACCTCGGTCTCCTTCGGGTCCTGACAGGCCGTGGCGAGTGCCAGGGCGGTGAGCAGCAGTAGTTTCCGGTCGGCCATGGTATGCATCGGTCCTTGAGGTTGAACGGGAGGAAGGCAACGAACGTGCGCGATGGCCCGTAAAAGTAAGGGACGCACACGCGTGATGTTCCGTTCAACAAAGGATCGTGCATCCCGGGATCGGGCCCCATTCCGGCCCGGTCACGTGGCCGGGTACCTTGGTCTGGTGATGCGGTCCGTACTGGTCGTGCTTCTTCTTGGGATGTCCGGGACGTTCCAGGCCCAGGACGAGGAAAGCCTCACACAGGAGTTCCCGGAGCTTTCCGCCAAGGAACGGAGCCGGATCGCTGAACGGGAGGCCGCCGAGGCGCCCCGTGACGAGGCCTTCCAGGCGGTCATGCGGACGGCGGAGGAACTGTTCCGCTCCGGTCGTTACGAGGAGTCCCTGGACCGCTATCTCGAGGCCCGGCGCATGCGCCCCTACAACGTGTTTCCCAAGGTCAAGATCCAGGACCTTCAGGCCTTGCTGGCCAAGCAGGCCGAGGAACAGGGGCCTGCTGAGGTTCCCACCGGCGCCCTGGCTCCTGCACCCGGGGTGGTCGTGCCGGCGGAGGGCACCGAGACCCTGGAGCCCGGGGCGGTCGTGCCGGTCGCGGTCACCGAGACCCCTGAGCCACCCATCGAGCGAGCTGCGGAGGTAACGGTCGTCCCGTCCACGCCCTCGTCCCCACCTGAAGAGGCCAAGCTCGCGAAGGAACCGTCGCCGGAAGTGCCGAGGCCCAAGGTCGTGGTCCCGCCAAAGGCCAGGGTCCCGGTGACGGGGACACCCGGCCCTGACAAGGAGATCGGTGCGACACCGGCGGAAGGGACCGAGGAGCGCCGCTACCGCGAAGGGAGAGCGGAGGTGCTGGAAAGAAGGGTGACCCTGGGAGGGCAGACCACCGTGTACCGGATGGTCAGGCATCCGTGGGGCGCCGTGTTCCATTTCAAGGACGGCGAGGCGATCTCGGCCACGGCCTGGGACCAGGCCTTCCCTCGGGAGGGTCGCTAGACCTGCCGCAAGACCACCTTCACCGGGAACTCCAGCAACTGGCGGTAGTCGTTGCCGGCCTCCTGCATGTCGAGGTCATCGGAGGCACAGCGCCATTCCAGCCTCACCTTGGACCTGCCTTCGCGGTGAAGGTCCTCCAGCAGGCGGAAGATGTCGAGCAGGTACTTGGCAGAGGTCGAGTTGAAGTAGGTGAGCGCCACCTGCAGGACCGTCTCTCTGGCCGGCGATGCCGAATACCGCGTCAATTCCTGGTAGATGGGCCTGAAGAACGCATCGGCGTTCTCATGTACGGAGCATCCATCGATGGCGAGCAGTCCCGCCCCTGGCTCCAGCCTGACCGCCGGGGTCTTGGGTGTCGCCGGGATGTCCAGGGTGTTCATGACGAGCGCCGAAGGTAGCCAACGCAGCCGGTCGCGGCCTGTCCTGCCTCCTTGCAAGCACCGTGCTCCGGTCGTACTTTTCCCATCGTCCAAGTCCGTTCCCTCATGAGCCTGAAGAACATCCTGGTCCCCTACGATTTCTCCGACTGTGCCACCGATGCGCTCCGGGTCGCGGCCACCTTGGCGCGCAGGTCCGGTGCCACCGTCGAGGTGGTGCATCTCTACGAGCAATTGACGGATTTCCATACGGAGAACCAGAAGATCCGGGAGGAGATCGAGCAGAAGTTCGACATGCTGCCGCGGCTGCCGTTCCTGGAAGGCGTGGAGCTCAGGAAGTTCATGCTCCGCCAGATGGGACTCACGGAGATCTTCCGCAACGAGCGTCTGGCCGATGCGGACCTGGTGGTCATGGGGTCGCACGGCGCACAGGGTCTTCGCGGCCTTGTGGGAAGCAACACGCAGAAGATCGTGCGCATGGCTCCCATGCCGGTGCTCGTGATCAAGCATCACGCGGAGGACTTCGAGGTCCGCGACATGGTCTACGCCTCCAACTTCTCGCCATCGGACGTCGAGAAGTTCGAGCGCTTCCTCCCCCTCATCGAACTGTTCGACCCCAAGGTGCATCTGGTCAAGGTGAACACGCCTAAGTCCTTTGAGCGCAGTGAGGACAGCCATCGGGCGATCGATGCGTTCCTGCAGCGGCATGAACTGCGCAAGTTCACGGCCACCATCTACAACGATCTGAGCATCGAGGAAGGCATCCTGAACTTCGCCCGGGGCATCGATGCGGACCTGATCGCCATGGCCACCCACGGTCGGACGGGCTTCTTCCATGTGGTGAACGGAAGCCTGACGGAGGATATCGTGAACCATACGACCTTTCCCGTGCTGAGCATCAAGTTGTGATCGTCCCCGCCGTCCGCTCTGACTATCTTTAACCTGATCGAGCCGCTCCCATGAAGTACCTCTACAAACAATTCCAGGCGAAGAAGAAGGAGATCCTGCATGTGGACCTGGACCGTTCGACCAAGGTGAAGTTCATGACGGCCCTGGAGTACAAGCGTTATCAGCAGGGTCGGACACACACCTATTTCGGAGGGACCTACGATGCGGGGGACGTCCGGTTCGTGGTGCCGTTCGATTCCGTCTGGACGGTGGTGGTGGAGAAGGGTGGTCATGGAGCACCCCTTGACGTGAGCGCCAGGTGCAGGGTCCTGGAACCTGACCGGGAGGTCCGTTCCACACGGGCCTTGGATGCCCCCGCCATGGAGGAGGAGGTGCCCCTGAACGAGGACGCCTCCCAGGAGGTGGAATTGGACGATTGAACCAACCCCACCCGTACGACGTTCTCCCGACGGACAAGTAGTACACGACGATGATCAGGCAAGACCGCGAACGGATGGAGAAGATCCTGCTGGGGCAGGCCGATGTGCTGAACGAGGTCATGCACATCCTGGATCGCGAACAACGGCATGATGACGTGTTGCGCGCCATGGTGCACAGTGCCAGTGGGCACCATGTGAACCGGATCGCCAGGCCTGATCCGGACCGCGTGTTCCACGTGGATGCCTTGCGTGAGGTCTGCATGAAGTACCGCTTGCGGTTCCTGGACGCGTCGCTCTTCAAGGGTGAGCTGCCCAACGAAGCGATCTACAGGATCCGTCAACTCGAATCCCGGGCCGAGGGTCCTCTGCGTGGTTTCAAGGTCCTGGCGCCCGCGGCCAGGTTCAAGCTGTGTGACAGCGATGCCGATCCGCTGCTCTTCGTCCCCGTTGGCGAGGACCACTACTACCTCGTGCATCGGTGGGGTAGGGACATGTCCCCTTGGCGGGGCCTGGTCGCCTGGCCGTTCCGATCGGTGGTCCATCTGGCCACCATGGTGCTGGCCGCCGCCCTGCTGCTCTCGATGGTGATGCCCAATTGGTTGATCACCACCGACGTGGAGGCCGGCTGGTGGGGCGCGCACCGGGTGCTTTTCTTCTTCTGGTGCACGATGGTGTGTGCCAGCTTCACCGTGTTCGGATGGTTCGCCTTCTTCGGGAGCTTCAGCCGCGATGATTGGAACAGCAGGCACTTCAATTGAGGTGACGGGTTGAACGGAAAAGGGCCGCCTCATGGGCGGCCCTTTTCCGTTTAGGCATTCCAGGTTCAGCCGATGTCGATGGCCTTGGTGCGCGGCTTGGCGGGCTCGGCCTTCGGGATGCTCACGTGCAGCACCCCGTCCACATGGCGGGCCTGGATGCGCTCGAGGTCCACGCCTTCCGGAAGGCGGAAACTGCGGCGGAAGCTGGTGTGGGTGAACTCCCTGCGCGTGTAGCGCTCGTTCTCCGCAAGCTCCTTCGTCTCCTTGTCGGCGCTGATCGTCAGCACATCGTCCTCCACGCCCAGCTTCAGGTCCTCCTTGCTGAACCCCGGGGCCAGCAACTGCAGGTCGAACTCGCTGTCGCGTTCCACGATGTTCACTCCGGGCATTTGCCGGCGCACTTCATCGCTCCCCAGGATCTGGGAGATGTCCTCCCCGAAGAAGCTGTTCACGAAGGCGTTGAACGGGCTCATCAGCGAGCCGGTCGGACGGTATTTCACGATGCTCATGGTGGTTGTTGTCATTGGTTCTGGCCGCCACCGGACAAACAGGATACCGAACATCGATATGTGACAATATGGCACCAATGGCCTTGGGGAGGGCGACAAGTTGTCGCTACTGGGGCATGAACAGGTAGTAGATGGCACCTTCCTGGTCGGACCCCGACCGCGGGGCGAACCGAGCCTCCTGGGCGGACGAGAGCGCATGTTCAACCATGCAGCCGTCGGTGGTGGTGCTGCGGGAAGCATCGGCCTCCGCACGACGGACCCGGCCTTCGGCATCCACGGTAACGCGGATGACCACCTGTCCCTGTCCTGTGCAGAGGTAGGCCGGGATGTGGATCCTGCGTTCGGCCCGGTCCTTCAGGTCGTGCCAGACCGCGGTGGCACCCTCCACTTTCACGGGCTCCTCGGCCTGTTCCATGTAGTTGGCCTTGTCCCATTTGCTGGGGTCCAACTCGGGCATCTCGATCTCTTCGCCCCGTTCGCGGCGTTCTTCGGCCAACCGGTCGAACTCGGCCTGTTCCATGGCCTTGAGCTCCTCCTCCACACCGCTCTCGATGCGTTGTCGGGTGCCGGCGTCCAGCCGCTGTGCCACGGTGCGTTCCGCGGTGATGTTGCTGCTCGTGGACTTGACCTCTTCGAAGGCCTGCGCCGGCAGTCCTTCCGCCAGCTGCTGCTCCAGCTCCCGGAACTCGTCCTCGGTCATGGGAGGGGCCATCTCCACCCGCAGCTCGGAGAACTCCTCCTCGGTGGGTTCGGTGCGCAGTTGCCGGCTGGCCAGGGTGAAGAGCACCAGCGTGTGCAGCACCAAGGTGCCCACGACCCCGTACTTATGCCGTTCGAACCAATCGAGGAAGCGGTCCATGGCCGGCTTTCGTTCCCCGCCAAGGCGGGATGCAGTTCACGTTCACCACCGATGGGTCGGCCCACCGATCGGCCCGGTCCGGGGATCCTCCGCTCGTTCGGGGGGCGATCCGGGCCACCCCGACGAACAACGGCAGCAGGAACCTGCCATTGCTGGCATTCGTCCCCAAAGGTTTTGGTGGCATGTTCCGAAAGATAGCCGCCGCTCAGCGCATGCGGATCCTCCAGGGTTTGGGATGCCCGTTGTTCCAGCGCCCCCCGGCGCCGTGCACCCAACCCAGTCCAAGTCCACGATGTTCCACCAGGGCAGGTCCTCGGGCTTCACCGGAGCGCAGCACCTCGCCACGCAGGAAGGCCAGTGCCTCGGCCTCGTCCACGGCCAGGACCCCGGCCTGCAGGTGGTCGATCGTCAACCTGGCGGCTGCGGGGCACAAGGCGGCGGCAGCCTGCGGGGCCGTCCGGTCGCGTTCCCGGGTCCAGAGCGGTGTGCCAGGTGCTTCCACCCGCAGCAGCCGCAGCAGTCGGTGCACCTCGTTCCTCATCCGCTCATCGATCAGCCACGCGCGTTCCTCGTGCTCCAGCACCCCGACCTCGAGGTCCTCCGCGCCTTCCTGTTCACATACGCCGGGCTTGCGGAGGGCGGCCAGGAAGAAGCCTTCCCCCCTCACCCAATGTGGCCAGGCGCGCAGACCGTGACCGGCTTGTGTAAAGCCGGAGTCTGCGGGGACCTGTACCTCCAAGGGCATGGCGCCGGTCCGCTGGATCAGGGCCTCCACTTGATGCTCGTCCTCCTCCGGGGCCCAGGTGCAGGTGCTGTAGATCAGCGTGCCACCGGGAGCCAGCGAAGCCCAGGCATCGTCGAGCAGACCCTGCTGAACGATCGCACAACGGTCCACCAGGTCCGGTGACCATTGCCGCCTGGCCTCCGGTCCACGACGCATGAGGCCTTCGCCCGAGCAGGGTGCGTCCACCAGCACCAGCCCGAAAGTTCCGGGGATGGCCCGGAGGTCGGCAGCAGGACTGCCCGTGAGCATCACGTTCGTTCCCCCCCACTTCCACAGGTTCTCGGCCAGGACCGCACGGCGACGGGCGTCCACCTCGTTGCACACCAGCAAGGCACCCTCAGGCAGCAGGGAGCGCAGGTGGGTGCTCTTTCCTCCAGGTGCGGCGCAGAGGTCGAGGGCCACGGAAGGACCGCGGCCGGGGAAGGCGGTGCGGTAGGCGGCTTCCACCAACATCGAGGAGGCCTCCTGCACGTAGTAGGCGCCTGCATGCAGCAGGGGGTCCAGGGTGAAGACCGGGCGTTCGTTGAGGTAGCGACCGGAAGTGCACCACGGGACCTGCACACCCTCCGGGCCGCCATGCTTTGCAGGGTTCACCCTGATGCTCACGACGGGTGCGTCATCGAGCGAGCTGCGAAAAGCAGGAAGTTCACCTTGTGGCAGCTGGCCGGCGATGCGTTCCAGCAGGCCCGCAGGGACCTCCGGGAACGCGGGCCGAGCGCGGCGCCGGGCCATGGCTCAGGCAGTGACGCCTGGTGCGCGGAGGATGGTCTGTGCGCGGTCCGGGCCGGTGGAGACCAGCTTCACAGGCACGCCCACCGCGTTCTCGATGCGCAGGATGTAGGCCTCCAGTTCAGCAGGAATGCCGGCGGCGGTGTCGCCCCAGCCGGGAAGGTCCTCGTAAACGGCCTCCACGTCGTCGGTCAGGGTGTAGGGCATGCGGTCGGTCAGGGAACCGTTCACGCGGTACCCGGTACACACCCGGATGGTGCCGAAGTCATTGAGCACATCGGCCTTCATCATGGCCAGTTCGCTGATCCCGTTCACCATCACGGCGAAGCGCAGGGCGGGCAGGTCCAGCCACCCACAACGCCGCGGACGCCCGGTGGTGCTGCCGAACTCGTGGCCGGCCTGGCGCATGCGCTCACCGATGTCGTCGTGCAGTTCGGTGGGGAAGGGGCCGCTGCCCACGCGGGTGCAGTAGGCCTTGAAGATGCCGATCACGCGGCCGATGCGGGTGGGGGGGATGCCCAGCCCGGTGCAGGCCCCGGCACTGATCGTATTGCTGCTGGTGACGAAGGGATAGGTGCCGTAGTCGATGTCGAGCAGCGTGCCCTGGGCACCCTCGGCCAGGATGGAACGGCCCTCGCGCAGGGCCTCGTCCAGGTAGTGCTCGCAATCCACCCGGGGAATGCGTTCGAGCTGCCGGACGGCGTCCATCCATTCCTCCTCGGCCTCCCGGAGGTCGGGCAGGTCGCCGTAGAGTCCGAGCAGGCGTTCGTGCTTGCGCTTCAGCCCATCGTACAACATGCGCAGGTCGCCGCGTTCGAGGTCGCCCACGCGCAGGCCGTTGCGGCCGGTCTTGTCCATGTAGGTGGGCCCGATGCCCTTCAGCGTGCTGCCGATCTTCGACTTGCCTTTCTCGGCCTCACTGGCGGCGTCGAGCGCCCGGTGCGTGGGCAGGATCAGGTGGGCCCGGCGGCTCAGGAGGATGGCCTCGGAGGTATCGACACCTTCCTCCTCCAGGGCCTTCAGTTCACGGAGGAAGATCACCGGGTCGATGACCACGCCGTTGCCGACCAGGTTCTTCGTGCCCGGGCGGAACACGCCGCTGGGTATGGTGTGCAGGACATGCTTGCGCCCTTCGAAGAGCAGGGTATGCCCGGCATTGGGCCCGCCCTGGAAGCGCGCGATCACCTGGTAGTCGGGCGCGACCACGTCAACGACCTTGCCCTTGCCCTCGTCGCCCCATTGGGCGCCCAGGAGCACGTCCACCTGCTGTCGCATGCGTTCAGGCGCGGACGCGGGCCAGGGCCTCGTCCACGTTGTCGGTGATGGTGAAGACGGAATCGAGCTTGGTGACGAGGAAGAGCTGACGTACGCTCTGGGAGACCCCGGCGATCACCACGTCCCCCCCTGCGTTCCGCGTGCGGGTCAGGAGGTTGATCAGGATGTTGAGCCCGGTGCTGTTCATGTACTGGAGCTGCGAGAGGTCCAGCACCACGCGGTGTTCCTCGCCAGCGAGCGCATCGTCCAGTCCCTCCATCAGGCGGTCGGCCTGCTGCTGGTCCATCAGTCGTCCGGAGAGGTTGAACACATGGATGCCTGCTTGTTGGGACACCTGCAGGTCGAAGGTCGGGCGGTCGGTCATGGACGTTCTTTTCTGGACTGGCACTCCGGACAGCGACCGTAAAGATGCAACGCATGGTGCTGAACCGCGAAACCGGTGACCTCGGCCACGGTATCGCGGATCTGCTGGATGCGGGGGTCGCAGAACTCCAGCACACGTCCGCAATCGGTGCAGATCATGTGGTCGTGCTGCCGGTAGGCATGGCTTTTCTCGTACTGGGCCTGAGCACCCCCGAAACGATGTCGGCGGACCAGCTCACATTGCATCAGCAGGTCCATGGTGTTGTAGAGGGTGGCCCGGCTCACGCGGTAGTTCTTCTGCTTCATCCGCGCATAGAGGCGCTCGATGTCGAAGTGCCCCTCCTGGTCGTACACCTCGCTCAGGATGGCGAAGCGCTCGGGGGTCTTGCGGTGACCGTTGCGCTCCAGGTGCTCGGTGAAGATCCGGCGCACGTTGTCCTTCAGGTCGGTGGCGGACATGGCATCGCAAAGGTAGCGCGCCGCGCGGCGCTGATCAGTGGTCCACCCGTTCCACCAACCGCACGCCGTTCACACGACGAAGCTTGTCCATGAGGGCGTCCAGGTGGTCGGTGTCGTGCACGAAGGCCATGACCTTGCCTTCGAAGATGCCGTCGTGGCTCTCGAAGCTGATGGCCCGCATGTTCACGTTGTGCTCGTGGCTGATGATGGAGGTGATCTTGTTCACCAGGCCCACGTCGTCGATGCCGCTGAACTTGATGCCGGCCAGGAACTCCACGGTGTCCTTGCCCTTCCAGCGTGCCTTCACGATGCGGTAGGCGAAGTTGCTCATGAGCTGCACGGCGTTGGGGCAGTTCACGCGGTGGATCTTGATGCCGTCGTTGATGGTGATGAAGCCGAACACGTCGTCGCCCGGGATCGGGTTGCAGCAGGGGCTGAGCTTGTAATCGATCTTCTGCAGGTCGTCCCCGATCAACAGGGCGCTCTGGTCACCGCCACGGATCTCGCGCACCACCTCCTCCAGCGACCGGTCCTCCGATGAGGCCTTGCGTTTGGGCAGTACGATCCGCCCGCCCCGCAGCGAAGGTTTTTCCAGCGCTTCCAGGTCGTAGCGGCCCCGGGCCACCTGATAGTGGAGGTCGGTGACGGAGTTGGCCCGGAAGTGGTCCACGAGCGCCTGGATGTTCTGGTCGTCGGCCTTGGCCCCCCACTTGCGGAATTGACGCTGCACCATGTCGCGCCCCACCACGGCGAGCTTGCGCTTCTGTTCGCGCAGCGACTGCTTGATGCGGTTGCGCGCCTTGCCGGTGATGACGAAGTTGAGCCAGTCCTCCTTGGGCTGCTGCTTTTTGGAGGTGATGATCTCGATCTGGTCCCCGCTCTTCAGGGGCTGGCTCAGGGGCACCAGCCGGTGGTTCACCTTGGCGCCGATGCACTGGCGGCCCACCTGGGTGTGGATCTCGAAGGCGAAATCCAGGGCGGTGGCGCCGGTGGGCAGGTTCCGCATCTCGCCCTTGGGGGTGAACACGACGATCTCATCGCTGAACAGGTCCAGTTTGAAGTCGTGCACGAAGTCCACCGCGCTGCTGCCGACGTCCTCGAGCACCTCCCGCACGCGCGTGAGCCAGGTGTCCAGGGCGGAGGCATGCTCCTCGTCATCCTTGTAGCGATAGTGCGCCGCGAGTCCCATCTCGGCCACCTCGTCCATGCGGCTGGTGCGGATCTGCACTTCCACCCAGCGTCCGCCGGGGCTCATCACCGTGGTGTGCAGGCTCTCATAGCCGTTCACCTTCGGTATGCTGATCCAGTCGCGGAGCCGGTCGGGGTTGGGCTGATAGAAGTCGGTGACCACCGAGTACACCTTCCAGCAATCGGCCTTCTCGTTCTCCGGCCTGCTCTCGATGATGATGCGGATGGCGAAGACGTCGTAGACCTCCTCGAAGCTCACATGCTTCTTCAGCATCTTGTTGTAGATGCTGTGGATGCTCTTGGGCCGGCCCTTGATGGTGTACTCGAAGCCCTCGCGGTCAAGGGCTTCCCGGATGGGCAGGATGAAGCGGCTGATGAAGCGGCGGCGCACGGCCTCGCCCTTCTTGAGCTTCAGCGCGATCTCCTCATAGATGGCCGGCTCCTTGAACTTAAGCGCAAGGTCCTCCAGTTCGGTCTTGATGGAGTAGAGGCCCAGCCGGTGAGCGAGCGGCGCGTAGAGGAAGAGCGTCTCACTGGCGATCTTCAGCTGCTTGTCGCGCGCCATGCTGTCCAGCGTGCGCATGTTGTGCAGCCGGTCGGCCATCTTGATCAGGATCACCCGGATGTCCTCGCTCAGGGTGAGCAGCACCTTGCGGAAGTTCTCGGCCTGCAGGCTGTCCGTCTGGAACTGCATGCCGCCGATCTTGGTGAGCCCGTCGATGATGGTGGCGACGGTGGGGCCGAAGAGGTCGCGGATGTCGTCGAGCGTGAGGTCGGTGTCCTCGACGGTGTCGTGCAGCAGGGCGGCCACCACGCCGGTGGCCCCGAGGCCGATCTCCTCGGCACAGATCCGCGCCACGGCGATCGGGTGGTAGATGTAGGGTTCCCCGCTCTTGCGCCGCTGGTCCTTGTGGGCCTCCACGGCCAGGTTGAAGGCCTTGCGGATCTGGCGGGTGTCCTCCGGACTGCGTCTTCCCCGGATGGCACGCAACAGCCCGCGATAGCGGTTCAGGATCTCCTCCTTCTCGCGCTCCGGGTCCACCCGCACACCGGCCTTGTCCGTGGCCACCGCTCCGTTCGCCATTCCCGTAAAAATACGCCGATCACCGGCCGTTTCAGGCGTGCGGGGGCAGCACCTTGGCCCGCACCTCGCCGAATCCCACGCGCACTCCGTCCTTCTGCGCATGACCGCGCATCACCACGGTGTCACCGTCCTGGATGAAACTGCGGTCGCTGCCATCGCTCATCTTCAGGGGCTTGGTGCCCTTCCAGGCCAGCTCCAGCATGCTGCCATAGCTGCTCGCCTCGGGGCCGCTGATGGTGCCGCTGGCCATCATGTCGCCGCTGCGGATGTTGCATCCGTTCACGGTGTGGTGGGCCAGCTGCTGGGCCATGCTCCAGTACAGGTACTTGGTGTTGCTCCGGCACACCACGGTCTCCCCGGCATGCTCCGGTGCTATGGCGACCTCCAGGTCGATGTCGAAGTTGTGAGGGGCTTCCTGATGCAGGTAGGGCAGGGGCGTCGGGTCCTGTGCCGGGCCGCTGGTGCGGAACGGTTCCAGCGCATCCAAGGTCACCACCCAGGTGCTGATGCTGCTGGCGAAGTTCTTGGCCAGGAAGGGACCCAGCGGCACGTACTCCCAGGTCTGCATGTCGCGCGCGCTCCAGTCGTTGAAGAGCACCAGTCCGAAGATGTGCTCCTCGGCCTCGTCCAGGCTGATCCGTTCACCCAATGGCTTGCCCGAGTAGGTGATGAAGGCCATCTCCAGTTCGAAGTCGAGCCTGCGCGAAGGACCGAAGACCGGTGGTGCCTCGGGGTCCGGGCGCGTCTGCCCCATGGGCCGGTGCACGGGCTGCCCGCTGGGGATGATGCTGCTGGCCCGGCCGTGGTAGCCCACCGGCAGGTGCAGCCAGTTCGGCAGCAGGGCGTTCTTCGGGTCGCGGAACATGGTGCCCACGTTGGTGGCATGTTCACGGCTGCTGTAGAAGTCGGTGTAGTCGCCCACGTTCACGGGCAGGTGCATGATCACATGGTCCGCGCTCACGAGCGCCTGGGTGCGCAGGTCGGGGTTGTCCCGCAGCTCGGGGTTGTCCGCATGCAGCAGATGGCTCAGTCGTGCGCGAAGGCGCCGGGTGCCCTGTTTGCCATGCCGCATCAGGCTGTTCAGCACGCAGCTCTTGTAGCAGGCCAGGTCGATGTCCAGCCCGTTGAGCAGACCCGCGTCGGCCAGCACGGCCAGGTCCACCACCCGGTCACCGATGCGGGTGCCCACCCGGGCGCTGCGGTCGGCGGTACTGAAGATGCCCAGCGGCAGGTTCTGGATGGGGAAATCGCTGTCCGCCGGCACTTCGGCCCAGCTTTGCAGGGAGGGGTCGTTCGCTTCGATCACAGGCATGGGGCCGAAGTTACCCCGCACCGGTGGACGCGCAGGTGACGGAACGCAGGCCCGCGCTACCTTCCGCCATGGACCGCCGCCACCGCCTGGCCCTGGCCCTGGCCTTGGGGCACAGCCTGCTGCTGGCCGCCTACGTGCTGCCCACGGGGATGGTGCCGGAGCGGCTCCACGTGATCGGGCAGGCCTATGCCAGGCCGTTGTTCCATCAGTGGTGGGGCTTGTTCGCCCCGGACCCGCCGGCCTGCTCGTGTGATTGGTCGGTCCCCGGCCGCATACCCCCGGGACTGGTTCGCGCACGTGCGTTGAACGGGCTCTGCCGGCATGCTCAAGCGCTGCCCAATTGTGGCCCGGGTGCCGATACCTGCATGGTCCCTGTGGAACTCGCCGCGTGGGTGGAGCAGCTGACGGGACATTCCACGGGTGGGCTCTGGCTCCGCGAGGCCTGCCTGCCGGACCGCGCACCGCAGGAACGCCCTGTGCAA
>ERZ795053.4966-NODE-4966-length-14056-cov-7.145632_pt1 | contig 14056 bp, 13 predicted proteins | sample MGYA00375137_ERZ795053 | MGnify/ENA primary metagenome ERZ795053 (study PRJEB30182, sample SAMN05720284) | activated sludge metagenome | isolation source: Anaerobic digester | place: Hong Kong | collected 2014-12-17 ... | reverse complement strand
TCTCACCCTCTTTAACTCCCCAATCTGGTATAGATACTGTTGGCGGTCTGTTGACGTCTATAACAGCTATGTTTATGGGTAGCGAAAGGCTACCTCCCTTACCGTCTGAAGCGGTTATGATTACGCTCTTCTGTCCGGCTTCGCTGTGGTTGGGGGAGTACGAGTAATAACCGTCATCGATCATTCCGGGTCCGCTCACGGTGAAAGTCAATTCATCACCATCCGGATCGGAAAACAAAGGATTAAGATCGATCCTGAGAGAGAAGCCTTCTCTTATTGAAGTGTTTATCTCCTTTATTGCAGATTCGGGATCTCTGTTCTTGTCTCTCACGTCTATTCTAATAAGAAGGCTATCCGACAAACCGAGGCTGTCGTATGCAGTGACAGTGGCGAGTTTCTGCCCCTGGTCGTTGTAGTCGGGAGAGAATACATAACTGGACTCCTCTATTCTTCCATAACCTTCCATCTCAAACTCGAGATCATCTCCATCGGGATCGAAAAAGAGACTGCTCAGGTCCAGGTTAAGGGTGAATGTCTCCATAATCGTTGTATTCAGCGAAGGGATGACCTTGACAGGGGCTCTGTTCACGTTCTCAACGTCCACGGTAAATGTGCCGATGCTTTCGAGTCCCTTGCTGTCTCTGGCAAGCAATTTGACTTCATGAGTGCCTTCTGAGTCGAAATCGGGAGAGTAAAGATAGTGACCATCTTCGATAGCGCCGGGTCCTTCAACGATTTCGAAATCCAAATCATCTCCATCGGGATCGAAAACGAAAGCCCTGAGATATATCCTTAAGGTCTCACCCTCTTTAACTCCCCAATCTGGTATAGATACTGTTGGCGGTCTGTTGACTTCGTTCACTCTTATTCTAAAAGCTGTAGTGCTTGTTCCACCCTTCTCGTCTTCCAGGAATACTGTAACTGATTCCTCGCCGGCTTCGCCGAAACGAGGAGTGTACTTGTACTTGCCATCGACAATTTCTCCCGGTCCTTCGATAGCAAAGCTTACCTCGTCTCCATCGGGATCGATAACCCTTTCGAGGAAGTCAATTTGCACTGTATCCCCCTCGTTCAAGACAATGTCACTTAAGAGAAGCTTTGGGGGACGGTTAAAGTCTTTGACTTCGACCTCGAAGCTTGAAAAGGCTTCGTTCCCGTAACTGTCTACTACCCTGATAATCACGCTCTTCGTTCCAGCATCTGAAAAAGAAGGTTCATAAACGAATAGACCATCTTCAAGTAGTCCAGGACCTTGTTCTATACTGAAGAAGATTTCATCTCCATCTACGTCGACGGCAGCAGAGGCAATATCCACCGATATACGTTCTCCCTCGTTGACTACTTGATTCTTGATTTGCATTACTGGTGGAGCATTGACATCAATGATTTCGAGTGGAATGTCGCGAGCTGTCTCATTACCGTGAGTATCTCTGGCAGTTACTCTCAAGACGCCATCACCGGCATCGTTGTAGCCTGGGGAATAGGTGTAGATACTTCCTTCCAGCTCGCCCGGCCCCTCAACCGAGAATTCCAGGTTGTCTCCATCTGGATCAACGGCAATTGAATTCAGGTCTATAGAAAGCGTCTCTCCTTCATTCACTACAACAGGAGATGTATCGATTTCGGGAGGTCGATTCACCCTTATTACATTAACAAGCATTTCATCTTCAGAGCTCTTTCCTTGTTCATCCGTTGCGCGAATCCTGACAGCGATCTCCCCAGCGTACGAAAACCCTGGTTCAAAAGTGTAAGAAAAGCCAGACAAATCACCGGGCCCATCTATCAGTTCAAGAGCAACCTCATCAACTTTTTCATCACTGACAAATTGCTTCAGATTCACAGAGAGCTTTTCACCCTGGTTGACCACCTGCACAGGTAATTCGATCTGCGGCTCCTTGTTCAGGACTCCGGGAAGCGTAATAATAAGTATTACTGCAGCCACGGCAGCAACGACTAGAACGTAGACCATCCATCTCTTCATAAACATCCCCCTTTCTATCTAATCGAAACCTGAGTTCGTTCGTATTGCTTGACCTAAATGTTTTCATTTCGTGGACGTCAGCTTCTATAAGCTCAACCTTTTCTATCACTTCTGATTGTTTCAGATGAAGGTTGTGCGTCAGGCACCTGATCTTGCTCAAAAAGAACAACTACCTCATCGAACCCCATTCCAAGAAAGAGCCCATGAAAGAAATTTCTCGCGCTTTCTTTTGAAGTCTCTTCAACCCCCATCTCATATGCACTCTGAAGTGCCTGTTTCTCAATCTCCTTACTGTATGACTGAAATGTCTTAAGCATATCCCTGTTCCCAAAGATTCTTACGAGTACTCCGCTTTGATTGATTACTTTGATGTCTGGAATCTTACTCTGAGGTATCGTCACTTCGAGTTTGGGAGCAGGAAGGGTGAGTTTTATTCTTCTTGCTTCACCTTCATGGACCTCTATGGAATCTTCCCTTAATCTCCTCAGATCGAGATAACCACGTACCTGGAATGGAACGATGAAGATGAATCGTTGGACCGTTCCTGGAACGAGACTTCCTCTCTCGGGTTCGAAAATCAGCAAGGTAGTCATCTTGGCAGTGCTCAACTCAGAGATTCTCTCTACCTTATGGATTATCGATTCCGATTTGAAACTCGTCTTCTTTCTCGACTGGAAGAAAAGGAAAACGAGTATAGCTATTATTGCGAAAAGTACTATATTCAGAACGAACAACTAGTCACCTCCAAAGTTTGGCTATTTCAGAAGCTATTCATGTAATTTGCCATTAGACTACCCATAGCAGCCATGGAAACTATTGTTATAACTATGAATACAAGGGCTAGGATTATTAGTATTCCCTGAATTCTGAAGTAATGTCTAAGGCTGTCAAGCGCAATTTCCAAGTTGATTGACGCCTTTGATTGGACAAACGAGTCTAATTCCTTCTTCGAACTCCTAAGTTTCAGCCCCATAATCAAAGCAACTACTGCGCTTATAGCACCGAAAATCGAGAAGGGGTTTGCCACCATACCTACTATAGACCCAATAATCCCAAGAACGGCACCTACTATAGTCCATATACCGACAAATCCAGCCCAATAGCTGAGACCGCTCAAAGTTTGATAAGTGATACCTTCTATGCCGGATGCCCCATCCGTTCTCTCCAACATATGCAACACCTCCTCTTCTAGTCTCACTCCAAGTTTATCAGAGAAGAAAGAAAATCCATTCAACAACTGAGTTGTGTGTAACGGGTTCACTCCAATACTCTTTCTGTCGATGATCAAAGTCGCCAAACGTTGATCCTATTCATATGTAGAAATCGAAGTCCAGATACTGTTGATGAGATCAGGGATTTGCCGAGTGCATGAAAGAAGCGGTTGACGTGCAACCAGAGGCTTACCATACGCAGTTTGACTGGCCGTTCTAGCTGCATAACCAAACCTTGCTCCGGCCCTTATCGTCCTGCTTTTTGACATCAAACCACGCTCTCGTGTTCTCAAAAGCTTTTCGCTAACCGATTGTCGTTTCCCCCTCCACATGATTTGTATCAAAGAATACAATGATATAATTAAAACAATCTATATCGGCATTGAGAAGGAGGTTCGACAAGTTATGGAATATCGCAAAGTTGGAAGAAGTGGTCTTCTTATTAGTGAGCTGAGTCTCGGATCATGGCTTACTTTTGGAGCGCAACTAGATATCGATAACGCAAGAGAAACCATGAGAGAGGCATATAAAGCGGGAATTAACTTCTTTGATACCGCTGAGGCATACGCCAGCGGTATGGCCGAATCAATGATGGGCGAGATCCTGAAGGAGTTCAAAAGAGAGGAAGTTGTCGTTTCCACGAAGATCTTCTGGGGAGGAAGCAAACCAAATCAGAAGGGACTCTCAAGAAAGCACCTTCTTGAGGGGACCTGGAATTCTCTCAAACGACTCCAGCTTAAATATGTTGATATACTATATGCTCATAGACCAGATCCCGAGACTCCGATGGAGGAAGTAGTCCTTGGAATGGATTACATTGTCAGAAACGGTCTTGCCTTCTACTGGGGGACATCTGAATGGAGTTCTAAAGAGCTGGAAGAAGCCCACAAAGCTGCCGAGAAGTTGAATGCTATTCCTCCTGTTGTTGAGCAGCCGCAGTACAACATGTTTGTGAGAGAAAGGGTTGAATCGGAGTATCAGTCTATCTACAAACAGTACGGTCTTGGTCTTACTGTTTGGAGTCCTCTTGCCAGTGGTCTTCTTACGGGGAAGTACAACAGTGGTATTCCGGAAAACAGTAGGTTAGCCAAGTTCCCCGGTTTGAAAAAGCATCTTGAAGAGAACAGAATATTCTCTGAAGAAAATCTAAGAAAGGTTGCCAAACTGGCAGATGTCGCAGAGAAGCTCGAGACGGGACTCGCTCAGCTGGCACTTGCCTGGATCCTCAAGAATGAAAACGTTAGTTCAATTATCCTTGGAGTTAGTAGGGTTGAACAGCTTAGAGAAAACCTCAAAGCCCTAGATTTGAAGGAAAGATTGACCGACGATGTTGTGGAAGAAGTAATGGCGATAATCGATTAAGATTCTCGTCTCAATAAATGGAAAATGAAAAGGGAGGCGTTATAAATACTGAAGAAAGCATTCTTGTTACTCTCTTGATCTTTCGTGATCATGCTCGCGAGGGCATGCTTGTACTTGTTTCCAGTACCTATTCCGATCGTTGAAGGGATAACAGAAGCCATTGATTTTGAACTTCGCGGGAGTCCCGTTGCGTTTTCGAGCTTTGCCTTCGGAACCGAGACAGTTCCTTAGTTGGACGAGATCATTTACGAGGCCAGAAAGCAGACGCAGTTGGATCTTCCTCACAATTTCGCAGTTGTTGGTCTTGAAGTCATGGCGCAAGTTGAATGGGCTCTCCAAAAGCCTCACCCACAAGACTCAATAGACATCGACTTCTACGTGTTCAGAGAACCAAGAAAACAAATATCTGCCGAGGTTTTTAGACAGCCCGTCTTTCATAGCAGATCACTGACTATTTAATGTGATTAATCCGGGAGAAAACTATTTCGAAATTGAATCGAGAGATTCCAAGACTCTGGAAATGTTTCTCGAGATTATCACTGGAATGGCAGAAGATGTCCATTGGGTGGCAATCTAAAATTATGCCGCCACTTCAAGTTCAACAGCAACCATCCATCTCAGCGGAACAGTTTGGGTCAAGAGAGTTATGGAGCGAAATTGATAATGCAAGAAGGGCCCGCAAAGGGCCTTCTTGCATACTAGAGGATTTTTTCGCTAATCGATTTTCCCTGGAGGAAAAGCAGCAAATAATCTCTTCCACCTGCTTTGGAATCTGTACCAGACATATTGAATCCACCGAACGGTTGGACGCCCACAAGTGCTCCAGTACACTTCCTGTTAAAGTATAGATTTCCAACGTGAATCTCTGCCTTAGCTCTCTCGATTCTCTTCCTATCCTTGCTGTAAAGAGCCCCAGTTAGTCCGTACTCCGTACCGTTGGCAATCTCGATTGCGTGATCAAAATCGTGTGCTCTAATAATCGCTGTTACCGGTCCGAAGATCTCTTCTTGTGCAATCACTGCATCAGGCGACACGTCGGCAAACACTGTAGGCTCTATGAAATATCCTTCTCTTTGGAGAGAGTTACCTCCGGTTATCAATTTGCCTTCTCTCTTCCCAACATCAATGTAGTTCAGAATTTTGGCCACTGCGTCTTCGTTGATGACGGGGCCGATGTAGTTGCTAGGATCAGTTGTATCTCCGACGGTTAGAGCCTCGGTTTTCTCCTTCACTAATCGAACTATCTCGTCATAGACATCCTCGACCACGATAATCCTTGATCCGGCGGAACATTTCTGTCCTTGAAAGCCAAACGCACTAGCTACAGCTCCAGATGAAGCTGCACAAATATCGGCCGTTTCATCAATGACCACACAGTCTTTGCCTCCCATTTCCAGAACCACTCTCTTCACCCATATCTGCCCATTGTTATGCTTTGCCGCCAGTTCGTTGATTCTCAATCCAACTTCTTTCGAACCCGTGAACGAGATGAACCTTGTAAGCGGATGCTCTACCAGATAATCGCCGATTTCACTTCCCGAACCTGGCACAAAGTTGACTACCCCATCTGGAAGTCCCGCTTCCTTAAGTATTTCAACAAATTTAGCAGCTATCACCGGTGAGTCCGATGCGGGTTTCAGTAGTACACAGTTTCCCGAAACTGCGGCCGCTGTTGTCATGCCAGCCATAATCGCCCCAGGGAAATTCCAGGGAGGAATGATTGCCCCAACTCCTAACGGGATATATATCAGTTCATTTAGTTCGCCTGGAATCTGAACAAGTGGTTGAGGACTCGCGTATCTGAGGGCTTCTCTAGAGTAGAATTCAAGAAAGTCTATCGCTTCTGCAAGATCGGCGTCTGCTTCTATCCAACTCTTACCAACTTCGAGAATCATAGTTGCATCGAGTTCGAACCGTCTTTCCCTCATAATGCGTGCAGCTCTTAGGAAAGGCTTGACCCTTTCTGAAGCCGGCAGCCTGCTCCATGTCTTGAATGCTTGATAAGCGGTTTCCATTGCCTTGTCAACAAAGTCCTTGTTGGCTTTAGAAACCCTCCCGACGACTTCATTTGGATTTGCTGGATTTGTTGAGATGATTTTCTTGTCGGTCGAATAGTATTTGCCTCCGATGAACAGATCATAATCCTTACCTTGAGATCGGATCTTCTCAAAAGCATGATTCATTAAGGATCTTACGTCGGGGTCGTCGGGATTGATATAAGGCTCGTTTGTAAAAGGCGGAATTATCTGGAAATCTGTCGCTTCAAACATCTTCGTAACCTCCTATACTACGTTTTTTTCTATTGTAAAGCCTTCCTGGAATCTATTTAGGCTCAGGTTTGAAATGTCAACGCTTCTCGGTTCTCCATGTACTATCCATTCGGCGACAGCCTCTCCAACAGCCGGCGCTAACATGAATCCGTGACCGGAGAACCCGATTGCATAGTAGAAGTTATCAATATCGACGGCGCGATCGATGATGGGTTGAGCATCGGGAGACATGTTATAGAGACCTGCCCAGTGTCTCAATACTCTAACGTCGCGTAGGAATGGGAAGAATTTAGGCATCTTCTCGGTCATTTCTCTTAGGAACTTCCAAGTTGGGGTAACATTATGTCCAGGGAGTTCGTCCTTGTCACCCTGCCCCATGATGAAGTTTCCCGCCTTTGTCTGTCTGATGTAGAAGTTATTCTCGAAACTTATGACCAGCGGATCCATAATATGCTCTAGAGGCTCCGTTACGAAGATCTGGTGTCTATAGGACTCGGTAGGAAGCTCAACTCCAGCCATCGCTCCCACCTCATGGGAGTATCCGCCGGCAGCGTTAACGACAACTTCTGTTTCGATCTTACCTTTGCTTGTTTGTACAGCCACAATTCTTCCATCTTCGGTAATGATATTTTCTGCAGATGTATGAGTTAAGACCTCAACCCCCATTCTCTCAGCGGCCCTAGCGTATGCAAACGTTGTCAGGTGAGGATTTGCGTGACCATCACTTGAACAGTAAGCGGCGGCTCTAACACCTGACATGTCGATAAACGAGAACCTCGAAGATGCTTCGTTTTTTGACAGGAGCTCAACATCAAGATTCTCTTCCTGTTGCATCTTGATGTTTCTTTCGAAAAGCAAAACCTCATCTTCTGTGTAGGCCAGAAGAAGATAACCTCCCTGAAAGTATTCGATATCGAACCCCACTTCGCTTTCAAATCTCTTAAAATGCTCAACACTCCGCATTGCCAGTCTCACATTCATTCTCTCAGACCATTGCTGTCTTATGCCTCCGCCACACCGACCAGTAGAACCTGAAGAAAGATAGTCTTTCTCAAGAACAACAACATCGCTCACACCGTTTTTTGCAAGATAGAAGGCAACTGCAGTTCCGATTACACCTCCGCCGATAACAACAACTTTGTACCTACTCTTCACTATCATCAACTCCAGTTTCAGCTATTGCTTTGAAGCTTACAGGCATAGAAGGTGGTCTGAAGATCCCTGGAGCAAGCTCTTCAACAGGCACTCCCGTCTCCCTTGACAGAATCATCAAAGTATTTAGTCTGCACGTCCTACCCCCGCAGGGTCCCATACTTATTCTCAAGTACCTGCGCAGTTCTTCGAAATCCTTATACCCATCTTTTATCGCTTTTCTTATCTGATCAACTGTTACTTCTTCACAACGGCATACAATGGTTTCTGCCTCTTGTGAAGGCACGAAAATGTTTCTAACTCCTTGTGCAACTTCCGAAGGAACAATGATGTAGACAAGATTTGTTTTGTTTGGAGACCTAGCTACTCTTTCCACCTCTGCCGTACATATCACTTCCCCATTCCTTCCCAATGCACTTACATACTGACCCTTTACGGGCAGGGGAAGAAACTCGTAGGGGATACCGATCGATGAGGTTCCGTCTTTGTTCTCTCTGAACATGAAAATCGCAAGACCTGGACACTTAGTGGCGCAAATGCTACAACCAGTACACCTGGAATAGTCTATTGTGGGAATAGAGTTGATGTTCTCTCCAACTCTTATTGCTCCAACCGGGCAACTCGTTTCGCAAGGATTACAGGGGATCGGCTCAAAGCACTCGATTATGGGTCGCAACTTCCCTTTGTAGCTATCGAAGTCACATTCGATTCTTTCACTAAAAGAAGCCTCCTCAACTTTCCCTCCGAGTTTTCTTATACCGGACCTCGTCTTTGATGAGGAAGGACCACTGCGGAACTTCCTTAATGTTTCCTTCAAGTAGTTCAGCTTTTCCTGATCACATCTGCCAGTTAAGTCTTCAACGATTGTAAGTCCAGCAATTCTTCCTTCTATCATTGCCGTTGTTGCCTCTTCTATTCCCGAAACATCACCAGCCACGAACAGGTCGGGTACTGAGGTTCTCATGTCATCATTTCTCAGAGGGACATAACCTCCTAACTCCTGTATGTATTCAATCACGCAACCAGCTTGGGCAGCTAGTTCTATCGATGGAGATAATCCCACTGCGATGCATATGGTATCGACCACGAACTCTCTTTCTGTTCCCGGAATCGGTCTCCATCTCTCGTCAAGCTCAGAAACCACAGCTCCTTTGACTGAATCCTTTCCGATGGCTCTTGAGATTGTGTGCCTTAGATTCACTGGGATACCCAGTCGTTTCACTTTGTCGGCATGCACCTGATAGCCCCCGATTTTGTCAGAAGCCTCGATTATTGCTTTTACCTCTGCACCGGCCTGCATCAGCTGGTAAGAGACAATAAGGCCGATATTTCCAGACCCGATCATCAGAACGTTCGTGCCGGGAAGAATACCGAACTGGTTCATGAGAGTCTGGACGGCACCGGCTCCGTATACACCTGGTAGATCATTGTTCTCGAACTGCAGGAATTTCTCTGATGCGCCCGATGCTAGAAGTATCTTCTTAGGCATTAACACTTCAGTCGTGTCCCTTTTCATATCTACTACTGGGACACCGTCGGGATAGATTGCGATGACAGAGTGCTCCGTCAGTATTCTGGCATTCTCGAATGAGTTCAGCTCTTCGTTCAATCTATCGGCTATCTCATATCCCCTAACTGACGCAAAGAAACCCTCATTGCCAAAGAACTTGTGTGTCTGCTTGATGAGCTGTCCTCCAGTGGAAACCGCTTCATCTACCAGCAGTACCGACAGACCGCTTCTCGCTGCTTCTAATGCGCCGGACAATCCGGCCGGTCCACCGCCTACAACAAGAAGATCGAGATTATTCACTGATCTCACCCTTGCCTGACTGCCTTCTAACTTTCATTCCGGGTCTCACCGGAGTTATGCAAGTGCGAACATTTGGTTTTCCATCTACTTCCATTAAGCAGGAAGAACACTTTCCTATTGCGCAGAAAAGCCCTTGAGGGCGGTCTTTCTTGGGGCTGTATCGCAGATTTCTTATACCGTTTGCATGTAGAGCAGCCGCAATGGACTCACCGAAATACGCCAAAAGCTCTCTCCCTTCGAAAAAGAAAGTGATCTTCTCGCTGTGCTCAAACGAAAGCAATGGATGTTCAGTAATTCTCTCCAAGGTATCGCCTCCATATAATGTCTATTACAAGTATAATTCCTTTTCTTCTCCTGAAGAAAATCAGCATATTCACGTATACTCATGAACAGGCAAAGTATGCTGCTATAATTGTAAATATGTGCAGTTGCCGGAATTGAGGAGCGAGAAACGGGGTTTCAGATGTCAGTCAAGTTGATTTGCATTGATGAAAGTCATTTGCAGGAGACGGAGGTTCTTATGGATTCCAGACCTATAATTCTAGGACACAGGGGCATGGGTATAGGGGATGGGGAAAATTCCCTCCTTTCTTTAATCAAGGCAGTTCAGATTGGAGCAGATGGTGTAGAACTTGATGTTCAAATTACCAGCGATGGGGTGCTTGTAGTGAATCACGATCCCGATCTGAAGAGAACATTCGGGGCAGACGTTGTAGTCGGAGAGACGACTTTCAAGAACTTGAAGAAGATGAATCTCGTCAATCCAGAAGGCCTTACCACGCTCGAAGAAGTTTATCTTGAGCTTCCCGAAACGGCCTATATCAATGTTGAGATCAAGGATCCCCGGGCCGCTGATGTAGTTGTTCCGTTGGTGAAAAGCTTCAATGCGATGGATAGAACTCTCTTCTCTTCCTTCCATCACGATTGTATGCGAAGAGTTAAGGAATGTGATATTCAGGCGAATATTGGGCTTCTTATCGGTGAAGAAGCAAGAGGAAAGAATCCTGCCAAGTATTTTGAAGAACTCATGGAGTACAAACCCTTTTCATTTAATCTTCCGGTTCAGCTGTTTGATGAGATTGGTTTTGAGCTGGGAGTGAGTCTCATCGACTTTGTCAGAAGCAGAGGGATAAAAGTTGCGCTTTGGACTCTAAACGATCCTGGACTACTTATGAAGATCAAGGGTGAAGCCGACATAATAATAACTGACAATCTTCAAGGTATAATGGCTGCACTTGGAGGAAAGAGCGAAAGAAGGTGACGGCATTGCTGTATCTTGAAAAATTCGCTTCGGCAATATTGACACCGCCAGGACTTTTCATACTCATCTTTCTAATAATTGCAATTATCTTGATCAGAAAGGGCGAAGAAAGACGGACAAAGGTAATAGGAATTGTTGTTATTGTTCTGTGTTTCTTTGCGTATCTACTTTCAACTGGTCTTGGTACTTACCTTTATCTTCAGCCTTTAGAGAGGGCATACACTGCTCCTCGTGCCGTGAACGGTCAGGCAATAGTGGTACTAAGCAGTGGGATAGTCATTTCTCCTGAAGGTCAGGTGCTCGACAATCACACCGTAGCGCGGTTATCGAAGGCATATACTCTACATCTTCAGACAAAGTTGCCGATAATTGTGACAGGATCATTCATGCCCGGTCGATCAACGTCTACTGTTGCCGAGCTAATGAGGGATTGGCTTCTTGATCGAGGTGTCGCATCTGCCAGGGTGATTGTCGAGCCTAGAGCTCAGACAACCTGGGAAAATGCGCATTATACGGCAGATATCTGCAGTCAGTTCAACTGGAGCAGTGTAATTCTCGTGACTTCTGCCGTTCATATGAAAAGGGCGGTAAGTTCGTTTGAGAAGTTCTCTCTACGTGTTACACCTTTTCCAACGGATTACATGTATGACCACACAAAACTCAGCTACGTAGATTTTCTTCCTAACCAGCGGGCGCTCGATGCAAATCTTTCTGCTCTTCATGAGTATTTTGGGCAGTTGAGATATCTTCTGAAGAGCCCATAAGAAGTGAGATCATGTGTGATTCCTTTGTAGTTCTTGGTAGTTCTACAGCAGATGGCAGAACGATTTTCGGAAAGAACAGCGACCGTGAGCCAAATGAGCCGCAATCGATCCATTTCTTTCCTCGTTTATCAGGTAATGGAACGGATTTGTTTACAACAACGCAGAGAGTCAGCCAGGTTAGCGAGACTAACGCGATCCTCATTTCGAAGCCATCATGGATGTGGGGTGGCGAAATGGGAGTCAATGACAAGGGAGTTGTTATAGGAAATGAAGCGGTTTTCACGAAGGAGACGGTCCGGAGAGACGGTCTCCTGGGTATGGACATATTGAGGATTGCTTTGGAGAGATCGGAAAGTGCCGAACATGCTGTCAAAACGATTGTTGAGTTGATTGAAGATTACGGTCAGGGAGCTAACGGAGGTTTCACCAAATATTTATATTATCACAACTCTTTTCTGATAGCAGATAGAGAAAATGCGTGGGTTCTGGAAACCTCCGATAGCTATTGGGTTTCGAAGAAGGTGAAAGGATCTGCCGCGATATCAAACTGTCTGACTCTTGGAGACGACTTTGATGACGGTCATCCTCAGGTCATTCGAAACGCAGAAAATCACGGATGGCATAAGCCCGGGAAAGCGTTTAGCTTTGCTGAATCATACGAAAAGAAACTAATTAGGAAATTCTCGGGCGCAGGAACAAGACTTAGAAGAATGCAAGAGCTTCTGGAAGAGGGAGAAGTAAGTATCGAAAGAAGCTTTGAGATTCTTAGAGATCACGAAAATAGCAAACACCTCGGTTCAATGCGAAATATTTGTATGCACGCCGGTGCCTCATTAGTCAGCAGTCAGACTACTTCTTCGATGGTAGTTGTTCTGGGAGAGAAGCCAGAAATATGGATAACTAATAGTAGTGTCCCCTGTCTATCTGTGTTCAAGCCAGTATGGTTTGATAGCTACGAATCAAGCCTTCCGTTTGACGAACCGGAAGACGGGATCAACTACTGGGGGAGCTGGGAGAAATTCATCCGGCTAGCTATTTTACGAGACTCAAAGGCAAAAGAGTTGTGGAGAGAGTACTGCCTTCAGTTTGAACAGGATCTGTTGTTGACTGCCGGGAAAATGAAAGCAGATGATCTCTCGGAGCAGGCATTCGATAAGAGCAGGAATATTGCGAGAAAAATGACCTCGCTTCTAGAGGAAGAAGAGGTAGAAGCAGGCTTCTTCAATAGAAAGTACTGGAACAGACAGAACAAGAAGCTTCAGGAGCTGAAATCAAGGAACTTCAAGAAGGAGATTCCTACGTGAAAAAGGGGTTCTCCCTAAGAATACTTTGAGCCGTCGTTTCCGGTCCGTGGCCTGGAAGCACTATCAAATCAGGTCTTTCAATGAAGAACTGCTTGAGCTTTCTAAGACTCCTCTCCATCTCTATTCCATCGCCGTCTGGTAAATCAGTTCTTCCAACCGAATTCGAGAAGACTGTATCGCCAGAAAAAAGGTATCTCTCTCCGTACATGAAGCAGCAGGAACCCTTTGTATGTCCTGGAGTGTGAAGACACTTCCAGGGTCTGTGAAGAATCTCGGGAGTTACAATCAAGCCTTCTTCTATAAGAAGACGAGTCTTTCCGAAAAAGGTGAGAAAGCTTCTACTTGGATCTAGTAGTAATGGTCTGTCCAATTCATGTATAATAATCGCGCTTGCGGCAATCTGATCGGCATCGTGTGTGTGATCGGCATGGCCGTGAGTTAGAAGAATGCGTACTTGCTTGTCGCTCACAAGTTTGGTAAACTCTTCTGAGAGACCATAACCGGGGTCTACAATTGTTAGCACTTCCTCTTCTTCTATCACATAACAGTTCTCATCCAGAGCTTTGGCCAGTAGTTTCTTGACATCTACCATAAACAGCCCTCCCGTCGAAATCGTTCCAGACACCCGCAAAGTCATAAGATATTGAGCGATTCCTATTGTCAGCACTTTAAACAGCGCTAACACTCATGGCAGGCAGCAACAACTGATGCTGAATGTCACTGAATAACATGGGCGGTGACATTAGTTCGCTTTTCTGATCGTAATGCATCATAATTAAATTTACTCAAGAGATTTTACCAGAAAGGCGGTCGCATGATACAATATCGAGGGGTAGAGGAGTTAGATTTGAAAAATTCTAGAATTTGCGGTCTGGCCTTAAGATTCAATTATGATGATCCCGAAAGTTTCAGATCTGAGCTGAGGGCTATTCTTGATGAAG